>LNFM01017666.1_pt1 | contig 12639 bp, 6 predicted proteins | sample 596031 | NCBI WGS metagenome assembly LNFM01 (sample SAMN04254537, study PRJNA301005) | activated carbon metagenome | isolation source: dual media filters at the Ann Arbor, Michigan drinking water treatment plant | place: USA: Ann Arbor
CCGTTGATGCCCATCACCGCGATGCCGCCCAGCGTGGTGATCAGCACCAGATAGTCGGGCATGCCGGTGTCCTTGCCCACCAGCAGCGGGCGCAACACGTTGTCGGCCAGCCCGATCACCAGCACGCCCCAGGCCACCAGCACCGCGCCCTGCCAGATCTGGTCCACCGCAAACAGGTACAGCGCCACCGGCACCCACACCAGGCCGGCGCCCACGGCGGGCAGCAGCGAGAGTGCGGCCATCAGCACCGCCCACAGCAGCGCGCCGTTGACTCCCAGCACCCAGAACGCCAGGCCACCGAGCATGCCCTGCACCAAAGCGACCACCAGGTTGCCCTTGACGGTGGCGCGCAGCACGGTGCCGAAGCGCTCCAGCAGTTCCTGCTTGTGGTCGGGCGGCAGCGGAATCGCCATGCGGATGCTGCGCACGATGCTGGCGCCGTCGCGCGTGAGGAAGAACGCCAGGTACAGGGTGATGAACAGGCTGATGACCAGCTCGAACAGGTTTTGACCGAAGTTGAAGGTGTGGGTGGCAATCAACTCGCTGCCCTGCGTGAGCACCGCGTTGAACTTGCGTTGCACCCGGTCGAAGTTGCCCAGACCGAAACGCCCGAGCAGCTGGATCACCCCATCGGGCAGGGCATTGAAGAGCCCGCGCAGCATCAGCGCCGGGTTGACCTCGCCCGACTGGATGCGGGCATACATCTGCGTGGCCTCGCGCGCCAGCGAAATCAGCACCAGCAATGGTGGCCAGCGCGGCGCGCGTGTGCCGGTGGTTCATGCGCGGCAGCAACCAGCGGTAGAGCGGCGCAAACATCAACGCGATGATCGCGCCCCACAGGATGGTGCCGAAGAAGGGCAACAGGATCCAGAAGAACGCCACCGTCACGGCGGCCAGCATCAGGCGCAGCGTGAGCGGCGCCGAGACCGCCGGCGAGGCCAGCGGTGAAAGCGCCTGCGGTTCGCTGGAGGTCGATTCAACGGGAGCCGCCGGGTCGGACGGTGAAGCGGGTGTGGCAGGTGTTGTCATGGTCACGGCCGGGAGTGTGGTGGCGCGCCGAGTATCGCGCTGTTCGCCAGCACACCCCGACGTTGTTCGTTGGACACGCCCTTGCATTCGGACGATTCGTGCTTAAATGCCATCCATATGGATTCCACATGGATGGCATAACAATGACAAGCACCCTCACAAACCGGCCGCTGGACGTGCGCCCCCGGGTCGGCGATTCGGAAAAGATGACCGTCAACCTCGGCGTGGTGGACCTCGGTCAGGTCGACCTGCTGGTGCAGGAAGGCTTCTACTCCAACCGCTCGGACCTCGTGCGCACGGCGGTGCGCAACCTGCTCGCCACCCACGCCGACACGCTCAAACAGACCGTGGCCCGCAAAACACTGACGCTGGGCCTGCAGCACCTCACCCGCGCCGAGCTGGAGCGCGCCGTGGCCGCCGGTGAGCGCCTGCGCATCCAGGTGGTCGGTCTGGCCCGCATCGACGACGACGTCACGCCCGAACTTGCGCTGGCCGCCATCGAATCCGTTTCCGTGCTCGGCGCCTTCCACGCCAGCCCTGCCGTGCGCCGCGCCCTGGCGCCCCGCACCGTCTGAATCTTTTTTCTCCTTCACGAAACACACCCCTTGAAAACACCCCTCTCGCCCACCCTGGCCATGAACATCAACGACACCATCGGCCAGGCGCTCGCGCAGGCCGGGCTCAACACGCAGAGCGGGCCGCTCAAGGGCGTGACCGAGACCATCCGCAAGGCGCTGGCGTCCGCCGGTCTGGGCGGTGGGACGGCGGCTTCTGCCGCCGACGCGGACGTGATCGACGTGGTCGCACGCGACATCGACGCCAAGCCCTCGGCACCCGGTGCCGGCCAGTTCGTGCGCCGCACGCTGCAACACCCGGCCGGCGCGCGCGACTACAAGCTCTACCAGCCCGCCGTTCGAGCGGGCGCTGTCCCTGGCCTGCAGCCGCTGGTGGTGATGCTGCACGGCTGCACCCAGTCGGCCGACGACTTTGCCGCCGGCACACAGATGAACCGGCTGGCCGACGAACACGGCTTTCTGGTGCTCTACCCCGAACAATCGACCAGCGCCAACGCCTCGCGCTGCTGGAACTGGTTTCGCCCGCAAGACCAGGTGCGCGACGGGGGTGAGCCCGCGCTCATCGCCGCCATGGTGCGCTCGGTCATGAGCGAGCAACCGGTGGACGCGCAGCGCGTGTTCGTGGCCGGGCTCTCGGCCGGTGCGGCCATGGCGGTGGTGCTGGGTGAGACCTGGCCCGACCTGTTTGCCGCCGTGGGCGCGCACTCGGGTCTGCCGTACGCCGCCGCGCACGACATTCCCTCGGCCATGGCCGCCATGAAGGGCCGTGGCGCCGTGGGGCGCAGCGCGGCGCACGCCGTGCCCACCATCGTGTTCCACGGCGACCGCGACCACACCGTGCAGCACAGCAACGGCGAACACATCGCGCAGCAGGCCCGCCGGGCCACGCCCGCGCTGGATGTCAGCAGCGCCAGTGGCACCGCCACCGGCGGGCGCCGCTACACGCGCGAACTGCACACCGACGCCGGCGGCCGGGTGGTGGTGGAGCAATGGACCGTGCACGGCGCGGGACACGCGTGGTCGGGCGGCGACGCAGCCGGCTCCTACACCGACAACGCCGGGCCCGATGCCTCGGCCGAGATGCTGCGCTTCTTTCTGGCGCAACAGCCGCGTGGCTGAAGCCCCGCCCCGCCGCCTGCTGGCCACGCTGCGCGCGCGCTTTGACGGCGCTGCCCTGCGCGTGAGCTTGCCCGGTCAACCCGCCTTGCCGTTGGCCCTGCCCACCGCTGCGCAAGCCGCGCAGTGGGCGCCGTTGCAAGCCTGGTGTTTTGAAGGGGCGGGCAACGGCCGCAGCCCGCTGCTGCGGCCCACACAGGTGCCGCAGGTGGATCAGCGCTTTTCGGTGGCCGTCAGGCCAACGACCGACCCGGCCGGGCTCGATCTGATCGAAGCCTTCAGCCGCCACCTGGATGGCAGCCACCAGCTGCTCGCGGCCGGCAGCGCGCTGGCCGGCGGGCTGCTGCGCCTGCGGGTGAAGGTGTGTGACGTGGCCTGGTGGCGCAACCGCCAGGTATCAGACCCGTGGGACTGCGGCTACGCGCTGGACCAGCCCGAAGCGCGCGCGGCGCTGGCGCGGTTCGAGCCGCGCCGGGCCACGCTCGTGGTGACGGTGGACTGGCCGCCAGACGCGTTGGTGGATGCCGTGTTGGCGATGCAAGCTGTGTCGCCGCGGTTTGCCCACCCGGTGCGCTGGCTGGTGGTGCAGCGCGACCCCGGCCCCATCACCGAGCGCTGGCGCTCAGCCGGGTTGCCGGTGACCGAGATTCAGCCGCGCGCGGCAGCGGCCTGAAACGACGGCACGACCAGCACCGCGGCGGTGCTCGCGCCGTCGGCGCCCACGCTGTGGATCAACTCGGGCAGGGGCCCGTCGTGGTCAAAAAACACACGCCCGCGCACCACCACCACCAAGGCCGGGTTGAGCGAGGCGCGGCGCACGTCGGTGATGGTCTGCGCCATGCGCGGCATCCAGTCTTCGCGGTTGAAGGCCAGGCTGAGCGACAGGTCCACCACGTCGAACCACTGGCGCTTGACCAGCTTGATCAGCGCCGCGTTGTCCTCGGGAAACTCGCAGTGCGTGTCCCAGCCTTCGCGCCACATCATCTCGGCGTCGAACACCGCACCCATCAGGTGCTGCTCGCCCGGCAGCGGCGCGATCAGGATGCGCCCGCGCATGCGTTCCTGGGGCCGGTCGTTGTGGTCGGCCTCCAGGCACAGCTTGCGAAACGACTGCTGCAGGCGGCCCAGCCCGAGCGTCACGTCGAATTCAGACACCTCGTCGGACGCCCACAGGTCGCCCAGGTCGCCCAGGTCGCGCGCGGCCGGCTCCGAGACCCACATGCACGAGGCGCGCAGCGAGCCCGCTTCGGCGTGCAGCACATCCAGCAGCGCAAACGCCTCGGCCGGGTCGGCCGCCACCAGCAGGCGCGCCAGGCTGGCCATGCGCGGATCGCGATCGCCTTCGACGTGCAGTGGCTGCTCGATGCCGTAGCGCGGTGCCACCTGCGGCAGCACGGTGGAGTCCACCACGCGCTTGAGGATTTCGTGGTCCAGGCGGGCAAATTCGTGTTCGAACTCGGGCTGCGCCGGGGCGCTCTGCCAGAAGTCGGTGGCGCTCGCGTGTGGCACACCCTGCTGGCTGCGCAGCAGCTCGATCAGGTTGTGCGGTGGGCTCATGTGGGCGTCGTTGGCGGCGTCGGGCCGCTCGCTCGGGTCGCGGTCGCCCAGCTTCATGCCCCAGTCGGGGAAGCAGCGCACGGTGGTGGGCATGTGGCCCAGGATCTCCACGTCGGTGTGCCGCTTGTCCACCCGAATCGACTGCCAGATGCGGTCCACGCTCTCGGCCGGACCTTCCAGCCACTGCAGGAAACGCCCACCGTCGTAGATCAGCAGGCCGGTGACCGACTCGGCCTGGTTGCGCTGGAGCGCCGCCTCCACGAGTTGCTTGAGCGCAGCGTCGTCCAGCGGGGTGACGCAGCGGCTGCGGTACACCAGCGTGGCCAATTCCGGCTGTGCGCAGGCTTGGGCGACGGCGGACAGTGAGCTGGATGGGCGGGGCAACACGGCGCTCTCGGGTGGGCTGGTTGGGTCGGGGAACTCTTGACCGAGCGGATGATCCGGCCGCGTGCAATTCCCTGTCAACCAAGGTTTACCCGAGCCCGGAAAAGCGGAATTGGGTGTTGCGAATGGGCCGGGCCATGCCGCGGTAACGCAAAGGAATTCACCCGGCGGCGGCTGCCTGGGCGCGTGCTGTGTACGCCAGCGTGCGCTGTTTCACGCTGGACCCGTTTCGCAGCGGCCACGCGGCCGCTGCGCAGAACGCTCTATATACTCCCACCCGTTCCAAAACGTAACGACTTGCTTCCATGTGAAACATGTGAACTTTCGTTGTTTCACATCAGATGGCTCCCGTTTTCACGCGCGATGACTTCGGGCAGTGAACCGGGGGCGCACTACCGGGTTCAGAAAAATGAGTCGTTGGCGTTCTTGCGCTCAAAGCGCAGGTGGTTTTGTTCGTTCGGCGTTTTTCGGCTCCCTGGCCTCGCTGCTGTTTGTGGCCTCGGCCCACGCCACGCTGGTGGTCAGCCAGAGCGTGAGTGCCAGCACCATCGTGGTGGGCGAGCGGGTTCGACTCACGGTGACGGTGAGCAACAGCGACGTCCAGGTCAACGGCGCCCAGCTGATCAACAACTTCCCGCCCCAGCTCAGGCTGTACGACCCGAGCTTCCCCGGCCATGTGGCACCCACCAGCACCTGCGCCGGCGCGGCGTTCACTCCCGGCCCCGGTGCGGGCGCCGGTGGTGCCGATGTGCTCACCGTCAGCGGTTTCAGCGTGCCGGGCAACGCCGGCGGCATCGACGGCACCTGCACCATCGAAGTCGACATCACCTCGTTCCAGGGCGGCAACACCTGGACCAACGTCATCAACCCGACCGACCTCACACCCAACGCCGCCACCGTGGCGTAGCAGAGCATCCTGGTCAACAACATCCTGCTGCCGGCCGTCAGCAAGAACCTGGGTGGCGCCACCCTCACGCAAGGCCTCTCGCGTACCGCGACCATCACGTTCACCAACCCCAACAGCGGGGTGAACATCCCGTTCACCAGCTTCACCGACAACCTGCCCACCAACCTGGAGGTGCTGGGCATCGTGGGCAACACCTGCGGCAGCAGCACCAGCTTCAGCGCCAGCAGCGTCACGCTCAGTGGCGGCGCCATCCCCGCCGGCTCACCCGGCACCTGCAACCTGCAGTTCACCATCCGCGGCGTGCTGGCGGCGGGCGTGGCTTCGGCGTCCGGGACGAACACCATCGCGGCGGGTGACATCGGCAACACCCGCGGCGTCAACTACCCGGGCACCAGCACCAACATCACGGTGAACAGCCCGATCGTGCTCAACAAGGGCTTTTCGGTGACGCCGCTCACCGCGGGCACCGACTCGCAACTCACGGTGCGCATCCAGAACAACAGCCTGGCACCGCTGACCGGCGTGGGCCTGGCCGACGTGGTGGGCGCCGGCTGGCCAGCCGCCTTGCGCAACAGTGGTGCCATCGGCGTCGGCAACCTCAGCGCCTGCGGCGCCGGCGCCACCCTGACCACCGGCACCGACGGCGGCTTCAACAAAGGCTTCACGCTGGCCAACGCCACCATCGCTGCCGGCGCCGAGTGCGTGATCAGCTACCCGGTCACGTCCGACACACCCGGCCTGCACACCAACAGCATCCCGGTCGGCAATGTGGGCAACACCCAGGGTGTGACGAACGACCAGGGCTTCATCTCGCCCGCACGCGACGCCACGCTGGAGGTGCGCAACAACGCGCTGACGGTGAGCAAGGCGTTTTCGCCCACCACCGTGGCCCCGGGCGACGTGGCCACGTTTGCGGTCTCGGTCACCTCGTTCAGCCTGGCACCCCAAACCTCCGTGAGCTTCACCGACAACCTGCCCGCCGGCATGGTCTACGTGGACGCCACCCAGGACGGCGCCACCCCCACCATCAGCGGGGGCTGCAGCTTCACCGCGCCGTTCCCGGCGCCCCTGGTCACGAGCCCGCAGTTCACCTTTGACTTTCCCGCCGCTGCACCTGGCGGCACCACCTGCGTGGTGCGCTTCACCGCGCGCGTGCCGGCCAACGCCACGCCCGGCGCCACGTTCACCAACGCCGGTTTTGGCGCGGGCAACGGCACCGTCACCGGCAGCTCGGGCTCGGTGAGCCTGTCGGTGGTGAACCCGCTGGTGGTCACCAAAACCTTCGACGGCGTCGGCGCGCGCCAGCTGTTCCAGGGTTCCCCGTCGGTGGTCGAGATCGCGCTCACCAACAACAACTTCTCGGCGCTGAGCAACGTCGCGTTCACCGACACCTTGCCCGGCTCGCCCGGCGCCCTGCGGGTGGCCAACCCGGCCAACGCGGTGAGCACCTGCGGCGGCACCGTCACAGCCAATCCCGGCGACACCAGCTTCAGCCTGAGCGGTGGCAGCCTGCCGGCCCGCAGCTCGACCTCGCCGTTCGCGGCCGGCCTGTGCAGCGTGCGGGTGAACGTGGTGGGCGGCACAGTGGGTGTTCACAGCAACAACATCCCGGCCTTCACCGGCGCCAACGCCGCCGACACCGTGAGCGCCATCGGCACCATCGCCAACACCCCGGGCAGCACGGTGCGCAACCTCAACACCACCACCGCCACGCTGGAGTACCTGCCCGCGCTCACCGCGGCCAAAACCTTCCTGACCAACCCGGTGCAGCTGGGCGGCACCAGCCGTGTGCGCATCACGCTGGGCAACACCGGCAGCGGTCTGCTCGGCAACGTCAGCGTCACGGACCCCCTCACAGGCACCGGTCTGGAACTGGCCGCCACGCCCAACGCCAGCACGACCTGTGCCGGCCCGGTCGTGCTGAACGCGCCCGCGGGCGGCAACTCGGCCAGCCTCACCGGCGCCGAGCTCGCCGGCAGCAGCACCTGCGACTTCCTGTTCGACGTGACCACCAGCACCAGCACGCCGTCGACCAACACGCTGCCGGTGGGCAACGTGGCGGCCAACGGCGGCGTGGCCAACACCAACGCGGTGAGCGCCACGCTGAACAAGGTCACCACCAGCGTGAACCTCACCAAGGCCTTCTCGCCCACCACGCTCAGCGGACCGGGCAGCGTGTCGCGCCTCACGATCAGCATCGCCAACCTCAGCGCCACGCCGCTGACCGACCTCGGCGTGGTCGACAACCTGCCCTCGGGCATGCTGGTCGCGCCCAGCCCGCAAGCGTCCACCACCTGCGCCGGCGGCATCGTCAACGCCGCGGCCGAAGCCTCGACCGTGAGCCTCACCGGTGGCTCGGTGGGCGGCAACGCGAGCTGCACCGTGTCGGTCAACATCACATCGTCCTTCGTCGGCACGCTCAACAACACGCTCACCGCAGGCGCTGTGACCAACACGCAGGGCGTCACCAACGCCAACCCGTTCACCGCCAACGTGGCGTCGCTGGCGGGTCTGGGTGTCGAGAAGTATTTCGAGCCCTCGGCCGTCGGTGTGAACCAGCCTGCGCGCCTGGTGATCCGCATTCGCAACTCGCTCACCCAGCCGCTCACCAACGTCTCCAGCACCGACAGTTTCCCGGCCGGCCTGGTCGTGTCCGTGCCGGCCAACGCCACCACCACCTGCGCGGGGGCCACGCTCACCACCACCACGTCCAGCATCGGCTTCAGCGGCGCGCAGTTGCCCGCCGGCCCCAGCGTGTGCGAGATCCGTGTGGACGTGCGCGCCAGTGCGCCCGGCGCCTACGTGAACACCATCCCGGGCGGCACCGTCATTGCCAACGACGGCGCGGTGACCAACCCGCAACCCGGCCCCACCGCCACGCTGTTCGTGTTGCAGCCGCCCACCGTGGCCAAGGCCTTCGCGGCCAGCCCGGTGGCGCCCGGCGCGCCCAACCGCCTGACCGTGACGATCAGCAACCCCAACGCCGGCCAGGCACTCACCGGCGTGGCCTTGCGCGACAGCCTGCCCACCGGCCTGTTCGTGGCCCAGGTGCCCAACGCCTCGACCACCTGCGCTGGCGGCACCGTGAGCGCACTGGCCTCGGCCACCAGCGCCCAGGTGGCGGGCGCCACCGTGCCGGCCAGCGGTTCGTGCAGCTTCTCGTTCGACACCGTGTCCAACACGGCGCGCTGACCGCCACCGAGGGCGTGACCAACCCCGACCCGGCCAGCGCCCAGGTCCGGGTGCTGCAACCACCCACCCTGAGCAAGGCCTTTGTGCCTCCCACCGTGTCGCCGGGTGGCGTGTCGCGCCTGGTGATCACGCTGGGCAACGCCAACCCCTCGGCCCAGACCCTGCAGCAGGCCCTGACCGACAACCTGCCCCTGGGCGTGAGCGTGGCGTCTCCACCCGCCGTGGGCGGCACCTGCACCACCGGCGCCGTCACGGCCACGGCCGGTGGGGCGCAAGTGGTCTATGCCAACCGCGCCAGCATCCCGGCCGGCGGTTGCACCATCGAAGTCAACGTGACGGCCGCCAGCGCCGGCACCTACACCAACCAGTTCCTCTCGGGCGCCCTGCGCACCGACGCCGGCAGCAACCCGCAACCCGTCACCGCCGAGCTGCGGGTCAGCCCGCTGGGCTCGATTTCGGGCCGGGCCTACATCGACGCCAACAACAACGGCGCCTACGACGTGGGCGAGCTCCCGCTGGCGGGCCAGCCGGTGAGCCTGATCCGTTCACTGGACAGCGTGGTGCTGCAAAAGACCACCACCGACAGCGGCGGCTTCTATGTGTTCAGCGAACTCACCGACTCGGCCGCCCAAGGCTCCGACTACTCGGTGCGGTTCCTGCGCTCGGGCAGCGATGTGCTGGGCTCCGGTGCATCGGCCGCATCCTCGACCGCCACCAACGCACTGAGCGGCACCCTGCCCGGCCGCATCACCGCGGCCACCACGGCCGAGTCCAGCATCCAGGGCGGCACCGGTCTGGTGGGCACGCCCAACAACAGCAACGTCGACTTCATCTCGCGCCGCTCCAACATCCGCCTCGACCTCGCGGGGGGCAACGTGGCCAGCGCCGTCGGCAACAACTTCGGTGAAGTGCTGCCGTCCGAGGTGTCGGGCAAGGTCTACCGGGACGACAACAACAACGGCGTGGCCAACGGCACCGAGCCCGGCATCGCCGGCGTGAGCATCACCTTGCAAGGTGTGGACGATCTCAACCAGACCGTGAACCGCAGCGTGGTGACCGATGCCAACGGCAACTACAGCTTCACCGGCCTGCGCCCCAGCTGCGCGCCCCTGGCCGCACCGGGGTGCCCCGGCTACGTGATCACCGAGGGCGCACAGCCCGCCGGCACGGTCAACGGACAGACCTCCGCCGGTGCGGTGCTTGCCATCGCGTCGGGCAGCTCCACGGGCACCGCGGGCACCGGCTCCAACAACGCCCCCGTGGTGTCCTTTGGTGGCCCACCCACGGCCTATGTGATCGGCGCCGGCACCAGCCGCATCACCGGCATCGTGCTGCCGCCCAACGCGCGTGCGATCAACAACAACTTCGGTGAAGTCGCCAGCGACCGCAGCGTCAGCGGTCGCGTGTTCACCGACGCCAACGGCGACGGCCAGGTCAACGGCCTGGACGGTGGCGTGGGCAGCGGCGCGCCCGGCGCCAACAACCTGGTGCAGACCCTCACGCTGACCGGCAACGACATCGGCGGCAACCCGGTGAACCTCACGGTGGACACCGACGCCAACGGCAACTTCAGCTTCACCGGCGTGCCCCCCGGCGCCAGCTACACGCTGACCTGCAGCAACTGCGCAGCGCCCAGCGGCCTGTCCAACAGCACCACACCGCTGGCCTGGCCCGGCAGCGGTGGCGGCGCGGCCGCCGGCACGCAGGCGGTGCCGCAAATCACGGGCATCTCGCTCACCGGCGGCTCCAGCGCGTCCATCAACAACCTGTTCACCAAGACCCCGCCGGCGCAGCAGATCGGTGGCGTCGTGTACTTCGATCCGGACAACAGCGGCGGCGCATTCACCGCCGCCGACTCCCCGGTGGCCGGCATCGCGCTGGAACTGCTGGACGCCGGTGGCGCGGTGCTGGGCACCACCACCACCAACGCCGCGGGCCAGTACCTGTTCAGCTCGCTCAGCCTGCCCGCGCTCGCGCCCGGCGCCGGCTACCAGGTGCGCCTGGCCACACCACCCGTGGGCACCACCGCCGGCATCACCACCGCCGGCAACGTGGGCGGCACACCCACCGGCACCGCCACCGCAGCGGGCGTGAGCCCGGCGGTGGTGAGCGCCATCAACCTGGGTGCCGCGCAGCAGTCGGTGCAGAACAACTTCCCGCTGGTGTCCGACATCCGCGTGGCGGGCCGTGTGTTTGAAGACCGCGACCTGAGCGGCAGCTTCGCAGGCACCGATGTCGGCATCGCCGGCAACACCCTCACGCTGCTGGGCACCGACGCGTTCGGCAACAGCATCACCCGCTTCACCACCACCGACGGCACCGGGCAGTACAGCTTCACCGGCCTGCCACCGGGCAACTACACGGTGCGCCAGACCCAGCCGCTGGACTACACCAGCGTGCTCAACAGCGCCGGCCCCGTCACCGGTGGCAGCGCGGGCGCGGTGGGGCCGCTGGGCGGCGCCACCGAAACCGTGGCCCTGAGCTTCAACGCCACGCCCGGCGCGGCCTTGCAGGTCAACTTTGCCGAGACCGCACTGGGCGCCACCCTGCGCGGCTACAAGGCGGTGCGCATCGTCTCGCCAGTGGCGGCGGTGGGCATTTCGCCCGGCGCCCAGGTGGTGTGGCAGGTGATCTACCAGAACGACAGCGCCTTCGCGCTCACGCTGGACATCAGCGACACGCTGCCCGACTTCATGACGCGCACCGGTGCCCCCGCGCTCACGAGCCAGAGCGGTGGCGGCGCCAGCATCGTGCTCAACCTGGGCTACAGCGGCCTGGCCGGCAACGACGTGCTGGGCAACGCCACGCTGCCCACCGGCGGCTGGGTGGCCATCGACGTGCCGGTGACCGTGACCCCCGGGGTGACCACCGCGCGCCTGAACCAGGCCCGCGCCGGTGGTGCTGCCGTGCGCACCGACACGGTGGACGCCACCACGCCCACCGGCGGCGCGGGCAACCCGCCGCCCGGCGTGATCAACCCCGCCAGCCTCACGCAGACGCCGTTCCAGACCGCCGGCATCGACGCCACCGGTGTGCCGCTCTCGGCGCTGCCCGCCACCCTGTCGGGTTTTGTCTGGCGGGACAACAACGCCGACCGCCGCCGCGACGCGGGTGACACACCCGTGCCCGACTGGGCGGTGGAGGTGCTGGACGCCAACGGCGCCGCCCTGTTGTGCCGCACCGTGCCGAGCAACAGCGTGCAGGGTTGCCTGACCATGCCCGACGGCCGCAGCCTGTTCCGCACCGGCGCCGACGGCAGCTACGGCGTGCTCGGCCTGGTGCCCGGCGACTACCGCATCGCTTTCCGCGATCCGGCGAACAACGTGGTCTTCGGCACGCCGCAGAACTCGGGCGGCGACCCGGCTTCGCGCGTGGCCACCAGCCGCGACTACCTGGCCGTCACGCTGCTGGCGGGTGCCAACCTGCAGCAGCAGGACCTGCCGTTGGACCCCTCGGGCGTGATCTACGACGCCAGCACGCGCCAGCCCATCGGTGGCTCCACCGTGCGCTTCTGCGGACCCGCGGGCTTCAACCCGGCCACCATGCTGGTGGGCGGCGCTAGTTATGTGAACCAGGGCAGTTGCGCCCAGATGCTCACCGGCCCGGGCGGCTACTACCAGTTCCTGCTGGCGCCGGGCGCCACACCGGGTGGCTACACGCTCAGCGCGTCCGCGCCCAACTACGCGCCCACGCCGATCGCCTCCATCCCGCCCGCACCGGGCGTGTTCACACCGGCCGGCGCCTCGCCGCTGCTGGTGCAGGCGCAGGCCGGCCCACCCCCGCTCGGCCAGCCCACCACGTATTACCTGCGCTTCAACCTGGCCGCCGGCATGCCCGATGTGATCCACAACCACATCCCGCTGGAGCCGTTCGCCGGTG
>LNFM01017713.1_pt1 | contig 12638 bp, 12 predicted proteins | sample 596031 | NCBI WGS metagenome assembly LNFM01 (sample SAMN04254537, study PRJNA301005) | activated carbon metagenome | isolation source: dual media filters at the Ann Arbor, Michigan drinking water treatment plant | place: USA: Ann Arbor
GAGTGGTGCGTCCCTCCGGGCGTTGGAAGCCCGTCAGTGATGAAAAGGGGCGAATTCTACCCCCCGGGGCAGTACCCGCTCGCCAGCGCCGGTATGCAAAAGCGTGCCCACTTTAGAATGAACCACGTGAACGAACCCATGCCCACCGTGCCCCGTACCGCCAAGACTTCCCCATCCTCCGCCGACGCACAGCCCGTTGCTGCCAGCTACGAGGCCGCGCTCGACGAGCTGGAACAACTCGTGTCCCAACTCGATGCCGGCCAACTGCCGCTCGACCAGCTGCTCACGCGCTACCAGCGAGGCGCCGAGCTGCTGGCGTTCTGCCGCGCCCGGCTTGAAGCGGTGGAGAACCAGATCAAGGTCCTTGAGGGCGGCGAGCTCAAATCCTGGGACCAGCCATGACACAGACGCTGGCTCCCGAAACGCTGTCAGCGTTCGCCTCGTGGCGCGAAGCGCAGCAAGCCGCAGTCGAGCGCGCGCTCTCCAGCTGGGTCCCGGCGAACGCGCCCGCCGGTCTGGGCGATGCCATGCGCTACGCCGTGCTCGACGGGGGCAAACGCCTGCGCCCCTTGCTGGCGCTGGCCACCTGCGAGGCCGTGGGCGGCCACGCCGCAGCCGCGATGCGTGCTGCCTGCGCGGTGGAACTGATCCATGCCTATTCCCTGGTGCACGACGACATGCCCTGCATGGACAACGACGTGTTGCGCCGCGGCAAGCCCACCGTGCATGTGCAGTTTGGTGAAGCGCAGGCCCTGCTCGCAGGCGACGCGCTGCAGGCGCTCGCGTTTGAATTGCTGGTGCCCGATGACGGCAGCGTTGAGCCTGCCATGTCCGCGCGGCTGTGCCGGCTGCTGGCCCTGGCGGCCGGTGCGGGCGGCATGGCCGGTGGCCAGGCGATCGATCTGGCCAGCGTGGGCGTTGCCCTGGACCAGCCTGCGCTGGAGTTGATGCACCGCCACAAGACCGGCGCCTTGCTTCAGGCCAGCGTCATGATGGGCGCGGCAACAGTGCGGGTGTCGCTGGACACCGAGGCTCGGCTGGTCGAGTACGGCGCTTGCGTGGGCCTGGCCTTCCAGGTGGTGGACGACATCCTTGACGTGACAGCCGATTCGGCTACGCTGGGCAAAACCGCCGGCAAGGACGCGGCCGCCGACAAGCCCACTTTTGTTTCCCTGATGGGGCTGGCGTCCGCGCAGACCTATGCCGACCGCGTGCTCGACCAGGCCCACGAGGCCTTGCGTCGCAGCGGCATCGAGCGGTCCGACACCTTGCACGCGCTGGCCGACTGGGTCGGCCGTCGAGCCTCCTGAGGTCCACCGGGACCCGTTCATTCATTCATGACCCGAACCCACCTGCCCATGAGTTCCCTGCTGTCTTCCATCGAGTCACCGGCCGATGTGCGCCGCCTGAGCCGCGCGCAACTGCTGCCGCTGGCAGACGAACTGCGCACCTACCTGTTGCAGAGCGTGGCGCGCACCGGTGGCCACCTCAGCTCCAACCTCGGCACCGTCGAGCTCACCCTGGCGCTGCACTACGTGTTCAACACCCCCGAAGACCGCCTCGTGTGGGACGTGGGCCACCAGACCTACCCGCACAAGATCCTGACCGGCCGGCGCGACCGCATGAACACGTTGCGCCAGCTCGGTGGCATCAGTGGTTTCCCGCGCCGCTCGGAGAGCGAGTTCGACACTTTCGGAACGGCCCATTCGTCCACCAGCATCTCGGCGGCGCTCGGCATGGCCATGGGCGCCCGCATCAAAGGCGAGCACCGCAATGCCGTGGCCATCATCGGTGACGGTGCCATGACCGCCGGCATGGCCTTTGAAGCGCTCAACAACGCTGGCGTGGCCGAGGGCCGCCTTCTGGTGGTGCTCAACGACAACGACATGTCGATCTCACCGCCGGTGGGAGCGCTCAACCGCTACCTCGCCCAGCTCATGAGCGGGCAGTTCTACGCTGCAGCGAAAAATGTGGGCAAGACGGTGCTCAAGGGCGCGCCGCCCTTGTTCGAACTGGCCAAGCGGCTCGAAGAGCAGGCCAAGGGCATGGTGGTGCCCGCCACGCTGTTCGAGAAGTTCGGCTTCAACTACATCGGCCCCATCGACGGTCACGACCTGAACTCGCTGATCCCCACGCTGGAGAACATCCGCCACCTGCTGGAGACCGACAGTGGGCCGCAGTTCCTGCACGTGGTGACCAAGAAAGGCCAGGGCTACAAGCTGGCCGAGAACGATCCGATTGCGTACCACGGCCCGGGCACCTTCGATCCTGCGGTGGGCATCGTGAAGTCCACCGCTGTGCCCAAGACCACCTTCACCCAGGTGTTTGGCCAGTGGCTGTGCGACATGGCAGCGGCCGACGAGCGTCTGGTGGGCATCACGCCCGCCATGCGCGAAGGCTCGGGCATGGTCGAATTCGAGCGCCGCTTCCCCAAGCGCTACTTCGACGTGGGCATTGCAGAGCAACACGCCGTGACCTTTGCCGCCGGCCTGGCCTGCGAAGGCCTCAAGCCGGTGGTGGCGATTTACTCCACGTTTCTGCAGCGCGGCTACGACCAGCTCATCCACGACGTGGCCCTGCAGAACCTGCCCATGGTGTTCGCGCTGGACCGCGCTGGTCTGGTGGGGGCCGACGGCGCCACCCACGCCGGTGCCTACGACATCGCCTACTTGCGCTGCATTCCGAACATGGCGATTGCGTGTCCGGCCGATGAGGCCGAGTGCCGCCAGTTGCTCTCCACTGCGCACGCACAGAACCAGCCGGTGGCCGTGCGGTACCCGCGCGGAGCCGGTGTGGGCGCGACCATTCCAGCCAGCCTGGACGGGCTGCCGTTCGGCAAGGGCGAGCTGCGTCGCCAGGGCAAGGGCGTGGCCATCCTGGCCTTCGGCACCTTGCTGCACCCTGCGCTGGCGGCGGCCGTGAAGCTGGGCGCCAGCGTGGCCAACATGCGCTGGGCCAAGCCGCTGGACATTGTCCTGCTGCGTGAACTCGCCCGCACGCACGACGCGCTGGTCACGGTGGAAGAAGGTTGCATTCCCGGCGGCGCGGGAAGCGCTGTGATGGAGGCGTTGCAGGCCGAGGGCCTGCAGGTGCCGGTGCTCACGCTCGGTTTGCCCGACGAGTTCTCCGAGCATGGTGATCCCGCGAAGCTGCTCGCTGCGCTGGGCCTGGACGCTGCCGGCATCGAAGCTTCCATCCGCGCGCGATTCGAATCGCTGCTGCACGCAACACCGGGTCTCAAGGTGGTTGGCTGAGCATTCCAACAAAGCTTGCACGAGGCTGAATGGTCCTGGCGAGGGGCCGTTTTTCGAGGGAAAACCCCCGACTCCTGAGAGGGGGGGGTTCCTACAATTCCGGTTGACTGACCCAGTCTCCAGCCCGCCATGGCGGGTTGGGTGTATCCATACCAACCACGGAGTCAAACAACATGGATCGTCGTTCACTCATCAAGCACGCAGGCATTGCCGGCGTGCTGGCAGCCGGCGCTGCACCCGCAGTGCATGCCCAGGCCGCCATTCGCTGGCGTCTGGCCTCGAGTTTCCCCAAGGCGCTCGACACCATCTACGGTGCGGCAGACGTTTTTGCCAAGAAGGTCGGTGAAATGTCCGGTGGCAAGTTTTCGATCTCGGTGCACCCGGGCGGCGAACTCATGCCCGCCTTCGGTGTGGTGGACGGTGTGCAGGAAGGTACCGTGGAATGCGCGCACACCGCGCCGTACTACTTCTTCGGCAAGGACGACACCTTCGCACTGGACTGCGCCGTTCCCTTCGGCCTCAACAGCCGCCAGATGACCGCGTGGATGTACGAAGGCAACGGCATGAAGCTGTTCCGTGAGTTCTACGAGGGCTACAACATCGTGAACTTCCCGATGGGCAACACCGGTGCCCAAATGGGCGGCTGGTACCGCAAGGAAATCAAGACGCTCAACGACATGAAAGGCCTGAAGATGCGCGTCGGCGGTTTTGCCGGCAAGGTGCTCACCACCATGGGTGCTGTTCCGCAAAACATCCCCGGTGGCGAGATTTACCAGGCGCTGGAAAAGGGCACCATCGACGCCACCGAATGGGTCGGACCGTATGACGACCAGAAGCTCGGTTTCAACAAGGTGGCACCGTTCTACTACTACCCCGGCTGGTGGGAAGGTGGCCCACAGCTCTCGCTGTACGTCAACAACAAGGCCTACGCTGCCCTGTCGCCCGAGAACAAGGCCATTGTGGAATGTGCGGCGGCCATTGCCCACACCACGATGCAGGCCAAGTACGACGCCCTGAACCCCGGCGCACTGAAGCAACTCGTGGCCTCGGGTACCAAGGTGCTGCCCTTCCCCAAGGCTGTGATGGACGCGGCGTTCAAAAACTCCATGGCGCTCTATGCGGACATCAGCAGCAAGAACGCGAAGTGGAAGAAGATCTACACCGACTACGCGGCTTTCCGCAAGGACCAGAACCTCTGGTTCCGTTTCACCGAAGCCCAGTTCGACCGCTACATGCAAGCGGCCAAGCTGTAATCGGCGAGCACGTCCGACAAAAAGCCCCGCCCAGGCGGGGTTTTTTGCTCGGACCTCCATCGCCACGAGGCGGCCGTCAGCGCCCGTTCAGGCATGGCGCGCTTCGCTTGCTAGACTCGACGGCTTTGTTCGTCACTCCCAACCACCCTGGGAATTTCCATGCTGTTCCTGCTCAAAATCTCACGCCTCATCGACGCGCTCGGTGACCTGATCGGCAAGTCAGCCATGTGGCTGATCCTGGCCGCCACCTTCATCAGTGCGGGCAACGCCATCGTGCGCAAGGTGTTCAACGTCAGCTCCAACGGCCTGCTCGAAATCCAGTGGTACCTCTTCGCCGCGGTTTTCATGCTGGGCGGTGGCTACGCCTTTCTGCGCAACGCCCATGTCCGCATCGACTTCATCTCCGGCAAGTTCAGCCCGCGCACGCGCAACTGGATCGACGTGGCCGGCATCATCATCTTCCTGTTCCCCATGTGCTACATGATGGCCACGCTGGGCTGGCCATTGTTTGAGCGCGCATGGACTTCGGGCGAGATGTCGTCCAACTCGGGTGGCCTGATTCGCTGGCCTGTCTATGGCCTGATTCCCCTGGGCTTCACGCTGCTCTTCGTCCAGGGCATTTCCGAGCTCATCAAGCGCTTTGCCTTTCTCACGGGGAACGGCCCAGACGTGCTCAGCCACTCCGGGCCTTCCGAAGCCGAGTTGCTGGCCGAACAGATCGCCGCCGACGAAAAAGCGCGCCGCGCAGGAGCCGCAACATGATCGAGCTGTTGACCCAGAACTTTGTGCCCGTCATGTTCGCGGGCCTCCTGATTTTTCTGCTGGCGGGTTTTCCGGTGGCGTTCTCTCTGGCCGCCACGGGGCTGTTCTTCGGCTTCATCGGCATGGAGCTGGAGTTGTTTCCCTCCAACCTGTTCCAGGCGCTGCCGTTGAGGGTGTTCGGCATCATGCAGAACGACACCCTGCTGGCCATTCCGTTCTTCACGCTCATGGGCATCATCCTGGAGCGCAGCCGCATGGCCGAGGACCTGCTGGAGACCGTGGGCCAGGTCTTCGGTCCGATTCGCGGTGGCGTGGGCATCGCGGTGGTGTTGGTCGGTGCGCTGCTGGCCGCCACCACCGGTGTGGTGGCAGCGTCCGTGATTTCCATGGGCCTGATCGCCATGCCCATCATGCTGCGCTACGGCTACAACCGAACCATCGCCACCGGCACCATCACCGCGTCGGGCACGCTGGCGCAAGCCTTGCCGCCTTCGCTGGTGCTGATCGTGCTGGCCGACCAGCTGGGCCGCTCGGTGGGCGACATGTATGCCGGTGCCTTGGTGCCCGGCCTGATGCTGGTGGGCCTGTACCTGCTGTTCATCATGGCGGTGGCGTTGGTCAAGCCGGCATGGGTGCCAGCCCTGCCGCCCGAGGCACGCATCTACTCGCAGCCCAACGGGTCCAGCGGGCACAAGTCGCTGATCGCGTTGTTGCTGCTCTGTGGCTTTGCAGGCTTCGGCTGGTCGCAGGTGCACGAGTCGGTGATGAACCCTTGGCTGGGCCGCGAGTTACCGGCACCCGGCGACGAGATCTTCATTCTGTCCATGACCATCTCGGCCTTTCTGGCCCTTGGTCTGGCGCTGATCAACCGTTTGTTCAACCTGGGGCTGCTTTCGCGCCTGACCGAGCGCGTCACCTTTGTGCTGATCCCGCCCCTGGTGCTGATCTTCCTCGTGCTGGGTACGATCTTCCTGGGTGTGGCCACGCCCACCGAAGGTGGCGCCATGGGAGCGTTGGGCGCACTGATCATGGCGGCCGCACGGCGCACACTGTCGTTCAAGCTGCTCCAGCAGGCGCTGGAAAACACGACCAAGCTGGCCATCTTCGTGATGTTCATCCTGATCGGCTCCACCGTCTTCAGCTTCACCTTCAACGCAGCCGATGGCCACATCTGGGTTGAGCACCTGTTCGACAAATTGCCGGGTGGCCAGTTGGGCTTCCTGCTGGTGGTGAACCTGCTGGTGTTTGTTCTGGGCATGTTCATCGACTTCTTCGAGATCGCCTTCATCGTGGTGCCGCTGCTGGTGCCGGTGGCCACCAAGCTGGACATCGACCTGATCTGGTTCGGCATCATCCTGGCCATGAACCTGCAGACCTCGTTCCTGACACCACCGTTCGGGTTTGCGCTGTTCTACCTGCGCAGCGTGGCTGCCCGCAACGACTACGACGACGTGGTCACGGGCAAGCGCATCAAGGCGGTGACCACAGCGCAGATCTACAAGGGTTCGATCGCCTTTATCGTGCTGCAATTGATCATGGTGACCGTGATCGTGCTCAATCCGGGCATCGTCACCGGCAGCCTGGACGCGGCGGTGAAGGTCGACGACGCCACAGTCACCGACATGCTGCGCAACATGCCTGGGCTCGAAGAAGAAGAGCCTGAAGTCACCGAGGAGCCCGGCGCCGAGCCGGCGGCTGAAGGTGATCCTGCGCCCGAGCCTGCTGCAGCCGAAGACGCCGAGCCGGACCCCATGAAGGCGATGGAAGAAGCGCTCAAGAAGACCGAATGACCCTGGCTGGAGTTTGCCGAATGCGCATCGATGTGAAGGTGCTGGATCCGCGCATGGCGGATCAGTTGCCCGCGTACGCCACCGGTGGCAGTGCGGGGCTGGACTTGCGTGCCTGCCTGGACGTGCCACTGACCCTGGCGCCCAACGCCTGGCAACTCGTACCCACCGGGCTGGCCATCCACCTGGCCGACCCGGGCTTTGCAGCCATGATCCTGCCGCGCTCGGGGCTGGGCCACAAACACGGCATCGTGCTGGGCAACCTGGTGGGCCTGATCGACAGCGATTACCAAGGCCAGCTCATGGTGAGCGCCTGGAATCGCAGTGGTGTGCCCTTCACCATCGAGCCCATGGAGCGCATCGCGCAAATGGTGATCGTGCCCGTGGTGCAGGCGCAGTTCAATGTGGTGGACGACTTCGAAGCCGCGAGCGAGCGCGGCGCGGGTGGCTACGGATCCACCGGCCGGGGCTGAAGCGGCCTAGTGCAATGTTCTTGGACCGGGCGGCGTGATGCCCGGGCCTTGCAATTCGTCGGGCTCGTCCACCTGCATGCGGAAGAAGCCGGTGCCCATCGAGCCCTTGCCCACCTCGGCTTCGGTTGCTTCGCGCACCGCGTGCACCTTCATCGAGATGCGCAGCGCAATGCCCGCCAGCGGGTGGTTGCCGTCGAGCACCACGTGCTCGGGGTAGATGTCGCTCACAAAGTACAGGCGGTCGCGGGGTGCAGCGGGGTTGCAGCCGGCGGGCAGGCCTTCAAAGCCCATGCCTTCTTCAAGCTCGTCGGGGAACAGGTGGCGCGGCTCCAGAAAAAGCAGCGTGTCGTCGTAGTCTCCGAAGCCATCGACCGGCTCCAGGTGCAGCTCGATCGTGTCCCCCACCGAGTGGTTGAGCAGACCTTCTTCGATCTTGGCCAGCAGGTCACTGCCGCCCACGAGAAATTCCACGGGTTCTTCGAGCACATCGAGACTCTCGCCCAGCGTGTCCTTCAGGGTCCAGGTGAGCGCCACGACGCATTGTTGGGTGATTTTCATCCGACAATTGTCCCATGTTCAAACCTGAAACCCACGCAAATCCCTCTGAACCTGTTGGGCGGCTTGTCACCAGCGCAGTTCATGCGCCGCCACTGGCAAAAAAAACCCTTGCTGATCCGCCAGGCCATTCCCGGCTTCCGACCCATCCTGAGCCGTTCGGCGTTGTTCGATCTGGCCAGCCAGGAAACCGTCGAGTCGCGCCTGATCGTGCGCAAGCCACGGGGTTGGGCGCTCAAACAGGGACCGTTCAAGCGCAGCGCGTTGCCGCCATTCAAGCAGTCGGGCTGGACGCTGCTGGTGCAGGGCGTGGACCAGCATGACGACGCGGTGCACGAACTGCTGAAGCGCTTCCGTTTTGTGCCCGATGCGCGGCTGGACGACCTGATGATCTCGTGGGCCAGCGAAGGCGGTGGCGTGGGGCCGCACTTCGACAGCTACGACGTCTTCCTGCTGCAGGCCAGTGGACAGCGCCGCTGGCGCATCGGTCGGCAGAAAGACCTGACGCTGCAGCCCGATGTGCCGCTGAAGATCCTGCAGAACTTCGAGCCCGAGGAAGAGCATGTGCTGGAAGCCGGCGACATGCTCTACCTGCCGCCGCGCTGGGCGCACGACGGTGATGCGCTGGGCGAGGACTGCATGACCTACTCCATCGGCTTTCGCGCGCCACAGCGCGGCGGGCTGGCTGGCGAGCTGCTGCAGCGCATGGCTGACGAGCTCGACGACGAAACGCTGTACCGCGACCCGACCCAAGCCGCCACGGCCCACCCGGGCGCGATGCCCGAAGGGCTGGAAGCGTTCGCGGTGGACGCCCTGCAGCGTCTGCTCGCCGAGCGGCAATCGCTCGCCTGCGCTCTGGGCGAGGTGATGACCGAGCCCAAGCCGCGCATCTTTTTTGACGAGGCACAGGGCCACTGGGTGGCGGGCGCCGTGCGGCTGGACCGTCGCACCCGCATGATGTACGACCCACGTCATGTGTTCATCAATGGTGAGAGTTTTCGCGCCGGCGGCGCCGATGCCCGCCTGATGCAGCGCCTCGCCGATGAGCGTGCGTTGGATGCACGCCAGGTGCAGCGCGCCAGCGAAGGCGCCCAGGCTTTGCTGCAGGATTGGTTCGAGGCCGGATGGCTGCACCTCGTGTGAGGCGGCCCGAGGTTTGTTGATTGTTCACTGAGGACTTCGCCATGACTCAGACCGATACCGCCGGCACGGCTCCGCCAGCCTTGCCCACAGGCCGTCTCCAAGGTCGGCAGGTGTTCGCAGACACCGTGCGCCTGGCGTTCGAGGTCGCCGCTTTGGAAGGCTGGAACCACATCACCCTGAGCGACCCGGACTTTGCCGACTGGCCGCTGGGCGAGCGCGCGGTGGTCGATGCCCTGAACCGCTGGGCGCGCCGCGGGCGCACGCTCAAGATGCTGGCGCGGCACTACGACCAGCTGCGCCTGTTGCACCCGCGGTTTGTGCAGTGGCGCGTGACCTGGTCGCATCTGGTGGAGGCACACGCCTGCGCGGGTGTCGCGGGCGCCGAGTTGCCCAGCGCCATCGGCTCGCCGGTGTGGACGCTGGAGCGGCTGGACCCGCTGCGCAACACGCTGGTGGCCAGCAGGGATGCCGAGCGGCGCGTGGCGCTGCAGGAGCGGGTGAACGAGTGCTGGCTCCGGAGCACGCCGTCGTTTCCCGCGAGCCAGCTCGGGCTGTAAACCCGCCATGAAAAAGGCCGCCCGAAGGCGGCCTTTGCTCTCTGTGCAGTGCCTGCTTATTTCAGGTCGTCAGCCAGCAGCTGCGTGATGCGGCGCGCATTGGCCGACCCCTCTGGCTGGCCTTGCGCACCCAGCACCGAGACGGTGGTGGCGGTGTCCACGCTGCGCACCACGACCTGGTAGCGCTCGGTGGCCGCTTCTTTCTTCGAGCCACCAAACAGCTTGCCGAAGAAGCCGGGTTCCTTGGCGTCGACAACGGGTTCGACATAACGAACGAAGTAAATGCCTTTGGTGCGGTCGCGGTCTTCCACGGTGAAACCGGTGCGGTCCAGCGAGAGACCCACGCGGCGCCAGGCGCGATCGAAGTTGTCCACGAACTGCACCACGGGGACGTTGTTCACCATGGTGACCTTGGCCGCGGCCTGCGCGGGTGCTGAAGCGGTGACCGCCTGGGCCTGCGCTTCGGTCACGCCGAGCTTGACCATCAGGCGGCGCAGGAATTCGGTTTCCAGTTCCACGTCAGCCGGGCGGGGCTGCCAGACGGTCTGGTCTTTGTCCTTGGTGGAGTAGACCTCGACCATGCCGCGGTGGCTGATGTAGACCTCGGTGCCGCCGTTGGCGGTGCGTTCCAGGCGGGTGCGGAAGCGGTCACGTTCACCGGTGGAGTAAAGATTCTCGAACAACCGGCCGATGGTCGAACGGATGAAGTCTTGCGGCAGCTTGGCGCGGTTCTCGGCCCAGTCGGTTTCCATGATGCCCAGCGCTTCCTGGTCGATGTCGAGCAGGAAGCCGTTTTCTTGCCAGAAATCGCGCACAGGGCTCCAGAGCTTGTCGGCCGGGCGGTCGATCACCAGCCAGCGCTGGTTGCCCGCGCGCTCGATGCGCACGTCGCCCACCGTGTTCACCGCGGTGGTGGCGGCGGTGGCTTGGGTCGGCAGCGCGGCCTGGTAGCCGCTGGCTGTCACCGTGGTGCCCGGCACGTTATAGCGCGAGTCGCGGCTGAGTTGGGTCAGGTCGGGCGGCACGTCCAGCGTGCTGCCGCGCTGGGCGCTCTTGTAGTCGATCTTGTCTTCCTGGAGCATGGAGCAGCCCGAGGCGATGAGGGCGGCAGCGGCTACCAGGCCCAGGCGGGACCACGCAGCAGCGCCGGCCCAGGACTGAAGGCGGGAGGTCTGATTCAGAGCGGGAGTGGACATGGGGGAGCTCGGTGGAGACCGGGTATATGGGGTGGACAGAAGAGTGGGTTGGAGTCAGACCAGGCCGCTTTGTTGCAGCGCGCCTTCGACTTGTGGCACCAGATGGCGCGACATGGGGGTGAGCGGAAGACGCATGGTCTCACGGCACAGACCCATGCGGGCCATGGCCCATTTCAGCGGAATCGGGTTGGCTTCGCAGAACAGCTGTTTGTGCACCGGCATCAGGCGGAACTGGATGTCCATGGCGCGTTTCACGTCACCTGCGATGGCGGCCACGCAGAGTTCGTGCATGAGGCGCGGCGCGATGTTGGCGGTGACGCTCACATTGCCCTGTCCGCCGCACAGCATGAGGGCCACCGCAGTCGGGTCATCGCCCGAGTAGATGGCAAAGCCCTTGGGCGCTTCGCGGATCAGCCACTGCGCGCGTTCGATGTTGCCGGTGGCTTCCTTGATCCCGACGATGCCGGGCACCTGGGCCAGGCGCAGGACGGTCTCGTGGTGCATGTCGGCCACGCTGCGGCCGGGCACGTTGTAGAGCACGGTGGGCAGGTCGCCCACGGCTTCGGCAATCGCCTTGAAATGCTGGTACTGGCCTTCTTGCGTGGGCTTGTTGTAGTAGGGCACGACCTGCAGCTGGCAGTCGGCGCCCACGCTCTGCGCGAAGCGTGCGAGTTCGATGGCTTCGCGGGTGGAGTTGGCGCCGCAGCCGGCCATGATGGGCACGCGCTTGTCACCGTGCGTCTTGGCCTGCTCGACCGACACACGGATGATTTCGCAGTGCTCTTCCACCGTGACGGTGGGCGACTCGCCGGTGGTGCCGACCACGCCGATGCAGTCCGCAGGGTGGGGTAGTCCACGCTGCCGTCTTCATGCAGGGGGGTGGCCAGGGCCACGATGCTGCCGGTGATGGTGTTCATTGCTGCAGGCTCAAATGGGGCGCTTTTGGGGACCCGGCCCCGCAGGGCGCGGCATCTCGCGCGAATCGTGCATTCTACCCAGTGGCATCCAGCGGATACCGGGGCGGCGAGTCGGGTGTCCCCGGGTGTTTTCGCACCGCCGCAATGCGCTGCACGAAGCGCTCGGGCCGGTCGCAGAAGCCGTCTTCGTAAGCCACCACGTGCAGACCCTCGCGGGCCTTCAGAAGTTCACCGGGTTGCAGCAGGAAGTCGGGCCGTGAGGGCTTGCCCACGCTCTCGTTGCCCATGGCAAAGGTTTCGTAAATCAACACGCCGCCCGGCGCCACACTGCGCGTGATCACGGGCAGCAGCGCACGCCAGAGGTAGTTGGTCACCACCACCGCGTCGAAGGTCTCGCCTTCAAACGGCCAGGGGCCGTTTTCGATGTCGGCCAGCACAGCGCGGCCGAAGGGCTTCACAGCCTCGATCGCTTCAGTCGATCGGTCGACTCCGGTGACTGGGTGGCCGCGTTGTGCGAACCACTTCAGGTGCCGGCCCTGGCCGCAGGCCACATCCAGCACCGATCCGCCCGGTTCTACGAGCTGCGCCCAGCGTTGCACCCAGGCCGATGGCGCCTCCGTGCCGTGCATCAGAAACAGCTCCACAGCTGATCGGCCAGGTTCACCAGAAAGCCCGGCTGGTTGTAGAGCGTGAGCGTGCCCAGCAGGATGGCGATGACGCCCATCCACACCAGGGCGCGCT
>LNFM01010852.1_pt1 | contig 12636 bp, 9 predicted proteins | sample 596031 | NCBI WGS metagenome assembly LNFM01 (sample SAMN04254537, study PRJNA301005) | activated carbon metagenome | isolation source: dual media filters at the Ann Arbor, Michigan drinking water treatment plant | place: USA: Ann Arbor
TCGCGCAGTCGCCTGAAGGCAGAGTCCAACTCCAACAGATGCATACCGCAGCATTCCGCTCCGGAGAAGCCCAGCTGCGCGACCGGCTCCAAGGCATTCTGGGCATCGAAGTTCAAGAATTTGTCACCCAGCTCGATGCCGAGACCGGAATCAATACGGTCATCATTCGACTCGCCAAGCGCCTCGACCTAGTCTTGCCCCCTGTATCCAGCAATGAATTCGAAGTCAAACATCTGGCATAGCGACGTACACCTACCGAAAAGGCTGAGTCCAATGAGCGTGACGGCAAAAGAATACTCGCTCCTCGGACCCGCCCTATTTCGTCTTCGCCAAGTCCAGCGCTTTGATCGAGGCCCGAGCCGCGGCACTGGCTTTACTTGCGGGATTGAGCAACTGACCGGGATCGGCGTGAACCCCGGCGGCCGACACGCGCTTGCACTGTTGAATCACATCGGTGAGGGGCACAAGGACCTGACTCCGGCGAGGATCTGAATCCGGAAGCTGCGTGAGAATGGCTTCGGCATCACCGGCGGCTGCTTCGCAGTGATGGACGATAGCCTTGGCGTCCCCCATGCCGCCATGCGCCATCATGTCCTCCACGTTCTTCATCAACGCATCTCTTTGTTCTTGTAGTGTCGGCTCGGAGGCATGAGCCGCACGCAGCCCGAACGAAAGACCGCCGGACAACACGGCAGCAACAAAACTCGCACACACAATACGACCGACGGATACGTGAAGCTTTCTCACCAGCTCTCCTTAATAGCGCCCTGGCGACTCTTTCACAGTCGTTAACGAACGATACAGTGTATGGAACTCTTCCGTGGTCAACGCAGGATTCTGCAACTGCGCCAGCGCCGCCTGATCGATTCGAGACTCAACCGTGTCGTCATAGTTTGACGAGGCGATCGTCACGAAGCGTGGAGGAAACAATCGTTCCGGCAACAGGATCCCCACGCCCAGGTTGTACTTCAGCGCCAGGCGGATCGCCTCCCGCGCCTTGTCGGCGGGCACGTCGCGGCCAAGGCCGATGTTCTGCGGCGGCTTCCCCAGCCTGGCAAACTGAAAGTGGACATTCGTCAACCCCGCCTGAGCAAACTCCTCGCTGACGGCAGCGACCTGGCTCTCAAACTGATTGGCCAGCACAACCTCGACTCGACTCACCGGGGAAACGGCTGTTCCCTCGGCGATGACAGCCGATGTCCCCATCGCACCGGCACAGACGGCCATTGCGAACGCACACACATATCTCTGTAGAGTCATGCCCTATCTCGCGGCGAAGGTAAATCCAACCGACGCGCTCCCATTCTCTGCCACCGTGATTTCTTGTTCTTTCTCTCCTAGAACCGGATGCCAGGCCTTGATGCGATAGGTGCCGACCGGAAGATCCTTGATGGCAAAGGTCCCCTCCGTTCCCGTAATGGCATAGTAGGGATTGTCCACGGCCAGTCCGTGCCCCTGCATGAAGGGGTGCATACCGCATTGCATGGTGACCTCGCGCCGGTTTCCGGTGAACCGGACAATGTCGCTTGTCCCGGCTTTCGTCAGGGCCGGCCGGTGAAACATGATGAAAATATGTTCCCGGTCCCGTTCATAGAACTGCAAATCGTGGGCGACTGAATCCAGATTGACGACGCTGAGCTGGCGCTCGTTTCTCACGACCGAGACGAACGGCACAAACTGGCAGATATTCGCCTCGAGTTTGGTCTCTTGAAATTCGAACGGCTTCCCCTTCGCCACTCCCTCGATCGTCACCACCACATCTTTCAAGCCCTGCTGTTCCCCGACCGACACCTCACGCAACAGTCGATAGCCCGACCCGTCGGACAGCGCCCCGCAATAAACCCGATCGTAATACCGGCGCAGTTCAAACCGCTGGGGATCCGGAATATCACCGGTAAATTGCACCGTCCCCGTCACCGTCACCCCGTTGGAGACCGTTGTTTCCTCGTAAGTCCCGGCCTGAGCCGCTCCCATCAGCCCCGCCGTCAGCAGCACCCCTGTCATCATCTTCGTCACACATCGACGCGCAGATCCAGACATAGTTCCCACCGTATAAAATGTTCATGGGGGAGCAGAAATGCTCCCCCATGGTCTGAGTGATATTGAACCGGCTTGGCACACTGTGCCGGCAGCGTCCATGCCTTTCGCGTGGAGACGCCGCCGGATTGATACTTACCGACCAACCATCGACGTCCGCGAGACGCTTCCGTTGTCGTTCCCGCGCTCTGCCTTCTGGCTGGACGGAGCTTGCGGGGTCAACGGGAGGACCCGCTGATCACCGGTTGGGAGAACCTTGAAGAGTCCCCATTGCCCGGCATTCGCAAAGCCCGGACGCTGGTTCTTCCACATGTAGTCGCCGACGATCCTATTCGGACCGCCTGCGCCGCCCGTCAGATAGGCGTTGATGATTTCCGAGCCGCCGAACTCCATGGTGCTGACCTGGTCGGCACCCTGCATGTACGGCTCATGCGGCCATTCGTGGCCATCCACGGTGAAGAGTTGCACCTGCTCGCTGAAGGCGCCGAGCACGTGCACAGCCACCGGATCGCCCACATGGGCCTGCAGGAGCGGAGTCGACGGCGTGTCGCCGGTCTTCACACAGCTGAAAACTTCGGACACGTCGCAACCCTTTTCCATCCGATACGCGGTCGGTTCCGACCGGTAGTTGACCGCCGTGATACCGGCGACCTGTTGGATGTAGGGCATGAAGCTGACGCCCACGATGTTATCCTCGTCCTGGAACATCAACGAGAAATCGCGATAGTTCTTCCGGCTCTCGTTCCCGGGGATCGTCCGATCCACGAGCACGTCGGCCCGCCAGCTGCTCTTCATCGTAATATCATGGCCGGTCACCGGATCGCGATAGGACGATCCCTTCGGGCCGACGATGATCGAGCCGAACAGGCCGTTCCGTGGATTCTCCACGACGTTCCCCCAGTCTTGAATGAGGGCGGCCAGTTCTCCGTACTCCGGATGCGCGAAGTACGTGTAGGTCTTGCTCTGACCCGGAGCGATCGTTTGATCGCCGGGGTTGTTGCCGACATTGGCGCCGAACGAATCTTTCGGATCGAACGCCATCATATCGACATGGAATCCGGCCCGTTCTTTGGCCATCTCGTTCTTTAGATTGATCTTCACACAATCCCCGACGTTCACGTGCAGCGTCAGCGGACTCGGCCGTAATTCACCGGCCTTCACCCGCCCACGATCCTCGTCGAGCACGTACATTTTGCCCTGCTGATTTTCGAATACCATCTTGCGTTCGAGATCGACTTCCATCGTACCCGGCGCACCCTCGTGATACCGGATGACCTGATCGATCGCCGACACATTGAAGGACTTCACGGGCGCGTCAGCCGGACAGACCGACGGCGCGGACTTCTGAATCTCCTCGCGGCTCGGCAAAGGTTTCAGATCCCCTTGCAACTCGTCGAAGACCCGGAAAATTCCCCAACTGCCTTCCGCGAAATGGGACGCGCGGCCGCTGTAGTAGAGATAGTCACCGGCCTGCTTCTGCGGTCCGCCCGCGGCCGGAATGGCCGGGTCGTACCGCTCACCGATCACCAGATGCACCGTGCTGCGCGGCATGGCCATGGTGGCGTACCGCTCCATCGGGAACCAGTGGCCCGTGACGTGCCAGGTGTGCACTTCGTTGGCGGATCCGACCAGCGCCCGCACCAGGATCGGATCGCCGAGATACGACCGCAAGAGCGGCGTTCCCGGATCACCGTGGATCCCGGACACAAACAGCTTCGACGGATCCGGATTGTTGGCCAGGCGCACGCTCAACGGCTCCACACGCATGCTGTAGCCGCTGCCCGTCGTCGCTTCGCCGCCGTTCAGAAACGTCATCGCCGACTTGTTGATACGCTCCGGGAACTGGTGCGACGGAGGCCCGTCCACCGTGACCGCCCCCATTCGTGCCTGGGGGTTGTCGGTGGTGATCAATTCAGCCGACCGCGCATTGCTGTCCATGATGTGCATCATGACTTCGCGGAAACTGCCCCGGATATGGGCCGAGACCGGCTCCAGGGTGTGAATGTCCGCGATAGGACCGCTGCGCAGCTCCTTCCCGGTGAACGGATCGTGATAGGTCGATCGCGGCGGTTCGGTGATGAACGCTGAGAACAGACCGTGTCCCCAGGTATCCGTCCCGAACACGTGATCGTGCCAATAGACCGTGCCGAGGTCCGCGTCGACATACCAGCGCTCGCGGATGAATTCCACGCTCGCAATGTCGTTCTTCTTGTGCGCGTACTTCAAGGGCGCATCGAAGGTAATCGTATTCCCCTTGATGTCCTTGATCCGCACGATCTCGAAATACTTCGGATCGTCCATGCCCACACCGAGTTCCGTATTGACGTGGAACTTGGAGGGGTTCTTCACCGTGATACTGCGTGAACCGGCTTTCGTATCCGCCGTCAGAGTCGTGTTGCCGGGCAGGGGCATCCCCTTGTCCGGTTGCGGATCTTCCAGCATCGTGAAGGCCCGCAACGACATGTCGTACGAGAATCCGATCGTCGGACCATCGGACGCGCTCGTGTCGAACTGGAAGAAATGCGGATGGAGGTTGATCTTGTTCGCCCATCCTGTCCGCGCATCGTCCGGGATTTCGTTTTTGAAGATCACGTCCACGCAATCGTGCACGTTTCCGCGAATCACCAAGGGCACCTGCTTCTTGGGATTCTTGCGGACTTCCTCTTCCTCTTCATGCAGCACATAGATCATGCCGATCGGATCCACCACTGCAGCGGTTTTCAGGGTCGCCGGCTTGAGGGTGATCGGCAAGGTGATCGAATGGATATTGAAATACTTTCTCGGCGCATTTTCCGGACAGAGGCTCCAGGGACCCTGCGCGCCCGGCACAGGCGGCTCCGTGCTTCTGGTTCCGTCTTCACGGACACGGAACGGCTCCAGCCATGGCGCGCCGCCGTGATTGGGCGCAAACGGAGGACGCTTTCCGAGATGCGGACGCAACCAGGGGAACGCCAGCTTGCCCGTCTGCGGATCGAACGTGATCGCCGGACGCTGCAACGGAGTCGGCGAGACATAATCCGCCCACTTGTGCGGCGTCTCCGGCTCGTTCATCGCCCGCGTACCATCCCACTTCCAGTTCACCACCGTCGCATCGTGCGCTTGCGCCTGCTTGACCTGATCTTCGGTCTTGCCCGGCAAGCCTTGCGGCGGCAGCATGTACTCGACCCAATCCTTGATCGACACCTTCACGGGATTGGCTTTCCAATCCGTCTTGTCCTTCGTGATCTCGTATTTCTTCCCGCCATACCAATCGACTGTGGTGCCGACCAACTTGTCCGAACTCACAGCCAACTTGATCTTGCCCTTCCGGTCAGGCAACTCGACCAACGGCTTCATCACGTCGGTCTGATATCCGGTCGATTGCAGCGTGTTGTACACGCGCCAGAACCCCCACATCCCGGTCACATAGTGCTGCGGGATATGGCAATGGAACACAAACTCACCGGCCAGCGCCTGCAATCCGCCCGATCCGCCTTCGATGACTTCATCGTAGATCTCGGACGGACCGATGGATTGCACATCCAACCGGTCGGACGTGTCGCTGATCGGCGGGAACTTTACGGGGCCGCTCTTCGACAGCGTCGGATCGAGCTTGCTCGTGCCGGGCTGTCTGGCCCAACGGATCGATCCGCCGTGCAAGTGATGCGAATGCACGATCTCAGACCCTCCGACCATGCGGAACTTGGCCGGATCGCCGAGATAGGAACGGGGAATCGTGGTCGCCGGATCGCCGAATGTATAGGACCCGTAGCCCTGCGACTCGTCGGCAAATCCGACCAGGTGCGCCTGAATTTCCAGCCGCTCGCCGTGCGGTTCGCTGCGGAAATTGAGCAACCGCGCGGCCGGACGGTAGGTATCCGTATGGGCATCGCGCTGCGGCAACATGTCGCCTTTGCGATCCAGGAGACGGAACGTCTCGTCGCCAGCCTCATGATAGATAATGACGAATTCGCGGAAGTCGGAACCTTTCTCGAGGTCAATCATGGCTTCCCAGCCGCTCTTCATGTCCTCCCCCGTAAACGGGCTCAGGAACCGTGATCCGCGCGGCTCCACGACAAGCGATCCCAATAAGCCCAGGGAATACTGATCGCGGCTTGCATGGCTATGGAAGGCACGGCCACCTTCCTGCAAATCGATTGGAATGTACCATTCGAACTCGCCCGCTTTCCCCGCCGGAACTAGCGCCTCGGGATTCGTCGCATTCGCCGGCTTCCCCGTGCTGGCCACGAGCATCTGCGAACCGTTCACGATCATGTTCGTGGGCTCATTCTCAATCTGATTGCGCAACGTAATCCGCACGCAATCGCCCTGGTTCGCCCGAATCACGAGCGGCTGAATCAGATCGCCCTGCAACCCGTTCGAAATAGCGCCGCCGGCAAACGTCGGATCCTCGCTGTCACGCGCCGCTTTGTTCTTCGTTTCTTCCTCGCGCACACCCGCGACATTCTCGGTCAACGCATACATGTAGCCCGGATAAAAATCGCCGAACCGGTTCACGGTGATCTCGACATTCATCGCCGTGATGTCATACGAGCGGACAGGTGCAGTCACCGGGCAGCGAGCGCCTTGCGTCACTTGCACCTTATCCGGATCCTCCGCCACCAGCAGCACACCCTGCTGCATCGCATGGGCCCCGGCCCCCTGGAACGGCCCCTTGCTCTTGACCTCCCGCTCGATCTGCTCGATCGCCTTCGACATCTTGTCCTGCAGCACCGGACCGGCCTGCGCATGCACCGGCGTCGCCACATCGGCATTGTGATCGACGGCGATATGCCCGTCGTGAGACATGACCGCGTCTGCAGGCATGGTCCCGGCCAACCCGAGACAGGTCGTCAGTCCCAACACTCCCACCCGCACCCACTTCGTTGATACACCCATACGTCCAGCCTCCTCCATCAAACCGTCCAGGCACCTTTCACTTCTACTGACTCGCATCAACCCGACCCTATCGAATTCGAAGTCTGGTGAAGGCCAACTTTCATCGGAGGGATCGTCAGGAGGCCGGTCCTTTCTTTCCCACTCCTTCACCAGACAGCTCTCACTTTCACACGAGAGGGTGACGGCGCATTCTTATGTGGACATCGCTTAGAGCAAATTATGTTCCCCCTGTTCAGGCAGGAACGTTTCGACGATTTGCAGGAATCGCCGACGATTCAGAACGAGGAGCGAATGGAACGATGGGACAGCGCTGTCCCGTCGCCACAGGCAATTACGCGCAAATCTTTGATGTTACAAATGTCTTCTGCTTTCTACGAAGATAGGCTGAATGGGGCAACAGCGCCCCATTTTCAGTCAGCTGGACGGAGGTATGAGAAGAGAACGGGAATGCGGATCAATAGAGTCCCGCTTGGATGACAGAGGAGAAAACACCGCGTTCCGCTACCAGAAATCTTGCGCTGCCGATCCCTCCGCATTATAGTGCCCCACTCTTATTCACGGTGCGTACCTCATGCAAACCCATCGCTGCTTCGAGGGATACAGATCACGACCTCCGCAGCATCGCCACGCCTTCCGTGCAGTGCTCCTGGCGACATTCATGGGCACATCATGTCTGCTCGCAGCAACCGCAGCGATGCCCGATGTAACCGGTCGTATCGCAGCAATCACCGAACAGGCCAAGAGCTCTCCGATGCAGACCGTGGCGGAAGGCCTGTTCCTCATGGGCACGGCCCGAACCAACCACGGATTTTTCAGCCTCGATCTTCAATACGACGATACGGAACAACCGCAACGGCGCGTGAGGCTCAGCCGGTATGAGATTGATCGGGATGAGGTGAGCCTGGGCCAATTCCTGCTGTGGCTCAGACAGCAACAGCGCCCTCTCTCCGAGGGCCTGCGCAAATTGATTGATCATGTCACGACCGTCCATGCCCTGCCGCCGGACACCCTGGCGCACTGGCCGGCGCTGTATGTCACCTGGTCCGAGGCGTCGGACTTTTGCGGCGCACAGGGGAAGCGTCTCCCGACTGAAGCCGAGTGGGAAAAAGCCGCACGCGGAGAAGAGGCCCGACTGTTTCCATGGGGGCAGCAACCTCCCACTCCGGCGCTGGCGATGTTCGGACAGTACCACGTGCACGAAATTCCCATCGTGGCGCCCGTTGACAGCGGAGAAAATGGACGAAGCCCCTACGGCCTGCACCATATGGCCGGGAATGCGGCCGAGTGGGTCGAAGACTGGTTCGGGATTGACTACTATGCAACCATGCCGGACCGCAACCCGCAGGGACCGGCCGGCGGCCGGTACAAGGTGGTGCGCGGAGGATCGTGGAAGAGTGCGCCCGCATTGTTGCGAACGGCGACCAGAAGCGGAGCATCCCCGGACCAGCGGACTGCGGCAATCGGATTCCGCTGCGCACGATCCGTTATGTCTGCCACCCTTCCGACTCCATGAGGCCCTGTATGTATTGGATCTGTCTATTGCTTACGATTGGGCTCAGCTTCGGCCCACTCACACCGGTGCTTCCAGCTGCGTCACTCGACCGCGTACACCCTGGCTGGAGAAGCTACACCAACGCTCGCTTCGGATTTTCCATCCGCTACCCCGACACCTGGAAACTCGGCAATCCGCTGCCGGACGGCATTGGCATTACGTTCCAGCCGCCGATCGATCAGAGCCTCGTCACGCTATCCGGTCACATGAATATCCTCGAAGGCACAAGCCAGGATAGACGACAGACCCTCGATGAATTCGCCGCCGCGCATCGCCGGATTATCACAGACCTCTACAGCAAGAAGAAGGTCGAGATCGCGTGGCAACCGGATCAGGCGACGACTCTTGCGGGGTTCCCGGCCAAGCGCCTGGCCTTCACCTACCAGGACGACCAGCGTCACGCAATGCTGGAGCTTCATATTTTTTCTTTGGGACGCAACGAAGGCCGCGGGGTGCGGATCAAGATGCTGGCCTCGGCACAAGACCAATTGATGCAGGCCATCACCAAACTACTGGAGACCTATCAGCCCGGGCGGGATCAGAACGCGGTGAGCCCGCTGGCGCCGAAGCCATCCACCCCGTAACGCGCGGCCTTACTCCCGAGGCTCTCGAAGGCCGTGCCGTTTCACCATTCGTTCGATCGTTTTGCGATCCACACAGGCTTCTTGCGCGGCGTTGCTCATGTGCCAGTCATGGCGTCTCAGGAGTTCCAGGAGAAAACTGCGCTCGAACGAACGGACGACTTCCTGCTTGGCCTGTTTGTAAGACCCCGCTTCCTCCGCGTTGGACTCATCCGATCGTGCAGCACGAATGCGTTCGGGGAGGTGTTCGACCCGGATCGTCGGTCCATCGGCCAGCGCCGCCACCCGCTCGATCACATTCTGAAGTTCACGGACATTGCCCGGCCATGGATGAGCCTTCAAGCAGGCCAAGGCCGCCGGATCGAAAGACGGCTCGGCCTCGGACCCCTCGCTCACTCGCCCCCGGAAGCGTGTCAGAAATTCCTGCGCCAACACCTGCACATCGCCCTCCCGTTCCCGCAACGGAGGCAACAGGATCGGAATCACGTTGAGGCGGTAAAAGAGATCCTCCCGAAATTCCCCCTTGCTGCAGGCATCCTCCAGATCACGGTTGGACGCAGCAATCACCCGAACATCAATGTCCGCGTATCGCGTCCCGCCCACACGGCGCACATGGCGTTCCTGCAGCACGCGAAGCAGTCGCGATTGGAGAGTCTGACTCATGCCGCTGACTTCATCCAGAAAGACCGTGCCGCGATGGGCCATTTCAAACAGGCCGGCCTTCGCCGCATGCGCGCCGGTGAATGCGCCCTTCTCATGGCCGAACAACTCAGATTCGAGCAACGTATCCGGCATGGCCACACAATCGAGCGGGATGAACGGCTGGCGGGTCCGCTCACTTTCATCATGAATGGCACGCGCCACCAATTCCTTGCCTGTTCCGCTCTCACCGTAGATCAAAATATTGGCGTCTGTCCGCGCGACTTTTCTGACGAGATCCTTCACCTCACCGATAGCCGGACTACTCCCGAGAATGAACCCGATGCCGCTCTTCCGGACCGCATCGACGGCCGCCGCCGGTCGATCAAGACTCGCCAAGGACGGGCTGCCTGTGCGCGGCTGTCCACGAAGTTCAAAGGCCCGTTTGGCCAAGTCCTCCAGATTCTTGCTGGAGTAGGGTTTGAGCACATAATCCAACGCGCCGTACCGCATAGAGGCCACGGCCGTCTGAACCGTCGCATAGGCGGTCATCAACACCACTTTGATCCCGGGATCGACCCGCTTCGCCTCGAGCAGGACGCTGATCCCGTCGAGCCCGGGCATGCGCAGGTCCGTCAAGACCAGCTCAGGCCGCTCCTGCCGGATGCGCTGCACGGCACGAACGGGATCGTGTTCCGTCAGACAGTCGTACCCCAATCGGCTCAAGATGCGGCGACAGTTGTCGAGCGCATCGACCTCATCATCGACGATTAGTATCTTACCTGCTCCCATCCGGCCTCCTGCTGCGATTCCGTAACCGACACCAGCGCGGGAAGAGATACCGTCGCCACGGCCCCGTGCCGACCGTTATCGATTTCAAGACGTCCACGATGATCGGCCACAATGCCGTAACTGAGAAATAACCCCAGGCCGGTTCCCTGCCCCTCATCCTTCGTCGTAAAGAACGGGTCGAAGATGCGTCCCAGCATCTCCTCAGGAATGCCGGGTCCCGTATCGCTGATCCGTACCGTCACCTGGTCACCCTCTTTGCCCGGACATCCTTCGGAGTGAACCGTCACAACGCCTGGAGGAATACCGTCGTCAGCCGCATCAATCGCATTGTTGATCAAGTTCAACATCACCGTTTCTATCCGGTCACGATCGCCCATAATCGGCGGCAGCCCCGGCGACAAATCCGATTCAATGCTCACCCCCTTGGTTGCAGCCCTCTCCCTGGATGCCTCGATACAGGATCGGAGGACACAACTGAGATCCATGGGTTTCAACACGGTGGCCGATCCCCGTGACAAGGCCAGCATACTCTTCGTGACCCGTGAGATGCGCTCCGCCTGGGTCCGGATCGCCAGCAAGTCCCGCTGCTGTTCCTCCGACACCCCCAACTGCGCGGCTTCGGCCTCCATACACTCGATCCGGTTGAGTATGATCCCCAACGGATTATTGATTTCATGCGCGATCCCGCTGGCGACCTTGCCCAGCGTCGCCAGGCGCTCGGAAAACTGCAGCTGTTTCATGTGCTCCGTGACTTCGGCGGTTTTCTCCTCGACGCGCCGGGCCAGGTCGGCATTTAGCGCTTCCAGTTCCACACGCGAGGCCTTCAGCCGATCAGCCATGTGATGCACGGCGGTGGCCAGTTCCTCGAACTCATCGCCGGTTTGGATATCCAGCGGGCGGTCATAGGTGCCCTGGCTGATCGCCTCCACACCGGTCTGAAGAATTTGAATCGGACGGGCGATCCTCGCGGCCACATAGCGCCCCATCGCCCAGAGCAACCCCAACATCACCAGCCCGATCGCCGCCAGATTCCGCAGCTGATCGCGAATCGGCGCGTAACTCTCTCCCGGCTGTTGCCGCACAAAGATATGCCAGGAATTGTCCGGCAAGGGGAGACCGGTGACCGGCGCAAACCCGACGACCGTATCCGTCGCCCCATGCCCGTCATCCTCCGCAATGCCCCATCCAGGCTGCGAAGACACGATCATCGTCATCAATTGAGCGGGAATACGATGGGCCTGCCGGGGCAGGATGGGGCAGACCAGCGGATTCCCCGCCGCATCGAAGAGCATGGCGTGACCGGTCTGCCCGATCCGGATCTGATTGATCATGGCAAAGAGACTGTCGAATCGATAGGAGGCCTTCACCGCCCCGATGACGGTATGTTGCCGGTCGTCGAGAATCGGCACGGCAACGTCGATGGTTTCCTCCGGCGTCCTGAATGAACCCTCGTGCGCCGGAATCAGTCCACTGACATAGACCTGATCGACGCCACCCGCATGAATGGCCGCCCACCAGGGCTCCTGTTCGAATGAATAGTGGTCCGGCTCGGAACTCGCCGCCACCAGAGCCCCTTGCTGATCGGCGATCAACAGGCCGACGACCTTGTCACCATCACGCACCTTGGTTTCCAGCAGGAAGCGAGAGAGTTCGGCATTCACCAGCCGCCTGACACCGTCCCCGCCTTTTTCCCACGCCTGCATCCGCTCCGCGATCAAAGCCTGCGTCTTCTCGCGATCGGCCGGGTACGATTGGTTGGCGGCCTCGACGGGCTGACGCACTCGCAACGGTGCCGTGCCGAGCAACCGCACACCCTGCACTTCACTCTGAACCAGCATCGTGACGCGGTCCGCGGCCTGGATCGCCACCGCCTGCAGATTACCGCCGATGACGTCGCGCAACGAACGCATGCCCGACACATAGGCCAGCACAAGACCGATCAGCAGCGGGATACAGCCCACCAGCACAATGGCCAGGACGATACGTCCACGAATAGTATGGGTTCTCATCGGGGATATTCTAATCACCACACAGGAGAAAACTCTAGTCGGACGGAAGAGGAGAGGCGGTCTACTCGTCGTGGGATTTTTTGAGTCGCCGGTCCAGGGCGAAGCGGGTCATCCCGAGGTGTTTGGCCGCCAGCGTCTTGTTGTAATC
>LNFM01011873.1_pt1 | contig 12636 bp, 11 predicted proteins | sample 596031 | NCBI WGS metagenome assembly LNFM01 (sample SAMN04254537, study PRJNA301005) | activated carbon metagenome | isolation source: dual media filters at the Ann Arbor, Michigan drinking water treatment plant | place: USA: Ann Arbor
TCGACAAGGGCTCGCATCTCGGCCACCTCAAATGGATCCTGCACGAGTTCTGCAAGGCGTTCTTCGAGGTCGACCACATCAACATGCGATTCCGGCCATCGTTCTTCCCGTTCACCGAACCCTCGCTCGAGGTCGATATCCAGTGCCGCCGCGGCAACGGCGAGATTCGTTTCGGCGAGGGCGAGGACTGGCTGGAAATTCTCGGCTGCGGCATGGTGCATCCGAACGTGCTGCGCGCCTGTGGCATCGATCCCGACGTCTACCAGGGCTTTGCCTGGGGCATGGGCATCGACCGCATCGCGATGCTGAAATACGGCATGTCCGACCTGCGCCAGCTGTTCGACAGCGACGTGCGCTGGCTCAACCATTACGGCTTCAAGCCGCTGGACATCCCGACGCTGGCGGGGGGGTTGAGCACGTGAGCCTCGTCGAAACTTCCGTCGCGGAGAGAGCCCCCACCCTAACCCTCCCCCGCAATCGGGAGAGGGAACGGACTTTCATTGCGGTAAATAGCTTTTGTGAAACGGATACGAACCTCTCAGTCCAGCCGTCGGTCAGACTCCCTCTCCCGCTTGCGGGGGAGGGTTGGGGTGGGGGTGTCTCAGCATCGGAGGTTTCAATGGTTGATGAAAACCCTCCAAGCTGGAGAGTGTCCTCCAAACTCCGCTCGAACGCGCGCGCACTCCGAAAAAACTCTACCGACGCTGAACGGCTGCTCTGGGCCGCTCTGCGGGATCATCGGCTAAACGGCGCCAGCTTCCGGCGCCAGGTCCCCATCCAGAACTTCATCGCCGATTTCGTGTGTCATGCGGCGAAGCTCGTGGTCGAACTCGACGGCGGGCGGCATTTTTCCGACCGAGCCGAGAAAAGAGACGCCACGCGATCGGCGGTCATCGAGGCGCAAGGCTTCAAGGTCCTTCGCTTCAGCAATCAGGACGTGATGACCAATCGCGCTGGCGTCGTCGAAACAATTGCCTCCGCCGTCGCGGAGAAAGCCCCCACCCCGGCCCTCCCCCGCTCTCCTGGCTGAAGGAACATCTCGATACCGACGAGCCGCTGCAGGCGCTCGCCGACAAGCTCACCATGATCGGGCTCGAGGTCGAGAGCATCGAGGACAAGGCGAAGCAGCTTTCGCCGTTCTCGATCGCGCGGGTGATCTCGGCCGAGCCGCATCCGAATGCCGACCGCCTGCGCGTCTGCATGGTCGATACCGGCAACGGCGCGGCGCCGGTGCAGGTGGTGTGCGGCGCGCCGAACGCCCGCGCCGGCCTCGTCAGCGTGTTCTCCCCGCCCGGCACCTTCATTCCCGGCAAGAACATCACGCTCGGAATCGGCACCATCAGAGGCGTCGAAAGCCGCGGCATGCTGTGCTCGGCGGCCGAGTTGCAGATTTCCGACGACCATGATGGCATCATGGAATTGCCGGCGGATGCGCCGGTCGGCCATGGCTACGCACAATGGGCCGGCCTTGGCGATCCCGTGATCGAGATCAACCTGACGCCGAACCGGCAGGACTGCACCGGTGTCCACGGCATCGCGCGCGATCTTGCCGCCGCCGACATGGGCAAGTTCAGGGATCCCGCGATCAAGCCGGTCAATGGCGAATTTCCCTGCCCGGTGAAGGTCACGGTGGAAGACCCGGCGCTCTGCCCGGGCTTTGCACTGCGGCTGGTGCGCGGCGTCAGGAACGGCCCGTCGCCGGAATGGCTGCAGAAGCGCCTGACCTCGATCGGCCTGCGGCCGATCAACGCGCTGGTCGACATCACCAATTTCATGACCTACGACCGCGCCCGGCCGCTGCATGTGTTCGACGCCAGCAAGGTGAAGGGAAACCTAACCGTGCGTCGCGCGAAGAACGGCGAGACCCTCAAGGCGCTCGACGGCCGCAGCTACACGCTCGATCCCGGCATCTGCGTGATCGCGGACGACCACGGCGTCGAATCGCTTGCCGGCATCATGGGCGGCGAAGCCTCCGGCTGCGGCGCCGGCACCACCGACGTCCTGATCGAATCGGCGCTGTGGAACGAGATCAACATCGCCCAGACCGGCCGCCGGCTCGGCATCAATTCCGACGCGCGCTACCGCTTCGAGCGCGGCGTCGATCCGGCCTTCATGGTGCCGGGGCTCGAACTTGCGACCAGGCTGGTGATGGAGATGTGCGGCGGCACGCCGTCGGAGAATGTCGTCGTCGGCAACGCTTTCGGCGACGACCGCGTGATCGATTTTCCGCTGCATGAGGTCAAGCGACTGGCCGGAATCGAGGTGCCGTTTCCGGAAACCCGGCGTATCCTCGGCCATCTCGGTTTCATGCTGGCGGGCAGCGGCCCGGTGGTGAAAGTCGCCGTCCCCTCCTGGCGCAGCGACGTCCACGGCAAGGCCGATATCGTCGAGGAGATCGTGCGTATCATCGGCCTCGACAGGGTGCCGATGACGCCGTTCGAACGCGGCGACGACGCCCGCAAGCCGGTGCTGACCATGATCCAGACCCGCACCCGCCGCGCCAAGCGCGCGCTGGCGGCGCGCGGCATGGTCGAGGCGGTGACGTGGTCGTTCATCGCAAAGCCCCATGCCGAAATGTTCGGCGGCGGACAGGCCGAACTCGCGCTCGCCAACCCGATCGCCGCCGACCTGTCGGACATGCGGCCGAGCCTGCTGCCGGGCCTCGTCGCCGCCGTGCAGGCCAACGCCAACCGCGGCACTTCCGATGTCGCGCTGTTCGAAGTCGGGCAGGTGTTCAGGGGCGACCGGCCCGAGGACCAGTTCGTCGCGGCGTCGGGCGTGCGGCGCGGCTTTGCGTCCTCGCAAGGCATCGGCCGGCACTGGTCCGGCGCGGCGATTGCGGATGCGCTTGACGCCAAGGCCGATGCGCTCGCGGTGCTGGCGGCCGCCGGGGCGCCGATGCAGGCGCTGCAAATCGTGCCGGGCGGCGCCGGCTGGCTGCACCCGGGGCGATCCGGCACCATCCAGATCGGGCCGCAGAACGTGCTGGGCTATTTCGGCGAGCTGCACCCGCGCACGCTGGAGCGGCTCGGCGCCGACGGCCCGCTGATCGGCTTCGAGGTGATCCTCGATCGCATTCCCGACGCCAGGAAGAAGCCGACCCGCGCCAAGCCCGTGCTCGAACTCTCCGCGTTCCAGCCGGTGTCGCGCGACTTCGCCTTCATCGTCGATGGCACTGTGAAGGCGGGCGACATCGTGCGCGCCGCGCAGGGCGCCGACAAGAAGCTGATCACCGACGTCGCCGTGTTCGACGTCTACGAGGGCAAGGGCATCGACCCCGGCAAGAAGTCCGTCGCCATCGCCGTGACGATGCAGCCGCGCGAAAAGACGCTGACGGACCAGGAGATCGACGCGGTGGCGGCCAGGATCGTGGCCGAGGTGACCAAGAAGACCGGCGGCGCGCTGCGCGCGTGACATCGTGGTGACCACGCGGTTCGCTGCAACCTCTCCCGCTTGCGGGGGAGGTCGCATCGCATCGGAGATGCGATGCGGGTGGGGGAAGCTCTCTCCACGAAAACAGTGTCGCTTGTGGCGGCACCCCCATCCCGGCCTTCCCCCGCAAGCGGGAGAAGGAGCGCAGCTGCGGCGTGGCTGCGTTTCGACCTCTTCTCACCACGCGGGAAAGCATGAGTCTTTCGGACCTCATTCCGGCCGAGATCGGCAGCAACGCGGCGATCGCGATTTGCGCCATCGCGTTCGTCGCGGGCACGGCGCGCGGGTTTTCGGGCTTCGGCGCGGCCTTGATCTTCATGCCGCTGGCGAGTTCTATCGCGGATCCGCGGCTGGTCGCCCCGTTGCTTCTGCTCATCGATTTCGTCGCCGCCGCGCCGCTGCTTCCGAATGCCTGGAAGCAAGCGGACCGCAAGGCGACTGCGATCATGGTCTGCGGCGCCCTGATCGGCGTGCCGATCGGAACCTATTTCCTGAGCCGGCTCGAACCCGTCACCACGCGCTGGATCATTTCGACCTTCGTTTTCGCGCTGTTGCTTCTGCTGCTCTCGGGCTGGCGCTATCGCGGCAAGGATCATGCGGCGATCACGGTCGGCATTGGCAGCCTCGCCGGTTTCTGCAGCGGACTGGCCCAGACCGGCGGGCCGCCGATCGTCGCCTACTGGCTCGGCCGCCCGATGGCTTCCGCCATCGCGCGGGCCAACATCGTGCTGTACTTCGGCGCCTCGGCCATCCTTTCCAGCATCAGCTATACAACCGCCGGATTGATCACGACCGCTTCGATCAAGTTCGCGCTCGTGGTCGGCCCGTTCTATGCCATCGGCATCTGGTTCGGTGCGTCGCTGTTCGGCAGAGCCTCTGAGGCACTATTCCGCGGGATCTCATACGCGCTGATCGCCGCCTCGGTGGTTATCGGATTGCCGGCGCTGGACGGCGTGCTGCGTTAAGCCAGCACCAGATCGCAATACGCATAACCGTCGCGCTCGACGCGCTCGCCTGCCATGACCGCGATCCGCCGCGAGAACATCGGCCCCGCCACCACGCAGGTGTGGAACTCGCCGTTCTCGCCGCAAGCGTCGACGCCCAAGGGCAGGTCGGCCAGCAGGCTCGCGTCGAATTTGCGGCCGGCGAATGCCGCCGGCAACTTTTTGAGATCGACCGTGGCGAGATGGGCCTCAAGGCCACTTGCGATCATGGCCCGAGCCAGCGCCGGCGTCGGCCGGTCCCAGAGCGGAAACACCGGCGTGATTCCGCTGCCTGAGAGTTTCTGTTCGCGATAGGCGCGGATATCCTGAAGGAACAGATCGCCGAAGATCATGTGGGTGACGCCGTCGGCAACCGCGTTTGCGACCGCCTCGCCCATCCGCGCCTCGTAGACCTCGTTCGGGCAGGGATAGGGAATCGGCACGATCCGCTGCGGCAGGCCGGCGGCTTCGCACTGCGCCTGCAAGATATCCTGCCGCACGCCATGGATCGAAACCCGGCCGAAGGTTTCGGTTACCGTCGTCAGCGCGCCGACCACCTCGAACGCGCCCGCGCGCATCACTTCATGCAGCGCAAACGCCGAGTCCTTGCCGCTCGACCAGGAGATCAACGCTTTCGGACGGGGCATCAGTTTGTCGGGGAAGCCGGCGCACGCCGCGGCTTGGCGGGCCGCGCGGGCTCCTGATCCCTCAGCGCGCCGATCCGTCGCAAGGCGGCTTCGGCGGCGCGCTCGCCGCTCTCCCAGGCGCCGTCGACCGTTCCCCACAGCGTCTCATGGGTGGCCTCGCCGGCAAGATACATGCAGCCGATCGGCTCGCTCAGCACCTTTCGCGACGATTGCCCGCCGGGACTGGCGGCCGACATCGCGCCGAGCACGAACGGCGCGGCATTCCAGCGCGTCGCGCCGGATTTCTTCACCGCGGAAGCGATATCGCTGCCGTACAGTTTCATCAGCCATTCCCTCGCAAACGCGACCATGGCCGCCTCGCCCTGCGCGGAGAGGTCGCGGCCGAACGCGCCGCCGACGTCGATCGTACAGAGCGAGGATCCGCCGATATTGGCATGCATCAGCGCCGTCCTTGTTGAGTTGCTCTGCTCGATGACAACTTCGTCGCGCGCAAGCCCCAGCGGATTTCCGGACAATTGCAGCGCGATCCGGTCATAGCTGCCGAGGCTGAGCCTTGAGATCGCATCGAGTGAACGCTTCGGGAGTTCCGGCGCGAACCTGATATTTCCGGCGACTAGCACGTTGCTCGACACCGTGATCACGGCGGCGCGCGCCGCGATCCTGCCGGCCGGCGTTTCGACAAAGACCTCGCGATTGCTCCAGGCAATACGATTGGCCGGCGTCGACAGCGCCAGCGGCACCGGTTCGCCGAGCCTTGCGACCAGCGCGCCTATTCCCTGGCGGCAGCCGATCGCGGTGTTGCGATCCTGCGCGCGGGCCTTGTCGCCGGTGGAATGATCCTTCAGGTCCTTGCCCGAGAAGCCGGCGCCGAGCACGAACTCCGCCGCGCCGGCCCAGTCGCCGAGATCCTTCGGCAGGACAGAGGCGCACGAAACATCCAGCCGGCGCGAGGCTTCATCGATGGCGCGGTTGGCGCGCACCAGCGCTGCGAGCATCTCCTCGGTTTCGCCGGCGCGCGCGTAGCGGCGTCCGATGCGGATCTTCTGGCCGGACGGCGCCGTCGTGATCTCGAACCCGGCCGACCGCGCCAGCTTGATCATCGGATTGGTCTCGGGATTATACATCCAGCGCGCGCCGCGATCGAACGGCAGGTCGAATGTCGAAGCGTCGGTCTGGCATCGTCCACCGACCTGGTTCGCCGCCTCCACCACGATCACCTTGCGGTTCGCCGCCATCACCCGCCGCGCCGCCGCAATGCCGGCAGCACCCGCGCCGATCACGACGATGTCGGCCTCGCGCGGCAGCGGCGCGGCGCCGGCGCGCGCGCCGGAAAAAGCCGGAGTTGCCGCCAGCGCCGCGGACGCCGACAGGAAGCGGCGGCGGGTCATTGTCATGTCATGGTTTCCGAAGCCTTGAAGGAAACAGAACAGCCCGCGAACTCTGCAGCATCTCATCATACGCGGCAACACTCATGGTGAATCAATCATGATTGAACCGTCTAAGGCAGGAACTAAATTGAAACGCCTTGCGACCATGATAAAGGGTGCAAGAAAAGCGGACAGAGAGCCGCTACGGGGATAGTTTGATGGGCGTGATGCTCGATACCGTCGGCAAGGTGATCGCGGGCTACCTGCAGAAGGAAATCCCCGGCTATGAGCCGTTCACGCCCAGCGATCCCGAGCATCTGCGCGGCGTCATCGCGCCCGGCGACGTGCTGCTGGTCGAAGGCAACAACCGGATTTCCGGCATCATCAAATACCTCACGCAATCCACCTGGTCGCATGCCGCGCTCTATGTCGGCCCGATCGACGGCGCGGCCGAACCCGACGGCGAGCCGCATGTCCTGATCGAGGCCAATATCGGCGAAGGCGTGACCTCGGCGCCGCTGTCGAAATACTATCCGTACCACACCCGCGTCTGCCGTCCGATCGGCCTGTCGTTCGAGGACCGCACCACGGTGTGCCGTTACGCCATCAACCGGATCGGCTTTGGCTACGACACCAAGAACATCGTCGACCTGATGCGCTATCTGATCCCGTTGCCGGTGCCGCAGCGCTGGCGGCGGCGCATCATCGCGTTCGGCTCCGGCGATCCCACCAAGATCATCTGCTCGGCGCTGATCGCACAGGCGTTCGACGCGGTGCGCTATCCGATCCTGCCCAAGATCACCCGCGCGGCCTCCCGCAAGGCCCGGCGCGAGATCCTGCACATCCGCGATTCCTCGCTCTACATGCCGCGCGATTTCGACATCTCGCCCTATTTCGAAATCGTCAAACCCACCATCGTGCATGGCTTCGACTACACCGCCCTGCACTGGGCAGACAAGCAGAAGCCGCTCCCGGAGGTGGCGGGCGAGTTCGCCGTGTTTCCACGGATCGAATCGCCGGCGCTCGTTCCTGAGGCGACTGACCAGGAAGCGCCGCTTCCAGAAGTGACCTTGTCGGGCATGGAAGTGGCGATCGTCGAACGGGTGACCGTGACCGAGCATTTCCTTGCCGTCGAATATGTCGAAGTTCGGCCGCCGGAGCGCCGCGCAAGGCCGCGCTACAAAGCATCGGTACACGCGGCCTGAGCTGCCGGCCACTCGATGCGGCAGGACCGGGGCGCGCCCACTTATCAAGAAGCCGGCAATCCATCGAAACGGGAAAGGCTCCGACGCCGCAGCGGCTTTCTACTGTCCGTGGCTGGCCAGCATCTGCTGGCAGGCCTTGCTGAGGCGGGCGCGATTCTGTTTCAGGCAGGCCAGGATGATCTGATCGCCCTCCTGCATCTGCGCCCGGCAAAACCGCGAGACGTCGCGCGCGCAGGCGTCATGTCCCTGCTGGGCCGGCGCAGCCGTCGCCATCAGAACCAGCGGAATGACGAAAAGAATCTTGGTCATGGGCGAGGCCTCGGCATTCTCCGGAAGCGCCAATGGCGGGCTGCACCCGGTTCTGATCGAACCGGAACCGAAGCTCTGGATTCCCGCTTCGACGGGTCTTGCTGGCGCGAACCGGTATCTGTTTGCATCGGGACGCTATAGATCGCGCCAATTCGGGCCGCAACGCATTTGTGGGAGGGCCAACTCGGCCGACGTCCGTCTCTGCAGGCCGCCGGAAACGAAAAAACGCCTGCGTCTGATCGCGCAAGCGTTTTTCGAGGACTTGGGGTCGCCGGCGTTACTGGGCGGCGAGCTTGCCGGACTTCTGGGCGGCCATATCGCGATCCATCACGCCGCGGCAACCGGCGCTGAGATCGGCGCGATGCTTCACCATGCAGGCAGTGATCTTCGGAATGTTGGGGATTTCCGAACTGCAGAGGCGGAACGCGTCGCCGGTGCACTGCTGCTGCGCTTCCGAACTGAAGGCAAAGCTGCTGGTCGAGGCGACAGCGGAGAACGAGGCAACCAAAGCCAGCGCTAGACTGACCTTGCGAACGGTGCTGGTAAACAGAGTGGTCATTGTCGGCTCCCTTTGGTCCGGCCATGCGGGCCCGTTGTTGATGGTCACAGCATGCGCCGAAACCGGGAACTCGACTGTGACAGATGTCACTCAGGGTAAATCCCGGTTTAAAATCCCGTTTTTCCCGACCTGACCCGGCCGCCGTTGGTAGGGCGTTAAGACATCGTTCGCATTAATGGGGCGTTGCCTGTGTGTGCCCCGAGTAAAGGAAAGCGTAGCGATGCGTAGTGCGTTGGGCCTGATGCTGGCCAGTGTTGTATCGTCGGTTGCCATCGCCGGTTTCTGGTTCTGGACTTCGCCGCCGCGCGCCGCCGCAAAACCCTCCCAGACCATCGCCACCGGCAAGGCCGCCCCGGCGCCAGCCGCGGCCAGGACCGCGCCGAGGGATGATCTCGAGGTTACGGCTTCACTGCTGAAGCCGGCGCCGGCCCCCGCACCCGCAATCTCGCCCCAGGGCGCGAAATCGACCTGCGCCAATCCCGATGCGCTTGGCGTCAGCCGCACGGTGGTGATCAACACCACGGGCGGGCCGGGCTTCGGCTTCCTGCAATACAAGCAGTTCGACTTCCTGACCGACAAGGAGGTGGTGCTGACCTTCGACGACGGTCCCTGGCCGACCACGCCCGCGGTGCTGAAGGCGCTGGCCGACGAATGCACCAAGGCGATCTTCTTTCCCGTCGGCAAGCACACGACCTATCACCCCGAGATCCTTCGCCAGGTCGCCGCGGCCGGCCACACCGTGGGATCGCACACCTGGTCGCACGCGCATCTCGACAGCAAGAAGCTGACGGAGCCGCAGGTGAGGGAGGAGATCGAGAAGGGTTTCAGCGCCGTGAAGATGGCGATCGGTTCGGCGCCGGCGCCGTTCTTCCGTTTCCCCGCGCTCGCCCATACCCAGGCTGCAATGGGCTATCTCGGCACCCGCAACATCGCGATGTTTTCCTGCGACGTCGATTCCAACGACTTCAAGTCATCAGGCCCGGACCAGGTGATCCAGACCGTCATGACCAAGCTGGACAGGCAGGGCAAGGGCGTCATCCTGATGCACGATCTGCAGAAGAACACCGCGCTGGCGCTGCCGGCGCTGCTGCGCCGCCTCAAGGCCGGCGGCTACAAGGTGGTGCAGATGAAGGCCAAAGAGCCGCTCGAAACCCTGCCCGAATATGACGCGATGCTGGCGAAGGACCAGAAGACTCCGGCCGTCGCCAGCCGCCCGATCAGCAGCGTGGTGCAGACGGTTTCGCAATAGCAACTGACGGCGAGGCGCCGCGGGATACCGCCTTCGTCATGGCCGGGCTCGACCCGGCCATCCACGTCTTTGTTCGTAGCGGCACATCAGACGTGGATGCCCGGGCCTTCGCCTCGCCGAAGCGGCTTCGGCCCCGCAAGCGGGACAAGCCCGGGCACGACGTGAATTTTTGCTCGGCAGCTTCGCTTACCAGAAAATACCGTGCCGGTTCAGCTCGCGAATGATGCGGGCTTCGGTCCAGTAGTGGCTGCCACGCGGCTTGGCGCTCCGCGACGACGACGACGCTTTCTTCGCGACCGGCTTGGCCGGCTCGGCGACGGGCGGCTCGACCTTGGCTGTCGGGGCCTTGATCGCGTCGGGCTTGTTGGTTTCGAGCCGGGGCTCGACCGCCGCCGGCCGCTCGATGTATTTCGGCGCTTCCTTAATCGTTTCTTTGGGCGCCTCCACCGCCAGCGGCGCCTCGGCGGTTCTTTGCGCGTCGGTGACCCTGGCCGGTGCGGTCACCTTTGTGGTTTCGCTTTGGGCCAGCGAAAGGCCGCGGTCGCCCGCCTGCGCGGCGGCGGACGCGAAAACGAACCCTGCGATCAGAATGAGTTTACGCATGATGAATCTCCCCTTGAGGTGCGAGGGGGAAGCTAAGTCGGGTTGGCGCATCTTTATGTGATATAGATCACGGAAATCTGCCGTCGACTGGTGTGAGACACGCACTCGACGGATCGTACTGGAAGTTCGTGATCGATTGATCTCTAATTTTTTCTACTACTTCATCGATTACGCTGAGGGGAACCAAAAACCATTCCCTTGGCCTTATAGGATTTCCAAAACGATCATCGATCGTCAAATCGAGTTGTGCAGTTGAGAATACGCGGTGAAGAATGTTCTCCAACCGCGTCCGGCTGATGTTGAACAGCTTATAGGTGGCGACGATATCGACATCGGCCAGCAGGTAGGTCGCATCCAGCGCCGCATTGGCGACCCTTGTTTCAACCTTGCCACCAGTGACGCCTATCTTATGGATCAACTCCCGGTGCGCCGCGATGTCAGGATGCTCTGACTTGCTTCGCAGGACGTATATCGTCCCGCTTTCCAGGTCCTCATCGTCGGCAGCCTTGCCAAAAAGCGGCCCGGCGTTGGGGTCGGTGATACGTCGGCCTGAGCCATCTTTGTAGAGCGCCCGTTGAAGCGACCGCAAGAGAAGATCGCTTTCGGTTTCGTTGTCATAGATTACGCGCAGGCGTCGATCTGGCCTGCCGTATTCGGTCACGAACGCATCGGCCATGTCTGCGACGTAAGCCATCTGTCCGCCCAGAATGAAAAACTCGCCCTGCCTGATATCAGCATCTTCGCCAAAGCGGCGTGTCTCGCGAATGCTCGTTTCCAAGTCAGCCCGCACCCGCGCAAACAAAGGTTTGAAGCGGCTGAAATCCACGCACGGCGTCCGGTCCGCAATCTCTTCGGCCGTGCGTACTTCTACTCGCGGCCTTACATGCGTAAGTTTGGTTATTTCCGCGGGCTGGATTTCCTCAACGCCAAGTTCGGCTAACAGAACATCGTCATCTCCTCCCTCGGCTAAGCCGCAGTAAGCGGGTACAGATGATTCCAGCAGACCGAAGCGATCTAATTCCGCCAGGAGCGCCCGGCTCTCTGGCAGTTCGCGAAGCCGGTCTAGGCGAATGGCATACAACCTCTCGAAAATGTCCCGGTCTTCACCATGCTGAGGCGGGTGCCCGTACTCGTCCACGAACTTCAAAATGTCCTCGAAGCCGGCGATCACGCGCTCTTCGCGCGGCGTTCGCGCGGAAACCCTCTTGATTTCGACCGTGACGCCTAGCGCTTGAAGCAACTCTTGGTCGTCAAGTTCATCCATTGGCGGCTCCAGCTGCGTGGCGTTGCAGGAACGCTACTCCTTCCGCCATCCGCTTCTCCCATGCATCAGGCGAAGTGATATCTGGTAATCGCCCTCGTTCGATTTTGAACTTCAGTGCGCGCTTTGTTAGATCACGAGCCTCTTCCAACGTCAGATTGATGCGCTTGCCCGCGATCACCGCCGCGACCTGCTTCAGCATTTGCTCGCTCATCGACTTCCCAAGGATTGCATAAGCGGTTTCGAAGGGATTGATGTGGTCGATCAAATCGATATCAAGATTGCGTACATCCATAGCGAATTTGCGCACCCCATCGATCAACGCTGAACCGCCATTCATCTCGCCATTCTCATCCATCTTAGCGGCGATGGCTTTAGCTTTCTGTGTCAAATTTAGTGCAGCGATCGCGTGTTGGCGAATAGCCTCTTGGTCTGCTTCGCCTAATTCTGGATATCGCTCCTTGACGATTTTTCCCATCCGGACTTGCGTCAGTTCCTCGGGTACCGTCTCCTCATCAAAAAGGCCGCGCTCCAATGCATTCTTGTCCTGTACGAAGGCCGTGATGACTTCATTCAAATCTTCCTGGCAGACACGCCTCGCCTCATTACTTTGTGGTGTAACGAGGCCGTTGATCTCCATATGAAACTGACCAGTCGATTCGCTAAAGCCAACGTTGGTGCCATTTGGATCGTATCCCGCCTCGCCATAATCATAACCAGCAAGCTCACCGCCATTCTTCGGTGAAAAGTTAAACCGAGGCGCCAACACCTGTTCCATCAGTAAACTTGCGGCGATTGCTTTCAATGTGTCGTTGACCGCATCAATGACAACCTCTTCGCTGGCATCAGGCTCTGCAATCAAATTGGTGAAGCGCGCAGTCTCCTTGCCGGGCGCATCCCTCGTGGCGCGACCGATGATTTGGATAATTTCCGTGAGGCTGGATCGGTAGCCTACAGTGAGCGCGTGCTCACACCAAATCCAGTCAAAGCCCTCCTTGGCCATTCCCAGCGCAATAATGAT
>LNFM01010853.1_pt1 | contig 12632 bp, 12 predicted proteins | sample 596031 | NCBI WGS metagenome assembly LNFM01 (sample SAMN04254537, study PRJNA301005) | activated carbon metagenome | isolation source: dual media filters at the Ann Arbor, Michigan drinking water treatment plant | place: USA: Ann Arbor
TGGAGGGGCTGATCACCATCGCCACCTCCACCACCACCGCGACCTTCATGGCGGATTTCTGCTTCAACGGGCTGACCGACCTGACGCCGACCGATCGGGCGGTGACGCTGGCGGCAAACCGGGGGCTGGGGTGGATGCTGGACACCTCCCAGGCGAAGGAGTTCGCGCTGGCGCATTGGCTGACGAGCGGCGCCTCGGGGGGGCGGCTGTTCGTGCGCGTGTTCGACGGCGCGGGGAATGTGCGGGAGGACATCGCGGGCGACGTGCTGGCCTCCATCACCACCATGCAATGGAACGGGCCGGCGAAGGGGTGGAACGCCGGCGCGCCGATGGATGATGCCAACTTCAATCGCCGGCAGACCATCCGCGTCGGAGCGTCCGTGGCCTATGCGCAGGTGGGGGTGATCGGCTTCGACGGGCCGATCGATCTGCAGGCGCTGCGGCTCTACGGGCTGCCAGAGGCCGCGCCAGCGGTGCTGAACGGCACGCCGCTGCTGACAGGGGCGCTGTTCGGCTCCGGGCGCCGGGAGTTCGCCGCGGAGCTGTCCTGGGACCTGCCGAGCCTGGCGCCGGGGGCGACGGCGCTGATCGACGTCACGGTGAACGGGGCACGGGCGGGCGATCTGGCAACGGCATCGCTGGTGTCGTCGACGCGCTTCCTCGAGCTCGATGCGGCGGTGTGGTCGAACAACACCGTGCGCGTGATGGCGCGGAACATCTCGGGCGCGACGTTCGATTTGGCGCCGGCGACGCTGTCGGTGGAGGTGGTGAAGCGGCGGGTGCCGTGATGCGGCTGGAAGGCGACCGGAAGCGCCCAAAGTTGCTGTGTACGCCATTTCGCCGCGCCCCTCGGGCTGAGAGATTGACGTCCATCAAGGACATCGGCGGCGATGACGCTTAGCTTAGCCAGATGCGGCGTCCCCACGCTGCTGCGCAAGGATCATCATGTCCATCATGCAAGGCCTGCGGGCCTATCACGCCATACTCGGCCTTCTGGTCATCGCCGCCTTCCTGACAGGCGACCTGGGCACGATCCACGCTGTACTCGGCTACGCCATCGCCATCATCATTGGTGGTCGCCTTGTCGCGGCCCTCTCGGGCCTACGGCAGTTGGGCCTGTCACGCTTTTACCCTCAGTTTGAGGGGCTGACGCTCGGCAATGCCTTTGCTCACCCTGCCATCAGCAAGACGCTGTTGGCCGGCATCGCCACCTGCCTGATCCTGGCCACCGCGACGGGAATTGCGATGGATCGCGGCAGAACGCTCGGTATGGCAACCAGCGCCGTCGTGAGCGAGGCATACGCGCGGGATGACAGCCGTGAACGCCGGCGAGACTCAGAAGCCCGCGGCGGAGAGCAGGAGAATGGCATCGTCGGCGAACTGCATGAGGGGCTTTCGAACCTGCTCATGATCATCGTCGGGCTGCATGTCGCCTACCTCTTCCTGTTCAAGCGCCCGTTGGCGCGCTTCATGCTGTTCATGGCGACGCCCAAGCCCCGGCAAGTAGAACCGGGTCGTGCGCCTTGATCCGCGGCGTGCGCGGCAACAGGCCCCAATCTCCACAGGCCACGCCAGCATCCCGAAGGACAACCCCATGCCGCGCCTCCACCTGCACCCCGAACGCCATCTCGTCTCGCGCATCGGGTGGCTGCGGGCGGCCGTGCTCGGGGCGAATGATGGCATCGTCTCGACCGCCAGCCTGATCGTCGGCGTGGCCGCTGCTGCCGCCACCCAGAGCGACATCCTGATCGCCGGCGTGGCTGGCTTGGTCGCTGGTGCGATGTCGATGGCGGCTGGCGAGTACGTGTCGGTCAGTTCCCAATCCGATACGGAACAGGCCGACCTCACCCGCGAAACCCAGGAATTGAGGGACAATCCCGCCTTCGAGCATGAGGAATTGGCCGAGATTTACGTCCGACGCGGTGTAGACCGCGACCTGGCCCGGCAGGTCGCCGCGCAGTTGATGGCCAAGGACGCGCTCGGCGCCCATGCGCAGGATGAACTCGGGATGTCAGAGATCTCCACCGCGCGGCCCATCCAGGCGGCGCTGACGTCGGCCGCGACCTTTGCGGTTGGCGCCGCCATGCCCCTGCTGATGGTCGTCATCGCACCGACCCACCTACTTGTTTGGGTCGTCTCCGGCGCCTCGCTGGCCTTTCTGGCTTTGCTGGGTGCCATCGGCGCCCAGGCGGGCGGCGCCAATGTTCTGCGTGCCACAGCGCGCGTGACCTTTTGGGGCGCGCTGGCGATGGCCTTGACCGCTGGCATCGGCGCGCTGTTCGGCACCGTGGTCTAGCCGATGCCCCACCCCCTGGGGAAAAGGTCAGCGGGTGGATCAGTGGGCGCCGACGTGATCGAACTCGCGGCCGGTGCGCTGGTGGCGGCTGATGGGATCCCACTGGAGAGTCGTGGCGCCCAGGCTAACGAGGCGCTTCTGACCGGCGAGACCTAACCAGTATCTGTGAACCAAAGCCTGTAACACGTGTCGTGACGCGGCGGCATAACCTCGATCGTCGTCGCATCGGCAATCCTTATCCCCATTTCAGCATCACGGCGGCGACCGCCCAGGCGGCCAGCATCGAAAATACGACCCCGGGCACGATGCGCACGGCGAAGCTGCGCGTCCCCAGGCTGATGGCCATCGCGGTCTTGGCGGCGGCGTTAGTCGTCATGGCGGCAAGGATGGGTACCACAGCCGCTTCGGCCGAGAGACCGCCGGTCGCCGCAAGGGATGCCACGGAGATGCCCGCGGAGTGCGTATCAACAATCCCGGCGACGGCCGCACCGGCGATCACGCCCGCCTCACCAAACCAAGCCTCCATCGCAGCTGAAACGACAAGCATCAGCGCCATCATCGCCACAAGTCCTAGTGCGGCAGCCGGGCTGAACGCCCGGCCAGGCTCGGCATCCCGGGTGTCCCGTGATGCCGACGGACGCAGCGCGAAGACAAGCGCATAGGCCGCAGCGACAAGCGTGCCCACGAGGAGCATGGGCGCCATCACCAGCATTGTTGCCTGGTTCGTGATGAACAGCAGGACGCCCATCTGCAAGAAGGTCGCGCAGGTAGAGAAAGCCGCCCCGGCGACGGCCGGACCCAGGCTCGCCGGGTCCTTGACCACCCGGGCCGCCATCGAGCCGATCGTCGCCGTGCTGGAGACGAAGCCGGCGGCCAAGCCAGCCACCGGTAAACCGAAGCGGGCGCCGAAGACGCGCGTGGCGGCGTGCCCCGCGGCACCGATCGCCAGCATAAGAATGACGAGCAGCCAGAGATTGTGCGGATTGATCGCGTCGAAGGGCCCAAGCTGCCGATCGGGGAGCAGCGGCCAGATGACGAGGGTGGCGACCGCGAAGACGAGACCATCCTTGACCTCGGTATCGGTAAGCGCGCCCTTCACGAAGCCATGCAGCGGCGCCTTCGCGGAAAAGACGACCGCGACCGCCGCCGCCAGACCCGCGGCAAGCGGCGGATCCATCAGCGCCACGGCACCGAGGAGGGGCGCGACCAGCAGGCCGATCTCGGTCGTCAGCCCAGGATCAGCCTCACGAGTATGCGCATAGGACAGTGCCGTCATCACGCCAACGCCCGCAAGGGCGACGGCGAGAAGAGGCACACCGCCGAGATGCAGGGCCACGCCGCCCAGCAGGCTGGCCAGGGCAAAGGTCCGAATACCGGCAGGGCGACGGGTTGGCCCTTCACCCTTGCTGCGCTCCCGCTCCAAGCCAATCAGCAACCCGATGCCCAGCGCCACCGCGAGATTGTACCAGGGCGCCGTCATGTTATCAGGCGCTTGCGCCAGCACGGCTTCAGGACTTCAAGAATGAGGATGGTCGCCAGCCCTGCCGCCACCGTCACCGCCAAGTCATCCAGATGCAGCGGCCCAAAGCGAAACATGCGCTGCGCGAAGGGCAGCAGCAGTGTGACCCCGAGCATCACAGTCACGGCCAGCATCACCCAGCGCAGCGCCGTATTGCGTCGCCTGAAGGCTGTGATGAGGGAGGCGCTGAAGGACCGGTTCACGAAGATCAGCCCAACGATACTCAGCACCAACGCGAAGAAGGTCAGTGATCGAACTTCAGCCTCGGGCATGCCGCGATCCAGCGCCACCAGATAGATGCCCGCAATCAGGCCGAACACCACCGCGCCCTGCAGCACACTCCAGCCCAACAAGGAGGTGGAAAAAAGTGGCGCCGCCGGATCACGCGGTGGTCGCCGCATGATGCCCTCCTCCTCGGTCTCGGCCTCGAAGACTAATGTGCAAACAGGATCGATAACCATCTCTAGGAAGGCGATGTGCATCGGCCAGAGCAGAATTGGCAGGCCGGCGATCAACGGCAGCAGCGCCAAGCCTGCGATGGGGACGTGGATCGCGACGATGAAGCCAATCGACTTGCGCAGATTGTCGAAGACGCGCCGGCCCAGGCGCACGGCCGCGACGATCGAGCCGAAATCATCATCCAGCAGCACCAGCGACGACGCCTCTCGCGCGACATCGGTGCCGCGCCCGCCCATCGCGATGCCGATATGCGCAGCTTTGAGCGAGGGCGCGTCGTTCACGCCGTCGCCGGTCATGGCGACAATCTCGCCATCCGCCTTCAGCGCGGCGACGATGCGCAGCTTCTGTTCGGGCATGATCCGCGCGAAGACCGTCGTGTTCCGCGCCTCCCGTGCCAGCGCCGCATCGTCCATGGCGGAAAGTGCCTCGCCGGTGACGATGGTTTCGGCATCCAGCCCTGCCTGGCGCGCGATGGCGGCGGCCGTCGCCGGATAGTCGCCGGTGATCATGACGACGCGGATGCCGGCGGTGCGGCATTCGGCCACTGCCTCAGCAACGCCGGGGCGCAGCGGGTCCTCCAGCCCGACAAAGCCGAGCAGGCGAAACGCAAAACCGTCCTGGCTCTCCGGCCATGCGTCTCCGCTGTGCGTGGCTTGGGCCACTGCCAGCACACGCATACCCTTAGCTGCCAATGCCTCGGTGTTCGCGGTCAGGTCGGCGCGGGCATCGGCATCGAGGTGGCACAGTGAAGCGATGGCCTCCGGCGCGCCCTTCGCGGCGACGATGTCGTTCGTGCCGGACCGCCAGACATTCGTCATCGCCAGCAGGTCCGGCCGAAGGCCGTAGGTATGGACGAGGTCGAGCGCGGCTGACGGGAGCCCCTCGGCCACCGCATGGAAGGCTTTCTCCATCGGGTCGAAGGGCTGCGGCGCGCTGGCCAGCCGGCCGGTTTCGATGAGCAGGCAGAACGCCTCCGGCGTCGCGCCATCCTGCATCCGGAACGCGGTGCCATCGGGTAGACACAGTTCGGCCACCGACATGCGGTTCTGCGTCAGCGTGCCCGTCTTGTCCGTGCAGAGCACCGTGGACGAGCCGAGTGTCTCGATCGCCGCCGCACGGCGAGTCAGCACGCGCGCCTTGGAGATGCGCCAGGCGCCCATTGCCATGAAGACAGTGAGCACCACCGGCAGTTCCTCAGGCAGCATGGACATGCCGATAGCGATGCCGGCCAGCAGCGCATCCAGCCAGCCGCCCCGCAGCATGCCATAGAGCACCACGGCCAGGAGGCTGACGACGGCACCGAAGATGGCGCAGAGCTTTACCAGTCGTCGCACCTGCGCCTGCAGTCGCGGCGGTTCGGCCTCCAGCGCGCTCAGCGACTGGCCGATCCGGCCAATTTCGCTGTGCGGGCCGGTTGCCGTTACCTCGGCGATGCCGCTGCCACGCACTACGAGTGAGCCCGAGAAAACATGCGGCAGATCGTCGCCGCCCGGACGGGCGAGCGGCGACGCCACGCTCGCCACCTTCCGCACCGGCACAGACTCCCCCGTGAGCAGGGACTCATCGGTCTGGATGTCGTTCGCCTCGATCAGCCTGGCGTCGGCCGGCACGCGGTCACCTTCCGCCAGCACCACCAGATCGCCGCGCACGACCTCGCGACCCGCGATGCGCTTTCGGTCTCCGCCGCGAATCACCAGCGCGCGAGGACTGGTCAGGTCGCGCAGCGCCTCCAACACGCGCTCCGTGCGGCTCTCCTGGACGACCGTGATCAAGATGGAGAACAGCGCGAAGGCGAGAAGGATCAGCGCCTCTTCCGGGCTGCCGAGCAGCAGGTAGAGCACCCCGCCACCGAGCAGCAGCGCGAGCATTGGCTCGCGCAGCACCTCCAGCACGATCCGGAGTGGCGTTCGCCGGCCGGTGCGCGCCAGCTCGTTGGGCCCATCGGCCTTAAGGCGGGCCGCGGCCTCCTGCTCGCTCAGGCCGCCCCCACTCGCCTTGGTCATGGGCGCATCCAGGATAATGCTCGTTTTCTGGGGCACCTGGCGCGAAGTGCTCCCAGGCTGATGGTGACGGAGGCGGTGGCTCGACCTACGCCGCATTCCTCCCCAGGAAGGCGACGTAACGATCCATCCACCCTTGCAGGAAGCCGCGGCTCGCCTCGCCGATGTTGCCTTCCGCGTCGAACAGGCCTTCCTTGTGCTGCAGGAAAACCTCCGGCTGCCCGAGCGTCGGCATATCGAGATAGGCGAGGATGTTGCGCAGATGCTGCTGCGCCATCGACGTACCCGGCGCGCCAACCGAAATGCCCAGAACTCCCGCAGGCTTGCCAGCCCAGACGCTGTGGCCATACGGCCTCGAGCCGTGGTCGATTGCGTTTTTCAGGACACCGGGGATCGAACGGTTGTACTCGGGCGTCACAAAGATCACGCCCTTCGCTGCGCTGACCTCGCCTCTCAGGCGGGCAACCGACGGCGCAGGGCTGGCGTCGTCATCCTGCGTGTAGAGCGGCAGGTCGCCGATCTGCACGCGCTGGAAGCTGACTTCGGGCGGCGCCATGCGCGCCAGCGCTGTGGCGAGCTTCGCGTTCAGCGAATCCTTCCGCAGACTGCCAACGAGTACGGCGATGTTGTACTGGGCCATTGAAGCTCTCCTAAGATGCGGTGAGGTGCCAGCGAGCCCTGCCGTCGCTTGTAGCAGGTACTCGGCATGGCCACGGTGATATTCACTTCGGCAGCCAAGTCAGTTCCGGCCCCATGGGCATGATCCCAGTCGGATTCAGTGCCTTGATGGAGTAGTAACCGCGCTTGATGTGATCGATGTCGACGGTCTCGCGAACCCCAGGGATGGCGAGGATGCGCGCCAGATAGGCGCTGAGCCCTGGGTAGTCGGCGATCCGGCGTAAGTTGCACTTGAACAGGCCGTGATAGGCGGCGTCGAAGCGCACGAGCGTCACGAACAGTCGGATGTCGGCTTCGGTGAAACGGTCACCCAGCAGGAAGGCGCGGCCGTCGGCAAAGCGGCGCTCCAGTTCATCCAGCATCGCGAAGACCTCTGCGAAGGCCTCATCGTAGGCCACCTGCGTGGTCGCAAAGCCCGCGCGATACACCCCATTGTTGAGCCGCGGGTAGATTCGCGCATTCAGCGCGTCGATCTCCGACGCCAGCTCCGCTGGATAGAAATCCACCGATCCGTCCGCCAGCTCGCCGAAGCCCGCGTTGAACATGCGGACGATCTCGGCGGACTCGTTGTTCACGATCGTGCCGCGCTTTCGGTCCCACAGCACCGGCACCGTCGCGCGGCCGGTGAAGCTGGGATCGGCCCGCGTGTAGACCTCGTGCAGGTAGGTCGCGCCGTTCACCTCGTCCCGATTTGCACCCGGGTAGTCGCCGAAGCGCCAGCCCTGGTCGGTCAGTGCAGGCTCGACAACGGAGACCGACACCACATCGTCCAACTTCTTGAGCTTGCGCGCGATCAGCGTGCGCGAAGCCCAGGGGCAAATCAGCGCGACATAGAGGTGGTAGCGCCCGGCCTCCGCGGCGAACCCACCCTCGCCGGTCGGGCCGGCGCGTCCGTCCGGCGTCACCCAGTTGCGGAAGCTCGACGTCTGCCGGACGAAGCCGCCTTTCTCGTCCTTCGCCTGGACAGGCTGCCAGTCGGCCACCCATTTACCGTCAACGAGCATGACGCGCCTCCTCAGCCGCAAGCCAGGGTGATCGCGGTCCCCCAGGGATCGCGCAACACCGTGCCATGGCCGCCCTTCTCGCGGCGGAAGCCGGCGGCCTCTGCGCGCGCCTCAATCGCGTGGAGGGTCGCGGCGTCGCGGATGACCAACTCCACGGTGTCAAGGCCCGTCATGCGCTCCCGCCGCTTCCCGGCGCCGCGGCTGTTCCAGGTGTTGGCAGCGAGCTGGTGGTGGTAGCCACCAGCGCCGAAGAAGCTGCCGCCGGGATAGCGGCAGGTCACCTCGAAGCCGAGCAGGTCGCCATAGAAGCGCTCGGCCGCCGCGGTGTCTCCCACCTGCAGATGCACATGCCCGACGACGCCGCCCTCGGGCATCCCAGTCCATCCGCCTCCATCGGCGGCAGCCAATAGCGCTTCGGTATCAAGCGGGTCGCTCGGCATCTCGATCTGCCCGCAAGTCGAGCGCCAGTCTGCCATCGGGCGATCCGCATAGATCTCGATGCCGTTGCCCTCGGGGTCGGCGAGGTAGATCGCCTCACTCACCCCGTGGTCGGAAGCGCCGTGCAGGCGGATTTGCCGGTGCGCGACGAAGCCGAGCCAACGCGCCAGGCTCGCCCGGTCGGGCAGCAGGAAGGCCGTGTGGAACAGGCCGGCCTCGCGCCGGTCGAGCGGGGCAAGTCCGGGATCGCCGATCAATTCCAGCAGCGGCGTTGTGCCGATCCCTAGTGCGACGCGCCCGGCGGACTGCTCCACCGGCACCAGCCCGAGGATGTCCTGGTAGAAGCCGGAAACGCCGGCGAGGTCGCGCACCTTGAGCCGGACGCGGCCGATGCGGATCGGTGCTGCGCCCAGATCGAACACGGTCTTCGGAGAGTCAGTGGCAACGGACATGGGGTGGTCCTCACAATCTGATGAAATGTCGCGGCCGGTATCGGGCTGGTTGGCGCCGGCCGGCCACGACAGAAATCGCGAGACTCGCCGATCAAGCCCGCCTGCGGCCGATGGCGAACGCGCCGTCGCCCAGCAGCGACTGGACGACCAGCGTGACCGCCCAGAAGGCCGGGAATTCCCAGCCGCCACCCGGGTTGGAAAAGAAGAAGCCGGCGGCGCCGTGCGGTGTGTAGATCGAGCCCAGCAGGATCGGCACCAGCGACAGCGATACCCACCGCGTCCACAGGCCGAGTATGAGCGCGATGCCGCCGAGGAGCTCAGCAGCGATGACCAGATAGGCGAGCGGCCCGGGCAAGCCGAGGCTCTCGAAGAAGCCCACGGTCCCGGCGGGTGTGAAGACGAAGATCTTCAGCCCCGCATGGGCCAGGAACAGGATCCCGAGCGAGACGCGCAGGATGGTGGCGGCGAGGGCGGGGTTGCTGGGGCCTGTCCGGGTGATGGGGCCGGCGGTGATAGCTTGCGACATGGATCTGTCCTCCTTGGCAGGGTGTTGCGCCGTGTGGCGCTTGCCTCTGGGAGGAAGATGGTCAATTTCCATGATAATGATAATCCACGAATATGGAATGTCATCCCTTCCATTACGGAAGCAATGGGCTACTAGCCGCGCTCCCAGTGGGGCGCGTCACGGTAACGCTCGACCAGGAAGTCCACGAGCGCCCGCACCTTGGCCGCCAAGTGTCGGCTGTGCGGATAAAGAGCATGCACACCGAAAGGCGCAGCCTCGAACGCCGGCAGCAACAGCCTGACACGTCCCTCCCGTAACGCCTGCCCGGCCACGAAGCTCGGCACATAGGCGAGGCCCAGGCCGGCTTCGGCCGCCTGCAGGCAGGCCTCCGCGTTGGAGTACCGCAGGCGCCCGGCGATCGGGACCGCCAGCGGCTCTCCATCCGGCGCCTGGAAGCGCCAGAGGTTGGGCTCCCGGAAGTTGGTGTCGGCGATGCAGTCATGCCTGGCGACGTCGCCCGGTTCGGCCGGCTCGCCGCGTCGGGCAAGATAGGCTTCTGAGCCGACCAGGACGATCCGCATGTCGCACAGCTTGCGCGCGATCAGGCTGCTGTCCTCCGCCCGCCCGATCCGAACTGCCAGGTCGAAGCCTTCGTCCACCAGGCTGACCAGCCGGTCCGAGAAGCTCACGTCGAGGGCGATTTCGGGATAGCGTAGCGCAAAGTCATTGAGCGCCGGCGTCAGCTCGGCCGTGCCGAAGGTCAGCGGCGCGGTGAGGCGAAGTCGCCCGCGCGGAACCTGCGACGCGCTCCTGATCGCGACGTCGAGGCTGTCGAACTCCTCCAACAGGGGGCGGAGACGCTCGAAATAGGCCTGCCCGGCCTCGGTGGCGGAGACGGCACGGGTGGTGCGGTTCAGCAGCCGCACGCCAAGGTCGGCCTCGAGACGCGAGACGAGCTTCGAAGCTTGGCCCGAACTCGCGCCGAGCCGCGCAGCCGCAGCGGCAAAGCTGCCGGTTTCCATGACCGCGACGAACATGCGGTTGCACTCGAGACGATCCACGCCTTGCTCCGATATCGCATGCGGTTCGCCGCATGAGGCGCCATCCCCATCCGAATGGGAAGGAGCGCCGCGCGTCCTGCTGCCTCCGCGTCCAACTCGCCTGTAGCGTGCCCAAGAACTGCCGTCGCCGAGGGTCTGAAGTTCGGCGCGTCCTACAACCTTCCGCAGGACGAGCTGCTGAACCTGTTCAAGGTCAGCACCGGTGACAGCTGGGTTGCCCGGAACTGGGACTCCGTGTCGAAATGGACGGAGGAGACTGCGCTGGCGGTCCTGCTCAAGGATCTGAAGGCCGCGCATGCCAATGGCCTCGGGCACGGCGTCACGATACCGTTCAACGCCCTCTCGTCCACTAATCTGTTTCATTCTTGGGGCCAAGAGCCGAAGCTCAAGTGAGGCGAGCCGTACGTGCACCCGGAAGCCGCAGCGCTTCGCTTTGCTGCCCCATGTCCGCGTCAATCATTGAGCAGGAAGGATCGTCCCATGGCGTCATCGATTTCATCGCTTCCGATCAAACAGCCGGCCTGGGTGACGGAGTTCAAGGCGTTCCTCATGCGAGGCAACGTCATCGACCTGGCAGTCGGCATCGTCATCGGGGCGGCGTTCACCGCAATCGTCTCCTCCTTGGTGGAGGACTTGCTCAACCCAATCATCGGCCTTCTGATCGGTGGAATTGATTTTTCCAACTTGTTCGTCGTGATCACCGGCGAGCGACGTCCCTCTCTTGAAGCGACGCGCGAGGGAGGCGCCGCGGTCCTGGCCGTCGGCAAGTTCGTCAATGCGATCATCAAGTTCGTCATTGTCGGCCTCGCGGTGTTCTGGCTGGTAAGGGTCCTCAGCCGCTTCAAGGCCAAGGAGGCGACGAATGCAGAAACGCCGCCGCCAGCACCAACGCCCGTCGAGGCTCTGCTTGCAGAGATCCGCGATGAACTCCGGAAAGGCCGGCCTGCCGCCTGAACGCGATCGGCCGGCCCCGAGCTTTGCATGAAGGCGACGGCCGGCCGGCCAGGAACGCGCGTGCGAGCAGACCGCAGAAGTGCGGTGGACGGTACGGTGGTCGGGGATTCGATCAGCCGAGCGAGGGTCGGCGCAGGTCAACCTGGCAAAGCATCGATTCCTCGACGATCAGCAGAGGCCTTTATCACGGCTTGCCGCGCCTTTAGCGCGGTTAAACTGCTACCGGGTAAGCGCGTTAATGCTGAACCTGAACAGAGCAGTGAATTGCAGGACTATGTCTCCTGACGAACGCCCAGCGGGCCGCGGCACGGCGCTCATCGCCCTGTTCGCGGTTGCGTCGGGCGTTACCATCCTGGGACTGGTCGCTCTTGTCCTGAACCGCGCAGTTCCGCAGGCTACGGCTGATGATCCGCGTGTCAGCCTCGCCGTTAACGCGGCGGGAGCGGCACTTCGAGCAAGGCTCGCCCTGCCCGGTGACGTTATGCAGCGGGGTGTTCAGGTGTTTTCGCAAGCTCTTCCGGACAGCTATGCTGTATGCGGCCGTGTTGTCGAAGCGGGGACGTTGGGCGGCGCGGTCGTCCCGTACGTCGCAATGATTGCCTTCGATGGAGCCGTGGCCCGCGTCACGGATTTTGTCTTAGGTATGACCGGCGCTGAAGCGACGCGGACCTTCGTGGAGATGGTCGACCGCTGCTTTGAGGGTGGGGGACCGCCAAATGCGCGTCTTCTCGCGCGCCCGCTTCCGCCTTTACCTCATTCGACCACGCGCGTTGATGACTATGTGCCCCCCTCCATTCCTAATATTGCTGCCGTTGGGCGAGGGAGCATTCGAACGGTGATTACCACGTCGAGCCACGGAGCGAACATCCGGCGCAGCCCGCAGGCCACTGAAATCCTCCGCGTGGCACCACGCGCAACGCGGTTGGAGGTTTACGACGAGGCGCCCGGAGGATGGCTACAGGTCGGGCAAGGTGCTGTGGTTTGGGGCTGGGTGCACAACTCCGTGCTCGATCCAATGTCGCGGTGACAGCAACGGCGCATGTCGAAAACGCCAGCCCGCTGCGACCCTTCGTCGGCTGCTATGCGCAACGCCGTCGCAATGGGCCGTCGTGCTGCCGTGAATGAGCCTTGCTCGCGCCTGCGGAAGAATCAGGATTCAGCCTGAGTGCTGTCCAGAGATGGGGTGGATGCCGCTCTCTCCCGATCGGCGTCGCAATGCGGCAAGCTTGTGATGCTGAACTCACAACCGGAAGAGAGGTGATCCCA
>LNFM01011497.1_pt1 | contig 12632 bp, 11 predicted proteins | sample 596031 | NCBI WGS metagenome assembly LNFM01 (sample SAMN04254537, study PRJNA301005) | activated carbon metagenome | isolation source: dual media filters at the Ann Arbor, Michigan drinking water treatment plant | place: USA: Ann Arbor
CTCCCTCGGTCGAGGTCCTTGCTCCTATCACCCGTGCAATTCACCGGGGCAAAGCCGTCTCACTGGCGTACCACTCGGTGAGCAGCGGCAAGACCCGTCGAGAGATCGTTCCTCTAGCGTTGGTCGACAACGGGGTTCGCTGGCATATCCGCGCCTTTGACCGACTTAAGAAACACTTCACAGACTTCGTTCCGACGCGGATGGAAGACGTAGAGGTCCTTGAAACCAGCCCAGTCAGCCGGGAAGAACGCGCGGACCAGGATGTCCAGTGGAGCCGCATCATTGAGCTGAAACTGGTGCCTCACCCAAACCACCCGCGTCCAGAAATCGTCCAAATGGACTATCCGATGCAAGACGGGGTGTTTACGGTCAGAGTTCGCTCAGCCAACGCTGGCTACATGCTCAGACGATGGAACGTTGACTGTTCTCCCGACCATCGCCTCCAAGGTCTTGAGTACGCGCTTTGGCTTCAAGATCCGTTGTCCCTGTACGGATCCTCCAACGCGACAATCGCACCGGGTTACGAGCCTCCGCTGAAGCAAGGAAAGTTGCAATAGCCGTAGGCGTTGGGACTTCTAAGCCGAGCCAGGTGCACTGCCGTCAAGGGCTGAGCGCAGCTATTTTTTCAGGTGGTCAATGACTGCTTCCAGCCCAGCGGCCTGACATCACCGTCCGATTGCCATCGACGGCTCCGGATGCTAGGCGATACCTGAGATCCTGGGGGGGCAGCTCAAGACTGGAGGCATGGACAAGGAAGGGCGTTGCCTTCCGGTCACTGCGACAAGCAGCGCTCGAACGGCGGCAGGTCCTTCGATACCTGTCTTTGCTCAGTGCCCAAGGATTGCCTCGCCAACCTGCACTTATCCAACCGGAACGACGTGTGTCCGCCCAGCAGGAATGAACAAACAACTGTTTTAAGCGGCTAAGAAGCGGTACACGGCTTGATCGGTACGCCATCGAACATACAAGCACCCTCTCCAGCTCTACCATTTCAAGTATCGACACTTTAAATTTGACCGCACTTCGCGACAAAAGCTGTCTTGGAAAGATGGCAGATGTCCGAACCCCTCCACCCTCATCAGAACAAATTGCTGGCGTGTCTGCCAGACGCAGAGTTGCAACGCTGGAGATCCAAACTTGAACCAGTTGATCTGCCCCGTGGGAAGGTGCTTTATGAGTCAGGCGAGAAGCTGCAGTTCGTATTCTTCCCCACCCGCGGAGTTGTGTCGTTGCTTCTCGTGCTGAACGATGGAGCCGCGGCTGAGATTGCTGAGGTCGGCTGCGAGGGTGTTGTAGGTACAGAAATCTTCATGGGAGGAGGCTCCACCCTGAATCGCGCAGTGGTTCAAAGTGCAGGATTTGGGTACCGGCTAAACGCTGGTGAGATCAATCAAGATTTCTGGCGTTCAAACGCAGTCAGGCATTTGCTACTGCGCTATACGCAAGCGCAGATGACGCAGATCACTCAGAACGCCGCGTGCAACCGCCATCACACGCTGGATCAGCAACTCAGTCGCTGGCTTCTGATCAGCCTGGACCGACTGCCCAGCAATAGACTTGTGATGACACAGGAACTGATTGCCAACATGCTGGGAGTACGCCGCGAGGGTGTTACTGAAGCTGCAGGCAAGCTCCAGTCCGATGACATCATTCAGTACGTGCGAGGTCGCATTACCGTGCTGGATCGGCCCATGCTGGAGCAGCGTGCGTGCGAGTGCTACGAAGCTGTGAAGATGGAGTACGCGCGTCTTTTTCCAACTCGGACAGGAAGCTGAGCTGGAGCTGCTTTGCATTGGATGCGCGCCTAGAAGGCTGGCTTCCAAAGGTCCAAGATACATCACGGATGAATGTAGGGTTTGAGGCTCTGCAAACCGATCGGTCGCCACTCGCTAGATCACACTCCGGAACACGCCTTCCATCAGCGTGTCGACATCAACCAGGAGAGAAACAAGGGTCCTGCAATCCGCTTGTTCAGCTGTGCGTCCTACGGTGATGGCAGCGGTTTTGTCCTGACTGGATTCAACTGGGTGATCACAGAGGACTCATATCGCCGTGCTGCAAGCGACGCAATCAACTGAGAGGGTGCAACGGTCGCGGCAGAAGTTACACGAACTGTCCCGGCATGGAGATCTACGTTCACGTCTTCGACGCCGTCGATCGAACTCAGAGCAGCCATGACACGCGCTACGCAGGAGCCGGAGAGCATTCCTTGTACATCAAGATCTATAACGTTCATACAACTTCCATCATGGACCGTGGTGCAGGTGATATGAAGCTTGGCTTGTCTTTGCATGAAAACTTTGGCCAAACGTTACTCAAAATGGTACGAACTCGACGTGCTTGCACTGTGGGCACGCCGATGCCTCGACATTGTTCGGTGAGTTTCATGATTTCAAAGACAACATTTCGGTGAACAGCAACTTGTCGGCCTCGTAGCAACTGCACGCCACTGTTTCCAATCCCTCACGGTCGAGCACTCTAATTTCGCCACGTCGGTACTCGATGAGGCCCATTTTGTGGAAGCTGATTGCTGCGATGGTGACGCCAACTCGACGCACGCCCAACATCAAGGAAATTGACTCTTGCGTGACATGAAAGTGGTCTGACTGCGCTCGATCCAAGAACATCAGCAGCCAGCGCGCAAGTCTTTGGCTGAGTGGGTGGGAACGCTGGCAGCTCGAAGCCAGCGACATTTGATGTACACGAATCAGCAAGGTGCGCTCCAGGAGACTTACCACCTCAGGCATTTCAGGCAGCAACTTTCGCAAGGTGTCCGATTCGATCCGAAAGGAGCTGCCTGCGACTTGAACCACGGCACGCCAGGGTGTCTTGGCAACGCCCAGAACCAGCTCCGAGCCCAGCATGCTCTCCGCTCCAATCATGCCAACTTGCTGCGAAGGGTGGCTATCGATGTCCAGTACCAGCGAGATGAGGCATGTGAGGGGAAAGTAGGCATGGCTTAGTTGCTTGCCGTGTTTGTTGAGTTCTGTTGCGAACTCCAGATCAGAGTGTTCGCACTGCGCGAGGAACCGCTTTTGAACTCGCTTGGGAAGCCGCGCGATGGCTTGGTTTTCTGGGTGATGCATAAACCAGTCTAGGGCACTAACAGTCCGCGAGGGGAAGTTCCTCAACACGAGTGCAGATTGCCCAACCTTGCGCGATGAATTTTCTACTTGTCTGGCTGCAAAGGCTGCGCATTCGAGCCATCGCGACGTCCGGTAGACCGTAAGTCGATCAGCAAATACAACAGCGACGCGTTGAAGATGCTATTCCTCGTTGACGCTGTGCTGACTCATTGCCAGTCAGCGGAAATAAATCAGATGAACCTCAACACGCTTCGATGCAGTCGGTGTAAGGTCCAATGCAATTTCATGTAGATTCTCGCCGCCAGCGCCGCAGTACATGCGCGGCGTCCGCTTCCCACAATCACCTGTTCTCATTGGGAAGCCACTTGACCCATCCAGCCAACCCGTTGCAGAACCACTTGTTGGCATGCCTTCCGGAGGCCGAAATCCAGCGTTTGATGCCCCAGCTTGAGTCGGTCGATCTCCCCCTGGGCAAAGTTCTGTACGAATCCGGAGAGCCTTTGAGCTTTGTGTACTTCCCCACCAGTGCAATCGTCTCTTTGGTCTATGTTCTTGAAAGCGGCTCATCAACAGAGGTCGCGGTGGTTGGATTTGACGGGGTCGTTGGCGTTGCCAGCTTCATGGGTGGCGAGTCAACACCAAGCCGTGCGGTTGTACAAACTGCTGGTTCTGGCTACCGGCTGCGGGTCAACGCACTCCAGGTTGAGTTCGAGCGTTCAAACTCATTGATGCGCTTGATGCTGCGCTACGCCCAGGCGCTCAACGCTCAGATGAGCCAAATAGCTGTGTGCAACCGGCACCACATGCTTGACCAACAACTGTGCCGCTGGTTGTTGTTCAGCCTCGACCGCCTGCGAGGCAGCGAGTTGGTCATGACGCAGGAGCTGATTGCCAACATGCTGGGCGTGCGTCGAGAGGGGGTTACCGAAGCGGCACTCAAACTTCAGGCGGCGGGCCTCATAAGGTACGCACGCGGCCACATTTCGGTGCTGGACAGAGCTGGGATGGAGCACCGAGCCTGCGAATGCTACAGGGTAGTCAAGAAAGAGCACGACCGATTGCTGCCAGCCCTCACATAGCATCGCAAGTTGTGCGACAGATCAACGTCGCACGCCAGTTCCTGCAGTGCGAAGACAGGCGGGCCGCGCAAAAACGATGACCGCAGTACTTCGTACAGCCGACATTGTGGCCGGCTCCCTCGTTGCGCTCACCGGCGGCTTCCGGGACAGTCAGGGTGAACATTCTTGGTCGCGCCCAACGACCGCAGCCGCTGCAAAGCGGGTCTCAGGATCTTGATTGCAGCTCAAGACTGGCTGCGGACGGTCACTTTCGGCGCGCCAGCGACTTCTTACGGTGCGAGCAGTCGTTCTGAATTGGATACGAAGTGGAGCGTCGACACCGCCGGCGAGAGGGACCGGAGCGAGTTCGATCATCAGAATATCCATGTCACCACCACCGCAAGTTCATCGATGATCCTTGCATGGCCTTACGCTGCAGACGATGCTTTCGGTCTTGGTGAACCGAAGGGCTGGCTTGATCAGGACGAGGTCGTGATGAATATCCAAGGCAAGTAGACAGCTAGCGTTTCTCTACCAGCTGGTTTAGGCGCTGTTGAGAGTCAAGCTCGCCTAGCTCGGCACATGAAAGACCAGCACCGTCAGGATGAGCTCCCGGTTCGCATCGCACTTACTACTCAAGACACAGCGGAACCCGCTCTCGTGAGGCCAGGTCACATGCCGTTTGAAGTTGGAATGCTGCTTCATTGTCGCGTCGATTCCGGTTAAGACCGTGCTGGTGTCTACGCCGCGATTGAATACCAGGATGGCCGTCTTGCCATCGCGCCAAGTAGCGTAGCCAAGCAACTGGTCAATCGCCTCGCCGAATGCCTTTGGTCCTTTCCAGATCTTGCACTCGGCGATGAAAACGTTGCGATCGCCTTCGCGCAGAAGAATGTCAGTCTTACCCTCCATGTTGAACGTCTCGCCGGTGGCCTTGCCTTCAAATTGCCCGTTCAGCTGTACGAGGAAGTGCTGCCGAAGCGACTCCTCGTTCATCGACTTGAAGGCTCCAGGGCTGCGCTCCATAACGATCGCCATGTCCTGCACGATTTTCAGGGCCTGTTCGTACTGATCCATCGCCCAGGTTGGCTCCGGTGTGAAGGGCGCGGAGGATGCGGGGGGCAAGGACGGCGCGGCGTTGCGGCGCGTCGTCGGGACGGCATAGGTCCTTGGCGCATCGTCACGTCGTCTGACTGGAATGCCGAGAGCAGAGGCGCGCTGCGACTGCGCAAGCAGTCTGGCCCGGCGCTGCTCGATCGCTTGCAATGCAAGACCAGATAAGGCCGCGTTGTGCCCCTCGATCATCGGCTTTTGCCAGCTTATGTGCTGTTCGATGTTCTGCAACGCGCTATCAATAAGCGAACGTACGTCTCCCGGAGAATCGGCCGGATTTTCATAGCGGAAGATCAGCTCACTGCCGGCAATAACTGCGCGTGGCGGGTTCGAGCTCATCATGTTCGACTGTGAGTAGAAGAGCTCTGCCTCTCCCTCAAACGGGATATGAACTTCCGTCCGCTCCCCCGGAACAAGCACTGGCCTGCTCGTGTCACTGATGTAGCGCATCCGATCGTGGCGCACGTCGACCTGAATCTCGGTCGTGTCGGCATACCAGTCCTCGCGGAGCAGCTTGATAGCCTCAATCCTAAACTTCTCAAAAAAGTGCGAGGCCAGATCGGTGGGGGCAGTATTGAGGAGTCGATTGCCGTCGAGCTTCTCGATCTCCTGGCGCATGCTTTCCTGAGTGTTCCTAATCGTCCCCGCTAGATCGTATGTACAAAAGAGCAGGCCCTTGCTTTTGTCGATACTTCCAAACATGTGTGCTCCTCGTCTCGGATATGCCTTTTGTCTGTCATCCAACGCAGCTCCGGCCTAACAATACTAAAAATTGAAAAGGTCAGTGTTCCTGCCAACCCAGTCAGCTGGTGGGACGCTGATGTTGCTGCTTTGCCTCCGCTGCCACAAGCGGTTGTCGTCATGAATTGAAACGGGCAAACGCCCCTCAGACACATCAAGTGCGATCACCAGCCGATCGCGGTGGTAGATGGCCTCTGTGTGAAGACTGACCGCGGAGTTCAAGCGATCTCGCAACTTCGAGCGCAGTGCACCTATGTAGACCTCTACGACAGCTTCGTCCAGGGCTGCGTCGACCCATTTGCTGACATGTTCGTTCACTCCAACGACCTCGCAGTCGTCGGAGATACCGAGAAAAATGGTCCCACCTTTGGTGTTTGCGAAAGCCGCCACGCACTTCAACACTTGAGTGAACTTGTCCTTGTCTCCCGAGGGAACCTTCGGTTTTTCAAGGTCGAGGAATTCTTTGAACTCAGTGTGCAGGCCTTCTCCCTCAGCAATGGCTTTCAGGACTCGGTCTGCACTACTCTTGCCATGCTTCTTTCCCAGGAATGAGCGAGAGGGCACGTACCCCGCCAAGCTCTCTGTATGAAAGTCGTAGGTTTCGCCGTGAGAATCCAGCAAGAACATCTCCAGACGGTCACAGCGTGCAGGCAGGCGGAGAGAAAGACGACCGTCGCTTGGAACTGCACGCTCAAAATGCACTATCGACTTTCCCAACCATGCAGCGCCCACTATGGACAGGTTCGACGCCCCAACAGCTGGGCCCGCGATGTGGACTTCCAGTTCGTCTTCCGACTTCCACACCCCCGCCGATATAACTGCCCGAGTCTCCGGCACCAAAACGACGACATACCCCTTGCGACCATCGCTCGAGCCGTGATACTGGCGTAGCCCAAGCCAGCAGCCGGCAGCTTCGAACACATCCGGAAAGTACGGGGCACCTTGCTTGAGAAGCCGTTCCTGGAAAGGCTGATTCAGGTGACTCGAGGAGCGAAAGCTGTATACGTAGCCCGCCTGCTCCATCCAGATGTTCTCGACGGACACATGCTGCACCTCGCATCCTGGCGACAACTGAAAACCTACATCGATGCCAGCAATTGTGGTCTTCCCTTGCTGCAGTGCGAGCAGAAAAAGTTCCAGTTCAGGTACGCTGAGGATATCTGAGACGAGAAGTGCATCGTCGTATGGAATGACTTCAGGTCCGGGTTGGTCGCCGGCCATGCGTGCGTCAGCAGGGCGCAGGACGCATCCCAGGTACACCCACGGCTTATCGCCACCTTCTCGCACAAGGACAGCTCTCCGGGTGAAGGCCCCGTCTTGGCCGAACCGGCGCATCTGGGCCTTGAGGATTTCAGGAACGGCAGCTTGCACGACGAAAGGGAACATGTGCTGCATTCAATGTGGGGCTTTCCGGTGCGCTCACTTGCTTTTCAGTTTACGGCTGGTATCCCCATCGCGTTCAGAGTGGCAGTCGTCATGGTTCCAGTGGTCTGAATTCCCTTGAGGTCCTGGTAGTAGCGAAGTGAAGTTCGAGTCGAATCATCCATCACACCATCGACCGCACCGTCGTATAAGCCCAGACTCTTGAGCTTGATTTGCACTCTCATGACTTGAAGGCGAAGTTTCTCCACATTTGTGAGCTCCTCCCTTGACGCCAAGCCAGCTCCAACACCACCCGCACCCAACGCAGGTGCTGTTGCACTATTGGGTCCAACCAATGAATTGACACCCGCCCCAGGCGAGGGCGCAGGCACATACCTCTGTGCAGGAGGTGATGGCGCGGCCGGTGGAGCGACGTACACCGGAGCGCGGTAGCTGGAGCTCCCACCCGTCCCGGAGTAGTGGGAGCGGTGGCTCGAATGCGAACGGTGACTGGAGTGCGACCTATGGCCCGCAAACAAGTTGTCGCTATCCCAGTTCAGCGGCCTCAGCGGGACGGCGCCCGGCGAGTCGAGTGGTTCATTTTCTATAGTCGAGGCGGGCATTGCTGCCAGGCTTTTGGACGTCAGCAGAGGAAGCCCTGCAACGAACAACGAGAGGTTACGGATGAATTTGCTCATGTATGGACCTCATTCGCTTGCATCTTCTTGAGTGGCGCTGGCTTCCAGCCCTTTTCGTGCCACGCGAACAGACCGGAGCAGTCTGACTTCATTTCACATCCCTCGCACTCGCTTGGAAATACGTTCTTCCAGTCGGAAATGCTTTTGCTCGCCGATGCCCACAATGCTTGTGGCAGCGCGCACAGAGGGGCGTTCATCAGAAGGTAGGGAACCGAATGACGACGCAGAATCCTCGAAGCTTGTTCCAGGGTGCTAGCCCACTGAGCCAAGTCCACCTCACACAAGTCCCGATTGGCCATGGCAAAGCCAACTGGCTCACATCCCATCAGAGCCACCTCGCGCACGAAGGGGAGATTGCGCCCGATAAAACCCGCGAGCTCAGGCAGCACCTTGAGGACGGGTTCTATCAGCACCACGCGGAGCTGAATCTCTTGTCGATAGGCCTGCAGTTCCAGCAGCCCGGCGATGGTCTCATCGAAGGCCCCGGGCGACTGGACCACGAAGTCATGCACGAAGTCGGCGTGTGCGTACAGCGGAACGAGCCAGCGAACATGAACGGCGAGCCCATCTAGCAGCAAACGTGAGAGGCGCTGGTCAGAGAACATCCGGCCATTTGTCAACACCTCCACCTTGGTGTGAGGGTGGTATCCGGCAATGGAGTCCAACACTCGGCGAAGGCTCCCTCCTAGCAGCAAAGGCTCCCCACCAGTCAATCCCAGCACCTGAGGCGAGCCTCGAATATGACGGATAGCGTCGATGGCTTCCTCCACCAGCCAGCTATCGTCGGCTGTCGTGGGTGGTTGCGAGCACATCAGGCAATAGCTGTTGCATCTATTGGTCAGAAAAAGCGCATGGTGTCTGTCCGACTCTCGGAACAAAACTACCACCTCGTCCTTCTCTGCCAGAGGAATGACAACATCCGCCTCTTCCAGCAGTGCGCTCTCAACCCATGTCAAGTTTGGAAGTCCGGCTGCGCGCAGGCGTTCAACACCCAGGCGTTCCTCATCGGATTGCACTCGGACTAAGAAGCGGAGCTCTGGCGTCCATTCGGATGCGACATCCGAGTACCCCACCACTCGATGCACGCGGGACTCACATCCCGGTTGAACCGAGGCCCTTACCTTGCGCATCAGCTCGATCCCTCCACCGTTGGGTTCGCCCATTCGTGGAAAAGGTCGAGCAAGTCTTCATCTGCCGTGCGAAGCATGGTGAAAAGACGATCAAAAAGTTGCATGTGCCTTTGACAGTGCTCTGTCTGCTCAACGGGCACAACCGTCCTCCCATACTGAGCCTGAGCGTCCACAGGATTTGGCGCGCAGAAAAGGCTGTACGGACACTTGTTGCATCCAGGCGTGTCTTCAACTTTGCTTGCGCTGGCGAGTTCAGACCGGACAGAGGAGGCAAGAAGATCGTCGACACGCGTACCGATGCGCCCCATGCGCAGGGACGTGTCACCAGTCTCGGCCAGCATCCGCGCTTCATCGCTGGGGTAGACGTAGCCGTCGTAGTTATACACAAGCACGCTTGAGCCCGCACCAGTGGGACTTTGGAGGTCGACATAGCCCGCGTCGAAGGGTGAGAGCATCTTGTTCAGAAGAATGGACGCATACACCTCGCGGATCGGAACACCCTCGTGATTCCAGTGGAGCACGCGTTGCAGTCCCCGCTCATAAAAGGCGAGGAAATCGCTGACGGCGTACCCCAACAGCGCTTGGTTGCGCTTCGCGAAGCCATAGCTGCTCAGCGGGCGGAGAAAGATTTCGTGGAAACCCAGTTGCACATACTCGTCCACGATGGACTCTGCGTGGGCGAGTGAAGCCTTGGTAGCCGTCATCAGTGCCGCCACTGCGTCGTGGCCCATATGCTCTCGCGCTAGCTGGATACCTGCTACCGTGAGCTCATAGGAGTTCCGTCCTGGCTTTGGACGATTTCGGTTGTGCAGTTCGCGCGGGCCATCAATGCTGGTCGACAAGTAGACGCCATGGGCTTTGAAGAACTCGCACATGGAGGCATCGAGCTGATGAAGCGTGGAAGCAACCACGAACCGAATGCGGCGGCCCTCAGTTGCGTTTCGCTCCTCTATTCGAAGGACGGCGTGCTCGACCAAGTCGAAGCGGAGCAACGGGTCCCCACCTTGGAATTCAACGGTCAGGTTGGGAGAAGCGCTTTCGAAGATCGAATCACATGCGGCATCTAGATCTGCCAGCGACATCGTGTGACCTTGGTCTTGCAGGGAGCGGCTCACCTGACAGTACTGGCATGTGTGGGCGCACTGCAATGTCGGAACGATTATGTGCAGAGCAGGTCCTGCGGACACGGTCTCGCGCTTGGCAGCCAAACGTGAAGCCACAAGCCTGCGAACTCCAAAAGAGGGGGCCGCATCTCCCAGCAGAAACCGTGCACGCAGGTCCGCCTGGCGGCTCAATGGGATCGTCGCCGCCGAATTCTGAAATTGCTCAAATTCAGGTCCAGAGAAAAACGCATGGTCGCCAGTTCTGGATGTCGCCACGACGAAGCCGTCCGCCAGCAGTCTGCTGCGGTGGGGTTGTGCGTGAGGGGTGTACGCCATGTGAATTCAGTTGCGGAGGTAAGACGAGCGCTGCCGCCCTCAATCTGGCCTCGTCCCTTTGCACTGAGGGTAGGTTGAGCAACCCCAGAATGGGCTGCCAGCCGAATGACCGCGCTTGGCGACTCGCCGCACCATCAACTGGGCGCACACCGGACACGAGGGCGCGGTGCCGGTTTGGATAGGTGAACTTGAGCGCTTCATGGAAGTGTCCGAAGACGACTGGCCGTTTACGGCTCTGGCGCCTCGGCCCTGGCGCAAGAGCTCCAGCAGCGCATTTCCGTTGATGAGCCGCACGTTTCGGCCGCTCGCGAACTGAGCGGCCTCACTGGTGAACTGGCCGGACGTAACGACCAGCCCACCCGCAGCACCTCCGGCAGCCATCACACCATACAGCTCGCGGACCACTGACACGCCGACCTTGAATGCGCGCCATTGTTTGCATTGAACGAGGAGTTTGTCGCCGTTCTTGCTGAGTACCAAGTCCACTCCGCCATCGGCGCCACCGCCGCCCGACTCATGGACGGCGTATCCCTGCGCCCTAAATCCCTCACCCACAAGAAGTTCGAATTCTTTCCAAGTCAGGCCTTCGAGTGCATCGATGGTGGGACTGGCATTTACTTGTTTGAGGAGAGCACGTCTTTTGTGCCGACGCAATGCGGATATCGCCGCACCCAAAGTGAACAAGACAGGGAGGATGTACTGACCCGCATGAGCCAATCCACGCCCAAGACCTCCGCTGACTATTTCACCCATGTCCGTAGACGCTCGAATCACCGGCAGCGGAGCAGAAGCAATGGCATTCAGGCCGAAATAGCTCACGACGGCGAGGCCGGACCCCGCCCACCAGGGAAGCCGTGCCACCAGATCCACGAAGTCTTCAGCTGGGCTGGATTTCTTTGTTCTTGCCACTTGATTCCCCCTATGCAACTGTGTTGCACTGTCTCAGCGGCATTTTGCATTAAGACCTTGAGTGCAAGTACCCAACGCAGGATGAATCATGAAATGCATCACATTTCCTCTGATGCATAACCGCTAGGTACCAGTTTGCGTTAGCACATCGCCCAGCGGCGAACGGCGCCTCTCGGTGCACAGCGGCTCTCTGTGGGGAGGTAAAGACCGCTATCGAACCTGTCAGCAAAAAACCTAGGAGTCAAAAACAAGCAGGAGGTCGTCAAGCCTCAGTCGAACCCAAAAGGGTGAGCGCTTCTCGTTTGCCAAGCGCCAGGCGCTGAAGAATCATGGGGACTCGAGAAGCTCGCGGCGCAGCCCCTCCCGACTCCCATTTCCAGATCGAGAGGGCTGAGACCCCCAATAGGCCGGCCATCTGCTCTTGAGTAAAGCCAAGTTTTGCGCGCTGAGTTTTCAATCGTTGAGGCGAGAACTCCACCTTACGCCCGGGCTTGCCTCGTGGCGCAATCTCTGCTGGAGAATTGAGCTTGACCTGTGCCGTGGGGAGAGGTGCAACACTTCCCTTTCCAAGCTTTTTCAGCTGCGACTCAAGACCTTTGAGGCTCTTCTTCAACATCGCAATCTCTGAACGTTGCAGGCTCGATGCTTTGCGGAGGGCATCAATCTCTTGACGCAGCTCCTTACGAGCCACTCGAGCAATTTCTTTCTTAAGGGAGTCGGCAAATGTTGTCATATGTCCATTGATTGACAGGTCGCCACTGTCTTGGTTCTAAAGTTTCAGATCAGTTTATATACCATCTTGGGCAAGTCTAGTATTTACAAAAGCCACTTAAAAAAAATGGGAGGCGAGACTTTCGTCCCGCCCCCTAGAATCAGGTTGGCTCTGGCTGGTTAAATGTATAGATACTTACCCTACGGCCTGGCAACAGGAAGTCCTCGCTCAGGTGCGCTACTTCCCTCAGGTGCTCTTCGTCATATGGCCTATGAGGGTTGTAGTTGGGGCCACTGCTCATCGTTGCCGCCTGACAACCAACCAGAAAGTTGTCTCGGTCTTCCTCGGTGAAATGATGATGGGCGTCAACGACGTACTCATCCC
>LNFM01026994.1_pt1 | contig 12632 bp, 13 predicted proteins | sample 596031 | NCBI WGS metagenome assembly LNFM01 (sample SAMN04254537, study PRJNA301005) | activated carbon metagenome | isolation source: dual media filters at the Ann Arbor, Michigan drinking water treatment plant | place: USA: Ann Arbor
ACCGGCCGTTGCGCCAGGTGCCGAAGGCCTCCTTGAACGGGGCGCGGCGTTCGCCGCCCTCGGCCTCCATCCGGCGATAGGCCGGGCTTTCGTTGAGCTTGAGCCGGATCCACAGTGAGACACCCAGCAGAAGCGCGGACAGAAGGAAGGGAATGCGCCAGCCCCATTCGTCAAAGGCCTCGGCCCCGACGACGGCGCGGGTGATCAGGATCACCGACAGGGCTCCGATCAGGCCGAGAGCGGCGGTGGTCTGGATCCAGCCGGTCATCAGGCCACGCTTCTTCGCCGGGGCATGTTCGGCGACATAGACGACCGCTCCGCCATACTCACCGCCCAGGGCAAAGCCCTGCAGCATCCGCATGACCAGAAGCAGTATGGGGGCGGCGATGCCGATCTGGTTATAGTCGGGCAGCAGGCCGATGGCGACGGTGGCGACACCCATAAGGGTGATGGTGACCAGAAAGGTGGTCTTGCGCCCGGTCCGGTCGCCGAACCAGCCGAACACCAGCGCGCCGAGGGGCCTGACGACGAAGCCGAGCCCGAAGGTCAGCAGCGCCAGGATGTAGGCGACGGTCTCACCTGCCTCGGCGAAGAAATGCCGCGCTATGACAGTGGCCAAGGCCCCGAAGACGAAGAAATCGTACCATTCGAAGGCCGTGCCGGTGGCAGAGGCCGCCACCACGGTTCTGAGGCCCGGTTCTGCCCGTGTCTCTTTCGCATCCGTCATCGATCGCCTCCCCGCGTCGTCATGGCGTCTCTGCGGACGCCTGCGGGGGGATGCTAGACGGCGTTGCGGGCCGCGCAAATAGCGAAGGCCCGCCGGCGGGGGGGTGCCAGCGGGCCTTCTTCAACCGAACCGCGCGTCGGGGGGGAATCGCGGTCGGGAAGGGGGTGTCTAGTTCTTGGCGTCTTCGGCCGCGCCGGTGACGGCCTGGCCGGCGGCCGAAGCGTCACGGCCCACGCCGGAAACGGTGTTGCAGGCCGCGGTGGTCAGGGCGGCGGCGGCGGCGAACAGGACGAAAATCTTGCGCATCTAACGAGCTCCATGATGCCGGGGAGGCGGCGTCTGGGGTATCAACGTCGCGGTGGCGCGGGGGTTCCAAGGTCGGCTGGATCGGTCGGAATGACGGCTTCCGGCGTGGCGAACGTCATGCGGGCGATGGTGCCGCCGCCCTCGGCCGGGACCATTTCCGCCGATCCCCTGAGCTGTTTGGCGAAGGCTCCCATGAGGGTGCGACCCACGCCGGCGCGCACGGTTTCGCTGACGCCCGGTCCGTCGTCCTGGACCTCCAGCACGCTGGTTTCGCCCCGCACGAAGAACCGGACCTTCAGGTCGCCGCCGCGTCCGACGAAGGCGTGCTTCTGGGCGTTCGTCACCGCCTCGACCAGCCACAAGGCCAGCGGCGCGAGCTTGTCGGGGTCGACGACCAGCGAGTCCGCCTCGACCGACGAGGTGACCAGCTGGCCCCGTCCCGATTCGCTGGCCACCAGCTGGCCGACCAGTTCGGTCAGGAAGATGCGGGCGTCGGCGTAACGCAGGTCATCGCTCTGGTAGAGGGTGCGGTAGATCAGGGCGAGCGCCGAGATGCGCTGGCGTGTGTCGCCGACCGCCGCCTTGGACGCCGGATCGGTCAGGGCGCGCTGCTGCATCGACAGCAGGGACGAGATGATCTGCAGATTGTTCTTCACCCGGTGGTGGATCTCGCGCATCAGCGCGTCCTTTTCCTCCAGCGAGGCGGTCAGGGCCGCATCCCGGCCGACGATCGACTCGGCCAGTTCATCCAGCGTTCGCGCCAGCACACGGATCTCGACCGGGGCGTTCATGGCCTGGACCGGACGCACCGAGAACCGGCCCTTCGCATAGATGGACGCCACCCGCTCCAGATAGTTCAGCCAGCGGATGACCACCCGCTCGCTCACCCACATGACGGCCGTGAACGCGAGGAACCATGCCAGCAGGGGCATGAACAGCGCGCCGACCGGGTTCAACCGCGCCCAGGACAGCAGGCCCGGCGCGGGAGCCGAGAGGAGCGCATACACATCCCGGCCGGCCAGGGCCGCGCCGGCGTAAACCCTGTGGCGGCCGTCGGCGTCATCGGCCTCGAAGATCGCCGAGGCCCCGCTGCGGGCCCGCTCGACCCAGCCGGCCAGCGACTGGCCGCGGGTCAGGGTGAAGGCCTCGATATTGGTGGCGGTCAGCAGCCGCCCTTCGGCGTCGGTCAGCGCCGCCTGCGAGCCTTCCGGAAGGGAGGGGTCGTCGAGGTCGGGTTGCAGGCTGGACAGGGGGATCAGGGCGACCATGGCGCCGTCGAACCGGCCCATCGGCCGCTCCAGCCGGGTCGCGACGATCAGGCCCGGAGGCTGTCCAGCCACGGCCGGCGCGCGCGCCAGAACCGTTCCCTCGCCCGCGCGCAGCCGTTGGAACCAGGGCGTGGACCGGGCCCGGCTCAACCACAGGGGCGGGGCGGCGTCGAGGGTGTCGGAGGCGCAGACCGTCACACCGCCGGCGGTCAGCCGCGCCAACCCGTCGAGATCCTCAAGCCGGGCGACCAGATCGCTGAGCCGCGGCTCGCAGAACATCTCCAGCGCCTCGGGGCGCAGGGCGATCAGCAGTATGCCTGTGCTGTCCAGCCGCGCCTTGGCGTTGGCCGCGCTCCGTTCGGCGGCGAGTTGGAGGTCGGAGCGGCGGTCGGCGTCCTGGGCCCGGAAGGCCGACTGGGCCTGAAAGCCGCCGAGGATCAGCAGGGGCAGAAGGGCGATGGCCAGCCAGAGTCCCAGCCGGAAGCGGATGCCCTGGAATTTTGCGGGTCCGAGGCCCCGTCCCATTCCCCTGGCGATCGCTCGGCCGAACTTGACCACAGCGTCAGCCTTGCCTCGCGCTCAGCCGGTCCGCGGCCGCGAGGATGGAGCGCATCGCGTCGCCCGCGGCGCGCCCGTCGCGCGCATATCCGCCCTTTTCGAGCGTCGCCTGCAGGGCCTTGCGGGCCCGCGAGACGCGGCTCTTCACCGTGCCCACCGCGCATTGGCAGATTTCGGCGGCCTCTTCATAGGCGAAGCCGCCGGCGCCCACGAGGATCAGGGCCTCGCGTTGCTCTTCGGGCAGGGTGCCGAGGGCCAGACGCAGTTCGTCCAGGGCCACCGGGGATTCCGGATCGTCGACTGCAACCAGGGTCCGTTCGGCGGCCTCCTGGTCCAGCTGCGTCTGCCGCCACGAGCGACGCTTCTCGGAATAGAACTGGTTGCGCAGGATCATGAAGGTCCAGGCCTTCATGTTCGTGCCCATCTGATAGCTGGCGCGCGCATCCCAGGCCTTCATCATGGCGTCCTGGGCCAGGTCGTCGGCCGCCGTCGGGTCGCCCGTCAGGGTCCGCGCGAAGGCGCGCAGATGCGGGATCAGCACGACCAGCTCCCGCTTGAAGGCCTCGTCGTCGGCTGAAGGCGGCTTGGGCGGCGGGCTGGAGGCGCCGCTCATTCGCCGCCCCCCCCGGCCGAGCGCGCGTCGGCCCGGCGCAGGATGTCCAGAAACTCGTCGGGAACGGGCTCGTTCACGACCTCGTCGAACATGTGACGCAGTTTGACACCGATGGCCTGCTGGCGAAGTCGGGCTTCCTCCAGGCTCGCGCCGCCCTTGGGAGGCTTGCCGGGGGGATTGGAATTATCTGTCATTGAATAAACGGCCGCCACCCTGACGATAGTTGTTGCGAGTGCCGGAACGCCACCCCGCAGGCCGGGTTCCTAGGGAATCCGCTTTTAATGCTCAAGCTTGTCCGCCGAAGCGGAACCGTGACCGATTTGATACGTTGAGGGGCACTGCAGCGGCTCCAGGGTGGGAGCCGTAATCGTCGGGGATTTGATACATGAGCCTGCTGGCCCGCCTTGCGCCGCATCTGCCTTACGTCCGTCGTTACGCGCGCGCGCTGACCGGCGATCAAACCACGGGCGACAACTACGTCCGTGTTGCCCTGGAGGCCCTGGCCGCCGGCGAACGTCAGCTTCCGGCGGAAATGACGCCGCGCGTGGCGCTGTACCATGTGTTCCATGCCATCTGGACCACGACGGGTGCCCAGCTGGAGGACAAGAGCGGCATCGACAGCCGGGACGACGACGCCTCGCGCCGTCTGATGCGGATCGCCCCCCGCTCCCGCCAGGCCTTCCTTCTGACGGCGCTGGAAGGCTTCACCCCTTCCGAAGCCGCCCAGATCCTCGACGCCGACGCCCATGACGTCGAGCGGCTGATCTCGGAAGCCCAGACAGACATCGACGCCGAACTGGCCACCGATGTCCTGATCATCGAGGACGAGGCCATCATCTCGGCGGACATCGAAAGCCTGGTGAAGGAACTGGGCCACCGCGTCACCGGGACCGCCACGACCCATGACGAGGCCGTCGACGCCGTCGCCCGCCATCGTCCGGGTCTGGTCCTGGCCGACATCCAGCTGGCCGACGGTTCGTCGGGCATCGACGCGGTCAAGGACATCCTCAAGCGGATCGACGTTCCGGTCATCTTCATCACCGCCTTCCCCGAGCGGTTGCTGACCGGCGAACGGCCCGAGCCGACCTTCCTGATCACCAAACCCTTCCAGCCGGAAACGGTGAAGGCGGCGATCAGCCAGGCGCTGTTCTTCCACCCATCGCGCCAGAAGGCGGCGGCGTAAGCCACCCGTCCCGAATCGTGGAAAAGCCCCGGTCGCAGGACCGGGGCTTTTTGGTATCGCCCTACTGCGGAGCGGGGGTCGGCGTCGGTGCCGGGCCGGAGTCATCAAAGGCCTGAACATCGACGGCCTGGGCACCTGTGTTGGCATTCGTGTCCGCGAAGCCGCCCTGGCTGACGAACCACATACCCAGCAACAACACGGCGACGGCTGACAGGGAGACCATCAGGATCACGAAGATGCGCCGGCCCTTGCCGCCGCCGCGTACATACCGGGCCTCGACGGGCCGGCCTTCGTGCACCGCGTCGGCGGCCTTGTCGTGGGGGGATGGGTGGGTCATGGACCGAGCTCCGTGGGGGATGCTTGTGACCTGCTGAACGCGGCGCGAACCGCCGCTGTTCCGGCACCGCCCGATGCGCAAAAAAGATTCGCTCCAGGGGGGAACCTGTCGCCCACCTCTCCGTTACTCTCATGCGGAGGCGGCGACGCCCCCCGACTTGAGGCTGGTGCAAGCCAGCCTGTCGCCTCCGCGCCTCATTCTCGATGATGCCACTTCAAGGCGGACCTTCCGGTCCGCCTTTTTCTTTGCTCCGGCTGGACAGCAGGCCGCGGCTTGCAGACTATGCGGGTTCACAAAGAAAACCCCATACAGACCCGGAGATGGCCATGGCTCGCGTGAATCGTCAGTGGGTGCTGCGCCAGCGGCAGGCGCCGGTTCCCGCCCTCAATGAATCGCAGGTGCTGGTCCGCACCGTCTATCTGTCGCTCGACCCCACCAACCGCACCTGGATGAACGACGCCGAGGGCTATCTGCCGCCGGTGCCGATCGGCGGCGTGATGCGCGGCCTGACCCTGGGCGTGGTCGAGGAAAGCCGATCCAGCCGGTTCCGGGCCGGCGACGTGGTCTCTCCGATGTCGGGCGGCTGGGCGGATTATGCCGTGGTCAACGAGATGGAGCTGCGACAGGTCCACCGCGCGCCCGGCATGCCGCTGACGGCGAACCTCAGCGTACTCGGCATGACCGGGATGACGGCCTATTTCGGCGTCACCGACGTGCTCAAGGCCAAGGCCGGCGAGACCCTCGTGATTTCCGCCGCCGCCGGTGCCGTGGGCTCGATCGCCGGCCAGGTGGCCAAGGCGCGCGGCTGCCGCGTCATCGGCATCGCGGGCGGCGCGGAAAAATGCCGCTGGCTGACCGAGGAACTCGGCTTCGACGCGGCCGTCGACTACAAGAATGAGGACGTCGGCGAGGCGCTGGACCGGCTCGCGCCCGACGGGATCGATCTGAATTTCGAGAACGTCGGCGGTGACATCATGATCGCCGTCTACAACCGGCTGAAGACCCATGGCCGGATGGCGGTCTGCGGCCTGATCTCGGCCTATAACGCCACGAAGATGCCGCCCTCGCCGAACTTCAGCCGGATCATCACCCATCGTCTCAACATCCAGGGCTTCCTGGTGCTGGACTATGCCCACCGCGCCCGCGAGATGGTCACCGAGATGGGGCCCTGGCTGCAGAGCGGCGAGGTCAAGTGGAAGGTCCACGTCGACGACGGGCTCGAAGGCGCGCTGGACTCGCTGAACCGCTTGTTCACCGGCGACCACGACGGCAAGCTGCTGGTCCGGGTGTCGGAAGAGCCTGCGGGCTGATAGGACCGAATGGATGACCGAACCGCTGCACGTCCATTTTGAAGATCTGGGCGTCGGCGAGGTCGTGCCCCTCGGTGCCTGTATGGTCGACGCCGGCTCGCTGGATGTCTTCGTCGAACGGTTCCTGCCGGGCTGGGACGCGTCCTATGGCGCACCGGACGCCATGGTCTACGCCCTGTGGAGCCGGCTGTTCGCCGACAAGGCCGCCGGTTGGGCCCAGTCCAAGGTGCTGGCGGTCGACGGCCTGCGCTATATGCGAAATCCGCCTGCGGGTGAGCTGATGCGCGGTCGGATGACCGTCATGGGCAAGGACCCTGTCGGCGACGAGAAGGGCATCGTCATCGCCCAGCACGACCTGCTCGACGAGGCTGGTCGTCTGGTCTTTTCGTGCCTGACCCGGGCCCTGCTCGCGCGTCGCTGAGGCGACGGGAGTGGCTAGTGGCTAGTGGCTAGTGGCTAGTGTGAGCCGGACATCTGCGCCCGCCAAGAAAAACCCCGCCCGGACGAACCGGACGGGGTTTTCTGTTTTCGAGACGCTGTTTTGGACCGCTGGCTAGCCACTAGCTTCAGGCGTTGCCGGCAGCCGGCTGCGCCGCCGCGGCGGCCTTCTGGAAGGCCATGGCGATCAGACGATCCCAGCCGAGCAGCGACACCAGGTGGGCGTAGATCTGGCCCAGGGCGCCGTTGTCGCGCAGTTCGGCCAGCTTTTCGGCCGGCAGGGCCTTCAGCTTGTCTTCCGAGACGGCGAAATATTCCGCGATCTTCTGCGGCGCGGCGGCGGTGCCGTCCGGATTGCGCGGGGTGAACACGGCCTCGCGGGTGTCGAACAGGTCCAGATCGGTCAGCAGCTTGACGAAGGCGTCGGTCCGCTGACGCTCCAGCTCGAAATTGTTGCAGAACTCCATCGCCTGTTCGACGTAGGGCGAAGGCTTGCCGTCGATGAACAGCGGCGTCGCGCCGCCGTCCTTGATGAAGGGGGCGTCGCGGTCGACGCACAGGATCAGACGCTTCTGGACCTCGTCATTGGCGAACACGAACGGATAGCGGCGCACATAGGCCGGGATATAGGCCTCGGGCACCGCCGCGCAGGGCCATGACGGCGACCGGCATCCTGGCGTCGCCGACGAAGATCACCGGATAGGACAGGGCGGCCGGAGCGAACTCGGTCACGGTCACCGGGACCAGATTGGTCGTGGCCGCGAAGCCGTAGGGCTTTTCGACCGGATCAACACCGAGCGCGCCATGGGCCTCGACCGACAGGGGCTCGGGCTTGCCGTAGAACAGGACATTGCCGGACAGGCCGGCGGTGGAGGTGGTGTCGGTCATGGACGCGAAACGAGCTCTCTTGAGGAAGGAAGGCGCGTGTCTAGCGCAGACACGTCAAGGCGGCAAACCGGCTCTCCAATCCGGCGTAGCGCTAGAACCGGTAGCTGATCCCCGCCCGGAAATTGCGCCCCGGCAGCGGGGCCAGGTCCTTCAGGAAGCTGACGTGCTCGCGCGCCTCCGTGTCGGTCAGGTTGTGTCCCTCGGCGAATACGGAGATGTCCCGATCGGCGAACGGACGCCAGACGCCCGACAGATTGACCATCGTATAGGCGTCGGTGCCCAGCTCGTAGGCGGCCAGCTGGTCCTGCTCCCCGACCCGCCGCACCTCCAGCGTCGCGTCGAGCGGTGTCGAGGTCCAGAGCAGGCGTCCGCTCACGCTGTACGGCGGAATGCGCGCCGCCGGGCCCAGATCGGTCTCGGCGTCCACATAATCCCACGCGCCCTCGAGGCTCAGCGCCCGATCGCCGCTGGACCACAGGTCATAGCCGGCCTCGGCCTCGAAGCCGCGGAACTCGGCGCCCGTCTGGACGAACTGGAAGATCGGGAAGCTCTCGCCGCCGTCAATGAAGACCGCCCCCGTGTCCCGCTCGTCGATGAAGCCGTCGTATTTCGAGGCATAGACGTGCAGGTCGCCGTGGAACCGGCCCGCCTCATAGTGAATCGTGCCCTCGATCGTCGTGACCGTCTCATTGTCGAGGGTGACGTCGCCGGTCTCATAGACGCCGGTGGCGACATGCAGGCCGTCGGCGAACAGCTCGACCTCGGACGGCGCGCGTTCGTTGCGGGCCAGGCTGATCCCGAGGAACAGGTCCGGCATCGGCTTGATGAAGGCGGCCGCTGAACCTGACCAGTTATCGAACTCGCGATTGATCTCTGGCCCGCCCGAGAGCGGCGTCGCGGTCACGGTGCGCCGGTCGTAGCGCAGTCCGCCCTCCAGACCCCAGCCGGTGCGGTCCAGCCGCTGGACGGTGTAGATCCCGGCCTCCTCGATCTCGCTGCCCGGGACAAAGGCTTCCGCGCCGATGGCCTCGAACGAGCGCGACAGGGTCTGGACCCCGATCGCGCCGTTCCAGCCGTCGCGGGTCCGCTGCACCAGGTCGGCCCGCGCCTCCCAGCCATCGGACTGGAAGACGGTGCCCGGGTTGCCGGGTCCTTCGAACTCGGTGTGGGTGTAGTCGGCATGGCCGAACGAGCCGGTCAGGCGCTGGAACGGTCCGCCCTCGAGGGTCAGCTCGCCGCGCACGTCCTCGCGGGTCTGTTCCAGCTGGATGAAGACATCCTCCTCCGCCACCACGCCATAGGTGCTGGACAGATCCTTGATCGAGGCGCCGATGAAGCCGCGCGACCCGATCCACGACAGGCCGAGGCCCCGGCTGTCCAGCTCCGAGAAGCTGTTGGGCTGGGTCCCGCCCGGTCCGCGCGGGATCCCCTCGGCGTCGGCCAGCCGTTGCGAGATCGAGGGGGAAGGGACGTCGTAGTCGTCAGACTCCTTGCTGACGCCGTCGAGACTGACCACGACCGGTCCGACTGCGAAGGCCAGGCGGCCGGCGACCGACCGGCCGTTGTCCACGCTGGAGACCTGGGTCGAGATCGCGCCGTCGAGGCCGTCGGGCAGGGTGGTCGGAATCCGGTTGTCCAGGACATTGACGACGCCGCCGATGGCCGTGCCGCCATAGGCGAGCGTCGCCGGGCCGCGCACGATCTCGATCCGGTTCGCCTCGGCCGGGTCGGTGGCCACCTGGTGGTCGGGCGAGACCGAGCTGGCGTCGATCAGGCCGATGCCGTTGGTCAGCACCTGCACCCGCGGCCCGCTGAGACCCCGGATCACCGGCCGGCTGGCGCCCGGGGCGAAATCGGTCGAGCGCATGCCCGGCAGGCCTGCGACCAGATCACCCAGCGACGACGCCGGAGCCGAGGCGAGAGCCTCTTCGTCGATGACCGTCGTCGCGATGGTCGTGGCCCGGGCGCTGATGCCGTAGGGCGCGCCGGTGACGATGACCTCGTCCAGCTCGGTGGCACGCGAACCATCCTGGGCGAGGGCGACCCCGGCGAGGGCGGCCCAGCTTGCGGCGGTCAACAGGGCGGCGCGGGACACGACAGCGAGACTCATGGGGGATATCCGGACTAATGCGAAGGTGAGGTGTTATGAGATAACATCACGCTTCGTCAAGGGCCGGATGTTGCGGGACGGCCCCCGAAGGCCTAGCTCAGGGTCATGAGCGAAGCCTGCGGCCACCATCACGCCGACGGCCCCCCGGGGGCCGCCGATGTCGCCCGCGCCATACAGGCCGCCGATCTGCGCCTGACCGCCGAGGGCGAGCGGATGACCCCGCCGCGTCTCCGCGTGCTGGAACTGCTGCTGGCCGCCGGCGAGCCGGTGAAGGCCTATGACCTGATCGCCCGCTTCGGCGAGGACGGCCAGCCGGCCAAGCCGCCCACCGTCTATCGCGCCCTGGAGTTCCTCGAGCGCAAGGGCCTGGCCCATCGCATCGCCTCGATCAGCGCCTATGTCGCCTGCACCTCCGGCTCGGCTGAACACGCCGCCGCCTTCCTGATCTGCGACTGCTGCGGTGCCACGGCGGAAGTCTCCGCGCCGGTGGCCGGCGACCTTGGCCGCGCGGCGGAGGCTGCCGGCTATGCCATCGCTCGCACCACCATCGAGGCCCACGGCCGCTGTCCGGCCTGCCAGTAGGGCGCTGGCAATCGGTGGGCCGAGGCCCTATCTCCGCCCCATGGATGCGATCCGGCTTTCCCCGCCCCGACGTCTGAGCCTGCCGGTGTCGAGCGACCGGGGGGAGGGCCACATCAACGTGCTGGACTTCGGTGACCCCAAGCGGCCCGTGGATCTGGTCTTCGTCCATGCCAACGGCTTCAACGCCCTGACCTACCGCACCCTGTTGGCGCCCCTCTCGGGGTCCTTGCGCATCTGGGCGCCCGACCTGCGCGGGCACGGGGGCACAAGCCTGCCGGCCGAGGGTGGCGGACGCCGCGACTGGCACGACCATCGGGATGACATCGTCGCCCTGCTGGACAGCCTCGACGGACCGCCGGTGATTCTGGCGGGCCACTCCATGGGCGGCACCTCGGCGCTTCTCGCCGCCGCCGAACGCCCTGACCGGGTCGGCGGACTGGTCCTGTTCGATCCGGTGATCTGGAGTCGCTGGGTGGTGACGGCCTTCAAACTGCCCTTGCTGGACCGGCTCGGCTCGCGCATCCCGCTGGTCCGGAACGCCCTGCGGCGGCGCAAGGTCTTCGACAGTCGCGAGCAGGCCATGGCCGCATACCTGGGCCGCGGCGCCTTCCGCGGCTGGCCCGAGATGATGCTGGCCGACTATATCGCCGACGGTCTGGTCGAGACGCCGGAGGGGTTCACCCTCGCCTGCGACCCGGCCTGGGAGGCCTCCAACTACGCCGCCCAGAGCCACGACCCCTGGCGCGCCCTGAAACAGCTGACCTGCCCGGTGACTGTGCTCAAGGCCGAGGGGACAGGGCCCTGCAGCGTGTCAGAGAACCCGCGCGGCCTGCCGCACGTCACCGTCGGGACCGTGCCCGGCGGCACCCATTTCTTCCCCATGCTGCAGGCCGACATCGCCCGCGACGCCCTGTTCGACGCATCGGTCTAGACCGGCTGGCGCCCGCGCGGGCCAGCCGCTAAACCGCTGCCCATCCGACCCGACTGTTTCGTTTTCCAGGACCGTTTCCGATCATGCGCGACATCAACCACTTCATCGACGGCGCCAGCTTCACGGGCGCCTCGGGCCGCTTCTCGGACGTGTTCAACCCCAATACCGGCGAGGTCCAGGCCCGCGTCCAGCTGGCCTCGGTCGCCGAGATGGACCGCGCCGTCCAGGCCGCCCAGCACGCCTTCGACGGCTGGTCCTCGACCAATCCCCAGCGCCGCGCGCGCGTGATGTTCGAGTTCAAGCGGCTGGTCGAGGCCAATATGAACGAGCTGGCCGAACTGCTGAGCGCCGAGCACGGCAAGGTCATCGCCGACTCCAAGGGCGACATCCAGCGCGGTCTGGAAGTCATCGAATTCGCCTGCGGCATCCCGCATGCGCTGAAGGGCGAATACACCTGGGGCGCGGGCCCCGGCATCGACGTCTATTCGATGCGCCAGCCGCTGGGCGTCGTCTCGGGCATCACCCCGTTCAACTTCCCGGCCATGATCCCGATGTGGATGTTCGGCGTGGCCATCGCCGTCGGCAACACCTTCATCCTCAAGCCGTCGGAGCGTGATCCGTCGGTGCCGGTCCGTCTGGCCGAACTGATGATGGAAGCCGGGGCTCCGGCCGGCGTGCTCAACGTCGTCCACGGCGACAAGGCGGCGGTCGACGCCATTCTGACCCACCCGCAGATCCACGCCGTCAGCTTCGTCGGCTCGTCCGACATCGCCAACTATGTCTACCAGACCGGCGCAACCCACGGGAAACGCGTCCAGGCCATGGGCGGCGCCAAGAACCACGGTATCGTCCTGCCCGACGCCGACATGGACCAGGTCATCAAGGACCTGTCCGGCGCGGCCTATGGCTCGGCCGGCGAACGCTGCATGGCCCTGCCGGTCGTTGTGCCGGTCGGCAAGAAGACCGCCGACGAACTGCGTGAACGGATGGTCGCCGAGATCCCGACCATGCGGGTCGGCATCTCGACCGACGCCGGTGCCCACTACGGCCCCGTCGTCACCGCCCAGCACAAGGCCCGCGTCGAAGGCTGGATCGAGACCGGCGTGCGCGAAGGCGCCGAACTGGTCGTCGACGGCCGCGGCTTCTCCCTGCAGGGGCACGAGAAGGGCTATTTCATCGGCCCGTCGCTGTTCGACCACGTCACCCCGGAGATGGAGTCCTACAAGGAGGAGATCTTCGGCCCCGTGCTGCAGATCGTCCGCGCCGCCAGCTTCGAGGAGGCCCTGTCCCTGCCGTCGAAGCACCAGTACGGCAACGGCGTCGCCATCTTCACCCAGAACGGCCGCGCGGCCCGCGACTTCGCCGCCCGGGTCAATGTCGG
>LNFM01010854.1_pt1 | contig 12631 bp, 11 predicted proteins | sample 596031 | NCBI WGS metagenome assembly LNFM01 (sample SAMN04254537, study PRJNA301005) | activated carbon metagenome | isolation source: dual media filters at the Ann Arbor, Michigan drinking water treatment plant | place: USA: Ann Arbor
GCGCGCCCCGATCTGGATGAGCACCGACCTGCGCGACGGCAACCAGGCCCTGTTCGAGCCGATGAACGTCGAGCGCAAGATGCGCATGTTCCGCACCGTGTGCGCGATCGGCTTCAAGGAGATCGAGGTCGGCTTTCCGTCGGCGTCGCAGACCGATTTCGATTTCGTGCGCCAGCTCATCACCGGCGGCCATGTGCCCGCAGACGTCACCATCGAAGTCCTCACCCAGGCCCGCGAGGAACTCATCCGCCGCACCATGGAGTCGGTGCGCGGCGCACGGCGGGCGATCATCCACGTCTATAACGCGACCTCGCCGACCTTTCGCGAGCTCGTGTTCGGCATGAGCAAGCCCGAGGTCATCGCGCTCGCGGTGTCCGCGGTGCGCCTGATCAAGCAACTCGCCGCCGAGCAGCCCGAAACCGAGTTCGTGCTCCAGTACAGCCCGGAAACCTTCTCCGCCACCGAAGTCGAGTTCGCGGTCGAAGTGTGCGACGCGGTCACCGACGAATGGGGCGCGACCCCCGCGCACAAGGTCATCCTCAATTGCCCGGCCACGGTCGAAGTCGCCACCCCCAATATCTACGCCGACCAGATCGAGTGGATGCACCGCAACCTTGCCCGCCGCGACAGCGTCATCCTCAGCCTGCACCCGCACAACGACCGCGGCACCGGGGTCGCCGCGGCCGAGCTCGGCATCATGGCCGGCGCCGACCGGGTCGAGGGCTGTCTGTTCGGCAACGGTGAGCGCACCGGCAACGTCGATATCGTCACCCTCGCGCTCAACCTCTACACCCAGGGCGTGCATCCCGGGCTCGACTTCTCCGACATCAACGCGGTCGCGCGTACCGTCGAGTACTGCAACCAGCTCCCCATCCACCCGCGCCACCCCTATGTCGGCGACCTCGTGTTCACCGCCTTCTCCGGCTCGCACCAGGACGCGATCAAGAAAGGCTTTGCCGCGCAGCGCCCGGACGCGGTGTGGAACGTGCCCTACCTGCCCATCGACCCGGCTGACGTCGGTCGCAGCTACGACTCAGTGATTCGGGTCAACAGCCAGTCGGGCAAGGGCGGCATCGCCTACCTGCTCGAAACCGAATACGGCATCGTCATGCCGCGGCGGCTGCAGGTGGAATTCTCGCGCGAGGTGCAGAAGGTCACCGACGCGAGCGGGGGCGAGATGGCGGCAGCCGCGATCTGGCAACTGTTCAACCGTACCTACCTCGACACTGCCGAACCCGTGCGCTACTGCGAACACCACCTGTTCGAACACGGCAGCGCCCAGGGCATCCGCCTCGTGGTCGAGATCGACGGCACCCGCCACCTGCTCGTCGGTGAAGGCAACGGCCCGATCGATGCCGCAGTCCATGCGCTGCGCACGGTCGGCATCGACGTACAGGTGCGCAGCTTCGAAGAACGTTCGATCGCGCCCAGCGCCGACGGCGGCAACGCCCAGGCCTGCGCCTTTCTCGAACTCACCGCCGGTGGTGGCGACTGCTACGGAGTCGGGATGGACGGCAACATCGTCACCGCCTCAGTTCGCGCCATCGTCAGCGCGGTGAACAGGCTCGGTGCAGACATCATCCACCCCACCCAAACCCTCGCCGCCTGAGCGGGGGCCGACGCGCGGCTACCCGCTTCACCAACCCTGAGCCGCAGGTGGCTTGCATCACCTGCTCAGGGCCGGAAGCGGTAGCCGCGAAAGACCAGTACCCAGCGGTCGCGTCAGCAGCCGGGCGGCAAAAGCTCAGGCTAAGGAACCCCGCCGCCCCGCGCTGCGCACGGTGTAAATATAGAGCGCCTCGACCCGCTCGCGCGCCCACGGCGTGCGGCGCAGGAACTTAAGACTGGAGGCGATGCTGGGCTCGTGAGTGAAGCAGCGGATCTCGATCTGCCGCCCCAGCTCATCCCAGCCGTACTGGCGGACCAGCTCATTGAGGATCGCTTCCAGGGTGATGCCGTGGAGAGGGTTGTTGGGCTGTTGTCCGCTCATGCCGATTCACCAGTCAGTCCGATACTGCGCAGGAAAGCGGGCGCGCCGCGCGCCGCGCGCCGCTCCGTGCACGCCAAGCCTCACGCCGCGGCAAAGCGCTGGCGCAAATAGGCGACGATGTCGTCGGATTCGTACATCCACTGGCTCTTGCCCGAGCGATCGGTGATTTTCAGGCACGGCACCTTGGCCCGTCCGCCACCACGCACCAGTGCGTTGCGGTTGCTGCCCTCGAGTTGAGCGTCGCGGCGCTCGATCGGCAGCGTCAGGCGATGCATCTCCTGGCGCACCTTGATGCAGAACGGGCAGGTCTTGTATTCGTACAGGACCAGGTCGCGGCACTGCTTGTCCACCTGGGCCTGCGCTGCGGGCGCGCGCACCACGCCCTGGGGGCGGGTGAAGCGCTCGCGCGCGAGCATCACCGGGCCAAGGACAGTGCGCAGGGTCTTGAAGAAAGTGCGGATGACGGGTTTCATGATCTATTCCATTAGGTAATACGGTGAGCGGAGCCGGCCGCGGCCCGCCCCTGAATCAAAGATCGAGCTGCAGCGCGGCGAGCCGGGCATACAGCCCGCCCTGCTGGCGCAGGTCGGCCGGGGTGCCGGTTTCGACCACCCGTCCGCCCTCCATCACCACGATGCGGTCGGCTTTTTGCACCGTGGCCAGGCGGTGGGCGATGATCAGCGTGGTGCGCCCCTGCATCGCGGCGTTGAGGCCCTTTTGCACCAGGATCTCGGATTCGGCATCGAGCGCACTGGTGGCTTCGTCGAGCAGCAACAAGCGGGCGCCCTTGAGAATTGCGCGCGCGATCGCAATGCGCTGGCGCTGACCGCCGGACAGGCGCGTGCCGCGTTCGCCGAGAAAGGTCTGGTAGCCCTCGGGCAGGCGGTCGATGAACTCGTCGGCCACTGCCGCCCGCGCCGCCGCCACCACCTCTGCGTCGCTCGCGTCCATCCGCCCGTAACGGATGTTCTCCAGCGCATTGGCCGAGAAGATCACCGGATCCTGCGCGACGATGGCGATATCCTTGCGCAGGTCGTGCAGGCTCAATTCGCGGATGTCCTGGCCGTTGATCCGGATGCAACCGGCCGACACCTCATAGTAGCGCAGCAGGACCTGGAACAGGCTGGTCTTGCCTGCCCCCGACGGCCCGACCAGAGCCACGCTCTCGCCGGCCGCGATGTCGAGGCAGATGTCGTCGAGCGCGCGCGTCTGTGGCCGCGCCGGGTAGCTGAAGCTGACGTGCTCGAAGCGCACCGCGGCCTGGGCCGAGCGCACCGGCGCCTGCGCGCTGGGCGCCTCGCGGATCGCGGAGTCGGCGTGGAGCAGCTCGAGCAGGCGCTCGGTGGCCCCGCCGGCGCGCATCACGTCGCCCCACACCTCGGCCATGGTGCCCACCCCGCCCGCGACCAGCGCCGCATAGAGCACAAACGACGCGAGCTCGCCGCCGCTCAGGGTGCCGTCGTGCACCTGGTGGGCGCCGATCCACAGCACGAAGATGATGGTGCCCATCACCGCGCTGATGATCACCGCGGTGAGCGCGGCACGCACCCGGGTGCGCCGGATCGCGGTGACGAAGCTGGTTTCGGTGCGCGCCGCAAAGCGCTTCGCCTCCTGCGCCTCCTGGGTGTAGGCCTGCACCGTGGGCATCGCGTTGAGGATCTCGCCGGCAAGCGCGGAGGCGTCGGCGATGCGGTCCTGCGATTCGCGCGAGAGCGTGCGCACCTTGCGCCCGATCGCGACGATGGGCAACGTGAGCAGCGCCATCAGCCCCAGGTTGAGCGCGAACAGGTGGAAGCTGGTCACCGCCAGCATGATCATGCCGCCGATGCACTGGAACAGGCTGCGCAAGCCCATCGACACCGAACTGCCGACCACGGTCTGGATCAGCGTGGTGTCGCCGGTCAGGCGCGACAGCACCTCGCCGGTCTGCAGGGTCTCGAAGAACTGCGGCGACTGCCCCAGCACGCGCGCATAAACCGCGCTGCGCAAGTCCGCGGTCACGCGCTCGCCCACCCACGACACGGTGTAATAGCGCGCCGCCACCGCCAGCGCCCACAACCCGGCCAGGGCGAACAGGGCGATGAAATGCCCGTTCAGGCTCAAGCCGCCGAGCAGGCCGTCATTGGCCGGCGTGCGCCCGTTGAAGCCGAAGCCGAAGTCGATCAGGTCGCGAAACGCGAGCGGCACCACCAGGATGGTCGCCGAGCCGAGGCACAGCAGCACGAACGCCAGCGCCAGGCGCGCGCGGTAGGGACGCAGAAAGGGCAGCAGCCCGCGCAGCGCAGACAGCGCGCGCGGGCTGGGAGCAGGGCGGGAGGTGGGGTCAGGCATGCGCGATTATCGTTCATCCGCGCACCAACCGTGCCGTCGCTGGCGGCGAAGCGCAACCCCGGCCCAGCGCGAGGCGCTGCCCGCGGGCTCAATGCGGCGCGCCACCGCCCTCCGCAGGCAGCGTCCGGCGCAAAAAGAGCGCGGTGATCAGCGCCGTCGTCGCCATGATCAGCGCGCCGATCACGGCGTTGGCGTGGAGCGCGGCGCTGAACGCAGCGCGCGCCGCCAGCAGCAATTCGGCACCGCTGGCTGCGGGCAACTGCGCGATCGCCCCGAGCGCGCCGCCCAGGGTGTCGACCGCGACCGCGGCGAGGTCGGGCGGGATATCGGCCGGCAGGGCCGCGCTCAGGTGCGCCCGATAGACGGCGGCGCCGACGCTGCCGATCAGCGCGATGCCGAGCGCCATCCCCAGTTCGGTGGCGGTCTCCGAAGTCGCCGCGGCCGCCCCGGTCTTGGTCGGCGGCGCCGCCCCGACCACGAGGTCGGTGCCGAGGATCATCATCGGCATCACCCCGGCGCCCATGACCACGGTGCCGATCACGAGCAGCCATGCGCTGCCCGGCCCCTCGACCAGCATCATCGCGATGAAGCCCGGCACCGCCAGCACCAGCCCACCGCTGACCAGCGCCGCCGGCGGCCAGCGCCGGGCCAGACGCGGCACCAGCATCGACGCCGCGACCTGGACCAGCGCCGAGGGCAGCATCAGCAGTCCGGCCACCAGCGGCGACAGCCCGAACACGCCCTGCAGGTACTGGAACACCATCAGCCAGATCCCCGACAGCGCCAGTATGGTCAGCAGCATCGCCCCCACCGACACGCTGAACGCACGATTGGCAAACAGGCCGAGGTCGAACATCGGCTGCACCAGGCGCTGCTGGCGGCGCACGAACAGCCACCCGATCGCCAGCCCGATCACGATCGCGGCACACGACACCAGGCCGGGGCCGTCGCGGGCCATCGTCTTGATGCCGTAGATCACCGCCAGCAGCGTGCTCACGCACAGCAGCGCGCTGGCGAGGTCGAGCGGCCCGGCCTGGTCGTCCCTGAACTCGGGCAGCAGCAGCGGGCCGGCCACCAGCAACAGCAGCATCACCGGCACCCCGAGCAGGAACACCGCGCCCCACGGCAGAAACTCGAGCATCGCACCGCCGATCAGGGGGCCGATCGCGCTGCCGACGATGAAGCCGGTCATCCACACCGTGATCGCCACCGTGCGCTCGTGTTCGAGCAGAAACATGTTGCGGATCAGCGACAAGGTCGACGGCATCAGGGTGGCGCCGGCGATGCCGAGCAATGCGCGGGTGGCGATCAGCATGGTCGCGCTGGTCGACATCGCCGCCAGCACCGAGGCCACGCCGAACGCAAAGGCGCCCGCCAGCAGCAGGCGGCGACGGCCGATGCGGTCGCCCAGGGTGCCCATGGTGATCAGGAAGGCGGCGATCATGAAGCCGTAGATGTCGAGGATCCACAGCAGCTCGGTGCTGCTCGGACGCAGATCCGCGCTCAGGTGCGGCGCCGCGAGGTGGAGCACGGTCATGTCGAGCGCGAGCAGCAGGGTAGGCAACACCAGCACGGCCAGCCCCCACCACTCGCGGCGGCCGGCGGGGGGCGGGGGTTCGGGCGGGGCGGGAGCGGGAGCGGCGGACATGGATGGCGGTGCGGGCACGATGCGCGGGGACGCCGATTATGACGGCGGCGGCGGTGCCGTTCCACGCCGGCGTGACCGATCGATGCGCGGATCGGGCATGATCCGTTGTTGTCGACTCCCCTGCACAACCGCCATCCATGGACACCACCGCGATCGATCTCTACTGCGAGCGCACCTCGCCCGCATTCTGGGCCGAGCCGGTCAATGCCCTGAGCAACCTGTCCTTCATCGTCGCCGCCATCGCGCTCGTGCTGCTGCTGCGCCGCACCGACGTCCGTGTCGGCGCCGCGGCCGTGGTGCTGACCGTCAACGTCGCCGCCATCGGCGTGGGCAGCTTCCTGTTCCACACCCTGGCCAACCGGTGGACCCTGCTCGCCGACGTGTTGCCGATCTTCCTCTACCAGCTCGTCTTTCTCGCCGTGTACCTGCGCACCATTAGCGGACTGGCGCTCACCCGGGTGGCGGCGCTGCTTGGCCTGTTCGTGCTGGTGTCGTACGGCTGCACCCGGCTGCCGCCGCAGTGGCTGAACGGTTCGCTTGCCTATGGCGGGGCCCTGCTGTTCATTTCCGCGCTCGCGCTCCATCACCACGCCCGCCAACGCCGCGAGCCCTGGGGCCTGCTGCTCGCCGTGCTCATGTTCGTGATCTCGATCGGCTTCCGCTCCGCCGATCTCGCGCTGTGCACGCACCTGGCGCTGGGCACCCACTTCCTGTGGCACCTGCTCAACGGGCTGGTGCTCTACCTCACCACCCGGGCCTATGTGCTCAACCAGCCGTGTGCGCGCTGATGGCGCCTCGCCGTGCCCCCGCTGCCCCGGCTTTATTGCCAAACGGGTAAGGACCGCAGTACGCTGCGAAGCGGCACCGAAAGCAGCCATTAACACCACTGCATCAACCATGCGCAGCGTCCAGCGGGCGCCTCCTTCCAAGCCACCTTGTTGTCACCCACTACCATGACCAAACCGACCCTGATCGCACTGAGCTTCGCGCTCGCTACCGGCGCCGTGCACGCCGCCGAACTGACCGAAGAGCAGAAAACGCTGTACGCCCTTGGCCAACTGATGGCCCGCCAAACCGCGGTATTCCAGCTCAAACCCGCCGAACTCGATGCCGTCCAGCAGGGCTGGCGCGATGCCACCGTGGGCGGCAAGTCCGCCGTCGATATCGAAGTCTACGGCCCCAAGGTCAATGAGCTCGGTCAGGCCCGCCAAGCCGCCGTGGCCCAGCAGAGCATGGCCAAGGGCAAGGAGGCGCTCGCCGCCGCTGCCGCCGAGAAGGGCGCGGTCAAGGCCCCCAGCGGTTTCATTTACCGCGCGCTCACCGAAGGCACCGGCGCCAGCCCGGCGGGGAGCGACATGGTCAAGGTGCATTACCGCGGCACCCTGCCCGACGGCACCGAATTCGACAGTTCGTACAAACGCAACGAAGCGGCCGAGTTTCCGCTCGACGGCGTCATCAAGTGCTGGACCGAAGGGGTGGCGATGATGAAGGTGGGCGGCAAGGCGCGCCTCACCTGCCCGCCCGAAACCGCCTACGGCGAGCGGGGCGCGGGCGGCGTGATTCCGCCCAATGCGACCCTGCACTTCGAGGTCGAACTGCTCGAAGTCAAGGGCAAGTAAGCCGCGCCCTCCGCGCCGCCCGGGCCCGCCTCAACCAGGGCCGGGGCGAAGCGCGAGCGGGGTCAGTTCGCCGCACACAAAACGGTTTTCGTCGTCGATGTAGTCCCAGCGCTCGACCATGCAGCCCCGGATCTGGTTATGGTCCGCGCGGCGCGCCGACTCGCCGTAGCGGATCAGGTTGAACGAATTCCCGGCCTCGTGGCGGATGCGGCTCGACACCGCGGTGCCGGCTTGCACCACCCACATCGCGCCCGCCGCGGGGTCGGTTGCGCACGGCGCGTGGATGTAGGGCAAGTGGATGTGACCACCGAGCACCAGGTCGGCCCCGGCGCGCGACCAGCGCCGCACCGCCTCGGCGTGGCCGCGCAGCAGATCGGGGGCGTCGGCCGTGCGCACCACCGCGGCGGGCTGGTGGGTGACCACCACTCGCAGTTGTCCGGGCCGGGCCTGCGCCAGGCGTTGCTCCACTCGCGCCACCTGGCCGGCGCGGGCGACGCCATCGGTGTGGCGCCAGCGGCTGACTGTGTTCACCAGCTGGATCTGGAGGTCCGCATCCTCGAAGATCGGCTCCAGCTGCGCGCCGAACGCACGCTGAAAGCCGGCAAAGGGCTGCACCACGCGCGCCGCCAGGTTGAACAGCGGAATATCGTGGTTGCCCGGCAGCACCAGGATCGGCGCGTCCGGCGCCAGGGCCTGCAGGCGATCGACAAACGCGCGCGCACGACCGAACTGCGCGGTGCGCGCGCGCTGGGTAATATCGCCCGAGATCACCACCACGCTCAGGCCCTGCTGCGCCACGCAGCGCAAGAGGGCCTCGACCACCGCGGGGCGCTCGGTACCGAAATGTGGATCGGACAGATGGAGCAGGGCGGCCATCGGCGCGCTCAGCCCAGCCCGGGCGCGGCTGCGCCGCTGGGGACGTGCGCCGCATCCGCGCCCGGGCACAGTAAGGGCAGGGTCGCAGCCGCCACCCGGAAACGCAGCGGCAGGCGCATCCAGCCGACCTCGCCGTCGGTCGCCACCTTGATCCGCGGCTTGGTGCCGCGCGCGGTGCCGACCTCGAGTTCGCGGAATGGAAAACTCACGATGTGTTCGGCCTCGCCCAACAGGCCCAGAGAGCCGCGTAGCGCCAGGCCCAGCATGCCGAGCGCACTGACCGGGCGCAACGCGATCGCGGCAAGCTGCCCGCGCCCGAGGCAGCCCGACTCGGCGATGCCGATCTGCTCCAGCTGCAAGCGGCTGTTGCCGACAAACAGGGTGGGGGTGGCGACGCTTTCCTCCGTGCCGTCGCTGCGCAGTTGCAGGCGCAGCACGCGGTGGCTGCGCACCAGGGTCTTGAGCGCGGACACAAACGCCACCAGCCGGCTGCGACCGAACTGCGCCTTGGCCGCTTCGCGGTCCTCGAGCAGCTGCGGATAGAGGCCGAGGCTGGCATTGACCAGGAATGCGCGCGCGTTGACCTCGCCGACCTGGACCTGCTCCACCCGCCCCGCGAGCAACACCCCGGTGGCTTCGGCGAGGTCTTCGGGAATGCCGTGGGTGCGACTGAAATAGTTGAAGGTGCCCATCGGCAACACCCCGAAGGTGCACCCGGAGCCGAGCACGGCGCGTGCCACCGCACTGATCGTGCCGTCGCCGCCGGCGGCGACCACGGTCGCGCCCTCGGCCTGCGCGCGGCGCACGCACTGCGCCCCAATCTCGTCGATCCGCCCGGGGTCGGAGATGTCGACAAAATCATGTGCGCCCCCACCGCCATCGAGCACCGCGGCGATGGTGGCGCGCGCCGCTTCGGCGTCGTGCGCGCCCGAGCCCAAGTTGAGGAGGATCAGGAAGGGGCCCGCCGGGCGGGGGTCGGCCGTCGAGGGGGGTGGCGCTACGCTCATGTTCGGCATCCACGGCACACGGTAGCCCACGACTGTACCGGTGCCGGCAGCGTAGCGTCCATCGCCGCCCGAGCAGGATTGCAAGCAAACATGTTGCGCCGCGGTTGCCGTCCCTGCCGTGGTGCTCGCGCTACCGGGCGCGCTCAACGACGGCATCGAGCTGTGGGCCCAGATCCAGCACGACCTGCCGCAAGCCCCGGCGCACATCGACTTCATCGTCCACCCGGCCGCGGAAAAACCCGCGCCGATCTGCAGCGTGCGCTTCGGGTAAACGCGGTGTACCCGACGCATGCGCGAAGGTGCATGATCGGGTGACGTCTGCGGCCGCGCTGCAGCGGATTGTGGAGGACAGGTGCATGACCAACCGGATCACCATCGCCGCCGCCGACGTGCGCGTCGGCGATCACATCTACAACGGCCCCAACAGCAGCAATCACCCCACCCATGCGTGGGAGACCATTACCCAGGTCAACGTGGAGGACGGTCTGATCATGCTGATCACCGGCAGCGTGGATATTCCCCACGGCGAGTTCTGGTTCGAGCCGGATGAATCCGTGGTGGTGATCCGCTACCCGCCGCCGGCCCCCGCCGCGGTCACGCCCGAGCGCAAGCATGGCCATGGTCATTGATCGCTGTCGGAATCGCCACGGCTTTGTCGTTTGGCGCGATACATGGCGGCGTCGGCATAACTGATCAGGCTTGCGGGCTCCTTGCCGTCCTCGGGATAGATCGCGATGCCGACACTGGCGGACAAGGTCACCATCTGCCCGCCCAGGCGACAGGGCAGCGCGAGTGCGGCATGCATCTTGGCCGCGATCGCCGCCGCGCCGTGCGCGCCCCCGACTTCGGCGAGCAGCACCAGAAATTCGTCGCCACCGTGGCGGCTCACCGTGTCCGAGTCGCGCACCACCGACTCCAGCCGGCGCGCGACCTGCTGCAAGACCTCGTCGCCGACGGCGTGACCGAAGGTGTCATTGATCTCCTTGAAGCGGTCGAGATCGATGAAGAACACCGCGATCCGCGTCTGATGGCGCCGCGCCAGCGCGATCGCCTTGGTGACGCGGTCGAGCATCAGCACGCGATTGGGCGTACCGGTAAGCACATCGTGCTGGCTGGTGCGTTCGAGTTCGTCGAAGTCGCTGATTGCGCTCTCGGCGACCGACTCCGCATCGAGCGCGGCGAGCAACAGGCGCTCGTTGGCTTCACGCAGCCGGGTTGGCCGTGCGGTGCCCACCTGGCTCTGCAGCTGGGCAAGCTCGCGGCGCAACTGCTGCAGCTCGGCGCGCACCGCATCGGCCTGTTCGCGCAGCAGCGCCAGCGTGCGCCGGGCGGCCTCGACTTTGGCTTCGCAGGCTTCATCGTTCATGGCTGCAAGGCCTCCGACCTGGGCACTGGCGGACCGGGGTCGTCGCCACTGTGGTGGGCGTCCACCACCCGGGTCGGGCTGCCGCTGAGCATGCCTTCGTGGTCGGTGCGCATATTCCCGATCCGGATCCCTTCATCATCGATCTCGAACAGGTGCAGGCCCTTCGAGTGCGCGCTCGCGCGCACTTTCACCACTGCCATCACCCGTTCCAGGCGGCTGTCGATCTCGACGTAGCGCTGCACGATGATGGCGTCGGTCAGAAACGCCGTGCCATAGGGGCTGAAACGCAGGTCGTTGTAGCGGTCTTCCAGTTCGGAAGTCATCAGCACGGTGGCCCCGGTACTGGCGATCGCCGCCACCATGCGCGCGAGCGACTCGCGAAAGTCGTCACGAAAGGTCGGCGCGAGCGCCAGCTCGAAGCCCGACAGCGAATCGATCACCACCCGGGTGACCTTGAGGCGGGCGATCTCGGCCATGATCAGCACCGCAATTTCATGGACCGACAAGCCCGGCTCGCGGGTATTGATCACGCCGATCCGCCCGCGCTCGATCAACTCCGCCATGACCGGCCCGCGCGACTGGGTCGGACGCTGCTCGAACGCGGCAATCAGCCCGGTCTCGCCGTTACGCGCGCCTTCGGCGAGAAAGGCCGCGGCCAGGATGCTCTTGCCCGAACCGGATGGCCCCGCCACCAGCAGCGAGTAGCCGCAGGGCAGGCCGCCACCCATCATCGCATCCAGCCCGGGCACCCCCATCAACAAGCGCGCCTGTTCAGGCGCGACCGGCGCACCCACGGTGGGCGGGGCAATGAGCGGCGGTGCGAACACGCTGATTCCGCCGCTGCCGATACGAAACGTGTGCAGCCCGGGGAGCGTAGGCTGGCCGCGCATCTTGACCACTTCCAGTTTCCGCACCACCGAGTTGCGTTCCACGCTCTGGCGCAACCAGATCAGGCCATCGGCCACGGTGACGACCGCGGTGGATTCGGTGTCGGTCGCGTATTCTCCGAGCAGGAAGGTGGTTGCCTGCCAGCTCGTCATCTGGATGCCAAGCTGCTGCACGAAGGCTTGCAGGCGGCTTGGCGCGTTGCTTCCGCCCTGAGTGGCAAACGCCATCGAGCGGAACGAATCGACAAACACCAGGCCCGCCCCGCGGTCCTCGACTTCGCCGACGATTCTGGCCAGCACCCGGTCGAGGTCGCCGGCGGCGGTCTCGTCGGCCAGGTTGATGAAGTGGATCCCGCGCTTGACCTTGTCGCCGTCGAAGAACGAGAACTGCTGCTGGTAGCGCATCATCTTCAGCGGCGGTTCGCCGAGCACGGTGAAATACAGCGCCGGGCGCTCAGTCGTGGCCAGGTTGAACATGATCTGGTGTGCCAGGGTTGTTTTCCCGGCCCCCGGCGAGCCGGCAATAAAATTGAACGAATACTCCGGCAGGCCGCCGCCGAGCACTTCATCGAGCCCTGGCACCCCGGTCTGCAGCCGATTGATCCTTGCCTTGCGCATGGTCATGGCGCGCGCTCCTGTGCGGCATCGCCGCGTAGCGGGTGGTCCAGCAGCGGGCCGAGTATCTGTTCGGTCAGCGATTCGCCAATCAGGTTGGTCAGCACATCGTCGAGGGTATGCAGCAGCGCCAGACTGGCCGCAGCGGCATCCGCTTGCGGTTGCTGGGCCAGTGCGGCGCGCAGGGCGGCGAACGCGTCTGTGTCCCCTGCGCTCGCATGGGCCGCCAGCAGCCAGGGGTAGTGGTTGCGCAGCAGGTAAAGGCAGCGTCGGTGCAGCGCGGCAAATCCGC
>LNFM01010855.1_pt1 | contig 12627 bp, 15 predicted proteins | sample 596031 | NCBI WGS metagenome assembly LNFM01 (sample SAMN04254537, study PRJNA301005) | activated carbon metagenome | isolation source: dual media filters at the Ann Arbor, Michigan drinking water treatment plant | place: USA: Ann Arbor
GTGTGCAGGTTGATGTTTATAAATGTGACTTTGCTAAGCTCAAGTCACCTTGATGCTTAAAAAGAAAGGCTCCTGCTGTCGGAGCAGGAGCCTTAAGATACCGGTGGGATTCGAACCCACAACTCCAAGCTTGCGAAGCTCGGTCGGATCCAATCCGCGGTCGAGAAATAATCTTAGCTAGACCAAGTGTTGTTTGTCAATGTGCGGCAGGGTGAGAGCTACTCGTACGGATTCCCGTACCCCATCCCCTCCATCAGCAAGACCTCCAGCGCCTCCATCTCCAGCGCATCGATCTCGTCGGTCTCGTGTTCGTAACCCTGGGCGTGCAGGGTGCCGTGCACCAGCAGGTGGGCGTAGTGATCTTCCAGCGTCTTGTTCTGTTCCTTGGCTTCCATCGCCACCACGGGCGCGCAGAGCACCAGGTCGGCGCTGACCATGGGCTCCTTCGCGTAGTCGAAGGTCAGCACATTGGTCGCGTAGTCCTTGCCGCGGTATTCGCGGTTCAGCGTGCGGCCTTCGGCCGTGCCGACGATGCGCACGGTGATCTCGGCATTGCGCAGCAGGGCCATGCGCATCCAGCGCGTGACGCGGGCCTTGCTCAGCAGTTGCTTGTGCGCCTCGGGCACTGCGGCGCCAAATTGCAGGGACAGGTCCAACGTCGGCAGAGGCGTTTCGACAGGCTCAACGCGAACGGGTGTCTTCAGGCTCATGCAGCCTCTCCCGGCTTGCGCTGCTTGTCGTAGGCGTCAACGATGCGCGCCACCAGCGGGTGGCGCACCACGTCGGCACTCGTGAAGCGGCAGATGGCGATGCCCTTGACGCGCTTGAGCACGCGCTCGGCATCGATCAGGCCGCTCAGTTGCGTCTTGGGCAGGTCGATCTGGCTCACGTCGCCCGTGACCACGGCGCGCGAGCCGAAGCCGATACGTGTGAGGAACATCTTCATCTGCTCGGGCGTGGTGTTCTGCGCCTCGTCGAGGATGACGAAGGCGTTGTTCAGCGTGCGCCCGCGCATGAAGGCCAGGGGGGCAATCTCCAGCGCGTTGCGCTCGAAGGCTTTCTGCACCTTCTCGAAACCCATGAGGTCGTAGAGCGCGTCGTAGAGTGGGCGCAGATAGGGGTCGACCTTCTGCGTCAGGTCTCCGGGCAGGAAGCCCAGGCGTTCGCCGGCTTCGACGGCGGGCCGGGTCAGCACGATGCGCTGCACGGTGCTGCGCTCCAGCGCGTCCACGGCGGCGGCCACGGCCAGATAGGTCTTGCCGGTGCCGGCCGGGCCGATGCCCATGGTGATGTCGTGGCCGGCGATGCTCTCCAGGTACAGGGCCTGGTTGGGCGTGCGCGCGCGCAGCTCCTGGCGGCGCGTCTGCAGCACGGTGCTGCCGTCAGCGCCTTCTTCGAGCGGCATGCTGCTGTCGCCGGCCAGCATGAGCTGCACATGGGCTTCCTCGATGGGGCGCTGGGCGATCTCGTAGAGCGCCTGCAGCACTTCCATGGCGCGCTGGGCCTGCTTCTTGGCGCCGTCCACCTTGAACTGCTCGTGGCGGTGGGCTATTCGGACGTTGAGCGCGGTCTCGATGATGCGCAGGTGTTCGTCGGCCGGGCCGCAGAGATGGGCGAGGCGGGTGTTGTTGGGCGGGGAGAAGAGGTGGCGCAGAATCAAGCTGATAATTCCTGTAACGATTCCCCTAATGATAGGCCCCCATGATCGGCAGGCTCTCCGGCACCCTCCTCGAAAAGAATCCCCCCCAGGTCCTGGTGGACTGCAACGGCGTGGGCTACGAAGTCCAGGTCTCCATGAGCACTTTCTACAACCTGCCCAACCTGGGCGAGAAGGTCATGCTGCTCACGCACTTCGTGGTGCGTGAAGACGCGCAACTGCTCTACGGCTTCGGCACGGCCGAGGAGCGCGAGGCCTTCCGCCAGCTCATCAAGATCTCGGGCGTGGGGCCGCGCACCGCACTGGCCGTGCTGTCAGGCATGAGCGTGGGCGAACTGGCCCAGGCCGTGACGCAGCAGGAGGGCGGGCGCCTGACCAAGGTGCCGGGCATAGGCAAGAAGACGGCCGAGCGCCTGCTGCTCGAACTCAAGGGCAAGCTCGGTGCCGACCTCGCCGCGCCGCACGCGCAGCCCGGCAGCGATGCGCAGGGTGACATCCTGCAGGCGCTGCTGGCCCTGGGCTACAGCGACAAGGAAGCCGCCCTGACGCTCAAGTCCCTGCCCAGGGACGTGGGTGTGAGCGAGGGCATCAAGCTCGCGCTCAAGGCGCTGGCCAAGTAGGTGTCAGGGTCGCCCGCCGGGGGCGATCAGCAGGGCGTCGCGCACGGGCCGGCCGTTGAGCGACTGCACCGGGCGCGCGTTGTGCGGGTAGAGCTGGCTGAACAGGCGCAACTGCTCGGCACTGATGCTCACCGGCTGCTTGAGGATGAGCCAGAGCACGCCCTCGGTGCAGGGCGGGGTGGTCAAGGAGCCCATGTACTGGTAGTAGCGCTGGTCGCGCGGCAGGATCTCGCCCACGTGGATCAGGTCCGCGGGCAGCGGCACATGGTCTTTCACGTCCAGCGGCATGTGCGTCCACACCTTCTGGATCAGCGGGTTGGCCGGGCCCTCTTCCAGCAGCACGGCCAGCACGGCCAGCTGTCCCGCGTCGCTGCGGTGCACGAAGTGCGCCACCATGGGGTAGACGCGGCTGTTGATGCGCTCCTCGGCCGGGTGGTGGAAGTGGAACTGCTGCAGGCGGTAGGTCTGCCCGCGCACCGTGAGGCTGTTGTCGCCGCTGAGCTGGACCTCGATGGTGTGGCCGTTGTTCACCACCGTGCCCGAGCTGGGCATGTAGTTGAAGGCGATGGCCTCGGCCGGGCCCTTGAGCGTGTCGGCGTCGTCGATGGCAATGGGCGACTGGCGCTGACCGCTGGCGCAGGTGGCGTACTCGGGCTTGAGCTGGGCCCAGTGGCCCGGTCCGCCTTCGCCTTCGTAGCGCCAGGGGATGTTCTTGTAGACCGGAGCGGCCGGCTTGGGCGCGGGGGCTGGCGCGGCGCGCTGCTGGCGGATCACGAGGCCCGGTTCGCGCTGCAGATGGTCCACGGGGTTGAGCGGCGGCGGTGAGCCCGGGGCCAGGCCGCCGCTGGCGCTCTTGCGGTCGATCAACAGGTTGAGCTTCTTCTTCGTCGGGTCCCCGCTGTTCATGGCGTCGCGCAGCTGGGATTCGATGTCGATGCGCGTGCCCTCCAGGCGTGCGGGGGGCGCCGCGGCCGGCTCCGGTGTGGGTGCTGCCGGGGCCGGGTCCGCCGCGTGCACGGCGGCCACGCCGCCGGCCAGCAGCAGGGTCAGCAAGGCGAGGCGGGCCGTGGGCAGGGTGCGGGGGCTGGTTGTCATGGGCAGGGTGCGGGACTTCGTTCCTATGCTATCGGCAGGAAGAGGCTATCACTTGAGGTCGGCTATAGTCGGGAAAGACACTGATTTCCCTCGAAAACACCCCGCCGTGAGCATCCAGACCGACGATTTCGACATGCCCAGCGGCCCGCGTGTGGTCTCGGCCGCGCCCGTTTCACCGGGCGAGGAGGCCATCGAGCGTGCGCTGCGGCCCAAGCTGCTCGACGAGTACGTGGGCCAGGCCAAGGTGCGCGAGCAGCTCGAGATCTTCATCGGCGCGGCGCGCAAGCGCGAAGAGGCGCTGGACCACGTGCTGCTCTTCGGCCCGCCGGGCCTGGGCAAGACCACGCTGAGCCACATCATCGCGGCCGAGCTCGGCGTGAACCTGCGCCAGACCAGCGGCCCCGTGCTCGAGAAGCCCAAGGACCTGGCCGCGCTCTTGACCAACCTCGAGAAGAACGACGTGCTCTTCATCGACGAGATCCACCGTCTCTCGCCCGTGGTGGAGGAAATCCTCTACCCCGCGCTCGAGGACTACCAGATTGACATCATGATCGGCGAAGGCCCGGCGGCGCGCAGCATCAAGCTGGACCTGCAGCCCTTCACCCTGGTGGGCGCCACCACGCGTGCCGGCATGCTGACCAACCCGCTGCGCGACCGCTTCGGCATCGTGGCGCGGCTCGAGTTCTACAGTGCCGAGGAACTGGCGCGCATCGTCACGCGCAGCGCCGGCCTGCTCAACGCGCCCATGGACGCCGAAGGCGGCTTCGAGATCGCGCGCCGTTCGCGCGGCACGCCGCGCATTGCCAACCGTCTGCTGCGCCGCGTGCGCGACTACGCCGACGTCAAGGGCACCGGCCGCATCACGCAGGAGATTGCCCATAAGGCGCTGGCCATGCTGGACGTGGACCCGCAGGGCTTCGATCTCATGGACCGCAAGCTGCTCGAGGCCGTGATCCACCGCTTCGACGGCGGCCCCGTGGGCCTGGACAACATCGCCGCCAGCATCGGCGAGGAGGCCGGCACCATCGAGGACGTGATCGAGCCCTACCTGATCCAGCAGGGCTTTCTGCAGCGCACGCCGCGCGGGCGCATCGCCACGCTGGCCGCCTACCGCCACCTGGGCGTGGCCCCGCCCAAGACCGACGGCAGCCTGTTCACCGAATGAAGAGCACACACTGGACTCGGGGCGTCGTGCTCGCCCTGCTGATGGGCTGCAGCTTCGCGCAGGCCGAACTCCAACCCGAGTGGGAGCTCGGTATGGGCGTGGGTGCGGTGGACTTCCCCCTCTACCGCGGTGCCGAGGAGCGGCGCACCTATGTGCTGCCCACGCCCTATGTGCAGTACCGGGGCAAGTTCCTGCGGGTGGAGCGCGAGCGCGTGCGCGGCCTGCTGTTCCGCCACGACCGGGTGGAGCTGGACATCAGCGTCAACGGCTCGGTGCCCGTGAAGAGCAAGGACAGCAGCGCGCGCCAGGGCATGCCCGACCTGGACCCCACGCTGGAACTCGGCCCCGAGCTGCAGGTGCACCTCTATTACGACGAGCGCCGGCACACCAATCTGGACCTGCGCCTGCCCGTGCGCGCCGTCTATGCCGTGAACTTCGGCCGCTTCGATCACGTGGGCTGGATCCACCACCCGCTGCTCAACCTGGATCTCAAGAATGTGGTCCAGAGCGGCTGGAACCTGGGCCTGCAGCTGGGCTGGCTGCGCGGCGATCGCGGTTACCACGCCTATTTCTACGACGTGGCGCCGCAATACGCCACGGCCACGCGCCCGGCCTACAGCGCCACGGGCGGGGCTTCGGGGCGGCAGTTCACCATCGGCATGAGCCGGCGGCGCGGCGATGTCTGGATGGGCGCTTTCGCCAAGTACGACGACCTGCGCAGCGCCGTCTTCACCGACAGCCCGCTGGTGCAGAAGCGCGAGAACTACTCGGTGGGCTTGGCCATCGCCTGGGTGTTCGCCAAGTCGGAGAAGATGGTCGAGGCCAGCGACGACTGAGCTTCAGCCTGCGTTCCGGTGTCGGCCAGCAGGCCGCGCACGATCAGCACCTGCGCCAGGTAATAGGTGGACAGCACCCAGAGCTGCGAGAGCGGCAGCGGCGAGACGAACTTGATGAGCGCCAGCAGCGTGTCGCTGAGCATGAAGAAGCCCGCGCCCACGGCGACCCAGATCGATCCCGGCGTGCGCAGCAGGCTGGCGCGGCCCATGGCCTGGGCCGCCATGAGGGCGATCACCGTCACATAGGCTGCCACCGGAGCGCGCAGCGCCGCCGGCAGGCCGCCGACCCAGAGCACGCCGTACATCACGAGGCCGAAGACCAGCGTGAGCGCCAGCGCGCGCCGACTCGGAAACCAGGCCAGGTCCTTCTTGAGCACCGCGAGATAGGCCAGGTGCGCGCAGAGAAAGCTCACCAGGCCGGGGATGAAGTAGCCGGGCAGCATGAGGAAGACGTCACCGGCCAGCGAGCCGATCAGGGCCAGTTGCAAAGGCAGGGCTTTCTTGAAGGGTAGGCTGCGCGCTACCAAAACGATAGCGATTGCCATCGCCAATGGTTTGAACAGGCGATGCAGCTCGACGTAGCCCGTGGCGGCGCAGGCGGTGGAGAGCGCCGCAGCCTCGATGAGCAGCACCTCGGCGAGCGAGAGCCGCCCCTGCAATACCGCGCCCGTGCACCACAGGCCCGTGGCCAGCGCCAGCAGCCAGACCACGGCCTGGGCCAGCGGCAGGTCTTCGGAATACCAGAGGAAAAACACCGAACCCGCGAGCATCAGGAGGAACTGCAGCGCACCGAAGGCCTGCACGCCGCGATTAGTGGGTGGGTCGTAGCGCTGCACGCGCGCGATGTCGAAAGCCGGTTTGGGAAAGCGCGCCGCCACGTCAGCGGGGCGCCAGCCCGGGGGCTTGAACCAGACGCGCAGCTTGTCGCTCCAGCGGCGCGCGTGCCAGCTGTCGTGCAGCAGGCCCCAGTAGACCTCGGCATTGGCCCAGAGCGGGTCCCAGCTCTTGAGCGGGCTGCGTGTGCCGTAGACACACTTCTCGTCTTCTTCCTTGAAGCTGCCGAAGAGCCGGTCCCAGACGATGAGCACGCCACCGTAGTTGCGGTCCAGATAACGGTCGTTGACGGCGTGGTGCACGCGGTGGTTGGACGGGCTGCAGAACCAGCGGTCGAACCAGCCGAGCTTGCCCACGTGCTCGGTATGCACCCAGAACTGGTAGAGCAGATCGATCAGCGCCACGATGCCGAAGACCAGGGGCGGCACACCGGCCAGGGCCATGGGCACATAGAAGAGCCAGCCCAGCAGCGCGCCGCTGGAGGTCTGGCGCAGTGCGGTGCTGAGGTTGTAGTCCTGGCTCTGGTGGTGCACCACGTGCGCAGCCCAGAACACGGCCACCTCGTGGCCGGCGCGGTGCAGCCAGTAGTAGCAGAAGTCGTAGAACACCAGGGCCAGCACCCAGCCGTACCAGCTGTGCCAGAAAGCGTCGTTGCGCCACAGGGCCACATGCTCGAACACCGCCACATAGATGCCCACGCGCAGGGTGCGCGTGAGCACGGCGCTGATCTGGCTCAGCATGCCCAGGCCTATGCTGTTGACGGCGTCGTTGAGCCGGTAGGTGTTGCGCTTCTTCGCGATGCCCCAGGCGTATTCCAGCGCGATCAGCAGCAGGAAGACCGGGGTGGCGAGGACGATGATCTGGCTGGCGTTCATGCCGACATTCTGGACGGATGCAGTCCAGACAAGCCCTCGCATCAACCCTGATGACGTGGGCGTTAGCAGTCTTCTTCGTCATCCCACAGGAATTGCCAATCGCCGTCATGGTTATGACTCACGAGGAGGATAGGCTCTCCGCCGCGAAGAAAGCGGGGGGTGGTGAATGCAAGGACATTTTCTGGCTCTGCGAACGCCCATTCACCTGGGGCAAGTGCGAGTTCGTGAGGTACGGCGGTGTTCATGCGATTGAACGGCACCCGGTGCAGACCCTGCATTTGCCAACGGGCTCTATTGTTCTGCTGTCCTCAGGTATGTATCACCTGCGCCACCAGTTTCACGCCGAGCGCCCGACACACCCGGTTGATCGTGTCGAAGCGGGGCTGTGAGGTGGGCCGTAGCGCCTTGTATAGTGCCTCGCGCGTCAGGCCAGATTGCTCGGCTACCGCGCTCATGCCGCGCGCGCGGGCGACGATACCTAGGGCGTGGGTGAGTTCGGCCATGTCGTTCTCTTCCAGCACGGCCGTGAGATAGTTGGCGACATCCTCTTCGGTCTTGAGCATTTCTGCCATGTCGAAATCAGGCAGCTCGGAAACCTTGGTCTTTCTGCTCATGTTCGTTCACTCCTCAAGAGTCTTGGACAGCGCAATTGCCGCCGCAACGTCGGCCTGCTGGGTGCTCTTGTCGCCGCCGCCCAGCATCACCACCAGCACCTCACCACGTTGCACGTAGTACATGCGCCAGCCCGGCCCGAAGTGCTCGCGCATTTCCCAAACGCCTGCGCCTACCGCTTCCACATCACCCAACAGGCCGCGCTGGGCCTTGTCCAGCCGCTTGCCGAGCCGGATGCGGGTCATGCCATCCTTGATGCCGTCCAGCCAGTCATCGAACTGCGGGGTGCGCTTGATCGTGGGTATGGGTAATTGTAATCACTTGTTCACATATCGACAAATGACCTGACCATGCTGCTGGTCGCGCCGTGTCCCTTGCGGAAACATCAGTCCAGGCAGCCGCGCGCGTCGACTCGGATCAGCTCTTCCACAACCCCAGCCTGTAGCCCGCCGCGCACACCGACCATCCAGTCGTGCAGGTTGACCGTGGGGTCGCAGTGGCCGGGGATGAGCCAGAGCGTGCTGCCCAGCGCCGGCAGCGGCGCCTCGCCCGTGGCGCGCAGGGTGGTGTGTTCGTCGCTGCAGCCCGTGGCTTCGAGGGCCTCGCCGTGCACGCGCGGCAGGCCGGAATCGATGGCGTGGCTCTTGTGGCCGGCGTCCACGACCACGTGGCCGGCGCTGGCGCTCATGACCTGGGTCTTGACGAAGAGCGCGTGCTCGAAGGCCGGTTGCGCGGGATCGGCTTCGTTGCGTGCGTAGTCGCCGTCCATGAAGAGATAGGAGCCGGCCTGCAGCTCGCCGAAGACGCCGCTGGTGGCTTCGAGGCCGAAGGTGCCGCTGCCCGCGCCCGTGACCAGCGGCAGGCTCAGGCCAGCGGCTTCGACCAGGCGGCGTGTTTCCTGCACCAGACGCACGACCTCGGCCAGCGCGGCGCGACGCTCGGCCACGGTGCGCAGGTGCTGGGCGCGGCCGTTGTAGGCCTGCAGGCCGGCCAGGCGCAGGGCCGGGTGGCGGGCGATGGCCTGGGCCAGGGGCACCACGTCCACAGGGGTGGCGACGCCGCAGCGCTTCTGCCCCACGTCGAGTTCGATGTAGACGTCGATCAGGTTCTCACCGCCGCCCAGCGCCTGGGCCAGGTGTTCGATGCCCACGAGACTGTCGACGGCGATGGCCAGGCGGCCGCCATGCGCGGCGAGCTGGCGCGCGAGCGCAGCCACGCGGGCCAGCTTGGCCGGTGCGATGACCTCGTTGCTGATGTAGAGGTCATGCACACCGGCGGTAGCCAGCGCCTCGGCTTCCGAGGTCTTCTGCACGCACAGGCCCACGGCGCCGGCCTGCATCTGGCGTAGGCCCAGCGCCGCGCTTTTGTGCATCTTGGCGTGCGGGCGCAGCTTCATGCCGTGTGCCTTGGCGTAGTCGGCCATGCGCTGCAGGTTGCGCTCCATGGCGTCGAGGTCGATCACCAGGGCGGGCGTGTCGATGGCGGCCACGCCCTGGCCGATCAGGGCTTGCAGGTGGGCGGGGGCGGACTCAGGTGCTGAATTCATCGAGGGCATCGTCTTCGAGGTGGGAGGTGTCGGCCCAGCCCACGAGGGACAGGCCTTCGGGCGTCCAGAGCAGGCGGTTGACGGCGGTGTTGCCGAGCTGCCAGGTGCGCGGGGCCTGCAGGTCCTGGCCGGTGGCCAGGCGGTAGAGCTGGTCCATGACGCCGCCGTGGGCGACCAGCACGATCTGCTGGCCCGCGTGAGGGGCCGCGAGCTCTTGCAGGGTCTGCAGGATGCGCGCGCGCACCTGGATCAGCGATTCGCCGCCCTGAGGCGGACGCCAGTCCGGCGTGCGGCGGCGCCAGTGCTCGGATTCCGCGGGCCAGGTCTGCTCGATCTCGGCATAGGTCTTGCCTTCGAAGAGGCCGAAGCCGCGCTCGCGCAGGCCGGGGTGCTGTGTCAGCGGAGCTTGCGTAGCGCTGGCGATGGCCTGCGCCGTCTCGCGTGCGCGCTGCAGGTCGCTGCTGTAGACGGCGTGGATGGCGTCGCGCGCGGCGAGGGCCTGCGCCAGGCGTGCGGCTTGCCAGCGGCCGGTGTCGTTGAGCGGAATGTCCAGATGGCCCTGGATGCGCGTGTCCACGTTCCACGCGGTTTCACCATGCCGGATGGCGAGGATGCGGGTCGTGTGCTCCATCTCGGGCGGCATCCTCAGCGCGGGATCTCGACCTTGACGCGGCGCGGACCGGCCGGCGGCGTGGGGAAGTCCTTGAGCGCGGCGGCCAGCGTGGCGCGCAGCACGTTGTAGCGGTCGTTCCACGGGCCTTCGTGCATGGCCCGGGTCTCGTAGACCACCTGGTTGCTCTGCAGATCGCGAATCAGCAGCACGACCTCGTGCCGGTACTGGCTGGGCGGCGGAAAGCGCATGCCCATGCCGAACATGGGGCCGCCGTAGTAACGGCCGTTGCCGATCATGATGCTGCCGTAGTAGGGCCCGCGGCCATAGGGGTGGCCCCAGTCGTCCACGTAGAAGGATTCCATGCGCGTGGTGATCAGCACGCTGTAGCGCGCGGCCTGGTCGTCGCGCACCAGGCCCACTTCCTGCAGTTCGGCCTCGGCAATGGCGTCGATGGAATCGTTCTCCACCGGGTCGGTCTGCGAGGGCAGGCGCTCGAAACGGTAGCGCGCGCCGGATTCGATGGCCGGTGCTTCAGCGGGCAGGCTGGTACGCACCTGGGATTCGACCAGGCGCATGCTGGAGCAGCCGCCGAGCAGCAGGGCGGCGGCGAGCAGGGTGGCAAGGCGGATCATGGCAGTTTGTCCTTTCAGAGCGACACCACCTGCACGCCGCCAGGCAGGGCCGGTGCGGCGGGCAGCTCTTCCTCATCAAAGGCCAGGTCGCCGTTGGCATCGGGCATGCCCGTGGCCTGGAGGTTCTTGAAGTCGTGCAGCTTGGCGTCCATCAGGTGCGAGGGTGCGACGTTCTGCAGCGCGGTGAACATGGTCTCGAGCCGCCCCGGGTACTTCTTGTCCCACTCGCGCAGCAGGTTGCCGATCTGCTTGCGCTGCAGGTTTTCCTGGCTGCCGCAGAGCGTGCAGGGGATGATGGGGAACTGGCGGTGCTCGGCCCAGCGGATCAGGTCCTTCTCGACCACATAGGCCATGGGGCGGATCACGATGAATTCGCCGTTGTCGCTGGTGAGCTTGGGCGGCATGCCCTTGAGCTTGCCGCCAAAGAACATGTTGAGGAAGAAGGTCTGCAGCATGTCGTCGCGGTGGTGGCCCAGCGCGAGCTTGTTGCACCTGAGTTCACGCGCCACCCGGTAGAGGATGCCGCGGCGCAGCCGGCTGCACAGGCTGCACATGGTCTTGCCTTCGGGGATGTTCCTCTTGACGATGGAATAGGTGTCCTGCGTCTCGATGTGGAACTCGATGCCCAGCTTGGACAGGTACTCGGGCAGGATGTGGTCGGGGAAGCCCGGCTGCTTCTGGTCCAGGTTGACGGCGACCAGCGTGAAGTCGATCGGCGCGCGGGCCTTGAGCTTCATGAGGATGTCCAGCATGCCGTAGCTGTCCTTGCCGCCGGACATGCAGACCATGACGCGATCGCCCGCCTCGATCATGTTGTAGTCGATGATGGCCTGGCCGACGTTGCGGCACAGGCGCTTCTCGAGCTTGTGCGTCTCGCGCTCGATCTTCAGCTCCTTGGCGAGGGGAGCCACCTCATTCTCGATCCATTGTGCACTCATGGGGGTCTTGCGGGTCCGGGCGGTAACAGCCCCGATTATCCGGCTTCGCCGCGGGGCGCGCTCAGGCGGGGAATAGCCGGTCCTCCAGCGTCTTGCGCGCCCGCATCAAGGGGACCAGGAAGGCCTCTTTGAATTCCTGCATGCCCATGCGCTCGAAGCGCACGGCGATGCTCATGGCGGCCGTGACGGCACCGCTGCGGTCGCGGACCGGGACGGCCATGGAACGCACGCCGATCTCGAGCTCGCCATCGCTGTAGGCCCAGCCTTCCTGCTGGCATTGAGCGAGCATGTCGAGCAGGCGTGGCAGCTCCGTGATGGTGCGTTCCGTGAGCGCGTGGCGAGGCATCGCACGCAGACGACGCTCGGCCTCGCGCGCCGGCAGGCCGGAGAGCAGCACCCGGCCTAAGGCCGAGCCATAGGCCGGCAAGCGCGAGCCGATGCCCAGGCCGGTGCTGAGGCTGCGGCGTGCCGTCGAGCGGCCGATGATGATCGCGTCCTCATCCAGCAGCTGACCCAATGATGCCGATTCGCGCGTGCGTTCCGACAGCGAATCGAGCAATGGCTGCGCCAGCGAGGGCATGGGGCGTGACGCCAGAAAAGCGTGTGCCACAAGCAGCGAGCGCGGAAGCATCCAGTAATGCTTGCCGTCGCTGTCCAGATAGCCCAGGGCCTGCAGCGTGAGCAGCGATCGGCGCGCAGAGGCCGGGGTGGTGTCGGTGCGGCGTGCCACCTCCGAGACCGTCATCCGCGCGTGCTGGCGCCCGAAGCAGGTCAGGACCTGCAGGCCCTTGTGCAGGGAAGTCACGTAATTTCGATCACTCATGCCATGTCCCCGATCAAGGAAGAGTCGCCATTTTTGCGCATAGCGCAAATTTAGCTTGTTTCGGCCCCGGGGTGATGGCCATACTCCAGCTTCCTATCCGACTACACAGGAGACATACATGCAAGGTTTTCAACGGCGGCGCCGCGCCGCGCTACAAGGACTGGCGGCCTCGGTGGTCACGGGTGCTTTCGGAACGGCCTGGGCGCAGCCGGCCCGCGTTCTCAAGCTCGTCGTGCCCTTTTCTGCCGGCGGTACGGCCGACGTGCTGCCCCGCCTGGTGGCTGAGAAGCTGCGCGCACACTACCCGGGCGGCGTGGTGGTGGAAAACAAGCCGGGTGCGGGCGGCAATATCGGCGCCGAGCAGGTGTTCCGTGCGGACCC
>LNFM01013645.1_pt1 | contig 12626 bp, 11 predicted proteins | sample 596031 | NCBI WGS metagenome assembly LNFM01 (sample SAMN04254537, study PRJNA301005) | activated carbon metagenome | isolation source: dual media filters at the Ann Arbor, Michigan drinking water treatment plant | place: USA: Ann Arbor
ATCTGGCGGGCTTTCTATCAGGCTGGCTATACTGGTATTTCTGGGTCGTGGTCGTTGCGATTGAAGCGATAGCAGGCGCGCAAATTATTCACAGTTGGTTCCCAGGCATTCCCGAGCTCGGCATCGGCATTGCGCTGATGGCGATCCTCACTGCAGTAAACCTGATGTCCGCGCGGGCTTATGGCGAATTCGAGTTCTGGTTCTCGTCGATCAAGGTTGCCGCGATCATCGTCTTTATCCTGCTTTGCGCAGCCTGGGCATTCGGCTTTACATCCGGCGGAGGCGCGACGTTCGACAATCTGACCGAGCATGGCGGCTTCGTCCCCAATGGCTGGGGCGTTGTCCTTGCAGCCGCTACCTCGACAATCTTCAGCCTGGTAGGCGCGGAAATCGCGACCATCGCCGCGGCCGAATCCGAAGAGCCCGCCAAAGTCATTAGCCGCATGACGGTGTCGGTGACGGTGCGCATCCTGATCTTCTACATCCTGTCGATTTTCCTGATCGTCTCGGTCGTGCCGTGGACCGAGATTGTGCCCAAGGTTTCGCCCTTTGCCGCGACATTGGGCTATATGGGCATCCCGGCAGGGCAGCTTATCATGGAGGCCGTCGTGTTGGTCGCTGTGCTCTCATGCCTCAACTCGGGCCTCTACGTCACCTCGCGGGCGCTTTTCGGCCTCGCCAAGCACAAGGACGCGCCTTTATGGCTGGTGCAGGTCAACAAGCGCAAAGTGCCTGCCCGCGCGATCCTGATCGCAAGCCTGTTCAGCTACTTCGCGCTCGCCGCCGACGCCATGTCACGCGACGTTGTGTTCAGCTTCCTGCTCAACAGCTGCGGCGTGACGATGCTGATCCTCTACTTAATGACGTCGGCCGCACAGCTTAAGCTCCGCAACAAATATGAGGCCGAAGACCCCGGGCGGTTGCAGATCAAAATGTGGTTCCATCCATTCGGCACCTATATCGCGATGGCGGCAATGCTGGTAATATTGGTCGCCAAGGGCCTAGACCCGTCGGCATCGAAAGAATTGTGGCTGAGCCTTGTCGTCGCCGGCGGATTTGCCGCCGCGTTTTTCCTGTTTCGCCGCGGCAAGGCCTAAAGCTTGCTGAATCGCGTGGGCGCTGGCAAAGGCTTGCCCCATGACTATCGACAAGACTTTCGACCCCGCCGCGATTGAGGCGAAATGGTATGCCCATTGGGAAAGAACCGGTGCGTTCCGCCCCGAACGCCCGAACGCCGTGCCCTATACGATCGTCAACCCGCCGCCGAATGTGACGGGCAGCCTGCACATCGGCCACGCGCTCGACAATACTTTGCAGGACATATTGGTCCGCCATGCGCGGATGCAGGGCAAAGATGCCTTGTGGGTGGTCGGCATGGACCATGCCGGTATCGCGACGCAAATGGTGGTCGAGCGGCAGATGGCCGAAAGGCAGCAGAAACGAACCGATTTCACCCGTGACGAATTCGTCGCCAAAGTGTGGGAATGGAAAGAGGAAAGCGGCGGCGCAATAACCGGCCAGCTTCGCCGCCTCGGCTGCTCGATGGACTGGGAAAATGAACGCTTCACAATGGATGAGGGCTTTTCAAAGGCCGTCATCAAGGTGTTTGTCGACCTCTATAATCAGGGCCTGCTCTACCGCGACAAACGCCTCGTCAATTGGGACCCGCATTTCAAGTCGGCGATCTCAGACCTCGAGGTCGAAACGCGCGAAGTCAACGGCCATATGTGGCACTTCAAATATCCACTCGCGGGCGGCGAAACCTACACTTATGTCGAGCGCGATGCCGACGGCAATGTGAAGCTTACCGAAGAGCGCGACTATATCGCCATCGCGACTACGCGGCCTGAAACTATGCTCGGTGACGGCGCGGTTGCGGTGCATCCAGGCGACGAACGCTATAAGCCGATAATCGGCAAACTCTGCGAAATCCCGGTCGGCCCCAAGGAACATCGCCGCCTGATTCCGATCATTACCGACGAATATCCTGACCCCGATTTCGGATCGGGCGCCGTCAAGATCACCGGCGCGCACGACCAGAACGATTATGGCGTGGCGCAGCGAAACAATATCCCGATGTACCGCCTGATGGACGAAGTCGCCGCGTTGCGTGCCGACGGCGCACCTTTTGCCGAAGCCGCCGCGCAGGCGAAGGCCATCGGTGCGGGAGGACAATGGACCGCCGCCGACATCGACGCGCTTAACCTCGTCCCCGATGCCTATCGCGGACTTGATCGTTATGAGGCACGCAAGCGCGTTGTCGCCGACATCGACGCCGACGGCCTGATGATTGCAGTAGAAAGCAAAGCGATTCAGCAACCCTTTGGCGACCGTTCGGGCGTTGTCATCGAGCCGATGCTAACCGACCAATGGTATGTCGATGCCGCAACGCTCGCAAAGCCAGCAATCGAGGCAGCGCGCAACGGCGCGGCGAATAGCGGTTTCGACATCGTGCCCAAGTCTTGGGAAAAAACCTACTTCAACTGGATGGAGAATATCCAACCATGGTGCGTGTCTCGGCAATTGTGGTGGGGGCATCAGATTCCCGCATGGTTCGACGCCGACGGGAAAATATACGTCGCCGAAGATGAGGCAGGGGCTCAAGCTCTGGCTGGCGAAGGCGTTGCACTCACCCGCGACCCAGACGTTCTCGACACCTGGTTTTCGTCGGCACTTTGGCCATTCGGAACTTTGGGCTGGCCCGAGCAAACCACCGAACTCGACCGCCATTATCCCAATGACGTCCTCGTCTCGGGCTTCGACATCTTGTTCTTCTGGGACGCACGGATGGCGATGCAGGGCATCCACTTCATGAAAGAGGTGCCGTGGAAGACGCTGTATCTCCACGGCCTCGTCCGCGCCGCCGATGGCGCCAAGATGTCGAAGTCGAAGGGCAATACCGTCGACCCGCTCGGTCTGATTGACCAATACGGCGCCGACGCGCTGCGCTTCTTCATGGCGGCGATGGAAAGCCAAGGTCGCGACATCAAGATGGACGAAAGCCGCGTCGCCGGTTACCGAAATTTCGCAACCAAGCTGTGGAACGCCGCACGCTTTGGCCAGTCGAACGGCATCGGTGGTTCGCATTCGATTTCAGCGCCCAAGGCCGAACTCGCGGTTAACCGCTGGATCATCGGTGAGGTCGTCGAGACCGTCGAAAAACTCAACAAAGCCTTCGCCGAATTCCGCTTCGACGGCATGGCCGACGTCATTTACCATATGGTGTTCGACCAATTTTGTGACTGGTATCTCGAACTCATCAAGCCTGCTTATGTCGACGGCGAAAAGGGCGAGATGGATGAGGAATCCAAGATCGTCGCCGGTTGGGTGCTCGACCAGATATTGGTGATGTTGCATCCATTCATGCCGTTTATCACGGAAGAACTATGGCACGCTTTGTCCGACCCCGCCCACCCTCGCGAATACGACATTATCCATGCAAAATGGCCAGAGCCAAATGCCAGTGCGCATCAATCGGCAATTGACGAAGTCAGCTGGGTTATCGAAACGATCAGTAAAACCCGGTCGTTCAAGGCCGAGCTGAATATACCACCCGGCACGCGTCTGACCGCAAACATTGCCGACCCACAGGTGGCGACTGCCGCCATTATTGAACGACAGGCAGCGGCTTTATCACGGCTTGGACGGATTGACGGGTTTGTATATGCGCCTGTGGAAACCAATAACGTCGCGCAGATAGTCGTTGGCGGAGATACGGTGGTCTTTGCGCTGGACGGCATCATCGACCTGGACGCCGAACGTACGCGCATCACCAAGGCCATCGAAGCCGCCGCCAAGGAACGCGACGCACTCGCAGGCCGCCTCTCCAACGCCGCCTTTGTCGAAAAGGCCAAACCCGAAGCCGTCGAAAAAGCCCGTTTTGACCATGCCGAAAAGGCAGCCGAGGCAGAGCGGTTGACGGCGGCGCTGGCGCGGTTGGGATAAAGTGAATCCTCCCCATCGACTTGCGATGGGGAGGGGGACCGTTTGCGAAGCAAATGGTGGAGCGGCCAGCAATGTCGAAAGCCCCTCCGTCACGCTTCCGCTTCGCTCCAGCGCGCCACCTCCCCATCGCAAGTCGATGGGGAGTAATAAAAAACCGCTGTCCTACATGCCACGATGTCCGGTAAGTGCAGCACCATGAATCTACGCGCGTTTATCCTGTTTTTAACTGGCCTGCTCCTGCTCCCCGCAGCCCACGCGCAAATCCCAGGCGCCCCGCAAAACATCCGCGCTTTAATCGAAGCCGAAACCAATAGCCCGGCCCCCGGTGACACCGTGACTGTTGCGATCATCATGGACCCCAAGCCCGGCTGGCATGATTACTGGCTGAACCCCGGTGATGCAGGCACGCCGCTCGAGCTCGAATGGCAACTTCCCCCCGGCGTCACGGCTGGCCCGATCCGCGCGCCGGTTCCCGAGACGCTCGTTGTCAGCGGGTTCATGAACCATATCTACAAGGATACGCACGCTTTCCTGATAGATCTAAAAATTCCGGCCAATGCCCGCGCTGGGCAGAGGCTGGACATCAAGGCCGATGCCCGCTGGTCGGCCTGCACCGACATTGTCTGCGTACCGGAGGGCAGTTCGCTCTCGTTTCCGCTGACCGTCGGCAATGGCGCAGTGACTCAAAGCCAGCGCGCGCGGTTCGATGTCTGGCGCGCTGCATTGCCGGTGGCGCTCGACCGGCAAGCAACGTACGAAATTAACGGCAAGCGGATATCCGTCGCGATCCCTTATCCGAAAAGTGCGGCGGCTGAAAAAGTCTGGCTTTTCGCGTACACCGAAAATGTGATGCGCTATTCCGCGCCGCAAAGTGCGCGGCGCACGGGCGACTGGCTGGTGGTCACAAGCGAGATCGACAAGCCTTCCGGCGGACAAATCGACGGCTTGCTCCGCTTTGGCGACGCCCAAGGGTTGAAGGTGCGCGCGATGCCCGGAGCGGTTCCGGTTGGCGGAGACGCTGTGTCTGTCCTGGGCAGCGATGCAGCACCCGATTCAGGAGTCACCTTCGGCTGGATTCTCAGCTTTTCGGTCCTTGGCGGCTTATTCCTCAACCTGATGCCTTGCGTGTTTCCGATCCTCGGATTGAAGGCACTCGCAATCGCCAAAGCAGGCGGAGAAGAACGGCAAGCGCGGCGCGATTCGCTTGCCTACACCGCTGGGATAATCCTGAGCTGTCTTGCCTTGGGCGCACTCATGCTCGCCTTGCGCGCAGGCGGCGAAGAAATTGGCTGGGCGTTCCAGTTGCAAGACCCCGCAATTGTCCTGCTGCTGTTGCTGTTGATGGTCGCGATCACCGCCAACCTCGCAGGACTGTTCGAAGTCGGCGGCATCGGTGCGGGCGACCAGTTGACGCGGCAAGGCGGAATCGCCGGATCATTCTGGACCGGCGTATTGGCGGCAGTGGTTGCTACGCCGTGCACAGGGCCGTTCATGGCAGCGGCGATGGGTGCGGCCTTATTGCTACCAGTGGCGCAAGCCTTGCTAATCTTTGCAGGACTTGGGCTCGGACTTGCGCTGCCGTTTCTGGCGATTGCCTATATTCCCGCCCTTCGGTCGCGAATGCCAAAGCCGGGTCCGTGGATGAACAATTTCCGCAAATTGATGGCGGTACCGATGGCGCTCACCGCGCTGGCATTGTTGTGGTTGCTGGCACAGTTGGTTGGCACTTCGGGTTGGCTGGTCGGGGGAATTGCCGCCACTTTGCTGTTGGCTGGCATCATTATAGTAGTTCGGAGAAAGGCACCAATCTGGTCGATACTCGCCATAGCCTTGGCGGTCTTCGCAGGCGGTTATGTGGCGCTGGGCCGCTTACCTCCGCCGAATTCCCGCAGTGAAGCCAAATTGGATGGAGAGGTTTTCTCGGAACAAAAGCTTGCCGCGCTGCGCGCCGAGGGCAAACCTGTATTCCTCTATTTCACCGCCGACTGGTGCGTCACCTGCAAGGTGAACGAAGCCGCCGCCATCGATCGCGAGGAGACGGGAAAGGCATTTGCGAAGGCTGGCATCGTTACTTTGGTCGGCGACTACACCCGCCGCGACCCTGCGATCACGCGGTTTCTCGCCAAACATGGCCGTTCGGGCGTGCCGCTTTATCTCTATTATCCGAAGGGCGGCGAGGCACAAATTCTGCCGCAGGTGCTGACCGTCGATATGCTGACAGAAATCGCGAAATGAGCGCTCTAAAACGAGTGCGGGGGCAGATCGCGTGCGACCTACCCCCGACCCATACCGGCAAGTTGCGACCCTCTTCAGGACTCGCCGGTAATATCGATCCGCTTGACCTGATTGGCGCCAATCACAGTGATCCCCCGAACACCGGTGATGCCCGTCAGGGGGACAGACCGCTCGAAAAAAATCTTGGGCTCCGCAACGCCGACATCATTGCCCGGGCTATCGGTGGCCGGACGGGGCACAATCATGTCAGGCGCGTGGATGACCGCGACTTCGATCCCCCAGTAATCCGGGCGATCATGATAAATACGGGGGGCCAGTCTGGCTTCTAAACCGATCCCCGGGAGGCTCCCCCTCACCCAGAGATACAGGCTGTCCTGAAAGGGCAGCTTGCGCAATTCGGCCGTTTCGAAGTCAATGATCCGCCCGTTCGGCACACTCGAGAGCGAGCCACTGGAGGCGCTGTTCATATCTAATCCTAAATCTTGCGAAATATTATGACTCAAACGCGATATAATTATCTGCGGAAGGCTAATTATGTTGCAAGATATACAGCGTTTTACCTGCACGTAAAGTGAACAGCATAGTAAAAAGATGTATTGCGCCGTATCACATTGATTACGGGTCTAAAAAACACAGGTTCCGCAGTAACATATACGTATGCGTACAATGCCGCGCTTTCTGGCATATGCACAAGGCGTCGGGAATCGGTTGATGGAACGCGCCCTCTCCCACCTGTCACCAAGTTGAACGTTGCGCACAAGCCACTACCGAGGGCAATTATACAAGGGTTTCGCCTAAGGCCTTTATTTACAGGCCATTTGGCTGTATTGGCGCAGCATAACAACTTAAGGAGTATCCACTATCGCAACCCCGCCGACCCGGCGCGCTATGACCCCACCTGTTAAAAGTGGACCGCGCTACAATAATCTTATCACTGCGGAAAAAGTCCGTGTCATCGACGACGATGGCGAAAATCTGGGGGTTCTCTTCACCCGCGAAGCGATAGCGCAGGCCGCTGAAGTCGGTCTTGATCTGGTTGAAGTGTCACCGAACGCTGATCCGCCGGTTTGCAAGTTCCTCGACATCGGCAAATTCAAATATGAGGCCCAGAAAAAGGCCAATCTTGCCCGCAAGAGCCAGAAGACGCAGGAAATCAAAGAGATCAAGATGCGTCCCAACATCGACGACCATGATTATATGGTGAAGATGAAGAAGGTGAACGAGTTCATCGAAGAAGGCGACAAGGTCAAAATCACGCTGCGCTTCCGTGGTCGCGAATTAGCACATCAGCAATTGGGCATGCATTTGCTCCAACGCGTTCAGGCCGACACCGCCGAAACCGCCAAGGTAGAGGCTCACCCCCGGATGGAAGGCCGTCAGATGCTAATGGTGTTGTCGCCCAAATAGGCGATAGCGTCGTTACCAGATGGCCTGGCGAATAAGTTCCAGTCCGACCAGAACCATCAATATATTAATCAGGATGTTGAAGCGCGCAGGCGGCACGCGCTTCACCAGCCAGACCCCGGCAAATGTACTGGCGATGGCGAGCGGCAGGAACAGCGCGGTCAGCGTCATGTTCGGGGCGTTGAATTGCCCAAGCGCCGCATAGGCCGGCACTTTCATCAAGTTGATAATCGCGAAGAATATCGAAGATGTGCCGACAAAAACCAGATGTGGGAAATTTCGCGATATTGCCCAAATCTGGAATGGGGGACCGCCGGCATGGGCGATCTGGCTGGTAAATCCGGCGATCCCGCCCATCAATGTGCCGATCCATTCAGGCGCGGGGCCTGACAGACTGACCCGGCTGCTGAGGGTCGGACCGAGCCGGTAGGATCCGAATGCCAGCGCGATTGCCCCAACCATTCCGCGAACGGCATTCGCATCGACAATCGCCGCAAGCCACCAGCCCGCGAAGATCCCGACCATTGCACCAGGAACCGTCAGCAACAATGTCCGCCTGTCAAACGACTTCCGGAATGCCCAGACACTCACAATGTCCTGCGCCATCAAAATCGGCAGCAACATGCCTGCTGCTGCGACTGGATCCATGACCAGAGCCAAAAGGGGGATGGCCGCAGCGCCCAATCCCGCGAAGCCGCCTTTGGCCAGCCCGACCAAGATGACGGCGGCGGACGCTACAAGATAGAAAATAATGTCGGTTGGCAGGCTCAACTGGCCTGGGTGCGCTTGCGAACCGCCAGCACATAGATAATCGCCGCAGCGGTCGCGAAGATAAACCACTGAATGGCGTAGAGCAGATGATTGTTGGGTATTTGCTCGGGCGATGGCGCAGCTAGCCTCTGCAGACCTTCAACATCATCCGTTGCAACAAGCTTGATCAGCTGCTTGTTCTCTGGTGCGATGATTCCGCTCACTGCCCCGCCTTGCCATTTTGGGGCGACAGGCCGTTCGGACCAGCCAACCGCAACTTTCGCGCCGGGCCCTTCGGCACCGCCGGTCTGGCACGACGCGATATGCGCAAAACCGGCCTTACCATCGGCGTTGGTGCCTGATACCGACTGCCAACCTATGACGTTCACGCACATCAACGCAGATTTGCGAAACAGCGGGAGGGCATCGGGGTCTGGAACCGCTGGCCAGGAGACCGCGGGCAGACCAACTGCTGCTTCATATCGTGCCAGCAAAGCTTCTTTCTCGGCCTTGCGCTGCAATTGCCAGATGCCGAGCCCGAGCATCGTCGCTACTGCTAGCGCAACCAGTATCGTTGGAACCAGCGGCCATTGCTTCATGACACATCGTCCCTTCCTGCTTCGCCCGCCTTGTTGCGATATTCCGCCGCCAGCAACGCAGCCTTCGCCATGCGCAACGACCAGAATGTCGCGACGACGGTAAACGGAACCCAGATCACCGCCTGAACCCAGAATGGCGGATTGAACGCGACATCAACGATCATGGCTAGAACTATAACAAGTGCACCGATGACCATGGTCAACAACGCTGCTGGGCCATCGCCTACGTTAAAGCTGCTGTAATCAAGCCCGCATTGACTGCAACGGTCGGCAAAGCGCGCGGAGCCAGCAAACAAGGTCTTCGCGCCGCATTGCGGGCAAAGACCAGAAAGGGCGACCTGAACGATGCCGGGCCGCCCTTCATTATCCGAAGATATGGTCATCGACCGATCAATGGACCGGCGCGCCCCAACCGCCCCAGACATAGATCGTGATGAAGAGGAACAGCCACACGACATCGACGAAATGCCAGTACCAGGCTGCAGCCTCGAAACCGAAATGCTGCTTTGGAGTGAAATGGCCTTTATATGCCCGTACCAGACAGACAATCAGGAATATGGTGCCGACCAACACATGGAAGCCATGGAAACCCGTCGCCATGTAGAAGGTCGTGCCATAGTTCAAACCGCCAAAGGGTATCGGCGCTACTGAATATTCATAAGCTTGGACGGCGCTAAATACGAGACCGAGGATTATTGTCAGCCAAAGGCCTTTTTTCAGGCCGTCATTTTCGCCGACGCCAATAATGCCCCAAAGGCCTTTCATCTCGCCGCCGCGCTCACCGTGGATCAACGCGTGGTGTGCCCAGGTGACCGTCGTACCGGAGCACAGCAGGATCAGCGTGTTCAGCAAAGGCAGCTTCATCGCATCGAGAACTTCGAGGCCCTTGGGCGGCCATTGCATCAATGCGGCAGCGCCTTCTTGTCCAATGAGATTGGCGACAGTGAACCCGTGGCCATCTTCGGTCGGCGTCAACTCAAGCGGCACGGGGAACAGCGAAAAATCGAACCATGCCCAGAACCAGCCGACAAAAAACATGACTTCAGACGCGATGAACAGGATCATCCCGTAACGCAAGTGAAGTTGCACAACCGGCGTATGATCGCCCGATTGCGCCTCGTGCACCACATCGGCCCACCATGCGTAGAACGTGTACACAACCCCAATAAGTCCAATGCCGAAGACGAGGCTGCCATAGCTGAAATATTCGGCATTCATCCACATCACGAGACCAAAGAACATGGTCAGCGCTGAGAAGGAACCCAGCAACGGTGTGATGCTGGGCGGCAGAATATGATAATCGTGGTTCTTGGCACCGGACATGGCTTATTCCCTGTGGTCTTGTAGCTTTGTTTGGCTGTTTGGCTTGTCGACGGGGTAAAAGGTATAGCTAAGCGTAATTTCCTCGATGTCCTTCGTTTCCGGATCGGTCATGATCTTCGGATCGACATAATATAGCACCGGCATCCGCACTTGCTCGCCGGGCTTGAGTGTCTGTTCAGTGAAACAGAAGCACTGGATCTTGTTGAAATATTTGCCCGCAAGTTGCGGAGTCACGTTGAAGGTAGCGGTGCCGGTAACGGGTTCATTGGACAGGTTTTTGGCGATGAAAATCGACATGTCCTTGGCGCCAATGCTGACCGTATCAGTCGGGCGCTCGGGCTTGAATTCCCAAGGCAGATCGCCGCGATGATTGGCATCGAATCGGATCACGATCGGCTTGTTGGTGGCGACAACCGTCGCAGCCTGCGCTTCATCGACCTTCATGGTCGTCCCGCCAAAGCCAGTCACCTGACAAAATAGCTTATAGAGCGGCACGGCGGCAAAGCCGACACCAACCATCGACACCGCCAAAGCGGCTGCCATCATGCCAACGCGTGCGTTCGATCCAGCCATCAGCCCCATACCCCGACTTTGACGATGGTGATGAGGAAAAAGAGTATGCAGAGCCCGACCAACACCACACCCATCACTCGCGAGCGCGCCGCCTGCCGCGCGCGAATGATGCGGGTTTCTTCTACGCTGTAAACATGTGGTTCGGTGGGGGTCATAGGATTAACATCCGGTCAAAGGCAAACAGCCCAAACAGCAGGAATAAATAAAGGATGGAGAAGGCAAACAACTTCTTTTCGGGCTTCATCGCCGAAGCCTCGGTCGCCTGATTACGCCAGACGTTGAATGCCAGACCGAGGAACAGCAGGTTGAGGACAATCGCCGAAATCCCGTAAAGCCATCCGGCCTGACCGAGGGCAAAGGGCGCGATAGCCGCTACGGCCATCGGGAAGCTATAGGCAAATATCTGGTTCCGTGTGACCTTTTGTCCCGACACATTGGGCAGCATAGGAATACCGGCCGCGCCATAATCGGTCTTCATAAACAACGCGAGCGACCAGAAATGCGGCGGCGTCCACAGGAATATGATGGCGAACAGCAGGATCGGCAGTAGGGTCACATCGCTGGTAACCGCTGTCCAGCCGATAACCGGTGGGAACGCGCCCGCCGCGCCGCCAATGACAATATTCTGCGGCGTGTTAGGCTTGAGCCAGATGGTATAAACCACCGAATAGAAGAAAATTGAAAATGCCAAGATTCCGGCCGACAGCCAGTTAACCGCAACACCCATGATGCCGACCGAGAATGCGGCCAACCCGATGCCGAAATGCAATGCCGCTTCACGGTCCATCCGCCCCGCAGGGAGTGGCCGCTTAGAAGTCCGCGCCATTTTGGCGTCGACATCTGCCTCATACCATTGGTTTAGCGCGCCGCAGGCACCTGCGCCCATTGCAAGGCATAGGATAGCAGTAAAACCGATGACGGGATGGATTTCACCCGGTGCCGCTAGCAATCCGCAAAGTGCCGTGAAGACAACAAGCGACATCACGCGGGGTTTGGTCAAAGCCCAAAAATCCCGCCATTCTGCTGGCATTATATTCTCACGAGTTGCGGTTGTCATATTTTTATCCTCCCCTCCCGCCCTTCGATCATCTCGGGGAGAGAGGGGGAGTAAGGGTTACTTGATTTCCGGCAGCGTTTCGAACTGGTGGAAGGGTGGAGGGCTCGACAATGTCCATTCGAGCGTTGTCGCGCCTTCGCCCCAATAATTGTCCTCTGCCCGGCGGCCGGCGACCAGCGACCAGATGACGTTCACAAAGAAGATCAGAACGCCGACGCCCATAATCGCATAGCCCAACGAGGCAACACCGTTCCAATAGGCAAAGGCTTCAGGATAGTCGGGAATGCGGCGTGGCATCCCCGAATTGCCGAGGAAATGCATCGGGAAGAACAATACGTTCACGCCGATGAAGAAGATCCAGAAATGCAGATGCCCGAGGAACTCATTCAAATGACGACCCGACATCTTGCCGAACCAGTAATAGAAACCGGCAAAGAGCGAGAATACAGCACCCAGCGACAACACATAATGGAAGTGAGCGACCACATAATATGTATCGTGCAGGTTATCGTCGAGACCGCCATTGGCAAGCACAACACCGGTCACGCCACCAACGGTGAACATGAAGATGAAGCCCATCGCCCAAACCATCGGCGTCTTGAAGCTAACCGAACCACCCCACATCGTGGCGATCCAGCTGAAAATTTTGATGCCGGTTGGCACCGCGATCACCATCGTTGCGGCGGTGAAGTACATTTTCATGTCGACGCTCATGCCCGTGGTAAACATGTGGTGCGCCC
>LNFM01010857.1_pt1 | contig 12625 bp, 10 predicted proteins | sample 596031 | NCBI WGS metagenome assembly LNFM01 (sample SAMN04254537, study PRJNA301005) | activated carbon metagenome | isolation source: dual media filters at the Ann Arbor, Michigan drinking water treatment plant | place: USA: Ann Arbor
CGCGCTGCCGCTCGCCGACCTGTTCGACGATCCGCAACTGAATCCGCGCCCGTGACTCTCCCACTTCGGAGTTATCCGCGATGCCTGCGATGACCATTACCGAGAAGATTCTGGCCCGCGCGTCCGGCAAGGCGCACGTCGCCCCCGGCGAAAACGTGTGGGTGAACGTGGACGTGCTCATGACGCACGACGTGTGCGGGCCGGGCACGTTCGGCGTGTTCTACAAGCACTTCGGCAAAGACGCGAAGGTGTGGGACCGCGAAAAGGTGGTCATCATCCCGGACCACTACATCTTCACCAAAGACGCGATGGCGAACCGCAACGTGGACGTGCTCCGCGACTTCGTGAAGCAGCAAGACATCAAGTACTTCTACGACGTGGGCACCGCGAACTACAAGGGCGTGTGCCACATCGCGCTGCCGGAAGAGGGCCACACGCGGCCCGGCGAAGTGCTGCTCGGCACGGATAGCCACACCTGCACCGCGGGCGCGTTCGGCGAGTTCGCCACCGGCATCGGCAACACCGACGCCGGGTTCGTCCTCGGCACCGGGAAGACGTGGCTCAAGACCCCGCCCACCATGCGGTTCGTGTTCCACGGCAACCTGCCGCCGTACCTGATGGCGAAAGACCTGATCCTCGCGGTCATCGGCGACATCGGCGTGGACGGCGCGACGTACCGCGCGATGGAGTTCGACGGCGACGGCGTGTACGCGCTGAACATCGAAGAGCGCATGACGCTGTGCAACATGGCGATCGAGGCCGGCGGGAAGAACGGCATCATCGCCGCGGACCAAGTCACGCTCGATTACGTCAACAAGCGGAACGCCGGGAACCGCCCTTACAACGTGGTGAAGAGCGACCCCGGCGCGCAATTCATGTTCGAGAAGGTGTACGACGTGACGAAGCTGGAACCGGTGATCGCGAAGCCGCACTCGCCGGACAACAAGGCGTTCGTGAGTGAAGTGAAGGGCACGAAGTTGGACCGCGCGTACATCGGGAGCTGCACCGGCGGCAAGCTCACGGACTTCCGCGCCGCGGCCGAATTGCTGAACGGCAAGAGCGTGAAGATCGACACGTTCGTGGTGCCGGCGACGACGGAAGTGGCCCGCGGGTTGGACACTGAGACGATCGGCGGGAAGAGCCTGCGCGACATCTTCCTGAGCGCCGGCGCGAAGATCGGCGACGCGAGTTGCGCCGCGTGTCTCGGCGGGCCGTCTGACACCTTCGGCCGCCTGAACACGCCCATTTCGTGCATCAGCACGACGAACCGGAACTTCCCGGGGCGCATGGGTCACAAGGAAGCGCAAGTGTTCCTCGCCAGCCCGCTGACGGTGGCCGCGAGCGCGCTGGCCGGCACCATCGCGGACTGCCGCGACCTTCTGGTATGATGCTGGCACCACTCACGAGGACTGGGCGATGAGCGTTACGACTATCACCATCACCGACCCGCAGTTGCTCGCGCAGCTCGCGGCCGCAGACGGCCCCATCGTGTTTCGCGGGCCGACCGGCGACACCGTGAAGACGCTCGCACCGGTCCCCTACGGCGCGCCGCCTGCGGGTGTGAAGTCGCCCGTTTCAGACGAAGAGTTCGAGCAAGCGCGCCACTCACCGAACAGCGGCGTGACGCTCGCCGAGTTCTGGGAGAAGGTGAAACGCGGGGAGGGGCGATGAACTACATCGTCCACTGGACCGAGCGCGCACTCGGTCAACTCGCGGACGTGTGGGCCGCCGCGTCTGATCGAACGGCGGTAACGGAAGCCTCGCACCGGCTCGAAATGGAAATTCGCGCCGACCCGCACGGCGTCGGCGTCCCGCGCAACACGCCACTCAACCGCACTGCCGTCGATTTGCCGCTGGGTATCGAGTACGAAATCATCGAAGACGACAAGACGGTGCGCATCCTCAGCGTTTGGGCCATCTGAGGCGCTGGTATGATGCTGGCACCTAACGGAGAACGAGCCATGGCGCAGATCGTCGCGGACGCGGAACTGGCGAAACAACTGAGCGCGCTGGACGGCCCGGTGACCATCGTGGACGCGAGCGGCACCGTGCTCGCGGTCTGCACGCCCCCGGTGCGGTTCCCGCACACACCGTACTCGCGCGAAGAGATCGACGCGCGCCGCACGGAGGCGCGCGAGAACCCCGGCGCGGGCCGCAAGCTGGCCGATTTTTGGAAGGAATTCTTGGCCGCGCAAGGGGGCGCGCCGTGACGTACCAGATCATCTGGTTGCCCCGCGCCCTGTTGGAACTCGCGGCCGTGTGGAGCGCCGCGACCAATCGAAACGCGGTGACGATGGCGTCCAACGCGATCGACAACGTGCTCGAACTCGACCCGCACGGCGCGGACACGCACCTGTTCGACACGGTGTATCAGTTCACCCTCGGTCCGCTCGGCGTCGAATACGAGGCGGACGACGCGAACCGGCGCGTGACGGTGATGGCGTGTTGGAGCACGGCGACCGGTCGCCCGAATCCCACAGGCAACTGAGGTCCGCGATGCCGCGTTCGTTCGCCCTTCTGTTGCTCGTTGCGGTCGCTCTCGGCGCGGTTGCGGCCGATCCCGCGCCCAAAGCGGACGAACTGCTGACCGTGCAGAAGGGCGCGCTGCCGGTCATCATTTCCGCGCCGCACGGCGGGCGCAAACCGATTCCCGAAGTGCCCGAGCGCGTCGGCAAGGGCGTCGCCAAGTTCGCCACGGTACTCGATGGCAACACCGCGGAACTCGCCGAACGGCTCGCGGCCCTGCTCGAACAAGACCTCAAGGCGAAGCCGTGGCTCGTCGTCGCACGCTTCACGCGCAAGCACCTCGACGTGAACCGCCCGCGCGAACACGCCTACGAATCCGAGAAGGCCAAGCCGCACTACGACGCGTACCACGCCGCGCTCGAAGAGGCGTGCAAGGCCGTGAAGAAACAACACGGGCGCGGCATTCTGCTGGACATCCACGGCCAAGGCGAGCACCCGGCGGCGATCTGTCGCGGCACGCAGAACGGCAAGACCGTGTCACTGCTCGTCGACCGCGAGGGCTGGTCCGCGGTGCGCGGGAAGAACAGCGTGCTCGGCCGCATGGAACTGTTCGGCTACAAAGTGCTGCCGGCGGGCGACGCGCCGCTGAACACGAAAGAAGAGGCCGCGTTCGCCGGCGGCCACATCGTGAGCACGTACGGCAGCCACACCGCGTTCGCCGTTGACGCGATTCAGCTCGAATTCGGTTCGCACCTGCGCGCGAAGGACAAGGTGGAACCGCTCGCGAAGGACTTGTCAGAGGCCGTGCGCGCGTTTTACGATGCGTACCTGAAAGACGGCAAATAGCACAGCGCACTGTGGCCGGCGGCTGTGGTCACAGAGGCCGGCCACAGTCCTCAAGAGGAGCGACCGTGACGCAACGCATCTCGCGCCGCGCGGCGCTGGCCGCGGGCGCTCTGGGCACCGCGGCGCTGGCGCTGCGCGCCGCCCCGGTTCCGAAGGCCGACGACAAAGGGTTGGTCGGCAAGATCGTGTTGCCGAAGCAGCGCGACCCGGTCGCGGTGTTCGAGGTTCCCCCGCTCGGCCGCGACGCGCGGCAAGTGCTCGAAGCCGCGTCGTGGGAAGTGAAGGGCACGAAAGGCGGCCGCGCGCTCGTGTTCGAAAACGGCACCGCGTTCCTGCTCGAAACGGACAAGTTGGTTGTGCTGGCCGACGGGGTCGCGTTCTTCACGAAGGCCATCAAAGACGATCCGAACGAAGCGTACCACTACAACGCGCGCGGCTGGGCCTACCACCTGCTCGGCAAGACCGACGCGGCGCTCGCGGACTTCGGCGCGTTCCTGAAGGCGCACGCGGAGACGCACGCCTCGCACCGCGGCATCGGGCTGGCGAACCGCGGGCTGGTGCTCGCGGAGGCCGGGAAGTTCGAGGCCGCGTTCAAGGACTTGGACGAGGCCGTGCGCCTCTCCAATCGCCTCGCCCGGCTGAACCGCGGCTTCGCCTACGAACTGAAGGGCGAGTTTCAGAAGGCGGTCGCGGAATACGAAGTGCTCGTCGAACTGAGCGACGCGGAAGCGGCGAACAACCTCGCGTGGGTGTTCGCCACCTGCCCAGAGGCGAAACTGCGCGACGGGAAGGAGGCAGTGAAATTGGCGCGCGAGTTGTGCGAGCGCACGGAGAACCGCGAAGGGCGCTACCTCGATACGCTCGCGGCGGCGCACGCGGAACTCGGCGACTTCAAGAATGCGGTCGCGGCGCAAGAACTGGCGCTGGAAGACCGCGGGTTCGCGCGGCGCTACGGCGACGAAGCGACCGCGCGCCTGCGCCTGTACAAGAAGGAGAAGCCGTATCGGAGCGAACCGCCGAAGTGAGGGTGCGAGACTGCCGGGTGAGCGTGCCGGTTGTTCTGCGCGCGAAGCACCGGCAGGCTCACCCAAGAACGGAGTCACGCCGTCGCCGGTGGCCCGCTCGGCGCGGGCGGTTCGGCCTTCCACCGCGACGGCTGCACGCGCCACAGGTACACTTCCAGCGCCACCGCGGGCACCAGAATCAGCACGCTGATCCACTGCGACAGCGTCAGCCCGCCCGCGTAGCTCGGTTCGATGCGCAGGCTCTCGTTCACGAACCGGTGCAGCGCGTAACACACCATCAGCACCGTCATCAGTTGGCCGTCGTGCCGGCGGAACGGGTAGTACGCGAGCAGGAACAGCACCAGCAGCACCATGCTCAGCGTTTCGTAGAGCTGCGTGGGGAACAGCCCCACCGTGACCGGGGCGAACGCGGGCAGTTCCACTTCCTTGCCGCCGCGCTGCACGGTCAGTTCCAGTTCCTTCTTGCCGCGGGGCCAGTCACGCACGATCTCGTCGAACAGGTCGGACGAACTCGCGCTCACGTCGCGGTACTGGCGGTCGAGTGCGGCACGGGCCACGAGGTACGCGCCGTGGTTGTCGAACGCGAGTCGGACGCGCCCGCTCGGCAGCGCTTCCGGTTCGCCGGTGGCGTCCTTGATCGCGGCGACGGCGGTCTTCACCGCGTCGTCCGGGCCGCTCAGGTCGAGGTGCAGCGCGTTCGTGCGCCCGTTCACCTTCACGACGAGGTCGTCTTTCTGCAAGCCGGCGCGCTCCGCGGGCGAACCGACTTCGACCGCCAGCACCCGCGCGCGCGGGTCGTCGAACGGCGGGGCCGTGCGCGGCCCCAGCACGAACCCGGTGTTCGATTGCAGCCCCGCGTCGCGCACCAAGCTCGGCCGCGCGTGCGCCGGCAAGAGCGGGAAGTGCGACGCGCCCAGCGGCACGTACTGGCACTCTTCGCACGCCACTTGGCCCCAGCAGCAGCCGTTCAGGTAGCACCCGATGCGCCCGATGGCGAGGCCCAGCGCGAGCAGCGGCGCGACCGCGTCGGCGAGCCGCCAGCCGTCGATCTTCAGGCGGCGCAGCACGAACCAGTAGAAGAGACCGTAGCCGAACGCGCCGCCGATCGCGGAGCCGTAGAAGACGATGCCGCCCTCCCAGATTTTGAAGAACGCGCCCGCGAGGCCCGCGATACTCTTGTCCGGGAACTGGTTCGCGTACTGGATCATGTACAGCACGCGCGCGCCCACGATACCGGTGACGAACAGCCAGATGACCATGTCTTGGAACCGCTCCGGGGCGAGGCCCGTGAGCTTCTTGGCCCGGTGCGCCCCCCACAGCGTGACCGACACGAACACGAGGAACAGCATGGCCCCGAACCCGTACAGCGGGATGCCGTCCGGCGGGAACCAGCTCTTGAAGATCGGGATCGTTACCAGCACCTGTTGCATGTGTTGCCCAATGAAAAGTTCGAAATGAAAAGTTCAAAATGAAGAGGCGCTTGCCCTCCGTGCCTTTTTCATTTTTCCTTTTGCATTTTTCACTGTTAAGGGACCGGCAGCTTGTCCAGCACCTGTTTCACCAGCGCCTCGGGGCGCAGGTCTTCCGCTTCCGCCTCGAACGAGATCACCAGCCGGTGCCGCAGCACGTCCGGGGCCACCAGCTTCACGTCTTCCGGCGTCACGTACCCGCGGCCCGACAAGAACGCGTGCGCCTTCGACGCCCGCAGCAGCGAGATCGCGGCCCGCGTGCTCGCGCCCAACTGAATCAGGCCGCCCAGTTCCAACCCGTACTCGGCCGGCTTCCGCGTCGCGCGGATCACGTCGATGAGGTACTCCTTCACCTTCGCGTCCACGTATACCGCGTCGGCCGCGGCACGCAACGTCTCCAGTTCCGCGGCGCTCAGCACCGGCGACACGTCCGCCGTCGCCCCGGGGCTGCCCATGCGGTCCAGCACCGCGAGTTCGTCGGCGCGCGACGGATAATCGATCACCACCTTCAGCATGAAGCGGTCCACTTGCGCTTCGGGCAGCGGGTACGTGCCTTCCTGTTCGATGGGGTTCTGCGTGGCGAGTACGAAGAACGGCCGCGGGAGGCGCAGCGTGTGCTCGCCGATGGTCACTTGGCGCTCGGCCATCGCTTCGAGCAGCGCGCTCTGCACCTTCGCCGGGGCGCGGTTGATCTCGTCCGCGAGCACCACGTTGGCGAACACCGGGCCCTGCTTCAGGCTGAACTCGCCGGTGCGCGGGTTGTAGATTTGCGTGCCGATCACGTCCGCGGGGAGCAGGTCCGGCGTGAACTGGATGCGGCTGAACTTCAGCGCCAGCGCCCCGGCCACGGCGCGCACCGCGAGGGTTTTGGCGAGGCCCGGCACGCCCTCGAGCAGCACGTGCCCGTCGGAAAGCAGCCCGATGAGCAGCCCGTCGATCAGCTTGCGCTGGCCCACCAGCACGCCTTCGACGGCGCGATAGAACGGGTCCAGTTTCGCACGCAGGTTCGCCACGGTCGCCGGGTCGGTCATGTCGCGCTCGCGGGTCGCGGGTTTCTCCACACATGATACGAAGCGCGCCGCCCGCGTACCGGTTGTAGCGGCTCGGCAAACTGGCAACTGTGGGCGAATTGCGCTCGCACCCGCGCGGTTCGCCCTAAATCTGTAATCACCCGAACTCGCTCCCACCCTCGAGGGTCATTATGTCGCGCTCCGCGCTCCCGCGAACGGTTGCCGCCGTCGCGCTGTTCGCGCTCACGGCGGCGCTCGCCGCGCCCGCCGCCGCCCAGCCCAAAGCGCCCCCGCCCGGCCCGGCACCGGGCAAGAAGGTGCTCACGCCCGCCGACTACGACATCTGGCGCGCCGCGACCGGCGTCGCCATCTCCCGCGACGGCGCGCACGTCGCGTACCTCGCGGGGTCGGACGGCCAAGACGCCGAAGTGGTGGTGCGCAACGTGGCGACCGGCAAAGAGTACACGTTCGCGCGCGGCGCGCTGCCGCCGCAAGCGCCCAACGCGCCCCCTCCCCCCGGCCCGAAGTTCACGCCCGATAGCAAGCGCGCGCTCGTGCCGCTGACGCCGACGAAGGCGCAGTTGGAGAAGGCGAAAGCGGACAAGCTGAAGGCCGACGAGGGGCCGAAACCGGCGCTCGCGGTGATCGACCTCGCGAGCGGCACCGAACTCGGGCGCGTCGCGGGCGTCGGCGCGTTCCAAGTGGCCGGCGAAGGCGCGGGCTTCCTCGTGTATCGCAAAGCGACCGCGCCCGAGGGCAAGGGCGAAGAGGGGAAGGGCGGCGCGCCGCCGGCCGGCAAGTTCCCGGGTCCCGGGAAGGGCAAAGGCGCGCAACCGCCCGGCCCCGGTACCGACGCGCCCGCGGCCCCGAAGACCGGGTCCGATTTGCTGATTCGCGACCTCACCAGCAGCGTGGACCGCACCATCGCCGACGTGACCGAATTCGGCCTGACCAACGACGAGCAATCGCTCGTGTACATCGTGGCCGGGAAGACGGAAGCGAAGAACGGCGTCTTCGCGCTGAACCCGCGGTTCGGCACCGCGCCCACCGCGATCAAGAGCGGCCCGGGGCGCTACTCGGGCCTCGCGTGGGACGAGAAGCAGACGAAGTTGGCGTTCTTTTACGACGACAGCACGGTGCCCGCGGACAACGTCGCGCCGCCCCCGCGCCCCGTGGGCGGCGGCGCGCCGGTAGTCGTGCCGCCGGTGCCCGCGAAGTGGCAAGTGATCGTGTGGGAGCGCCAAGCGAACACCGCGACGAAGGTGTTCGGCCCGGACACGCCGGGCGTCCGCAAGGGGTGGAAGATCAACCCGAGTGGGGCGAACTTCTCCAAAGACGGCACGAAGTTGTACGTGACCGCCGCCCCGGAGCGCGAGGCGCGCGCCGCGCCCGCCGCGCCGGACGAAATCCAACTCGACATCTGGCACTACAAGGACGGCCCGCTGCAAACGATGCAGAAGCTCACCGCGGCGGCCGACCGCAACAAGAGCTACGGCGGCGTCATCCTGCTCGACACGAAGCAGTACCGGCAACTCTCGGACGAAACCGTGACCGTCTCGAACCCGGACGCCGGCGATTGGGCGCTCGCGGCCGACGACCGCAAGTACCGCTTCATGATCGGCTACGAAACGCCGCTGCCGCGCGACTTGAGCCTCGTGAACGTGCGCACCGGTGAAACGAAACCGCTCGCCGCCGCGGTGCAAACCGGCTACTCGCTCACGACCACCGGCAAATACCTCATCGGCTTCGACGGCAAAGACTGGAACACCGTGAGCGTGCCGGACGGCAAGAAGGTGAACCTCACGGCGAAACTCGGTGTGACGTTCGCCAACGAACAGCACGACACGCCGACGATTCCCGGCCCCTACGGTGCGGCGCAACCGACCACCGACGGCAAGTTCGCGCTGCTCCGCGACCGCTTCGACATCTGGAAAGTGGCGCTCGACGGCAGTTCCGCCGAGAACCTCACAAAGGTCGGGCGCGCGCAGGGCATCGAGTTCACCATCTCGCGCCCGCGCAGCGCCGAGGACCGCACGCCGGAGCGCGGCATCGACCTGAGCAAGCCGCTGCTCTTGAGCGCCGAGAACCCGGCCACGCGCGACACCGGGTTCTACCGGCTCGAACCGGGCGGCGCGCCGAAGATGCTGATTATGGGCGCGCGCGCGTACAACTACGCGACCGCTCCGGGCGGGTTCGGGCACGTTCCGCCGCTGAAGGCGAAGGACGCCGACGCCTACGTGCTCACCGTGCAGACGTTCGCGCAGTACCCGGACTACTACGTGACCGGTGCGGACTTCCACGAACTGAAGCGCGTGACGGACCTGAACCCGCGAGTGAAAGAGTACAACTGGGGCCGCTCCGAACTGGTGAGCTACAAGAGTTCCGACGGCGTTCCGCTACAGGGCATCTTGGTGAAACCGGAGAACTTCGACCCCGCTAAGAAGTACCCGATGATCGTGTACATCTACGAGCGCCTGTCGGAAAACTATCACCAGTTCCGCGTGCCCACCGTGACCCGCGGGCAGGTGATTAACCCCACCATCTACGCGAGCAACGGGTACCTCGTGCTCATGCCGGACATCGCCTACACGGTTGGCGCGCCGGGGCCGAGCGCGATCAAGTGCGTGCTGCCCGCGATTCAATCGGTCGTTGACAAAGGGTATGTAGACGAGAAAGCGATTGGGATTAACGGCCAATCGTGGGGCGGCTACCAGATCGCGTACATGATTACGCAGACGAACCGGTTCAAGGCCGCCGTCGCGGGCGCGCCGGTGGCGAACATGTTCAGCGCCTACGGCGGGATCCGCTGGGGTTCCGGGCTTCCGCGGCAGTTCCAGTACGAGCACGGGCAGAGTCGCATCGGCGCGACGCCGTGGGAGGCCCCGCTGAAGTACATGGAGAACTCGCCCATCTTCATGGCGGATCGCGTGCAAACGCCGCTGCTGATGATTCACAACGATCAGGACGACGCGGTGCCGTGGTATCAGGGCATCGAGTACTATTTGGCGCTGCGCCGGTTGGGAAAAGAAGTGTACATGCTCAACTACAACGGCGAGCTACACAACCTCACGAAAAGGGCGACGGCCCGCGACTTCGCCGCGCGCATGTTCCAGTTCTTCGAGCACCACCTGAAGGGCAAGCCCGCGCCGGAGTGGATGGAGAAGGGCGTGCCGTTCCTCGACCGCGAAAAGGAGAAGGAGCAATTCAAGAAGAAGTAGCCCGACGCGCGCGCGCGGTGCGGTCTTCGGCCCGAAGGGGCGAGACGAGTGATACCGAATCGGCCTCACGCCACCGGTTGCGGGGTGAGGGCGGCGCGCACGGCCGTGATCAGGTCTTGCGGGCGGTACGGCTTGCTCAGTAGGCCGATCGCGCCGTCCACGCTCGCGAGGTCTTCGGCCGAGTACCCGGTGGAGAACAGCACGCGGGCCGCGGGGTCGATGTCCAAGATGTGCCGCAGCGCGTCGCGCCCGGACATGCGCGGCATGGTCACGTCCAGCACCACGAGGTCGATCTCGGCGCGCTGGCGCTCGAACGTTTCGACGGCCTCCGCGCCGTCCTCGGCGGTGAGCACGCGGTAGCCGGCGCGGGTGAGGATCGCGCGGCCGAGGTCGCGCACCATCGCCTCGTCGTCCACCAGCAGCACGGTGCGGGCGCGGGCGGCCGGTCGGGGCACGGGCACCGGGGCGACGGCCGTGGGCGCGTTGGGGATCGGGGTCGCGTCCGCGGCGACCGGCGCGTCGGCGACCGGGATGTACAGGTCGAACCGCGTGCCCGCGCCCGGCTCGGTGTGCACCTCGATCCAGCCGCGGTGCTGCTTCACGATGCCCTGCACCATCGGCAGCCCCAGCCCGGTGCCCTTGCCGATGCCCTTGGTGGTGAAGAACGGCTCGAACAGGCGCGCGAGCACCTCCGGGGTCATGCCGGTGCCGGTGTCGGCGACGGTGAGCCGCACGTAGGGGCCGGGGGCGAGGTCGTCCCAGCCCGGGGGGTACGGGTCCGCGGCGCGGCGCGTCACCGGCTCGGCCGCGAGCGCGAGCGTGCCGCCGCCGGTCATCGCGTCGCGCGCGTTCAGGCACAGGTTCAGCACGGCTTGGGTCAAGAGGCCGTGGTCGGCCCACAGCGGCGGGCAGTGCCCGGTGGGCGCGGCGTCCAGCGCGATGCGCGGGTCGAGCGTGGCGCGGAGCAGCGCGAGCACCTCGTCGAACACCGCGCCGGCGGGCACCGCGGCGAACACCAGTTGGTTGCGCCGGGCGTAGCCGAGCAGTTGGCGGGTGAGGTCGGCGGCGCGGGTGGCGGCCTGTTCGGCCACGGCCAGCAGCGCGCGGTTCGGGTCCCCTTCGGGCAGGTCCACGAGGTCCAAGTTGCCCAGCACCGCGGTGAGCAGGTTGTTGAAGTCGTGGGCCACGCCGCCGGCCATTTGGCCGATGGCCTCCATCCGCTGCGCTTGGCGCAGTTGGTCCTCGAGCTGCTTGCGCTCGGTCACGTTCAGCGACACGCCGAGGCCGTACTCGTAGGTGCCGGTCTGGGTGCGCACGGCGGCGAACGACAGCTCGGTCCACACGATCTCGCCGTCCGGCTTCACGTACCGCTTGGAGACGGTGAACCGGTCCCGCAGGCCGGCGCGCACGTCGGCCAAGAAGGGCAGTTGGGCGGCCCAGTCGTCCGGGTGCGTCACGTCGGCGGGGGTCAGGTGGAGCAGCTCGTCGGCGGTGCGGCCCACCATCGCGGCGAACGCCGGGTTGCACGCGACGAACCGGCCGCTCGGGTCGGTGAGCGACACGCCGGCGCTGGCGTTCTCGAACATGCCGCGGAACAGGCCCTCGCTGCGCCGCAGCTCGATCTCGGCCTGCCGCCGCGCGGTCACGTCGGACACCAGCGCGAGCCGCACCGCGCGGCCGTCGAGGTTCAGGGTGAACGCGCTCACGTCCACTTCGAGGATCGCGCCGCCGCGCACCACGTGCCGCCGGGCCGCGGGCGGGCCGTCCGGCAGGCCGGTGTCGCCCAGCGCGTGGAACGGCGAGGGCGTGTCGTCCGGCGGGCGGATGTCGTGCATGGTCATGCGCAGGAACTCGTCGCGCGAGTACCCGTACTTGCGCACCGCCGCCTCGTTCACCGACAGGATCTGGTACGACTGCGCGTCGTACACGAACACCGGGTTGGGGATCGCGCGGAACAGTTGGCGGTACCGCTCCTCGCTGCGCCGCAGGGCGTCTTGGGCGATCTTCAGCGCCGAAATGTCCACCGCGACGGTCACGACGCCCCGCGCGCCGCCCGGCTCGCTGTCGATGCCGTCGGGCATCCACAGCGGGCTTTTGCTGGTGAGCCACGGGTGCTTCACCCCGCCCGGGCCGGGGTACACGGTCTCGAACTGCACCGGCTGGCCGGTGGCGAGCACCTCGCGGTCGCGGGTCGTCGTGCGCAGGCCGTGGTCCGGGTCGGTCAGCTCGCTCGCGGTGCGCCCGATGGCGGCGTCCGGCGCGATGCCCAGCAGGTCGGCCTGATACTGGTTCATCACCAAGTAGCGGCCCTCGCGGTCCTTCGCGCTGATCGGCCCGGGGAACGCGTCGATGATCGCGCGGAGCAACTGGCTGGTGTGCTTGGCGCGGCGCTCGGCCGTCTTGCGGCGGTCGATGTCGCGCTGGAGGATCAGCCAGTGCGACACCCCGCCACCGGGGCCGGGCACCGGGATCGCGCTCAGCTCCACCCAGTACGGGGTGCCGTCCTTGCGGTGGTTCCGCAGTTCGAGCCGCAGCGGGGTGCCGGAATCCAGCGCAGTGCGCAACTTCGCCAGCGCCACCGGGTCCGAGTC
>LNFM01010858.1_pt1 | contig 12623 bp, 15 predicted proteins | sample 596031 | NCBI WGS metagenome assembly LNFM01 (sample SAMN04254537, study PRJNA301005) | activated carbon metagenome | isolation source: dual media filters at the Ann Arbor, Michigan drinking water treatment plant | place: USA: Ann Arbor
AGCCGCCGTCGACCAGATGGTAGGAGCCGGTGATGAAGGTGGCTTTGTCGGAGAGGAGGAACTGGGTCAGGTCGGCGACCTCGTCCGGGCGGCCGAGGCGGCCGATGGGGTGGGCGGAGACGAGGGCCTCTTTGGCGCCGGGGGGAAGGTTCGCGAGAAGGGGTGTCTCGATGAAGGCGGGGCCGATTGCGTTCACCCGGATGCCCTTGGCCGAGTATTCGACTGCCGCGGTACGCGTCAGGCCGAGAAGCGCGTGCTTGGCCGCCGTATAGGCCGACGCGTTGGCAAAGCCGACGCTGCCAAGGATCGAGGCCATGTTGACGATGGCGCCGCCGCCGCCCTGAAGCATCGCCGGAATGGCATAACGCATCCCGTAGAACACCGCATTCAGGTTGACATTTATCACGTGATTCCAGCCATCTAGCGGATATTCTCCGACCGGCACCAGCGGCCCGCCGATGCCGGCGTTGTTCACCAGAAGCTGCAGCCCGCCGCCCCATGCCACGGCCTGCGAGACAAGTCCCTCGACCACAGCGGCATCAGACACGTCACCATCCGCAGCCTTTGCCGCACCGCCCGACGCGGCGATTTCGCTGGTGACGCGGGTCGCCGCCTGCAGGTTCAGGTCCTGCACCAGCACTTTCGCGCCGCTTGCCGCGAGGCCCTTGGCGATGGCTTCACCGATGCCGGAACCGGCCCCCGTCACCAGCGCCGTCTTGCCGTGAAATGCGATTTCCATATGCCATTCTCCATGCCATTTTGCGTATGGCAAGCGTATGGCATGTGTCTGGCACGGACGCCTTGACATGGCGCAACGTGCTGGCGGGACGAGGTCATGTCGCCCCGTGTGGTGTGTCGAGAGGCTGCGGGGTCAGCTTTTCCGCGCCCGATGCCGTGCGGTAAAGCCGCCAGCGGGCCGGCATTTCCATGCGCGCGCGCAACCGGGTCAGCGTCCAGCCGCGCTGCGGATCGCCGAGCAGGCCGCTGCTGGGGGCCGAGGCGGTGTGCCAGCGGCTTTCGGCGCCCTGTGCGCCGCCGTTTTCGGCCAGCAGCATCAGGCCAAGCGGGGCAGGGGTGCCATTGCCGCGCGTGGCGGCAGCGCCCGCCTCTGCCGCCAGATGCAGGCGGCGGACGGGGGTAAGCGCGGGCGGAGTGGTGAGGTCGAGGATCACAAGCGGGGCCGCGCCGGAACGCAACGCCTCTTCCCCTGCCCAGAGGGTTTCTTCCTCGCGCGCGGTGCGCACGAAGATGAGGCGCGCGGGATCGGCCAGGCTGGAAAGCCCGGCTGCGTTCAGCCAGTCCGACGCCCAGCCGGGATGCACCCAGATCACCGCGCCCCGGCTTTTTGCCAGCACCAGTGCGGCCAGCGCAATGCGGGCCGGGCCGCAGAATTCATGCATGCGGCCACGTTGCAGCGAAAGCTCTGCAGCCAGCGGTTGCCACTGGCGCGGGTTGCGGCTGGAAAGATCGTGAATCGGCAGACTCATGCCGGAAGGGTAGTATGTTCATGAAAAGTTCTCAACCGGCATCGCTTTGCCTTGGCCGGCTTTGCCGCTAGAGAAGGGCGGTATACGAGGAAAACACATGCAAGAACTGCGCCTTGGAAAGACCGGCCTCATGGTTTCGGAATTCTGCCTTGGAACCATGACCTGGGGCAGCCAGAACACCGAAGCCGAAGGCCACGCCCAGGCGGATGCGGCCGTGGGACGGGGCATCACGTTCTGGGATACGGCCGAGATGTATCCGACCAACCCCGTGAAAGCCGAGACGGTTGGCCGGACCGAAGAAATCATCGGCAGTTGGCTGGCCGCACGGGGTGGCCGGGACCGGCTGCAGATTGCCACCAAGATCACCGGCAAGGGGCCGGTCGTGCGCCCCGGCCAGCCGATCAGCGGGGCCACGATGCGCGCGGCGGTCGAAGGGTCACTGAAACGGTTGCAGACCGACTACATCGACCTTTACCAGCTGCACTGGCCGAACCGTGGCAGCTATCATTTCCGTCAGATGTGGACGTTTGCGCCAACCGGAACCGACAAGGCGGCGGAAACTGCACATATGGTGGAGGTGCTGACCACCGCGCAGAAGTTGATCGCCGAGGGCAAGATCCGCGCCATCGGGGTGTCGAATGAAAGCGTCTGGGGCGCGGCGCGCTGGCTGCATCTGGCCGACACGCTGGATCTGCCGGCGCTGGCCAGCGTGCAGAACGAATATTCCCTGCTGTGCCGGCAGTTCGACACCGACTGGGCCGAATTCAGCCTGATCGAGGACATGCCATTGCTGGCGTTTTCACCGCTGGCTTGCGGGCTTCTGTCGGGGAAATATGCGGGCGACGTGATCCCCGAGGGCACGCGGCGCAGCTTTACCCCCGAACTGGGCGGGCGATTGACCGCGCAGGTGTTTCCCGCCGTGGCGGCCTACCTGGGCGTGGCGGCGCGGCACGGGCTTGACCCTTGCCAGATGGCGATCGCCTTTTGCCGCAGCCGGCCCTTCACCACGATTCCGATCATCGGCGCGACGACGCTGGAGCAGTTGGAAGTCAACATGGGGGCAGCCGACGTGGTGCTGACAGCCGAGGTGCTGGCCGACATTGCGGAAATCCACCGGGCGTTTCCCGCACCCTACTGACACCCCTTGCGGCGGGGGGCGCTTCAAGGCAACCCTGTCGAGAACTTCGGAGGGCCGATGCCGCGCCTGAGCGTTCTTCTATTTCTGCTGACCGCAAGCCTTGGGCTGGCGGCCTGCCAGCAGGCGGGTTCCGGGGCGGCCGATGATGCGCCGGTGGCCAATGCGGTGCTGGGCGGCGAGATCGAGGTGACCGCGCTGGACGACCCCGCGCCGGATGCCCCGATGCCGGATGTCCCGATGCCAGATGCCCCCATGCCAGACGGGGCGCAAGCACCAGATGCGGCGCCCGATACCCTCGCGGGCGATGCGGCAGACAGCGTGGCGGAAGCCGCCGACGCGCCGGGCGACGCCCCTGCCGCTGACGCCGAGGCTGTGGTCCCGCCCGCCGAACCGGAGGTCCAGAAGTCCGAGGCGCAGATCAGTTGCGAGAAGAAGCGCGGTGTGTGGACGCGGCTGGGCAATACCAGGACAGCGACCTGCGTCCGGATAACGAAGGATTCAGGCCAAAGCTGCACGCGCGAGTCGCAATGCGAAAGCCGCTGTCTGGCGCGCTCGGGAACCTGTTCGCCGTTCGATCCGATGCTGGGCTGCAACGAAATTCTGCAGGACAACGGCGCACGGGTGACCCTGTGCATCGAGTGACGTCAGCGCTGGCCTTGGCCCTTGCCCTTGCGGGATGCGCCGCTCCGGTATCGCAGACGGCGGCGTTTCGCGGTGCGTCTGCTCCGATCTATTCCGCTGCCGCACTGGATGCAGAGCGGCTTGAGGGCCGCTGGGTGCAGGCGGCCGGATTCAGTGCGCCGGGGCGCGCCGGCTGTGCGCCCGGTTCGGTTGAGTTCCGCCGCGGTGCAGGCGGCCTGCAGGCCGAGGGACAGCTGTGCCTTGATGGCCGGGTGCAGCGGGTGTCAGGCGCGGTCGGCGTGCTCGGATCGGGTCGGCTGAGCGTCGCGGGGATGGAGGACTGGTGGGTGCTGTGGGTCGACAGCGGCTACCGGACGCTTGCGATCGGCACTCCGTCGGGCGCGTTCGGGTTTGTGCTTGACCGTGGCGCGGTGCCGCCTGACCGGTTTGCGGCGGCACGAGAGATTTTCGAGTTCAACGGCTACCGCGCGGCAGCGCTGGGGCCGCTTTAGCGCACGAGGGACAAGAGCCGGGTCAGGTGGCCGGCCATGTCGCGCGCGCCGACCTCGGCTTCGCGGACCAGTCCGTCGAAATGCTGGGTGATCATCTCGACCCGCGCGCTGTCGCGAAACGCAAGGTAATGGCGGCCAAGGTAGATCACGGCGAGGAGCGGGCCGAACACCGTCACCGGGGCCGAAAACACCCGCCGTGCGTCAAAGAGGCAGATGCGGAGCGAGGGGTAGAGCTGGTCGCAGAGCGTGATCAGCCGCTGAAGCTGGTCAATACGCACCTCGGCGGGCAGGCCGTCGTAGTAGCCCGACGCAGTGGCGAAGGCCTGCAGTTCATGGATCGGCAGGGCGATCTCGTAGTCCGAGCGCGCGCCACGCATCCAGGCCAGCCGGTCCTCGAATGCGCCGAAGGCCTGCTCGGCGGTGCGGCCAAGCTGCGGCGAGTATTCCCATTCCACCATTGCGCGGGTCTTCAGCATGTCGGGCAGGGTGGCGGGGACATGGCGGATCTTGTAGCCCGCCGCCTCGCGGTGCCAGGCGAAGATCGTCTCGTCGATCAGCGCGCGCGGTGCCTCGGTCATCGTCATCGAGGTGGCGAGGAGGTCGGCGATCGGCTCGGGGCGGCTGGAAAGGCCGAGAAGCCAGTCGGCGCTGATGCCAAGCGCGCTGGCGCAGTCGGCGGCAAGCTGGGCATTCGGCAGGCGCACCTCGTAGGACAACAGCGCCGAGATCGTCGATCTGTCGACCCCGGTCCGCCGCGCCAGCGCCGATTGCGTCATGCTGCGGGCGGCCATCGCCTCGGCCAGGCGGACACGAAAGATCGTAGCGCGGTCACGTTTGTCGATTCGTTCCTGCATTCGTTGATTATACACAACAAGTGCGAGTTTCTGTTGCCAATCTTCCGGATTCTCATGTGGCAAGGGCGGTGCTAATGCTCGCTTTGCAAACATCACAGTCCGAGGGCAATCTTGCGGTCCAACATTCCGTCCGTCGAATGGCCAACCCTGCTGCTTCTGGTTGCCACATACCTCGTCTGGATGTTGGCAACCACGGTGCTGTGGAGTTTCATGCCCCTGCTGGGCCTGACCGCAGCGACGCTTGCAATCGCGCAATTCTCGTCGTTGCAGCATGAAGTGTTGCATGGCCATCCGTTCCGGTCGCAGCGGCTGTCAGAGGCGACGGTGTTTCCGGGGCTGACGGTGTTCGTGCCGTACCTGCGCTTCAAGGACTTGCACATCCAGCATCACTTCGATCCCAATCTGACCGACCCCTATGACGACCCGGAATCCAACTTTCAGGACCCGACGCTTTGGGCCCGCAGGTCGGCGTTGTCGAAGCTGATCTACCGCATCAACAACACGCTGGCCGGACGGATGCTGCTGGGGCCGGCGCTGTCGACCTGGGCGCTCCTGCGCGATGACGCGCGGGCGATCCGGGCGGGCAACCGGCGCGTGGCCTTTGGCTGGCTGCTGCATGTGCCGGGCGTGGCGCTGGTTGCAGTCTGGCTGTGGGCGGTTGGGGCAATGCCGGTCTGGGCCTATCTGCTGGCGGCCTACATGGGCTGGAGCCTGCTGAAGATCCGCACCTTCCTGGAACACCGCGCGCATGATGCGGCGCGGGCGCGTTCGGTGGTCATCGAAAGCCGGGGGCCGCTGTCGTTCTTGTTCCTGAACAACAATTTCCATGCCGTGCATCATTCGCAGCCCGCCGTGGCGTGGTACCGGCTGCCCGCGCTCTACCGCGCCAACCGCGAGCACTACATGCGGCGCAACGAAGGCTATGTGTTCCGCGACTACCGCGAGGTGTTCCGCCAGTTCCTGTTCCACGCCAAGGACCCGGTGCCGCATCCGGTCTGGCCGGTCCGCAAGACCGATGCGGGCGCAGTTTCAGCCGATCCGGCGGAAGGTCGGGACGTCGGTGGAATTGTCGAAGAACGGAACCCCGGGCTGCTCGTGCCCGCGCAGTAGGGCGTCTACCTCGGCCAGAACCACTTCGGTGATGAAGGGCAGGTCAAGCCGCCGGGCCGGGCCAAGACCGATCCAGTGCAGGTGCGAAAGCTCGCCCGACGCGCGCGTGAAATCCTCGGGGTCGGCGTCAGGAGCGGACCCATCCATCAGGAAAAAGCGCGCATCGAACCGACGCGTCCGCCCCGGCGGGGTGATCGCGCGAAACACGAAGCGCATCGCGGGGCAGGTCGTGAAGCGCAGGCCGGTTTCTTCCTCCAGTTCGCGTAGGGCCGAACGGGCCAGCACACCCGGCTTGGGCGCATCTGCGTCGCAAAGCATCGCCAGACGCTCGGCGCAGGCAGGGCCAAGGCCGCTGGTCACCGGCGCTGCGTGATCCTCGGGGTCCACCGCGCCACCGGGGAACACATATTTCGTCGGCATGAAGACCGCCCCGGCCCCGCGTTGGCCCATCAGCACCGCAGGGCCCGCATCGGTATTGCGGGTCAGGATCACCGTTGCAGCCGAGCGGATGTGGTCGCTCAATTTGGTGCCCGGAAGCCGTGCATCCGCTTGGCCCACTGCAACGCCACCAGCGCCCCTTTCAGGCGCGGCAACAAGAACAGCGACAGCGCAACCGTGCCGATCGAGAACACCGAAGCGAGGATCATCGGGTCGGGACGCCAGCGCACGAAGGAATAGAGCAGGATCGGCGCCAGAAGATGCCCCACGATCAGGATCGTCAGGTAGGCCGGACCATCGTCGGCCCGGTGATGGTGCAACTCCTCGCCGCAGACCGGGCAATTGTCGCGCACCTTGAGATAGCCGCGCATCATCGGCCCGGCGCCGCAGTTCGGGCATTTCCGCCGCCAGCCGCGCAGGATCGCCGGTTTCAATTCGCGTTCGTCTGCAGCATCGCTGCCAAGAGCCGGACTTGCTGCCGTCATGTAGTTTATCCTTCGCCATGGAAACGCGGGCACGACATGCGCGGCCGGATGACTACATCACGCACCGCCGCCCGTCGACTCGCTTTGCATGAAGATAGTCGTTGGGAAGCCCGATCTACAGTGCGACGACCCCGGATGTGTCCCGATGTCGCAAGCCCGCGACGGAAATTCGCCGATCGCGCGTTTGTACTGTCACAAGGGCCGTCGATAGGGCCCGGAACACAGGAGACTATCATGACTGGACACCTCAAGACCGGCGCGGCAATCGTGGCGCTTCTTTCCCTCGGACTTGCCGGCGCGGCACTGGCTGACCGCGGCCCGCGTGGCGGCGAAGGGCGAGGCGACATGCTGCTTCAGATGTTCGACACGATTGACGGCGACACCGACGGAAAGATCACCGAAGCCGAATTCGACGCGCATCGCGCGGCCGAATTTGCCGCGGCCGATGCAAACTCCGACGGTCTTCTCAGCGCCGAAGAACTGGCGCAGCAGCGGATTGCCCGAATGACGGCGCAGGCGGCCGAGCAGTCGGCCCGGATGATCGAACGCATGGACGCCAATGACGATGGCAGCCTTTCGGCCGAAGAAATGGACCAGACGCCACGCGATCGCCGCTTTGCACGGATGGATACCGACAACGACGGCGCGATCTCCAAGGCCGAGGCCGAGGCTGCGACGGAACGCTTTGCCGGAGGCCGCAAGAAAGGGCGCGGCATGGGCCAGGGCATGGGCCAGGGAATGGGCATGGAAAACTGAGCTCAAGCCTTTTGCACAGTGCCCGGTGACCGGATAGACCTGATGCAGGATGAGCATGGCCTTTGACGCGCATGACGATACCTCGGATGAGGCGCTGATGATCCTGTATGCCAACGGGGATCGATCGGCGGCGCATGTGCTGACCCGGCGGATTGCGCCGCGCGTCATGGCTTATGCCTACCGGCTGTTGTCCGGCGACCGGGCCGAAGCCGAGGACGTGGCGCAGGAAACGATGCTGCGGCTGTGGCGGATTGCGCCACAGTGGCGGCAAGGCGAAGCGACGGTGGCGACCTGGGCTTACCGGGTGGCCACCAACCTGTGCACCGACCGGCTGCGGACCCGCAACCGTCGCCGGCCCACCACGCTGGACGACGCGCCCGAGGTGCCGGATGACGCGCCGTCGGCCGATGCGCGGCTGGTCGAAGGTGACCGCAGCCGGGCCTTGGAGGCGGCGCTTGCAACCCTGCCGGACCGGCAACGTCAGGCGGTGGTGCTGCGTCACATCGAGGGGCTGTCAAACCCCGAAATCGCGTCGATCATGGAGCTTGGCGTCGAAGCCGTGGAAAGCCTGACCGCACGCGGCAAACGCATGCTGACCGCCCAGCTATCGGGGCAGCGGGAAGCGATCGGATATGAGGAAGGCTGACCAGATGCAGGACGATGAGATGGACGAGCTGTTTGCCGAACTCCGCGCCAGGCCCCCGGCCCCGTCGGCGGTGTTGATGGAGCGTGTCCTGTCGGATGCACTGCGCGAGCAACCCCAGCCGAAACCGCGCCAGATCCAGACCCCGGCGACACCGCGCCCTTGGGCGCAACTTTGGACTGGCATCGCCGGGCTGCCAACGCTGGCCGGGGTTTCGGCCGCAATCGTCGGGCTGGTCATCGGATATGCCGACCCCTCAACGGTCGATGTGCTGACGGGTGAGCTGTCCAGCTATTCGCTCGGCGATGCGGACCTTTTCCCCGCCGCAGATTTCCTTCTGGAAGGCTGAACCATGACCGAACCGACAACCCGCCCTGCCACGGCCCGCTGGGTAAAGGTGCTGCTCGCCCTGTCTCTGGCGCTGAACCTCGCCATTCTGGGAATGGTGGGCGGGGCCTTCCTGCGCGACGGCCCGCGCCAGCGTGACATGCCGCGCGACTTGTCCTTTGGCGCTTTCAACGAGGCGCTGTCGCGTGAGGATCGGCGCGAACTGCGCCGCGCCTTCATGGACCGGGCGGACGAATTCCGCACCGGCCGCGCCGCAGCCCAGGCAGAGTTCGCCGCACTGTTGACCGCGCTGCGGGCGGATCCGTTCGACCCGGCCGTGTTGAAGACCGCGTTGCAGAGCATCGAACGGCGCAATGCCGACCGCCTGGCCATCGGCCGGGAACTGGTCGAGGGCCGGATCGTCGCGCTGACCGCTGCGCAACGTCTGGCCTTTGCCGACCGGCTGGAGGCATCGCTGACGCGGAAACGGCCCTGAAGGGCGACAGCAGCTAGGCGACTGAAAGGCGGAACGTCACGCGGTTACGGCCGGAATTCTTGGCGTCCAGAAGCGCCAGGTCAGCCTCTTCGATGACGCTTTCGACGCGGCCGGCGCGGTCTTGTCCCGGACGCGACACCGAAACGCCGATCGATACGGTGGCGCTGAGTGTCACCCCCGACCCAAGGCGGACCGGCCTTTCCTCGATCGCGCGGCAGAGCCGTTCGGCGACACGCCGCGCTTCGTGCATCGCGGTGCGCGGCAGGGCGATCAGGAACTCTTCGCCGCCGATCCGTGCGAGCACATCGGTCATTCGCAGGTTCGAGGTAAGCCGCTGCGCCACCTCGACCAACACCTGGTCGCCGGCGGCATGGCCGAACCGGTCGTTCACCAGCTTGAAGTTGTCCAGATCGACGACCATCACCGCGAAATCTTCGTCATCGCGGTCGGCCTGCAGGGCGATCGCCTCCAGTTTCGGGAGGGCGTAGCGCCGGTTGTGCAGGCCGGTCAGGGGATCGATCATGGCAAGCCGGAGGTTGTTCTGCACCGAGGCGCGCTGCCGGTCGGCGTGGCGCTTGCGGCGCAGCAGGCTGCGCACGCGCAACGCAAGTTCGCGCCCGCTGATGTCGGGGTCGATGGCATCGTCCGCCTCGAGGTCGAAGGCCATGGTGGCGCCCTGATGGTCTTCCGGCAAGTTCACCACGACGACCGAAGAATGGCGCGTCGGCGCGTTGCTTTTGAGTTCCGACAGCAGGCGGAGGCTGCCGTTGCTGCCACCGAAATCGTCGTTGATGATGAAGACATCCGCCGTCGGCGATGGCCCGCCATCCTGGCTGATGTCGGCAAGTGCCTGGGTGCGGGAAAGGATCACGACCGTGTCGCGCGTCTGCTTTTGCAGTTCGCGCTGCCAGCCCAGCAGCATGTCGCAGCGCGACGCCACCAGCGCGATTGTCGCCCTTGGCTCGAAGCCCTGAACGGCTTCGTCAAAGCCTGCCGGCTGCAACTGCTCGTTTACCGAAATTCCCGCATCCCCGCGCGAGCGCAAGAGGTTACGCAACCGCGCCAGCAGGATCGGTTCATGCACGGGCTTGGTCAGCACATCGTCGGCCCCGGCGGCAAAAGCCTCAAGCCGGGCGGCTTCATCGCGGGCCGCCGTCAGCACGATGACCGGCAGGTTGCGGGTGGCGGGCGCGGTGCGGAGCCGCTTGAGAACTTCGTTGCCCATCATGTCCGGCAGCGACAGATCCAGAAGGATCAGGTCGGGCTTGCCGGCACGCGCCATGTCCAGGCAGTCCTGGCCGGTTGCAGCCAGCATCGGCTCGTAGAACGCCGCCGCAAGCCATGCGCGGTAGACGATGCGATTGGTCGCAACATCATCAACAATGAGGATTCGGCCATTCATGCGAGGAGTGCCATTGGTGGCTGCGTTGTCTTGTGCTACAGTGTGTTGTGAACTTAGTTAACAAATCCTTTCCGATTTGACGAAAATCCTGCGGCAGGGCATGAGTCACCTGGCAGAGGCGGGAGGATGATCGCACCATGCAGCAGGAAGCAGCTCAGACCGTCGCATTGCAGGCGCTGGGCTGGATTTTGGCCGATGACGAGGTCGCGCAGGCGTTCCTGTCGGCAACCGGTGTGACGGCGGGCGAACTTGCAGCCCGCGCTCAGGAGGCCGAGTTCCACGGTGCAATCCTTGATTTTCTGCTGATGGACGATCAATGGATCGTCGGGTTCTGCGATGCGGTCGGACTGCCTTACACCGTGCCGATGGCGGCTCGGTCAGCCCTTCCGGGCGGCCAACAGGAGCATTGGACATGACCACAGGATCCGCCACACCCAAGGCCCGCCGCGTCGACGGCTTCGTCTTCGACAAGGACGGCACATTGTTTGACTTCCGGGTCAGCTGGGGCCGCTGGGCGCAAAGTTTCATCAACCAGATGGCGCGCGACGACGATCATGCGCTGCGTCTTGGCCAGGCTATCGGTTTTGACCTGGCAACCCAGCAGTTCGCGCCGGACAGCCCGGTCATCGCGGCGACCGCATCCGACATCGCAGCCGCGCTCTTGCCCGAGTTGCCGGAGTTCGACCATGCCGGGCTGACCGACAGCATCGACCAGGCCGCCGCCAGCGCGACCATGGCCGAAGCGGTGCCGCTGCACCCGCTTCTGCGCCAGTTGCGCGAAGCCGGCATGAAGCTGGGCGTTGCAACCAACGATTCCGAAGTGCCGGCACGGGCACATCTGGCGGCCCATTCCGTCACCGACTACTTCGATTTCATCGCTGGATACGATTCCGGCTTTGGGCCGAAGCCCGGCCCCGGCATGTGCCTCGCGTTTGCCCAAGCCGTCGGGCTGGAGCCCTCTCGCGTCGCGATGATCGGGGACAGCCGGCACGATCTCGAGGCCGGGCGCGCGGCGGGAATGGTCTGCATCGGGGTTCTCACCGGACTTGCGACGCGGTCTGATCTGGCACCCCATGCCGACGTCGTGCTGTCCGACATCGGGCAACTTCCCGGCTGGATGGCTGCCAGCTGAAACCATAATCGGGCGCTCTGGTCTGAAAACGACGCATCTGCGTCGCGAACACGGTTCCCATCTCTGCTCCCTATCCGTCATGGTCCTGCATGAGATGCGAGAGGAGCAATCATGACCGAAGAACCGAGCCGGAAGAAACGTGCCGGTGGGCGGGCGGGGATGAAGATCCGCGCCGGTACGGCTGTGATCGACCAGATGCCGTGGCGTATTCCGGTGAACCCGGATCGCCCGATCGAGCCGCTGGATGCCGAGGGGGTCCAGCGTGTTCACAAGACGGCGATGCGTATCCTGAGGGACATCGGCATCGAGTTCCTGAACCCTGAGGCCGTGGCGATCCTGAAGAAGGCCGGTTGCACGGTCAACGGCACCAACGTCCGCATGGACGAGGACTTCGTGATGGAGATGGTCGGCCACGCGCCCGAGACCTTTACCATCACGCCGCGCAACCCGGCGCGCGAGATCATCATGGGCGGCAACCACATGGTGTTCGTCAACGTCTCGTCGCCGCCCAACTCGTGGGACATGGAGCGGGGCAAGCGGTCGGGCGACTTCGAGACCTTCAAGGAGTTCATGAAGCTGACGCAGTATTTCAACTGCATCCACGTCGCCGGCGGCTATCCGGTGGAGCCGATCGACATCCACGCCTCGGTTCGGCATCTGGACTGCCTGTATGAAAAGCTGACGATCACCGACAAGGTTGTCCATGCCTACTCGCTGGGTACCGAGCGGGTCGAGGACGTGATGGAGATGGTCCGCATCGCGGGCGGGCTGACGGAGGAGGAGTTTCAGGCCAAGCCGCGGATGTATACCAACATCAACTCGGTCAGCCCCCTGAAGCACGACTTCCCGATGCTGGACGGCGCGATGCGGATGGCGCGGCGGGGGCAGCCGGTGGTGATCACGCCGTTCACGCTGGCCGGGGCGATGGCGCCGGTCACGATGTCGGGCGCGGTGGCCTTGTCGCTGGCCGAGGCTTTGGCGGCGCTGGCGCTGCTGCAATACATCAACCCCGGCTGTCCGGTCGCAATCGGCACCTTCACCTCGAACGTCGACATGAAGTCGGGCGCGCCTGCTTTCGGCACGCCGGAATACATGCGGGCGACGCAGATGACGGGGCAGCTGGTGCGCTTTTATGGCGTGCCGATGCGGGCGTCGGGGGTTTGTGCGGCCAACGTGCCGGACGGGCAGGCGATGTGGGAGACGTCGAACTCGCTCTGGTCCG
>LNFM01010859.1_pt1 | contig 12623 bp, 11 predicted proteins | sample 596031 | NCBI WGS metagenome assembly LNFM01 (sample SAMN04254537, study PRJNA301005) | activated carbon metagenome | isolation source: dual media filters at the Ann Arbor, Michigan drinking water treatment plant | place: USA: Ann Arbor
CCTGTCGTTACGGACCCGCTATTGCCGGTGAATCCCACGAATATTGAGGGCTTTAGGGTTAGGAAAGACTTACTGTCTGGGCATTGGGTGGACCTCGCTGGGAGCGGCATTCGGGCGGTCGGCGCCGGCCGGCGGCTATACTTGGCTCCGTTTTTGGAGATCAACGACGGCGTCGGTGGGTCGTTAACCAGGGGAGTATTGAATGAGAATTGTCAGGGCCGGAACGTGGATTGCGGCTATTGCGATGGTGTCGCTGTCGGCTTTTGCAGAGCCGGTGACTCGCCTCCACACCAATTATTACTACATCGACGGCAGTTCGGCGACCCTGCTGGCCGGGCAGATCGAGCAAAAGGGCCCGCCCGGTGCCGATGGCAAACGCCATCCCGCGCATACCAAATGGAACATCCAGTGGAAATTTCGCCATGTCCAGGAGGGGGTCAGCTGCAGCATGAAGGAAGCGGCAGTCCTGGTCGGTGTCGCACAGACCATGCCCCGCTGGCGCGGAGAGGCGCAAAGCGGTGGCGCACTCAAGGCGCGCTGGCAGAAGTTCATCGAGGCAGTAAGGCGTCACGAGGATGTGCATAAGGACAACGCCATCAAAGCCGGCACCGAGATCGAGTCGGCGCTGCTGTCGGTCAAGCCGCACAGCAATTGCGAGGACCTGGCCCGCACCGCCAACGCGGCGGCCGAGGAGATCGTCACAAAGTACCAGAAACTCGACGAAGATTACGACCGCAAGACGCGCTACGGGCGCAGCCAGGGCGCCACGCTGATCTGAACCGGCTCAAGTTTGTTCGGGGCAGGCTCAGCTCCTGGCGCCGAGCGCCATTGCGCGGGCGCGGCTGCCTTCGGCTTCTTGCAGCGCGGCTGCGCCGTCCCACTCGGTGGCTGCCCATCCATGCAGGTTTTCCGCTGCAATCCGGGTAAGGGCCTGGATCCAATCGGGGCGCTGGTTGAGGGCGGGAATGTAGTGAAACTCGCGACCGCCGGCTTCGAGGAAGGCAGCCTTGTTTTCGATCGCGATTTCCTCAAGGGTTTCCAGGCAGTCGGCGACGAATCCCGGACAGACCACGTCGATTCGACCGGTCTTGCGCTTGCCCAGCTCCGAGACGGTATTCATGGTATAGGGCTTCAGCCATTCGGCGCGGCCGAATCGCGACTGGAACGTCACCATGTACTGCTCTGGCTTGAGTCCCAATTCCTGCCCCAGCAACCGACCGGTCTTGTGGCATTCGCAGTGATAGGGGTCGCCCCGGTCCAGCGAAAAACGTGGCACGCCGTGAAAGCTCATGACCAGCTTGTCGGGGCGGCGATTGACCATCCAGTAGTCGCTGATATTCTTCGCCAGCGCCCCAATATAAGCCGGATGGTCGTGGTAATGCTTGATCAGCCGCAGGGCCGGGGTATTGCGCATTTTCTTCACCGCGTCGAATACCGCATCGAAGGCACTTGCGGTGGTGCTGGCGGCGAACTGGGGATAAAGCGGCAGCACCAGGATGCGATCGCAGCCCAGTTGCCGGAGCTCTTCCAAGCCCCGTTCCACCGAAGGTTCGCCGTAGCGCATCGCCCAGGCCACCGCATGCGGCGTCTTCACCCGTTCGCCGAGATAGCCTTTAAGCATCTTGGCCTGCTTTTCGGTATGCACCGCCAACGGCGAGCCTTCCTTGGTCCAGATCTTTGCGTACTTTTCTGCAGATTTCCTGGGCCGGGAATTGAGAATGATGCCGTTGAGAATCGGCCACCAGATCAACCGCGGGATTTCCACTACCCGGGGATCTGAAAGAAACTGCTTCAGGTATGGCCTCACCGCTTGCGCGGTCGGCGCCTCCGGGGTGCCAAGGTTGATCAGCAGTATGCCGGTCTTGGCGATGGTGCCGTGTGCAAACTTAGGTTCGGAAAGGAAACCCATGGTCTGAGGTCCGGAATATCGGGGCGAAGAACCCCAGTGTACTGTTGAAACGTCCCGGTCGGGCCACTTGCGGCCCTGTTACCGGACTAGTGTTGCGACAGGGCGCTCGACAGCAGCTTGGCGGTAATGTCGACGATCGGGATCACCCGCTCGTAGGCCATCCGGGTAGGGCCGATTACACCGACGGTGCCTACCACCTGCCCGTCGACTTCATAAGGTGCGGTCACTACGCTGCACTCATCCAGGGGCACCAGACCCGATTCGCCGCCGATGAATATCTGTACACCCTGCGCCCGGCTGCTGGTATCCAGCAGTTGCAGCAGCCCGGTCCTGCTTTCGAACATGTCGAACAGCCGGCGCAGGTTCGCCACGTTGGACGACAGGTCATGGACATGCAGCAGGTTGTGTTCGCCGGAGAGGACATAGTCCTCGGAGTTGCGGCTCATCACCTCGGTGCCGGCGTCCAGCGCCTTGGTCATCAGCTGCGTCATTTCCTCGCGCAGCTTGCGCAAGTCTTCGTGAATCCGCGGCTTGATCTCGTCAAACGTCAGGCCCGAAAAATTCTGGTTTAGGAAATTGGCTGCTTCGGACAGCTCGGACGCGCTGTACGAGCGGTCGGTAGAAATGATCCGGTTTTGCACATCGCCGTCGGGCGCGACGATGATCAGCAGGATTCGCTTCTCCGAAAGGCTGAGAAACTCGAGATGGCGAAAGGCGGCGCTGCGGCGCTTCGGCGTCATCACCACGCCGGCGAACCGGGTCAGGTCGGAGAGCAGGTGCGAGGCCTGGGACACCAGCTTCTGGGTGTTGTCGGGTTGGAGTTGGTCCTCGAGTTGGTGAATCTCGAACTGGTCTAGCGGCCTGACCTTGAGCAGCGTGTCGACAAAGAAACGGTAGCCGCGCGGCGTCGGCACCCGACCTGCGGACGTGTGCGGGCTGGCGATAAACCCGAATTCTTCCAGGTCGGCCATGATGTTGCGGATGCTCGCCGGGCTTAGATCCAGGCCCGAGAAGCGCGCCAGTGCGCGCGATCCCACCGGCTGGCCGTCCGATATGTAGCGCTCTACCAGTGTCTTGAGCAGGATCTGGGCGCGATCGTTGAGTTTGGATTCGGCGTTTGCCATGAAGCCATTCTACAAAGGTTTTCGCCGGCAAGGCGGCAGTCTGCGTGCAGTCGGCGATATCGGGGGAAATATGCTCTAATTCAGGGCATGTCGAACGCATTCAATGCCATCGCCCTGATCGGCAAGTACAAGAGTCCGGAGATCGCCGAACCGCTGTTGCAGCTTGCCGATTTTCTGACCAAGCGCGGCACCCGTGTGCTGCTTGATCCAATCACTGCAACCCATATCGGTACCGACAGTCGTGAAGTGCTGCCGCTGGAAGAGGTCGGCCGTGCCGCGGACCTGGCGATCGTCATCGGCGGCGACGGCACCATGCTCAATATTGCCCGCACCTTCGCTCCGTACAATGTGGCGCTGGTCGGGGTCAATCAGGGGCGCCTCGGATTCCTGACCGATATTTCCATGGATTCCATGTTCGAAACCATGGGTTCCATACTCGACGGCAACTTCGTCACCGAATCGCGCATGCTGCTGCAGGCCGAGGTCGTCAGCGCCGGCGACAGCGTGCTCGAGGTGCTGGCGTTCAACGACGTGTCGGTGAACAAGGGCGCCGAGGGCAGCCTGATCGAGATCGAAGTGCGCATCGACGGGCAGTTCGTCTACAACCTGCGCTCAGACGGATTGATTGTCACCAGCCCGACCGGCTCCACGGCCTATGCGCTCTCGTCCGGGGGGCCGATTCTGCATCCGGGCCTGGGCGTGATCGGCCTGGTGCCGGTCAGTCCGCATACGCTGTCCAACCGGCCGATCGTGGTCAGCGGCGACGCAATGATCGAGATCCTGATCCACAAGGCCGCGGATGCGCGCGTTCACTTCGACAGTCATTCGCACCACGAACTCAAAGAGCGCGACCAGGTCCTCGTGCGCCGCAGTCCGCAGGCGATCCGCCTGCTGCACCCGCTCGGGCACAACTACTACCATATGCTGCGGGAGAAGCTGCATTGGAGTGAGACCCTGTAGCGCACACTGCAGCCCGCCGTACCGCACACCGCATACATTCCCAGGCAAATATGTTGCGCAGTCTGAGCATCCGCGACTTTGTCATCGTCGAAAAACTCGATCTTGAGTTTCAGCCCGGTTTCACCGTGCTCACCGGTGAAACCGGCGCCGGCAAGTCGATCATGATCGATGCGCTGGCTGTGGTGCTCGGCGAGCGGGCGGAATCCGGCCTGGTCCGGGAAGGACGGGACAAGGCCGAGGTCAGCGCGGAATTCATGCTGGAAAAGCTGCCGGCGCTGCGCGGCTGGCTCGAAGCCAGCGATCTCGCGGATGACGGCGGTGGCTGCCTGTTGCGACGAGTGATCGAGGCCTCGGGACGCTCGCGCGCCTATGTCAACGGCCGCCCGGCCACGGTGCAACAGTTGAAGGAAATCGGCGAGCACCTGGTCGACATCCATGGCCAGCATGCGCATCAATCCCTGCTGCGCGCCGGCGCCCAGCGCGATCTGGTGGACGGTTACGCCGGCGCGGGTGATCTCTCCGGCGCGGTGGCCGAACGTTTCCACGCATGGCAGGCCTTGCGGCAACAGCGCAAAGCGCTGGAAACCAATGCCCAGGCGCTGGCCGCCGAACGAGAGCAACTGGAATGGCAGGTGGGTGAGCTCGAGGCCCTGGGTTTTCGCACCGGGGAGTGGGAGGAACTGCAGTCCGAACACCGGCGGCTGGCGCATGCCGCCGGACTGATCGAAGCGGTCGAATTCAGCCTCGACGTGCTTTCGGAGGGCGAGATTTCGACCCTGGGTGCGGTGGCATCGGTGCAATCGCGGTTGAACGGCATGGTCGAATACGACCCGAGCCTGAAGGAAGTTCTGGACGTGCTCGAGCCGGCGCGTATCCAGTTGCAGGAGGCGGTATACAGCCTGCGACATTACCAGCAGCGCCTCGACCTGGATCCGCAGCGACTGCGCGACGCCGAGGCGCGGCTCGATGCGGTGCACACCGCGTCGCGCAAGTTTCGGGTCGATCCGCTGGAAATTCCGGATCGCCTGGCGCAGATGCAAGCGCGGCTCGCCCAACTGGAAACCGGACTTGATCCCGAAGCACTGCGCGCGCGCGAGCATGAAGTCGAGGCGGCTTACCAGGCGCAGGCGAGAAAGCTGTCCGCTGTACGCAAAAAGGCGGCTGCGGAATTCGCGTGGAAGGTGACAGCATCGATGCAGGAGTTGGCTATGGGTGGCGGCGCATTCGAGATCGCACTCAATCCGCTGGCGGAAGGAAGTGCCCATGGCCTCGAACAGGTTGAGTTTCTGGTCGCCGGGCACGCCGGAACCAGCGCCCGCCCGCTGTCGAAGGTTGCGTCAGGCGGCGAACTGTCGCGAATCAGTCTGGCGATCCAGACCGTGACCAGCCGGCTTGCGGCGGTGCCGACACTGATATTCGATGAAGTGGACGCCGGCATCGGGGGCCGGGTTGCCGAGATCGTCGGGAGGATGTTGCGGGACTTGGGCCGCAGTCATCAGGTAATGTGCGTGACCCACTTGCCACAGGTTGCCGCCGCTGCAGACCGGCAGTTGCAGGTCAGCAAATCAGTCGCGAATGGAAACGTCTCCAGTGCGGTGGTGACACTCGATCAGAAGGCCAGAATCGAGGAAGTGGCACGGATGCTGGGCGGGGTGAAGATCACCGAGACCACCCGCAAGCATGCGGCCGAAATGCTCGGGCTGAACAAGTGAGCCGCGGGGCTCGTCAGGGCTTGGGCTTGTTCGGGCAATTGGCGCGCACGCAGTCGGCGTAAATTTGCAGCGAGTGCTCGTGTATCGTGAACCCACGATCCTTGGCGATCTTGGTCTGCCGGCGCTCGATCTCCGCGTCGTAGAACTCCTCGACATGAGCGCACTGGATGCAGACCAGGTGATCGTGATGCCCGCCCTGGTTCAACTCGAACACCGCCTTGCCAGATTCAAAATGGTGGCGCATCAGGATTCCGGCCTGCTCGAACTGGGTCAGCACCCGGTAGATGGTTGCCAGCCCGATCTCCATGCCTTCATTCATCAGCAGTTTGTAGACATCTTCGGCGGTGAGATGCCGCACGTCGCTGTTCTCGAACAGATCGAGAATCTTCAGACGCGGAAGTGTCGCTTTCAGTCCGATGTTCTTCAGATCGTGGGGTGTGCTCATGGCGGGACTGACACAGGAGGGCAGGTGAATTATCATATCGGCTTTCACCTTACTTGGAAACTGTGCCCGGATGCGGCGTGCGCCGGGGCACCACTGATTTCATGCGTCTTCTCCTGATTCTGTCGCTACTGCTGTCCGGCTGCATGCTCACAGCCCACAAAATCGAAATGCAGCAGGGCAACTACGTCGATCAGGAAATGATCGGCAAGCTCAGGCCCGAGATGACGCGTTCCCAGGTGCGCTTTGTTCTCGGCACGCCGCTGGTGGCCGACGTCTTCCATCCCGATCGCTGGGATTACATCTACCTGACCGGCGAGGCTGGCGATGTCAAGCGGCAACGCCGGATCACCGTGGTGTTCGACGGTGACACGCTGAAACGCATCGAAGGCGACGTCAACCCGGGCGAGAACCTTACGCTTGCACCGGAAGGCGCCGCCAAGCCCTGACCGCTGACTGCGCACCGGATCACTACAATGACAATCCAGAACCTGGCAATTGCCGGCAGCACCGGCCGCATGGGCCGCGCGCTGATCGAAGCGATCGCGCAAACGCCAGATTTCCGTCTGAAGGCGGCTCTGGAACGGGCGGACAGCCCGCTGATCGGCCGCGATGCTGGCGAGGCGATTGGCGCGTCCTGCGGCGTGCCGATCTCCGCTGATCTCGATTCGGCGTTGCCGGGTTGCGATGTCCTGATTGATTTCACCCGCCCCGAAGCCACGATCCGGCATCTCGATCTCTGCCGCAGGTCCGGTGTCCGCATGGTGATCGGCACCACCGGATTCAGCGCCGACCAGAAAAAGTTGATCGTGGAGGCGTCGAAAACCATTTCGATGGTGATGGCGCCGAACATGAGCGTGGGCGTGAACCTCACTTTCAAGTTGATGGAGCTTGCGGCCCGGGTCCTTGCCGAGGGCTACGACATCGAGATCATCGAAGCCCATCATCGCCACAAGGTTGACGCGCCCTCAGGAACGGCGCTGCGCATGGGCGAAGTGATTGCCGGGGCGCTCGGACGCGACCTGGCCGATTGCGCAATTTACGGCCGCGAGGGCGTGACCGGCGAGCGCAGGCCTTCCACCATCGGCTTTGCCACGGTGCGCGGTGGCGATATCGTCGGCGATCACACTGCGCTGTTCGCGGGCATCGGCGAGCGCGTGGAAATCACCCACAAGGCCTCGAGCCGTGCCACGTTTGCGCTGGGCGCATTGCGTGCCGTGCGCTTCCTGGCGGGAAAGAGCAGCGGACTGTTCGACATGCAGGACGTGCTCGGGCTGAAATGAGCGCGCATTGAACGGCGCCAACCGTTCATCTATAATGTCGGGCCATACGAAAGCGGGAGAGGCATGCGCCTCTCCCGCTTTCCATGTGTACCTCACAAACCGCAATTCCGGGAGCCACTCGTGCCTGCGCTTGATCGTCAGCCTGCCGTCCTGGTGCTCGCCGACGGCACGATTTTCCGGGGCATTTCCATCGGCGCCGTCGCCCACACCGCCGGCGAAGTGGTGTTCAACACTTCCATGACCGGCTATCAGGAGATCCTCACCGATCCTTCCTACTGCCGGCAGATCGTCACCCTGACCTATCCGCATATCGGCAACGTTGGCGTCAACGCCGAAGATGTGGAGTCGAACAAGGTATTTGCCGCCGGCCTGGTGATTCGAGACCTGCCGAGGCTGGCCAGCAATTTCCGCCGCACCCAGGATCTGCAGGATTACCTGCGCGAACAGGATGTCCCGGCGATAGCCGGTATCGACACCCGGCGGCTTACCCGCATTCTGCGGGAACAAGGCGCGCAGAGTGCCTGCCTGATGGCGGGCAAGGTTGACGAAGCCTTCGCCCTGGAACAGGCTCGCGCCTTCCCCGGGCTGGCCGGCATGGATCTGGCGAAAGTCGTCAGTTGCAGCAAGTCCTACCAGTGGAACCAGACGGAATGGGCGCTCGGGCGGGGCTACGGCAGTCTGGGCGAAGCGAAATACCATGTCGTCGCCTTCGACTATGGCATCAAGCACAACATTCTGCGCAAGCTGGCGAGCCGCGGTTGCCGCCTGACGGTGCTTCCGGCCCAGGCCACTGCCCGGGACGCACTGGCGCTCAAACCCGATGGCGTATTTCTGTCGAACGGTCCGGGCGACCCCGAGCCCTGCGACTACGCGATTGCAGCGATACGCGAGCTAGTGGACTCCGGCATACCCATATTCGGCATTTGCCTGGGCCATCAGTTGCTTGGCCTGGCCAGCGGCGGCCGTACCCGCAAGATGAAATTCGGTCACCACGGGGCCAACCACCCGGTGCAGGATCTGGATACCGGCCGGGTGATGATTACCAGCCAGAACCACGGTTTTGCTGTGGACGCCGACAGCCTGCCCGCGAATGCGCGCGTGACCCACGTATCCCTGTTCGACGGCAGCTTGCAAGGTTTTACCCGTACCGACCGGCCGGCGTTCTGTTTCCAGGGTCACCCGGAAGCCAGCCCCGGGCCGCATGACGTCGATTACCTGTTCGATCGTTTCGTCGCCCTGATTGAGCAGAACCGGCCGCATCGTTAGGCTGACGCAACGTACAAATCATGCCGAAACGCAACGACATACAGAGCATCCTGATCATCGGCGCCGGTCCGATCGTTATCGGTCAGGCCTGCGAGTTCGACTATTCCGGCGTGCAAGCCTGCAAAGCGCTGCGCGAGGAAGGCTACCGCGTGATCCTGGCGAACTCCAACCCGGCTACGATCATGACCGATCCGGAGATGGCCGACGTCACCTACATTGAGCCGATCACCTGGCAGATGCTGGAAAAGATCATCGCCGCCGAGCGCCCCGATGCGCTGCTGCCCACCATGGGCGGACAGACCGCGCTGAACTGCGCGCTCGATCTGGCGAAACACGGCGTGCTGGAAAAGTACGGCGTAGAAATGATCGGCGCCTCGAAGGAGGCGATCGATAAGGCCGAGGACCGGGAGAAGTTCAAGAAAGCCATGACCCGGATCGGACTGGCGAGCGCCCGATCCTCCATTGCCCACAGCCTTGAAGAGGCCTTGCAGGTGCAGGCAGCGATCGGCTTTCCGACCATCATCCGCCCGTCCTTCACGCTTGGGGGCGCCGGCGGCGGCATCGCCTACAACAAGGAAGAATTCGTCGCCATATGCGAACGCGGGCTCGACGCCTCGCCCACCAAGGAGCTGCTGATCGAGGAATCGCTGATCGGCTGGAAAGAATTCGAGATGGAGGTGGTGCGCGACAAGAAGGACAACTGCATCATCGTCTGCTCGATTGAGAACTTCGACCCGATGGGCATCCACACCGGCGATTCGATCACGGTGGCGCCGAGCCAGACGCTCACCGACAAGGAGTACCAGATCCTGCGCAACGCATCGATCGCGGTGCTGCGCGAGATCGGCGTCGACACCGGCGGATCGAACGTCCAGTTCGCGCTCAATCCGGACGACGGGCGCATGGTGGTGATCGAGATGAATCCACGGGTGAGCCGCTCCTCGGCACTGGCCTCCAAGGCGACCGGTTTCCCGATTGCAAAAGTGGCGGCCAAGCTTGCCGTCGGCTATACGCTCGACGAGCTCAAGAACGATATCACCGGGGGGGCCACGCCGGCGTCCTTCGAGCCTAGCATCGATTACGTGGTCACCAAGATTCCGCGCTTCGCTTTCGAGAAGTTTCCGCAGGCGGACTCCCGGCTCACCACCCAGATGAAGTCGGTGGGTGAGGTGATGGCCATGGGCCGGACCTTCCAGGAGTCGTTGCAGAAGGCGCTGCGCGGGCTGGAAACCGGCATCGATGGCTTCGATGAAGTGACCACCGATCGCGAGACCATCGAGACCGAGCTGGGCGACGCCGGACCGGACCGAATTCTGTATATCGGAGACGCCTTGCGCATCGGCATGAGCCCGGAGGAAGTGCATCAACTTACCCGGATCGACCCCTGGTTCCTGGCGCAGATCGCCGAATTGATCGAGATGGAAAAGTCGCTGGCCGGTAAGCGCGTTGGCGACCTGGATCGCGATACGCTCCTCACATTGAAGCAGGCCGGTTTTTCCGACCGACGCCTGGCCATCCTGCTGAACGCTACCCAGGACGCGGTGCGCGCCAAGCGCTGGGATCTCAAGGTGCGGCCGGTGTATAAGCGGGTCGACACCTGCGCCGCCGAGTTCGATACCCGCACCGCCTACATGTATTCCACCTATGAGGAGGAGTGCGAGTCGCGGCCGACCGATCGCAAGAAAATAATGGTGCTGGGTGGCGGGCCGAACCGGATCGGCCAGGGCATTGAGTTCGATTACTGCTGTGTGCATGCCGCGCTGGCCCTGCGCGAGGATGGTTACGAGACCATCATGGTAAATTGCAATCCCGAGACGGTCTCCACCGATTACGATACTTCGGACCGCCTGTATTTCGAGCCGCTGACACTGGAGGACGTGCTCGAAATCGTTGCGGTGGAAAAGCCGGTCGGGGTAATCGTGCAGTTCGGCGGCCAGACCCCGCTGAAGCTGGCTCAGGACCTGGACGCAAACGGCGTGCCGATCATCGGTACCAGTCCTGACATGATCGATTGCGCCGAAGATCGCGAGCGTTTCCAGAAGATGCTGATGGCGCTGCAGATCAAGCAGCCGCCGAACCGCACCGCGCGCAACCCGGAGGCGGCAATTGCGTTGGCGCAGGAGATCGGTTACCCGCTGGTGGTGCGGCCGTCTTATGTGCTGGGCGGGCGCGCCATGGAGATCGTCCACGAGCAGCGCGACCTGGAGCGCTACATGCGCGAGGCAGTGAAAGTCTCGAACGACTCGCCGGTGTTGCTCGATCGCTTTCTGAACGACGCCATCGAAGTCGATGTCGATGCGGTCTGCGACGGCGAGCAGGTACTGATTGGCGGCATCATGGAACACATCGAACAGGCCGGCGTGCATTCCGGCGACTCGGCCTGCTCCTTGCCGCCTTTCAGTCTGTCCCAGGCGCTGCAGGACGAACTGCGCCGGCAGACCGAGGTGATGGCCCGCGCCCTTCAGGTTGTGGGCCTGATGAACGTGCAGTTCGCCATCCAGAACGACGAGGTGTTCGTGCTCGAGGTCAATCCGCGCGCTTCGCGTACGGTACCTTACGTTTCCAAGGCCACCGGCCTGCCACTGGCCAAGATTTCCGCCCGCTGCATGGCCGGCCAGTCGCTGAAAGGCCAGGGCATCAAGGGCGAGGTGATCCCGCCCTACTATTCGGTGAAAGAGGCGGTGTTCCCGTTCATCAAATTTCCGGGCGTGGACACGATCCTTGGCCCGGAGATGAAATCCACTGGCGAGGTCATGGGCGTGGGCGACAGCTTTGCCGAGGCCTTCGTGAAGTCACAGCTCGCGGCCGGCGTAAAACTGCCGACCAGTGGCAAGGTATTCATCAGTGTGCGCAACTCCGACAAGCCCAGGGTGGTGGAGATAGCACGCGCACTGGCGGATCTGGGTTTCCAGCTGCTGGCCACTCGCGGCACGGCGGCGGCTTTCACCGAAGCCGGACTGCAAGTGACCCCGGTCAACAAGGTGGCGGAGGGCCGTCCGCACGTGGTCGACATGATCAAGAACGGTGAGATCTCGATGATCATCAACACCGTCGAAGACCGCCGCAGCGCGATGCAGGATTCCTATTCGATCCGGCGCTCCGCGCTACAGGCGCGAGTCACTTACTACACCACCATTGCCGGTGCCCGGGCAGCCTGCGCCGGCATGCAGCAGAACATGAGCGAGCTGGGCGTCTACTCGCTGCAGAAGTTGCACGCACGACTTCACTGAACCCGGGACCGGCAGGCGGCGACCGGTTGCCGTGGAGCTGCCCCTGACAGGGCCGGTCACCGAACCAAAGAGGATTTGACGATGGGCAAGATTCCACTCACGGTCAAGGGCGCGGAAATGTTGCGCAGTGAGCTGCACCAACTGAAAACGGTCGAAAGGCCGAAAGTGATCGCGGCCATCCAGGAAGCGCGATCCCACGGCGACCTGTCCGAGAACGCAGAGTACGACGCCGCCAAAGAGCGGCAGAGCTTCATCGAGGGCCGGATCGTCGAGGTGGAAGGCAAGCTCTCCAATGCCCAGATAATCGATCCGGCGCTTGTCGATGCCGACGGCCGCTGCGTGTTTGGCGCCACGGTGGAACTTGAAGACCTTGGCAGCGGCGACACCGTGACCTATCAGATCGTCGGCGACGACGAGGCGGACATCAAGAACGGCAAGATCTCGATCAGTTCGCCGATCGCCCGTGCGCTTATCGGCAAGTCCGCCGGCGATGTCGCCGAGGTGCAGGCCCCCGGGGGTGTCAAGGAATTCGAGATCCTGGACGTGAAGTATTTGTAGGGACGAGGAACGAGGGGCGAGAGACGAGTGAAAGCGCAAAACCTCGTCAGATAGTGCGCCCCGAAATCAGATCAAACCAGGCTTTGCCCGCCCCTCGCCCCAATGAAATCCCTCACCGAATTCCTGCAGGCTGCCGCCA
>LNFM01022928.1_pt1 | contig 12622 bp, 13 predicted proteins | sample 596031 | NCBI WGS metagenome assembly LNFM01 (sample SAMN04254537, study PRJNA301005) | activated carbon metagenome | isolation source: dual media filters at the Ann Arbor, Michigan drinking water treatment plant | place: USA: Ann Arbor
CGATAGATATCTGCGGCGCGGCTGTCCAGCGGCAGGAAACCACTGACTGCTGTGCAAATGGCAGCAAGCGACAACATGACGACCAAGCCTGAGCGCCGGGGTAAGAGCGTTGATGACCGCCTGATCACGGCCACAATCTGGGGAGCTTTGTGCACGTTGGCCTCCAAGGCTGATGTTTCAGGGATAGCACCTGCCTACCCGTATAAATCCTATGCGATGTCGGTGTCTCCTGTGGTATCCATCCCGCACCTTGTGGGAATCTGGTCTCGCGCGGGTACTGTTGGGCGTTTGGTTGGCCGCCATCAGCTCTTCGTGCGTGCCCTGTTCCAACAGCCGTCCCTCGTCGATGGCCCCGTGCGGCCGCATAGGGTGACTCCTGCGGCACGATGGTGATCTGCGCGCGCAGGAGCAGGTCAAATGCGACCGTTGCCGCTGCCCATGCCCGAAGGGCTCAAGGGCCGATGGAGTGAAAGCCCAAGTGAAATAGCCGTTATTTTCAGACAGTGACTGGCCTGATCTGCGCAGTCACACCGACGAGAACGATTTGCTCTGATTCTTTCAGCCTGAATTTCTGCAATTACCGGAGTGATTGGCTGGACAGCTGAAGTTCCGGCGATTGGGGACATTGATGCCGCGCCGACTGGCTTGATCGTAATGGTTGACCAAAGACGGCTTGGTCGGGTTGACACCAAAACCGCAGCCAAAAACCCGGTGGTTCTGAACCCAGCCGATTTCCCGCGCCGAGGAGCCGCAGGCCTGGCTGACCTCTCCCATATTGATGTCACCGGCAACGCGGTCAATGAATGCAGAGCCACGCGGACCATAGCAGACGCTGGCACCAAACAACACGTCCTTACTTTCGGTTGGTCGAGGACAAACGACCACACCTTCCGGCCAGCGGATATTCGGCTCCGTTTTCCGTGCCTGTGATTGATCTGTATTCTTACTGCCCGGGTCCGCCTTGGGCTTCTGAACACCTGGACTCTGTACTGTTTGTTCGCGTGTAGAGGGCTGGAGATTCTGCACGCGCGCGCTGGATTGGGCAGCGACAGCTCTCGGCGACTGAGACTGGCTCTGCGATGTGACGGGCGCCGTTACTTGGGGGACGGGTTGCGTCGCTGAAGCTCGACGATTCGACTGTTCTTGAAGTCTTTGCGCTTGAGTGAGTCGATCTTGGGCAACCTCCGAAAACGCTTGCCCCGTAACCGCGGCAAATTCGGACAGAGACTGCCTGAATTCCCTGCGCTCTCGCCTTCTCTGTTCAACAAGCTTTTCCTCTTCACGTTTCACATCAGAATCTAGTTTTGCAAGGGCCTCTCTTCTGGCCATCGAATGAGCATCCGGCAGCATGGCAGCGTCAAACCTGAATGGATTTCCGTCACTGACGTTCTCCACGTATATCACCATAGGTTCGCCCGTATAAATAACAGCAGGTCCGCTGGAGTATTGCAATCCAAGTTCTTTCGTATTAAGAGCCCGAGAACCTACGCGAATCTGATATCGGCCCGGCATCGCGTTTTTGATCGTAATCTCCGCCGGATTTTGCCCTTCAGCAAATTCACCGCAAATGACTTTTCCCTGCGGATCAAGAACAACTACATTGTGTTCCAGTTGTCCGAGGGCAAAAATGCGAAGCGTCATGGGAACTTTGACGTCAATCAGCTCGTTCGGAGCCCAATGGGCAAAACCAGAGCAATGAGCGCTGATGGGATCTTTGCTTAAATCGACAACTGAATAGGATCGATTCCATTCCGACAGTTTCATGGGCTCTGTCGTCGTTTGCGTGACACTGAAGACTGTGTATTTATCAAAGAAATCACCACTGGTTTTCAATTTTGAATAATCAAGCCCCATCATCGCTGCGCAGCCTTGCAACAGCAGTACGGGGGTCAAAAAGACATAGGACAAGAGGCGATTCAGCATGGCAACTAAGAGGTTTGCTTTCCTTGATTGAATATAGTGTCAGTAACCAGAGCGCACAGGTTATGGGGATTTGAACGCCTGCTTATCAAGACGGATATCCAGCCCGCTGGCTTGCACCAATCCCCACGTTTCCCCTCCATCCAGCCGACTCCAGCCGACTCCAGCCGACTCCAGCCGACTCCAGCCGACTCGCGACGACCCTTGCGATGTAGCCCAAGTTCCTCGTATTAGCAGCAACAGCCCGAAGGGCCCCCCATCACTCAGCGTTTGGACAGCACTTCGCGCAGCGTGGTGGCCAGGTCGTCGATATGGAACTTGGCGATGTAGGCGTCGGCGCCGGCGCTCTGCACCTGGGCCTCGTTGGCCGTGCCCGTGAGCGAGGAGTGGACCACCACCGGGATGCCGCTGAACTGAACGTCGGCCTTGACATTGCGCGTCAGGGTGAAGCCGTCCATCTCGGGCATTTCCAGGTCGGTTAGCAGCAGCGCGACCTTGTCCTTGACGGACTTGCCTTCGGCCTTGGCTTGCACGGCCAGGCTTTGCAGGCGCTCCCAGGCCTCCTTGCCGCTGTGGGTCATGATGAAAGAGACGCCCAGCGAGTTCAGGCCTTTCTCCAGGATGCCGCGCGCCATGGCCGAATCGTCGGCGGCCAGCACCACGCTGCCCGGCGGGAGCTGGATCTTGGGGCCCGTGGGCTTGCCGAAATCTGCCGTGTCGGGCATCACGTCGTGCAGGATGCGTTCCACATCGAGCACCTGCGCCAGCCGGCTGTTCTCTGCGTCGCCGTCCAGGCGGGCGATGCTGGTGACCAGTTCGCCACCGCGGCCTTCGGCGGAGAGTACATGCTTCCAGTCCACCTGCACGATCTCGGTCACGTTCTCGACGAAGAAGCCCTGGGTGGTGCGGGCGAATTCGGTGACCAGCAGGATGCCGTCGCCCTTGGCCGGCGTGCGGCCCGTGATGGCGGGCAGGTCGATCACGGTGATGATCTGCCCGCGGATATTGGCGACACCCAGCACATGGGCTGGCGCATTGACCATCTTGGTGAGCTGGGGCATGACCATGATTTCGCGCACTTTGAACACATTGATGCCGAACAGTTCGCGCTGCTCGGAGCCGGCGGCGTTGCCCAGCTGGAAGAGCAGCAGTTCGAACTTGCTGCTGTTGCCGGCCGTGTTGCGGGTATCGGTGCTGCGGGAAATGGGCTGGGAACTCATGCGGACGTCCTTGTTGATCTCGGTTGACAGCGTAAGGGCTGGTCTGGCTGCCGGCAAGGCATGCAAACTCAACCATACCCGATTTCACTGGGCAAGTCCGCAAGAAACGGGTGGCCTGCACCCGGTGTGCAGGCGAAAATGGCCCGCTACCGTGAATTTCTGACCCTTCATGACTTCCGTCAACCTGCTCCAGCTGATCATCCTGGCCGCCATCTGGGGCGCGTCCTTCCTGTTCATGCGCATCGCCGTGCCCCAGCTGGGTCCGGGCTGGCTGATCGAGTGGCGCCTGCTGCTGGCGGCGCTGCTGTTCCTGCTGGCCAGCCGCTGGTTCCGGCACCGGCTGCATTGGCGCACGCACTGGCGCCATTACCTGGTGCTCGGCTGCTTCAACACGGCGCTGCCTTTCCTGCTGTTTGCCTGGGCCGCGCAGACGCTTTCCGCCTCGCTGCTGTCCGTGGTCAATGCCACGGCGCCGATCTGGGCGGCGGTGATCGGCCTGCTCTGGGGCCGCACGCCGCTGGACGGCAAGACCGCGCTGGGCCTGGCCCTGGGCGTGACCGGCGTGCTGCTGCTGGTCGGCATGGACGCGTCCGCGCTGCAGCCCGGTTCGGGCGCGGCCATCGCGGCGGCGCTGCTGGCGCCGCTGTGTTACGGCATCGCCAGCCATTACGCGCGCTCGGCGGCCACGCTGGAGCCTTATGCCAACGCGCACGGCAGCATGTGGGCCGCGGCCCTGCTGCTGGCGCCGGCGCTGCCCTTTTTCCCGGTGGCCGGCCTGCCCACGCCGGGGGTGCTGGCTGCCGTGCTGGCGCTGGGCCTGCTGTGCACGGGCCTGGCCTACCTGCTCTATTTCCGCCTGGTGGCCGAGCTGGGCGCCGCGCCGGCACTCACCGTGACCTTCCTGATCCCGGTCTTCGGCATCCTTTGGGGCCATCTGTTCCTGGGCGAGCCCGTGGGCTGGCACACGCTGGCCGGCGCGCTGGTGGTGCTGACGGGCACTGCGCTGGTGACGGGTTTTTCCTGGCGCACGGTCTTCGGCACACGGGCGGTGCCCCATGGATGAGGCCCTGCTCGAGCAGCCCGCGCGCCAGTACGAGGTGGTGGCCCGGGCCATCCATTACCTGCGGGCGCAGGCCCTGCAGCAGCCCAGCCTGGCCGAGGTGGCGCAGGCCGTGCACCTGAGCGAACACCACCTGCAGCGCGTGTTTGCCGCCTGGGCCGGCATTTCACCCAAGCGTTTCCTGCAGTACCTGACCAAGGAGTACGCGCGCGAGGCGCTGCGCGGGGCGCAGGACGTGCTCAGCGTCACGCAGGCCAGTGGCCTGTCCAGCGCCGGCCGCCTGCATGACCTGATGGTGAGTTGCGAGGCCATGACCCCTGGCGAGATCAAAAGCGGAGGTGCGGGCGTGACCTTGGGCTGGGGGCAGGCCAACACGCCCTTTGGCACGGCGCTGGTCGGCTGGACACCACGTGGCCTGTGTTACCTGGCCTTTCTCGACGGCGACGCCGCCCAGCGCCACCAGGAGTTGCGCGCGGCTTGGCCGGCGGCTCAGCTGGCCTGCGACGAGCGGCAGGCCCAGCGCCTGCTGGACCAGGTTTTCCCTGGCACACCGCAGCCCGGCCGCCTGCACCTGCTGCTGCGCGGTACCAATTTCCAGCTCAAGGTCTGGGAGGCGCTGCTGCGCCTGCCACCGGGGCGGCGCGTGTCCTACACGCAACTGGCCGCGCTGGCCGGCACACCGAAGGCGCAGCGGGCCGTGGGCAGCGCGCTGGCGGCCAATGCCATCGCCTACCTCATCCCTTGCCACCGCGTGATCCGCGAGAGCGGCGACAGCGGGCAGTACCGCTGGGGCGGCGAACGCAAGGTGGCCATGCTGGCCTGGGAGGCCGGGGTCTGTGCGCCCTTGGGGCCCTAGTGTGAACCGGCCATTGCAGTACCCGCACGCCTGATCAGGTCGCCTTCGTGCGGCCCTGCAGCTACGGCCTGGCTGGGGCAAGATCGCGGCTCGTTTCTCCCTTTGTCTTTTTCTGTTCCTCCCCCCAATGACCACTCTGTTCAGTCCGCTTCAGCTGGGCGCCTTGACCGTGCCCAACCGTGTTTTCATGGCCCCGCTCACGCGCATGCGCGCCGGCGAGGACCACCTGCCCAACGCCCTGATGGCCGAGCACTATGCGCAGCGCGCCAGTGCCGGCCTGCTGATTGCCGAGGCCACCATGGCCATGGCGGGCAATTCCGCTTTCTGGAAAGAGCCGGGCATCCACTCGCAGGCTCAGGTCGAGGGCTGGCGCCTGGTGACCGACGCCGTGCATGCCGCCGGCGGGCGCATCTTCCTGCAGATCTGGCACGGCGGGCGAGCCTGCCACCCAGACCTCAATGGCGGCGCGCAGCCGGTGGCGCCCAGCGCCATCGCCATCACCAGCGACATGGTGCACACGCCACGTGGCAAGCAGGCCTACGCCGTGCCGCGCGCGCTGCGCGACGACGAGCTGCCCGGCATCGTGGCCGGCTTCCGCCAGGCCGCGGTGAACGCCAAGGCCGCGGGTTTCGATGGTGTGGAAGTGCACGGCGCCAACGGTTACCTGCTCGATGAATTCCTGCGTGACGGCGCCAACCAGCGCAGCGGCCCCTATGGCGGTTCGCGCGAGAACCGCGCGCGCCTGATGTTCGAAGTGATCGAAGCCGCCAGCAGCGTCTGGGGCAGCGATCGCGTGGGCCTGCGCCTGTCGCCGCTCAACAGCTTCAACAGCATGATCGACAGCGACCCCGTGGGCCTGACGACCTGGCTGGCCGGTGAGCTCAACCGTTTCAAGCTGGCCTACCTGCACCTGATGCGCAGCGACTTCAAGGGCCTGCAGAAGGGCGACCTGATGACACCGGCCCGCGCGGCCTACAAAGGGGTGCTGATCGGCAACATGGGCTACAGCGGGGAAGAGGCGGCCCAGGCCGTGGCCGCCGGCCAGCTCGATGCCGTGGCATTCGGCGTGCCCTTCCTGGCCAACCCCGATCTGCCCGCGCGCCTGCAGGCCGGTGCGCCGCTCAACCCGGCGAACCCGGCCACCTTCTACAGCGAAGGCCCGGAGGGCTACACCGACTACCCGCGCCTGTCCGCCGCACAGGCGGCCTGAAGACCGGGGCGGGCCCTGCGGCTCAGCGGAATTCGAGCAGCAGGAACTGATCGGCCTTTTTCTCGTCGATGGTCAGGCGGATGAGCTTGTGGCAGCGCTCCACGGCGGCCTGCAGCTCGGCCGGGCTGTCGGGCGCCGCCTTCAGGCGCTCGATGACCTTGGGCGCATTGGCGCCCAGCAGCTCGCGGCTCATGGCCATCAGCGCATCGCGCGCCGACAGCCGTGTAGATGGGTGGTCGGCGGGCGCCACCGATTCCACAAAACCTTCGCTGACCAGCCACTCGATGTGCTCCTGCACCTTGGGCAACTGGGCCGTGCGGCTCAGCAGGCCGGAGAGGCTGATCGAGCCGTCGGCCATGATGAGCAGGGCGCGCAGCGTCTGCGGCAGACCGAAGGAACGGCTGCGGATCTCCTCCACGCCCTTGCTGGTCTTGACCAGGATCAGTGAGGTATCCATGGCGCGTCGGCTCCTCAGCGTGTCGTTTCCTCGATGATGCGGTAGATCAGCCGCACCGTGATCAGCACGTAGACCGCGCCGAAGAAGAAGATCAGCGCCACCATCAGGCTGATGACGTCGGCTGGCAGGCTGGTGAAGAAGGGGGTGACGAAATAACCCAGCGTGAACAGGGTGACCAGCGAGGTCAGGTAGCCCCATTGCTTGCCGACCACACCGCCCGGGATGTTGGCGCGCAGGCGATACACGCTGGCCAGGCAGAACAGCATGACGGCGATGGCAGCGATATTGATCGACAGGATCACGGTGGGGGTCATTCCTGGTTCCTTCTTGGGTTGGTGGGTCGCGGTCATGATACGGGTGGGGGCATGACTTGGGAATGCTCGGAGGCCCTTTCCTAGGGTAAATCAGGATGCCCTGGGGGGTAGTTGACGGACCGGCCGTGTTTGATCTGCGTCAACGGCGCTGCGCAGGGGCCTTGAGAAGGGCGGGTGGGAGACCTATATTTTTTGCATGGCCGTTGCCGGTCATGGGGACCGCCGGCCTGCAACCCCAGGAGGAAGCTATGAACTCTCTCGTTTCCCGCGGCAGCCTGTTCGACGACTTTTTCCGCGACGTCGCGCCCGGTTTCTACGTCAAGCCCCTGCACGGCGACCCGCTGCCCAACCCGGGCCAGATCAGGATGGACGTGAAGGAAAACGGCGACGCCTACACGGTCTCGGCCGAGATCCCCGGCGTGCGCAAGGAAGACATCCACGTCACCATCGAAGGCGGCATGGTCATGGTGCGCGCCGAGGTCAAGCAGGAAGACAGCCAGACCCAGGACGACAAGCTGCTGCGCAGCGAGCGTTACTTCGGCTCGGTCTCGCGCGGCATCCAGCTGCCGCAGGACGTGGACCAGGGCCAGGCCAAGGCCAAATACGACAACGGCGTGCTAAGCCTGACGCTCCCGAAGAAGCAGGGCAAGGGCGGGCAGAAGTTGCGCATCGAGTGACAGAAAAACAGGGGGCGCGGCCCCCGATCTGTTGCTGTTGATCAGTCCGCGCTTCATGCTCACATCATCGCGTAGCGCTTCTTGGCCTGTACCGCGTTGGCGATGTAGCCACGGGTCTCCGCATAGGGCAGCTTGCTGCGCAGGGTGTTGTAGACCGCGTCGGGCCGCTGGGCGTTGACGGCGTCCAGCGCCTCGTTCTGGCGCGCCCGCCCGTTCTTGTTGCTGAAGGCGCGGTACACATTGCTCGGGCCGGTGTTGTAGGCGGCGATGGCGCAGTACTCGCGGGACACCGGGTCGCGGATCTCGCGAAGTGGGCTGTCAAAAAGCAGCACCCCCAGGTAGGCGGTGCCGAACTCGATGTTGTTGGCGGGGGTGAAAAGGAATTCCTTGGTCGGGATCACGTCCTCGCCGCGCGACTTGCGGTAGGCCTCGCGCCCGCCGCTGGTGGGAACGAGTTGCATCAGGCCATAGGCCGGCGCGCTGGAGACCGCGTAGGGATTGAAGGCGCTCTCGATGCGGATGATGGCGTAGACCAGGCTGCGGCTGACCCGGGTCTTGTCAGAGTTCTGGCGCACCAGGCTGGCGTACTGCAGCGCGCGCTTGTCGATCGCGGCGTTGACCATGGCCATCTGCACGTAGAACACCGTCTTGGGCTGGCCCTTGACGTCGATGCTGCGCTGCTGCAGGCGCTTGCTGACCAGGTGGTCCGCGTAACGCTCCACATCGTCGCGCGTCTTGAGAACGATGTTGTTCTGGTCCACCACCAGGTCCTGCAGATAGGGCGGGCCGTCGAGTGTGATCTCCTTGTCCGAGAACAGGTCGACGGCGCCGGGGTCGCCTGGCGTGAGCAGGGCCACGACGGTGGCACGGCGCAGCTTGTCGCGGACCGTGTCGTCCTCCAGGTGCTCGATCAGGATGGTACCGGCGTCGTAATCGACGACGACCCGGTTGCGGTAGTTCTCCGTGTACTTCACGTAGCGCGTGCGGCTGGGCAGAGTGCCTGCTTCGCGCTGGCCCCACTGTTCTCCGCTTTCCTTCTGCAGGTTGCCCATGAGCCGGTTGTATTCGGTCTTGATGCGGCGCAGGTCGGCCACGGCGAGCTGCGGGTTGTAGACATAGGCGTTGACCCGGCTTTGTGCCATGTTGCGCAGGGCCGACTCCGGGCTCCTGGACGTGGCAAGTGTCACCATCTGCTGCGTGCTGCAGGCCGACAAGGTCAGGGCGCCGGCGGTGCCCAAGAGCAAGCGTCTGTTCATGTCCATGTGCTGCGTTCCTCCGGAGGTCGGCGCGATATCGGCCCGGTTGCGTGGGGCCATGGTAACGAGTGACCGGGGTCTAGGCGGCCTTTGTGGCGGCCCAGTCACGCGCGATGTGCAACAGGTGTTGCAGGGCGTCGGGCGCATCGCAGGCCACCACACGCCGTTGCGGCATGGACCGCAGCCAGGTGATCTGGCGCTTGGCCAGCTGACGCGTGGTCGCGATGCCGCGTTCGCGCAATTCGCTCATCGGGTAAACGCCATCCAGTGCCTCCCAGGCCTGGCGGTAACCCACGCAGCGCATGGACGGCAGCTCGGGGTGCAGGTCGCTGCGCGCACGCAGGCGCTGCACCTCGTCCAGCAGGCCGGCGGCCAGCATGGTGTCGAAACGCTGCGCGATGCGCGTGTGCAGCCAGGCGCGGTTGGCCGGCTCCAGCGAGATCAGCGTGATGGCCTGCGCCATGGCCGAGGGTCCGGTGGCATCTGTGCGCGTGTGGAAGGACGACAGGGGGAGTCCGGAGACGCGGTACACCTCCAGCGCGCGCTGGATGCGTTGCGAATCGGCCGGCGCCAGGCGCGCGGCGGTCACCGGGTCCACCCGCATCAGTTCGGCGTGCAGGGCGGGCCAGCCCCGAGTGGCGGCTTCGGCCTCGATCTGCGCGCGTATCCCGGCGTCGGCGCGCGGCATGTCGTCGATGCCATCGAGGAGCGCCTTGAAGTAGAGCATGGTGCCGCCCACCAGCAGGGGATGGCGGCCGCGCGCGTGGATGGCGTGGATGAGCTGCGTGGCATCCGCCACGAACTCGGCCGCGCTGTAGGCCTGCAGCGGGTCGCGGATGTCGATCAGGTGGTGCGGCACGGCGGCCAGCTCGGCGGCACTGGGTTTGGCCGTGCCCACGTCCATGCCGCGGTAGACCAGGGCCGAGTCGACGCTGATGATCTCCACCGGCAATTCGGCCGCGATGGCCAGCGCGGCCGCGGTCTTGCCACTCGCGGTGGGTCCGGCCAGGGCAAGAATGGCCCCCACGCTTGCCACTTCGTGTGCTGCGCTGCCCCCCGAGGGGGCCGTCGCGCCTTGGGGCGGCCCGGCGGCGCTCAGCGCGGCTTTCGGGTCAGTGCTCGGACTTGCCATGTTTCTGCACCAGGGTCCAGGCGGTGAGCGCGATCGTCACGCTCCAGAAGCACACGCCGTACATCAGCGGGCGCGCCGTGCCGTCCATCACTTCGCCCAGCACGCTGCCGACGATGAAGGACACGAGGGCCATGAGAAAGCCGTTGAGCGCCGAGGCCGCACCGGCGGCGTAGGGGAAGGGGCCCACGGCGCCGCTCTGGCTGCAGGGCTGGTGCACGCCATGCGCCAGCATGAAGAGGTAGAAGGGCCCCATGATGGTCCAGCCGTTGAGCACTCCGGCCAGCGCAAAGCCACCCATGAGTGTGCCGCCGGCCAGCGTGAAGCCGGCGGCCAGTGCCACGGTGCGCCGCACGCCGAAGCGCGGCAGCAGGCGACGGCAGGCCAGCGTGCCCAGGATGTAGGTGAGCGACACCGAGCTCATGATGAAACCATACGCCGGTCGCGAGACACCCAGCACGTCGATGAAGACGAAGGACGATGAGGCCAGTACCGTGAACAGGCCGCCGTAGGAGGCGGCCGACAGCGCCGAGTAGGACCAGAAGGTCGGGTGGCGCACGATGCCGCCCCAGGTCTGCAGCAGGTTGGTTGCCTGCAGCGCCTTCGGGTTCTTCTGCGGGATGGTTTCCTTGAAACGCCACACCACCAGTGCCAGCGTAGCCGCGCCGAACACGGCCAGCGCCAGCAGGGCAAAGCGCCAGCCGATCCAGCCCGACAGCAGGCCGCCCAGCGGCCCGCTGAGGCAGGCGATCACGCCCAGGCCAGTCAGGCCCTTGGACATCATGCGGGCCCCGTCCACGGGCTTGTACAGATCGCGCACGATGGCGCGTGCGCACATCACGCCTGCGCCCATGGCCGCACCCTGCAGCACACGCGCGGCGATCAGCAGCTCCATGGTGGGCGCCAGCGTGCTGACGACCGAGGCCAGCACATAGGCTCCCAGGCCCCAGAGCAGCACGGGCCGGCGCCCGTAACGGTCGGAGATCGGTCCCCAGACCAGTTGCGACAGACCGAAGGCCAGCAGCAGTGCGGTGAGCGTGAGCTGCGCCTGCGGCAGCGTGGCGCCAAAGCCCTCGGTCAGCGTGGGCAGGGCGGGCAGGTAGAGGTCGGTGGTGATCGGCTGCAGCCCCAGCAGCAGGGACAGGAAAAGCACGATCAGGGCGGGGGACATGGAGGAGGCGGTGGCCGGCGCAGACATCCGGCCGAGGTTAGCAGATCAGTTCCCCGACCCGTCGCGCCAGTGTGAGTTCTGACGTGCATATTGAACCATTCATGAGCGAGGGAATTGAGGTGCAAAGAATAATGAAGCGTCGCCATCTTGCGATTGAACGTTAAAGGATACGAAATGGCTTTGGGCGGAATGAGCATGATTGCTTTCGGGAAGGACGATATCGAGAACTCCCTTTCGAAGATGAATGACAAGCAGATCAACGAACTGGCCTTTGGCGCTGTCCAGATCGACAGCAGCGGAAAAATCCTGGCGTACAACGAAGCCGAGGCCGGCATTACCGGGCGCAAGAGCGCGGACGTGATCGGCAAGAATTTCTTCAAGGAAGTGGCGCCCTGTACCGCCACACCGAAGTTCAAGGGCGTCTTCGATGCGGGCGTCAAGTCTGGTGATCTGAACGCGATGTTCGAGTACGTTTTCGATTACAAGATGACGCCGACCAAGGTCAAGATCCACATGAAAAAGGCGATCGCCAACGACAGCTACTGGATCTTCGTCAAGCGACTCTGAACTGCGCGGCAGGTTATGTCCCAGCCGACGCAGACCCTGGTGCCATGGTGGCATCGCCGGCCCTTGCTGCAGCGCTATCTGCGCGATCTTCTGGCGTCGGAGTGGTCTGCGTTGCGCCCGGGACAAGTGGCGATGGCGCCCGAGGTCTGGGACGATGCCGCGCTGATCGACCTTGATTTCGGCGCGGACTCCCTGGAGCTCATGCGGCTGGCCACCAGCTTGTCGAAAGCCATTCACCTGCATGAGTCGGGTATCGAAGACTATCTCCTTGCCCGCCGCAGCTTCGGGCAGTGGACCGACATTGCCGCCGCGGGCCTGGACCGGTTTTCCAGTGCCTTGACGTTCAGCACCTCGGGCAGCACCGGGGTGGCAAAACACTGCACCCATGCGCTGGACGCCTTAGAGCAGGAAATCAGGGTCCACGCGCACAACTTCAGGGGTCGCCGCCGCATCCTCGCGGCGGTGCCCGCCCACCATATTTACGGTTTTCTCTTCACGGTCCTGCTGCCCTCGGCGCTGGCTTTGGCCGATGAGGACGTGCTGGACATCCGCGCGAGCTCACCCGCGTCGCTGGCCAAGCTGGCTCGGCCCGGTGATCTGGTGATCGCCTTTCCCGACTACTGGCGCACCTTCGCGCAGGCAGCCATTCCGTTGCCCGCTGACGTCTGGGGCGTGACCTCAACAGCGCCCTGTCCTGACCAGGTCTGTCTGGCCCTGGAGACCGCGGGTCTCTCCCGCCTGTTCCAGATCTATGGATCGTCTGAAACAGCCGGCGTCGGTTGGCG
>LNFM01015611.1_pt1 | contig 12621 bp, 16 predicted proteins | sample 596031 | NCBI WGS metagenome assembly LNFM01 (sample SAMN04254537, study PRJNA301005) | activated carbon metagenome | isolation source: dual media filters at the Ann Arbor, Michigan drinking water treatment plant | place: USA: Ann Arbor
CCAGTCTTTATGCCGGGATCGAATCCCAGGGGGAGGGTCGGGGTCACGAGGCGGGCTCTCTTGGGTGCAAGGAGAGCGGGATCAGAGTATCAGGAGGAGGGGCCGCAGGCCCCGGAGGACATTCGCGGAGCCGTGCCCCGTGGTCGCCGATGACCGGACCAGCCGGAGACACAAGGAGAGAACCTAACGCGAAGACCAAAACCCGAGATGCGGCTCCAACATCTCAGCCTCCAAAGAAGCCACAGGCCCGATGACCTCAACAGCCTTCTGACCCCTAGCCAACACCTCACGGCAAGGCAAAGACAAGGTGGGGTTTTCTTCGTGGCTGCCGGTGAGCGCGAGCAGGGCCTCTTCACTCGCCCCGTACACCACCCGACCGATGTTGGCCCAGTAAATCGTGCCCGTGCACATGGCACACGGCTCGAAGGTGGTCACCAGGGTGCAGCGTGCCAGGTACTCGCCCGGCCAGTTGTCCGCCGCCGTGCGCGCCAGCGTGGACTCGGCGTGGTTCACCGTGTTGATGTTGCCCTGCTCGGCCAACACCGTCTCGTCATCGGGGGCCACCAGCACGGCCCCAAACGGGTGGCGGCCCATGCTGGCTGCGCGGCGCGCCACGTCGTTGGCGCGGCGCAGGTGGCGCGCGATCTGATCGGCCGTCATGGCCGCAGCGCCGGGCCGCCCCAAGCAAGGCCGCACCCCCTCGGGGGGCAGCGACCCGCGCAGCGGTGGAGCGTGGGGGGTGTGCCCACCCGGTGGTGTGCTTCTCGATCCAGCTGAACAGCTCGTACATCACCATCGCCATGGCGCCCACCACCAGCAGACCGCTGAACGCCAGGCCCATCTGCATCGACGAACCGGCCGAGATCAGCAGGTAACCGATGCCTTCGTTCGACGCCGTCATCTCCGACACGGTGGTGCCCACGAAGGCCAGGGTGATCGCGACCTTGAGCGAGCCGAAGAAGTAGGGCATGGAGCGCGGCAGTCCGACCTTGGTCAGCACGTCCCAGCGCTTGGCGCCGAGCACGCGCAACACGTCTTCCAGCTCGGGCTCCAGCGTGGCCAGACCCGTGGCGATGTTCACCATGATCGGGAAGAAGCTGATGAGAAACGCGGTGAGGATGGCCGGGCCCACGCCGATGCCGAACCACACCACCAGGATGGGCACGAAGGCCGCCTTGGGCAGGGCGTTGAAGGCCGTCATGAGCGGGTAGACCGCTGCATACGCCAGCCGCGAGCTGCCGATGAGGAAGCCCAGCAACACGCCCACCACGATCGCGATGCCGAAGCCAGCCATGGTCACCCAGTAGGTGCGCCAGGCGTGGCCCAGGATGGTGGTTTTGTGCTCCATCGTCTGTTCCCAGATGCGCGAGGGACTGGGGAAGATGAATTCGGAAACACCGAAGCCGCTGGTGATGACTTCCCAGACGACGATGATGGCCAGCAGCAGCAAGAACGGCGACCAGCGCTCCATCTGTTTTTTGTTCAAGTTCATGGCGTGGGTCCGTTCACTGGTTGACAGGGGTGCGCATGGCGCCGATGTGGCCGCGGAGTTCCAGGACGATGTCGGAGAACTCCTTGGTGTACGTGACCTCCAGATCGCGCGTGCGCGGTATCGGAATCTCGCGCTGCACCACGAAGCGGCCCGGGCTCTTGCTCATGCAGTACACCGTGTCGGCCAGAAACACCGACTCGCGCAGGTCGTGCGTCACCAGGATGACGTTGAAAGAGCTCTTCGCGGGTGAAGGCGTCGAGCGCACCGAAGGGCTCGTCGAGCAGCAGCATCTTGGGCTCGTGGATCAGCGCGCGGCAGATGCTGGCGCGCTGCTGCATGCCGCCCGAGAGTTCCCAGGGAAACTTTTTCTCCATGCCGCCCAGGCCCACGCTGGCCAGCAGGCGGCCAGCGCGTTCCACGTATTCCTTGCGCTGGTCCTTGAACTGGCTGCGGTAAGGCTCCACGATTTCCAGCGGCAAGAGCACGTTGTCCAGCGTGGTGCGCCAAGGCAGCAGCGAAGGCGCCTGGAAGGCCATGCCCGAGATCTTCAGCGGGCCGGTGACCGGCTGGCCGTCTATACGGATCTTGCCCATGCTGGGCATCTTCAGCCCGGTGGTGAGCTTCATGAAAGTGGACTTGCCACAACCCGACGGGCCGACGATGGCAATGAACTCACCCTGCTTGACCTTGAGGTTGATGTCCTCCACGGCGAAGGTGTTCTTGGCCAGCAGGTCGTCGTTGTAGGCCAGCCAGACCTGGTCGAAATCAACGAAGGGCTTGTCGCTGGCGAGGTCGGAGGGTGGAGCGGTTTGCATGAAAAATTCCTGAAAAAAAGGCCAGCCGCCTGAGGGGTGGCTGGCCTGGGCCAGAGGTGCCGGGCCGGCCTTATTTCTTGGCGGGCGGCAGCACGTTGAGGTCGGCAGTGGCGGGCAACATGGAGCCGTTCCAGATCTTGGCCGGATCAACACGGGTCTTGGTGCCGTAGGCGTCAGAGACTTGCGAGGCCATCAGCGCCAGGCGACCGGGTACGACCTGGCCAAAGCCTTCCCTGCGCGCGTCGGGGCTGGCCACCACGGCGTCGATGGCGAGTTGGAGGCGGCGGGTCTCCAGCGGCACGTTGATGATGCCGTCGCGCGCTTTCACGCTCTCGATGGAGGCTGCCGGGTTGGCCATCACGTCTTTGGCACCCTTGGCAAAGGCGGTGAGGAAAGCTTTCACGGCGGCCGGGTTCTCGGCAATCATCTTGGGCGAGGCGATGATGGCGTTGCCGTAGAGCTTCACGCCGTTGTCGGCGTAATTCATGATGACCACGTCTTCGGCCTTCACGCCACGCGCTTCCAGGTTGAGCAGCGATGTGAACGAGAAGCCGGTGATGGCGTCGATGTCGCCGCGAACCAGCATGGTTTCGCGCAGCGGCGGGTCCATCGAGGTCCAGGCCACGCTGCCGATGTTGTTGGCCTTCTGGAAGATCGGGAAGCCCTTGCGGCCCGCGTCGAACACCGGGGCGCCCAGTTTCTTGCCGTTGAGGTCGGCGGGTTTGGCGATGCCGCTCTTCTTGAGTGCGAGCACCGCAGCCGGCGTGTTGTTGTAGACCATCATCACGGCCACGGGCTTGTTGGGCGCGTCCGGGTTGTTGGCGTGGAACTCCATGAGTGCGGCCATGTCGGCAAAGCCCATGTCGTAGGTGCCCGAGGCCACGCGGGTGACGGTACCGCCCGAGCCGTTGCCGGAGTCGATCGTCACGTCCAGGCCGGCGGCCTTGAAATAACCCTTGGCCGCAGGCTGCAGGAACAGGGCGGCCGGGCCTTCGAAGCGCCAGTCGAGCTGGAACTTGATGGGGGTCTGGGCCTGGGCACTGCCCATGGCCGCCAAGGTGGCCAAGGCGGCTGCGGTCTGGATGAAGTGGCGTTTGTTCATGGATTCTCCTGTGGTGTGAGGGTTTGCATGGGTTCGTGTCGGGAGCGCCCAAGCATGTTTCTGCATCAGCAATAAGGGTGCCAGCGGTGCTTACCCTTGGAAACAGGCGCTTGCGGGTGTTTTGAACACAGAATGTGTATACAGATTCTGGTTTCCCGGGCGGAAATCGTCTACATGGGTAACCCTGAATGGTGCGCACCAAGTTGGGGTGCACCAGGGCGGGGTGATTTTGCCCGCGATCTGTCAGCGTCCTGGCCGCCAGCGCGGCCAGAGAACAATCACCGCCAGACCCAGCAGCACCAGCGCGGCAGCGCCCAGCTTCCAGGCGGGCAGGGTCTCGCCCAGCGACAGGGCAGAGGCTCCCATGCCGAACACCGGGATCAACAGCGCCAGCGGCGTCACCGTGGCTGCCGGGTGGCGCGCCAGCAACCAGTTCCACACGCCATAGCCAAAGAGGGTGTTGCCCACGGCCTGCCACAGCACGCTGGCCCACACCAGACCACTGGCCTGCTCGATCGCCGAGCGCATGAGCGCTGGCCCTTCAATGAACCACGACAAGGCGAACAGCGGCGGCACCGCAAAGAGGCTGCTCCACACCATGAAGTGCAGCATGTTCACCGGCCCGAGCGACTTCACCACCAGGTTGGCCAAGGACCAGAAGAAGGCCGCGCCCAGCACCGTGGCTATGCCCAGCAGCGTGACCGTGGCGTCGAGGTTGGCCGCGATCACGCCCAGGCCACAGAGCGCGAGCAACAGGCCTGCGATCTGGAAGCCGAGCACCCGCTCTCCCATGAGCCACAACGACAGGCCGATGGTGAAAAACACCTGCAGTTGCACCACCAGCGAGGCCAGCCCCGGCGAGATGCTGCTGCGCATGGCCAGGAACAACAAACCGAACTGCCCCACGCCCAGCAGCACACCGAATGCCGCGAGCTTGCGCCAGGGCGCGGTGGGCCGGGGAATGAACAGCAGCCAGGGCAGGGCGGAGAGTGCGAAGCGCAGGGTGGCGAGCAGGAACGGCGGCAGGCCGTCCAGCCCCCAGCGGATCACCACGAAGTTGGTGCCCCAGACGAAGACCACCGAGAGGGCGAGCAAGAGGTGGGTGGTGGGCAAGGATCGGTCCGCGGCGGTGAGTGGGGCGCCAGTGTAGCCACGCTTGCTCCACCCACTGGCGACTGCGCAGTCCGTCAGGGGACAGTTCGAGTCGGCATCATTCGCCCCGCACGGCGGTGGTGAGCACCCGTGTGTTGAATCGCATCATGTCGATGTAGGTGGGTGCGGCGCCGTCCGCAGCCGAGAGGGAATCGGAGAACAGCTCACCCGACGGTTTCACACCGGTCTCGCGGCCGATCTGCGCGATCAGCCGCGGGTCGGAAATGCTCTCGACGAACAAGGCCTTGATCTGTTCCTGCTTGATCTGGCGCACCAGCCGCGCCACGCCTTTGGGTGAGGCCTCGCTCTCCGTGCTCACGCCCTGGGGTGCCAGAAACTTCACGCTGAAGTCGCGTGCGTAGTAGCCAAAGGCGTCGTGCGAGGTGATCACCTTGCGCTGTGCGGCCGGGATGGGCGCCCAGGCCGCGCGGATCTCGCTGTCCAGCGCCTCGAGCTTCGCCACATAGGCCTTGGCGTTGCGCTCGTACACCTCGCAACCCGCTGCGTCTGCGCGGCACAGGCCCTGGGCGATGTTCTTCACGAACACCTTGGCGTTGCCCACGCTCTGCCAGGCGTGGGGGTCGGTCTCGCCGTGGTCGTGGCCGCCGTGCTTGTGGCCTTTGTGCCCGGCTTCCTGAATGGGCTGGATGCCCTGGCTGACCACCACTTGCTGGCCCTTGTAGCCGGCGGTTTTGAGCAGGCGGCTCATCCAGCCCTCAAAACCCAGGCCGTTGGAGAACACCACCTGTGCCTGACCCACCAGCCGGGCCTGCGCGGGCGTGGGCTGGAACACGTGGGCGTCGCTGCCGGGGCCGACCAGCACGTTGACCTGGACACGGTCGCCGCCGACCTGGCGCACCAGATCGCCCAGGATGCTGAAACTGGCCACGGCCTGGATGGAGGCCTGAGCCTGTGCCGACAACGCAGTGAGGGCGAGGGTGGCAAAGGCGATGAAGGTGCGGCGCGGGAAGCGGGTGGCTGGGTTCATGGTGGTTTTTCGGTTCAGGCTTTGAGGTGGAGGGACTGGGGACGCTGGTGGCGCAGCAGGCCGTGTGGCCCGAACACCAGGGAGAAGAGGTAGGCGGTGCCCAGGCTGAGCACGATCACCGGCCCGGTGGGCCAGTCGGCGTGGTAGGAGACCAGCAGGCCGGCCACACAGGCCAGCAGGGCGAACACCACGGCCAGGCCCAGCAAGGCGCCGAGGCGGCGCACCCAGAAACGCGCGGTGGCGGCGGGCAGCACCATCATGCCGACCGACATGAGCGTGCCCAGGGCGTGGAACCCGGCCACGAGGTTGATCACCAGCAGCGCCAGAAAACCGTAGTGCGCCACCGGGCTCCAGCGGCTGTGACCGCGCAGGAAACCCGGGTCCAGGCAGTCCAGCACCAGAGGGCGGTAGAGCACGCGCAGCGACACCAAAGTGATCACCGCGATGCTGCCCAGCAAGCTGAGGGCGGCGCCGTCCAGGGCCAACACGGTGCCGAAAAGAACATGCAGCAAATCAACGCTGTTGCCGCGCACCGAGACGATCAGCACCCCCAACGCGAGCGACAGCAGATAGAACGCGGCGAGGCTGGTGTCTTCGCGCAGCACGGTGTTGCGCGCCACCAGGCCCGAGCCCACCGCCACCGCCAAACCGGCGACGATGCCGCCGAAGGTCATGGCGCCGAGCGAAAGCCCTGCGATCAAATAGCCAATGGCCGCGCCTGGCAGGATGGCGTGGGCCATGGCGTCGCCGGTCAGGCTCATGCGCCGCAACATCAGGAACACACCCACCGGCGCGGCGCTCACCGCCAGCGCCACGCAACCCAGCAGTGCGCTGCGCATGAAGCCGAATTCCACGAAAGGCCCCAGCCACAGGTGGGCCCAGAGCATCGTCGTCGTGGCGTCTGGACCGTCCAGCGCGCTCATGCCGAGACTCCGTGGCTGTGTGCGTGGGTGCTGGCCGGCGCGCACAGGGGTGCGTCCTCGTCAAACGGCTCCTGCATGCGCAGCGCGCGTTGCCAGTGGGCGGGCGTCAACACCTCGGCTGTGGCACCCCAGGCCACCGGTTCGCGCGCCAGCAGCAGGGTCTGGGGGAAATGCGCACGCACCTGCGACAGATCGTGCAGCACCGCCACCACGGTTTTGCCCTGCGCGTGCCAGCGGTGCAGCAGGGCCAGCAGGTCGTCGGTGGTGCGCTGGTCCACCGCAGCAAAAGGTTCGTCGAGCAGCACCACGGGTGCGTCCTGCAGGATCAGGCGGGCGAACAGGGCGCGCTGCATTTGCCCGCCTGAGAGCGTGTCGATGCTGCGCCGCTCGAAGCCCAGCAAACCCACAGCAGCCAGCGCCTCGTGCCCTGCCTTGCGGTGGGCAGCGCTGTAGCGCCCCAGCGCGCCCACCTCGTGCCACAGACCGAGCATCACGAGCTCCTGCACCGAGATGGGAAAGCTGCGGTCCACGCCGCTGTGTTGCGGCAGCCAGGCCACGCGGCGGTGTTCGAGCCCTTCGACCCAGCCCTCGATGGGCCGCAACTGGCCAGCCAGGGCCTTGACCAGCGTGGACTTGCCCGCACCGTTGGGCCCGACCACCGCCACCAGCGAGCCTGGATCGATGGTGATGGACAGGTGGTGCACGGCCGGGTGCTGCTCGTAGCCCAGCGTGAGGTTGCGCAGCGCGATGGCCGGTGGGCTGCTGGCGGCGTCGGGATGGGCTTGCACGGGGATCCTTGGGGCGGAGATAATGCAACTCAATTGCGGTAACAGGCATCATAACGCAACACAGTTGCGATAAAGCGGAGACGTGTCCCTTGAACCCACGCACACCCAAAGAACCCCTGGGCGTTCCGCCCGAGATCCAGTCCCGCCTGGAGAAGGCCGGTCTGCGGCGCACGCTCGCCACCCGCGCCGTGCTCGGCCTGTTCCTGGCCCGTCCGCCCGGTGGCCTGACCCACGCGCAGGCGCTGGCTTCGCTGACCGCGCGCGGCCTGGACATCAACCGCGTCACGCTCTACCGCTTGCTGGACCGCCTGGCCGCTTGCGGCGTGCTGCAGCGTCAGGCCGACGACGCGCGCACCTGGCACTTCAGCCTGGCGTTGCCCACGCCGGGCGGTGAAGACGAAGGTGCGCTGCCGCGTTTTGAGTGCGACGCCTGCCACCGGCAGTTCCACCTCACCGACGCCAGCGAACCGACGCGCGCCGTGACCCACGACCTGTTTGCTGCGCTGGCGCGCCTGGGTCACCAGGGCAACCGGGTGGACGTTTCCATCCACGGCACTTGCGCGGGCTGCGCGGAGCCTGCTGCGTGATCGACAGCCGCGGTCTGCAATTCGCCTACCCGCACAGCGAGCCGCTGCGCTTCGCCGATGTGTCGGTGGCGCAGGGCGGCACGCTGCTGTTGCGCGGTCCTTCGGGCAGCGGCAAGTCGACCTGGCTCGCCTTGGCCAGCGGCCTGCTCACGCCCACCGCAGGCGAGGTGGAGGTGGGCGGGCAGTCGGTGGGCGGGTTGTCTGCTGCCACACGCGACGCCTGGCGCGCGAGGCACATCGGTTTTCTGCCGCAGAAGCTGCACCTGAGCGATGCCCTGTCGGTGGAGGACAACCTGGGGCTGGTGTTCTTTGCTGCGGGTTTGCCGGTGGTTCGCGCCGCTGTTCACAGGGCCTTGCAGCTGCTCGACATCGATTCGCTCTCGGCGCGCAAGCCTTCGCAACTCTCGGGTGGGCAGGCGCAGCGCGTGGCGCTGGCCCGTGCGCTGCTGCTGCGCCCGGGCGTGATCCTGGCCGACGAGCCCACCGCCAGTCTGGACGACGCAGCCTGTGCAGCCGCGTTGGACCTGCTGCGAACCTGCGCGGCCAACTTGAACGCCACGCTGGTGATCGCCACCCACGACGCACGCGTGGTGCAGGCGCTGCCACAGGCCAGCGTGCTCGCGTTCGATGCCCGGGCAGCGGTGGCCGTATGAACGTGTTCGGTCTCTCGTGGCGCTACCTGTGGTCGCGTCCGCTCGCCACCACACTCAACCTGCTCCTGCTCGCGCTCGGTCTGGCCTCGATGGCCTTCGTGCTGATTGCGCGCGACCAGATCGACCGTGCGTTCGAGCGCGATCTGGCCGGCATTGATGTGGTGGTGGGCGCCAAGGGAAGCCCGATGCAGCTGATCCTCGCGGGCGTGTTTCACATCGACGTGCCACCGGGCAACATCCCGCTGGCCGAGGTGCAGCGCCTCGCACAGCACCCGCAGGTGGCCAAACTCATTCCGTTGAGCCTGGGTGACAACCTGCAGGGTTTCCGCATCGTAGGCACCACCGCCGACTACGCCACGCACTACGGTGCACAACTTGCGCAGGGCGCGCTGTGGTCAACGCCGATGCAGGCGGTGCTCGGCGCCCAGGTGTCCAGCCGCACCGGGCTGCAACCGGGCCAGGCGTTCGAAGGCGCGCACGGTCTGGGCGCAGGCGACGCCATGCACGGCGAAACGCCCTACACCGTGAGCGGTGTTCTCGCACCCTGCCGCTGCGTGCTCGACCGGCTGGTGCTCACCGCCACCGAATCGGTCTGGCAGGTGCACGACGACATGCACGCCGGCGACCAGATGGACGAGGCCGAGCGCCTTGAACTCGCCGAGGCACTGGCCGACGAACGCGAGGTGACGCTGGCGCTCATCACGTACAACACGCCCATTGCGGCGGTGAGCTTTCCGCGCTTCATCAACAGCACCACGTCCATGCAGGCCGCCGCGCCGGCGCTCGAAATCACGCGGCTGCTCTCCATGGTGGGCGTGGGCACGCAGGTGCTCCAGGGTCTGGGCGCCGTGCTGCTGGGCGTGGCCGCGCTGTCGGTGTTCATTGCGCTGTGGAGCGCGGTGCGCGAGCGCCGGGGTGATCTCGCCATGCTGCGCATGTTGGGCGCGCCGCCCAGGCGCGTGGCTTCGCTGCTGCTGTGCGAGGCCCTGTGGCTGGCCGTGCTGGCCTGTGTGCTCGGCCTGCTGGCGGCACACGGCCTGGCGGCGCTGCTCGGTTCCATGTTGATGGACAGCCAGTCGCTGGCCATCAACGGCTGGTCATGGGTACCAGGCGTTGCCTGGGTGCCGGTGCTGGCTTTCGTTGTGGCCGTGGTGGCGGCGCTGGTGCCCGTCGTCAGCGCCTACCGCGTCGACGTTTCTCAACTTCTCAACTCCAGGTGATCCCATGAGAAAAACTGTTCTGTTCCTGTCCGCCGTTCTCCTGTCAGGTGCCGCCCTGGCCCAACATTCCGACAAGGAAGTGCAAGAAGACATCAAGCGCCACCGCGGCATGGCCGCAGCGCACGAAGGTGCTGCCAAATGCCTGGAAGCGGGCAAGGGTGAAAAAGTCTGCATGGCGGAACTCCAGGCGGCATGCAAAGGTCTGGCACTGGGTAAATACTGTGGCATGCGCCACGCCCATTGAGTTCCACTGAAAGTCCCATGAAACCGACGCCGATGCGAACCCTTCTCTGCGGACTCTGGTTGACCAGCTCCATGGTGTTTGGCGTGTCTGCGCAGACACTGAGTTCGCCGCTGCCATCGGGCGCCGCGCCACACCCCGGAGCGGGCGACGGTGCCGCGTTGCCTCAAGGGCAGGGCGCCGGCGTGCACAGCCCGCTGAGCCCGTTTGCTCCTCTGCCCAAGCGCAATGATGTGGTGGCCTGGTCCACGCTCACCGACGTCACGACCAAGGTCGAGAAAAAACGCATCGTGCCGGTGTACCCCGCGCCCGTGGCCGCGCTCAACCAGAAAACGCTGCGTCTGCAGGGCTACATGATGCCGCTGGAGCCGGGTGAGAACCAACGCCACTTCCTGCTCGCGTCGGTGCCGCTCACCTGCGGTTTCTGCACACCGGGCGGACCCGAGAGCATGGTCGAAGTGCGCACCAGGACCCCGGTGAAATACAAGCTCGAAGCGGTGGTGGTCGAGGGCACTTTTCACGTGCTGCAGAACGACCCCTACGGCCTGTACTACCGCATCACCAACGCCGTGGGCGTTCCCTAGCGCGGCTACCATCGGCGGGTGAACCTTGCTGCCCACCCCGCCGTCGCGTCCCTCACCCCCGTCTTTTTGCTCATGGCCATCGGCTTTCTTGCCGGGCGGCTGCAGTGGATCCGCGACGCCTGGTGCTGATCCCGGCACTGCTGTTTCGCACCATGAGCGCGGTGCGGTTCGAAGAGCTCGACCTGCGACCGGTGCTGGCCTACTTCCCCGCCGCGCTGCTGCTGTTGGCTGTGTCCATCGCCTGGCGCGGCTTCAACCGCACCAGCGTGGTGATGGGCATGGCCGGCGTGTTCTCGAACATGGTGATGATCGGCATCACGCTGGTGGAACTGGCCTACGGCAAGGCCGGCTTGGTCACGTTGCTGACCCTGGTGTCGGTGCATGCGCTGATCCTGCTGACCACCGGATCCATCGTGCTGGAGCTGGCGGTGGCGCGCGAGGCCCGTGCAGGCGGTGAGCGTGCCCCCCACCTGTGGCAGACCGCCTTCTCAGCCATCAAGGGCGCGCTGATCCACCCGATTCCCCTGCCCATCATCAGCGGCCTGCTGTTTTCCCAGACCGGTTGGGCCCTGCCCGCAGTGATCGACAAACCGCTGCTGCTGCTGGGCAACGCCTTCGGCCCGCTCTCGCTGGTGCTGATGGGGGTGACACTGGCCAGCACTCCGCTGCGGGGCCACCTGCGCGATGCGTTGTGGATCACCGTCTCCAAGAACCTCGTGTTGCCTGTGATGGTGGGTCTGAGTGCCTGGGCTCTGGGCATCACCGGCCTGCCGCTGACCGTGATCGTGGTCGCCGGCGCCCTGCCCATCGGCGCCAACGTGTTCCTGTTTGCCCAGCGCTACGACGCCGCCCAGGAACTCACCACCGCCAGCATGGGCATGACCACGCTGGTGTCGCTGTTCACCCTGAGCTTTTTCATGCTCGCCATGTCGTGGATCAACTGACGACCGTCACTGGCTGATCTTGCGCGCTTCTTCGATCTGGTATTCGAAGTAACGCTGGATGCCGAAGGCCAGGCTGCCCATGAAGGCCACCGTGCCCATGAGCAGTGCCAGCACCAGCGTGCCGATGGTGAGCCAGTGCGTGGCGCCCGCGTTGGCGTCCGCCGGCAGCGTCGGGTTGAACCAGCGGTTCCATTTTTCGCGATCGGTCAGCGCGTAGACGATGCCGGTGAGGCAACTCGCAGCGATCGTCATGCCCAGCAGCGGGATCAGCACCCACGAGAGCTTGTCGTCCTGCCCGTAGGTGAGCACGCGGTCCACGCCCCACCAGCCCAGGGCCGCCGGAATCGGATGCAGCCAGCCGATCCAGTCGCCCAGACCCCGCAAGTAAAAACGGTGCAGCCCGAGCGTGCCCCCGAGCACCGCCAGCACGGCGGCCAGCGTCTTGTTCTTGCCGCGGCCGCTCATGCAGCGCTTTCAGGCGGCGTGGTGTCGCCGGCGCCCAGCGTCTTCTGCATCAGCACGATGTCGAGCCAGCGGTCGAACTTCCAGCCGCAGGACTGCACCACGCCCACGGTCTCGAAGCCCAGTGCCTTGTGCACACCGATGGAACCCGCGTTGGCGGAGTCCCCAATCACGGCCATGACCTTGCGCACGCCACCGCGCTCCAGCGCGGCCATCAACTCGGTCAGCAGCGCGCGGCCCATGCCCTTGCCGTGTGCGGCCGGGTCCATGTAAATCGAGTCTTCCACCGAAAAGCGGTAGGCCGGCCGGGGCTTGAACCAGTTGCCGTAGGCAAAGCCCAGCACCTGGCCGCCGTCTTCGACCACCAGCCAGGGCAGGCCTTTGGACAACACGTCGGCGCGTCGGGTGGTCATGTCGGCCAGGCTGGGCGGCGTGGTTTCAAAGGTGCCGGTGCCGTGCAGCACGTGGTGGCCATAGATGTGGGTGATGGCGTCGAGATCGTCGTCTCGGCTGGGGCGGATCGTGGGCATGGGGTGTTTCAGAGCGAACAATGTGAATCGGCGGCCGGTGCGGGCGCCGAGCGGGCTATAATCGCGGGTTTCGTGGCGTTTCGCTGGCCGGGTGGTCAGTCGTGTGTCTCAAGCGCTGCAATCAAGCGGATCGAAAGATC
>LNFM01016282.1_pt1 | contig 12621 bp, 13 predicted proteins | sample 596031 | NCBI WGS metagenome assembly LNFM01 (sample SAMN04254537, study PRJNA301005) | activated carbon metagenome | isolation source: dual media filters at the Ann Arbor, Michigan drinking water treatment plant | place: USA: Ann Arbor
GTGGCGGTGTGATTGGGGATTTAACAGGCTATGCAGCGGCGACTTACCTAAGGGGAGTTCCATTTATTCAAATCCCTACTACATTGCTATCACAGGTTGATTCTAGCGTTGGCGGCAAAACAGGTATTAACCATCCGCTGGGCAAAAACATGATTGGCGCGTTTTATCAGCCTAAATTGGTGTTGGCTGATATTGATACGCTGCAAACCTTACCGCCGCGCGAACTATCCGCTGGTCTGGCTGAAGTCATTAAATATGGCTTAATTCGTGATGCCGACTTTTTTGATTGGCTAGAAGTGAATATTGGCAAATTAATGGCGCTAGATGAAGCCGCCATTAGCTATGCTATTTATCGCTCTTGCCAAAACAAAGCCGAAGTCGTTGCCGCAGATGAGCACGAAACAGGCGAGCGCGCCCTGCTTAATCTTGGCCATACTTTTGGCCATGCCATTGAGAACGCAATGGGCTATGGTGTTTGGCTGCATGGTGAAGCGGTAGCTGCAGGCACAATCATGGCAGCAGACTTATCAAAGCGGATGAACTGGCTAAAATCAGACGAATTTACGCGCATACTTAACCTATTAAATGCGTCGAATTTACCCTTGCAAGCCCCGAAATTGGGCGTAAATAAATATCTAGACTTAATGGCTAATGACAAAAAAGTTGCAGATGGCAAAATAAGATTAGTCTTACAGCAAGGCATTGGCAAAGCGGTGATTACCAGCGATTACGATGCAAACAAACTGAACGAGACATTGTCGTTTACTTAAAATGAATACACTTGCCGCCTACGCCGCCAACCCAGAAACAACGCTTGGCAGGCGCTTTAAAGAAGCATCATCGCCTTTAAGAAACGCTTTTCAGCGCGACCGCGACCGCATTATTCACTCCACTGCTTTTCGCCGTTTAGAATACAAAACCCAAGTATTTGTGAATCATGAGGGCGATTTATTTCGCACACGTTTAACGCATAGCCTAGAAGTCGCACAAATCGCGCGCGGCATTGCGCGCACCCTTAATCTGCATGAAGATTTAACAGAAGCCATCGCGCTGGCGCACGATTTAGGCCACACGCCATTTGGTCACGCAGGCCAAGATGCGCTCAACGATTGCATGCGCGATTACGGCGGTTTTGAACACAACTTGCAATCCTTACGCGTGGTCGATCAATTAGAGCAACGTTATGCCGAATTTGACGGCTTAAATCTCACTTTTGAGTTGCGAGAAGGCATTCTTAAACACTGCTCACTTAAAAATGCCAAACAATTGGGCGATGTGGGTCAGCGTTTTATCGATAAAACCAACCCGAGTTTAGAAGCGCAGTTAACCAATTTCGCAGATGAAATTGCCTATAATAATCACGATATTGATGATGGCTTACGTTCTGGCTTGATTACGGTAGAACAACTGCAACAAGTTGAGCTATTTAACTCGCAGCTAGAAACCGTTAAAACCAAATATCCGCAAATAGAACAAAGGCGGCTCGTCCACGAAACCGTGCGCCGCATGATTAACATTTTGGTGGTCGATTTATGCCAAACCAGCGCACACAATATCGCGCAACTTAACCCTAAAAATATCCAAGATATTCGCCAAGCACCCTATTTAATCGCATTTAGCCCAGCGGTTACGCAACAAAATTTGGCCTTAAAACAGTTTTTACGTCAAAATTTATATCATCACTACAAAGTTAATCGCATGAGCGCAAAGGCCATGCGCATTATTCGCGAGTTGTTTGAAGTTTTTTTTAATGACATCACCCTAATGCCGCCAGAACATCAAACAAACGCCAAGCAAGAAAAAGCGCGTGCTGTTGCCGATTATATTGCAGGCATGACTGACCGATTTGCCATACGTGAGCACCGCAGACTGTTTACCGTTGAAGCAGAGCTTTAGCGTATATCCACATCACAAACGAACAAACAACTGAACCAATAGTAAAAAAATGTTGCATATAAACAACAATTATCTTTAATCACGCATAAAAGTCACAAAAACCTTGCCGTAAAAACAGCATCTTTGGCATACTGTGTAAACTTTCTTAGTAAATAAATAGTGGTACGTTTTATTGGGAAAGTTGGTGAACTTTTTTTGTTTTTGCGATTAATGTAAATCAATATTTAGCCTTAATCATAAAAATAAAGTTAATTTAAGTTACAAACTTTAAGAAATAAATTTTTGGAGATTCATATGAAAACAAAATTAAATTTAGCAGTTGCATCAGCTTTATTAGCTGTAGCTTCAAGCGCTAACGCTGGCATTTTAATTCCAGCTGGCGATTGGACAATCGACATTAGTGGTAACGTTAATACTTACTACAATCAAACAAGCTGTGATGATAACAGCAATACAAATGATGGCACTATTACTGGTGGTTTAGCATGTAACATTGATAGTGACCAAGCTGGTTCTGATGATAGTATCAGCAGCGTACGTACAGGTTTGTTACCAGCTTTCTTAAACGTTTCAGGTAAAACACGTCAAAACGATTTAGACATCGGCTTTACAATCAGCTTTCAACCAGGTACTGCTACTGGTGGTGCATTACGTACAACTGACCAAGAGAATCGTCAAACATTCTTAACATTCGGTGACAAATCATGGGGTACGATCAAACTAGGTCGTGACATCAGCCTATATGGTTCAGATGCTATTTTTAACGACATCACTATCTTAGGTACAGGTTCTAGCTTTGCTGGTGCTAACTACCGTGCTGGTGCTGCTCAAGGTGGTGGTACTGGTGGCGTTTTAGGTAACCCAACTTCAGGTACTTCATTAGGTCGTATCGGTATTGGTTATCTATACTTCTCATTCGGTGCTTCAGTAGTTGAACCGTTCCAAAACATTACTGGTGCTGGTGGTGCTCAATTTGACTACAGCCAACCTGGCTTCCAAGGCAAAGCGACTTACGAGTGGGCTGGCGATGTAGGCGGTAAAGTATGGTCTAGCTTCTGGACACAAAAAGTAGACGGTGTACAAGCAGCTACTGTTCAAGACTACCGTGCAACAATCTGGGATATCGGTACTAAATTAACTTTAGGTGATTTTGAGTTGGTTGCTACTTACTATAATGGTGACGGTGCTGGTACAACTGGCTTCTTGTTATATGGTAGTGATGCAAATGGTGACGAGCGTGATTCAGATGGCGGCTACGTTCAACTTGGTTACAAAATCCCAGGTATCGGTACTAAAATTGTTGCCAGCTACGGTGAGTCTAACTTAGATGATAATGCAGTTGACCGCGGCACTAACTTAATTGAGAAAAATAGCTCATGGGTATTAGGTGCTTACCACCCATTAACAAAAAGCTTAAACTTAGTTGCTGAATACACAAGCACTAAATCTGAAGCACAAAACAGCAACCCATTAACTGGTGGTGCTCGTGATGTTGATGAAGATAACATCTCTTTAGGCGCAATCTTATTCTTCTAGTTTAATGCAGGCTTAGCCTGCTTAAATAAGTGAATAAAATAAAACGGCAACTTAGGTTGCCGTTTTTTTATGCCCTTTTTACGGGTTAAGTCTGCGGCTTATCACGCATGAACGATTTGATTTATAATCTTGGCTCATGCCAATCACCATTCAACACTTACTACAACAATGCCAGCAAAAACTCGTCGCGCAACTTGGGTTAACTCGACAAGATGCGCAGTTTGAAACGCAACTTTTGCTGCAAACTGTTTTAAAAGTCAATCGCGCTTGGCTGATTGCGCACGAAAGTGAGATGCTGGCAGCTAATGATGATGAATCATTTGAAGGACTGCTTAATCGACGCGCAAAAGGCGAGCCAATTGCTCATATCATCGGTTATCGCGAATTTTATGGTTTGCGTTTAAAAGTAACGCTCGATACGCTGATTCCCAGACCTGATACTGAAACCTTAGTGGAGGCAGCCTTAACAAAAATACCAATTACTGCGCACTCAAATATTCTAGATTTAGGCACAGGAACAGGTGCAATTGCGTTGGCTATTGCACACAATCGCCTGCAATCAAATGTGATAGCCACAGACAAACGATTCAAAACGTTCAATTTATACAAAGTGATTGGTTTTTGGGTATGAGCCATCAACAATTTGATGTGATTGTAAGTAATCCACCCTATATTGAAGCCGATGATATCCACTTAAGCCAAGGTGATTTACGTTTTGAGCCTTTGTCTGCATTGGCATCGGGTAAAGATGGTTTGGATGATATTCGTCGGATTGCTCACAGCGCACCCAATCATCTAAAGCCAAACGGCTGGCTGATGTTTGAGCATGGTTACAAACAAGCCCAACATGTCGCTGACATAATGGCCGAAAATGGTTTTAGTCAGATTAGCCATATGAAAGATTTAGCAGGAATTTTACGCGTAACAATGGGCCAGTTATCTAAACTGTGACAGATGGTAATGCTTAAAATGACAGGCTTAGCGACGGGGTTATTTATAGGCTTTTCAATAGTATAATTGCGGTATGACAGAAATTAATTCAATCGGAATCGTTCAATCCAACACTGTGTATTTTGATTCATCACTGACGTTAAAAAGTGGCGAGGTGTTGCCGCAATTTCATTTGGTTTATGAAACCTATGGCACGTTGAATGCCGATAAAAGCAATGCCGTCATCATCTGCCATGCACTTTCTGGCAACCACCATGTTGCAGGAAAATATGCAGAAACCGACAAAAATGCGGGCTGGTGGGATAATTTAATTGGCCCGAATAAACCGTTAGATACCAATAAGTTCTTTGTCATTGGACTTAATAATTTGGGCGGCTGTCATGGCAGTTCTGGGCCATCTAGCATTAATCCTGCAACCAATCAGCCTTTTGGTGCAAGCTTCCCTATTGTGACTGTTGAAGATTGGGTTAACTCGCAAGCGAGACTTTTAGCCTATCTTGGCATTTCACAATTGGCGGCTGTGGTGGGCGGTAGCCTAGGCGGTATGCAGGCCTTGCAATGGACAATTGCCTACCCAGATTTGGTTCGCCACGCTTTGGTCATAGCATCTGCGCCCAATTTAACCGCACAAAATATTGCCTTTAATGAAGTAGCACGCCAAGCAATTATGACCGACCCTGAGTTTCATGCGGGTGATTATTATGCCTACAACACGGTACCGCGGCGCGGCTTGCGTATCGCGCGCATGCTAGGGCATATCACTTATTTAAGCGATGATGCGATGGGTGAAAAATTTGGCCGCAAACTTAAAGACACCATTAAGTATGGTTTTGATGTGGAATTTGAAATGGAATCTTACTTGCGTTACCAAGGCGATAAGTTTGCAGGCGAGTTTGATGCCAATACCTATTTGCGCATGACACGCGCACTTGATTATTACGATCCTGCACTGGAATTTGATAACGATTTAAGTGCTGCCTTAAAAGTAGCTAAAGCACAATTTTTGGTGGTGTCTTTCACCAGCGATTGGCGTTTTTCACCTGCGCGCTCGCGCGAAATTGTGAAAGCGCTTCTGGATAACGAATTAACGGTTAGCTACGCCGAAGTGACTGCCGCGCATGGACATGACGCATTTTTAATGCCTGACGCACATTACCATGCCATTTTACGGTCTTATTTACAAAAAATTGAGGTATAAAACGTGTTAAGTAGCGCTCAAAATAATGTAAATAATACAAATTTAATGACCAAATACCGTCAAGATTTTGCGATTATCGCGGGCTGGGTGAGTTTTGGCTCAAAAGTATTAGATTTGGGTTGTGGCGATGGCAGCTTATTGCAATTTTTGCGTAGTGGCTTAGAAACAAAAGGCTATGGCGTAGAAAAAGATGATACAAATTGGCTGGCCTGCTTACAAAATGGTACCAATGTGATTCAAATGGACTTAGAAGCAGGTTTATCGGGCTTTGAAGACCAATCTTTTGATACCGTTATTTTGTCGCAAACGCTACAAGCCATGCATAATACAGAAGCCATTGTGCAAGAAATGCTGCGCGTTGGGCGCGAAATCATTGTCACATTTCCTAATTTTGGCTACTGGCGCAACCGTATTCAAATCACGCGTGGCAATATGCCTGTTTCAAAAAGCCTGCCTTACGAATGGTTTAATACGCCAAACGTGCATCTTTGTACGATTCATGATTTTGATCAATTTTGTAAAAATCACAATATTTCAATATTAGAACGTAAAGTCATTACTGATGCACAAGAAATTAGCTTTATGCCAAACCTATTTGGCAACTTAGCCATGTATCGCCTGAAGTCTCAATAATGGTATCTAAATAGTGGCAAACGATACCGCAATCAGTAACACCTCTATTTGGCAATCACTGATGAGCAAAAAAATGCTCATTTGTATTTTTACTGGCTTTAGCTCTGGCTTACCGCTTTATATCTTAATCAGCCTTTTACCTGCATGGTTAAGAAGCGAGGGGGTGAACTTAAAAGCAATCGGGCTATTTGCGTTAATTAATCTGCCCTTTACGTGGAAATTTTTGTGGGCACCCTTTTTTGACCGCTATATTCCGCAGTTTGGATTATTTAGCATGGGCCGCCGCCGCGGATGGTTGATTATTTCGCAAATATTATTGCTCATCAGCATTCCCGCTTTTGGCGCATTTAATCCCACGCTAGATATTTGGGCAATTGCTTACCTAGCCACAGTTGTGGCGTTTTTTAGCGCATCACAAGATATAGTATTAGATGCGTATCGCCGTGAATTACTGATTGATAACGAGTTGGGATTAGGCAACGCGGTACATGTCAATGCTTATAAAATTGCAGGCTTAATACCTGGTTCACTTTCGCTTATTTTGGCCGATCACATGGCTTGGAGCAGTGTGTTTTTAATTACTGCTTTATTTATGTTGCCCGGCATTTTAATGACGATTTTTGTTAGCGAACCTGCATTAAAAGATGGCAGACCAAAAACATTAAAAGCCGCCGTCATAGAGCCTTTTAAAGAGTTTATGTCACGCAATGGTTTAAAAACGGCCATGCTAATTTTAGCGTTTATTTTCTTTTATAAGTTAGGCGACAGCATGGCAACCGCACTAGCCACCCCATTTTATTTGGACATGGGCTTTAGCAAAACTGAAATTGGATTAATCGCAAAAAATGCAGGCTTATGGCCCAGCGTCATTGGTGGCTTATTGGGTGGCGTATGGATGTTTAAGCTTGGTATCAACCGCGCACTGTGGATATTTGGTTTTGTGCAGATGATTGCCATACTAGGGTTTGCATACCTAGCAACTATTGGGCACAGTTTAGTGTGGCTAGGCATTGTCATTGGGGTTGAGGCCTTTGGCGTAGGGCTTGGCACTGCTGCGTTTGTGGCGTATATCGCACAAACAACGCACCCTTTATACACGGCAACACAATTTGCTTTATTTACTAGCTTAGCCGCCGTGCCGCGCACTTTTGCCAATGCGGCAACAGGATATTTGGTTGAAAGCTTAGGTTGGTTTAAATTTTTTATGCTGTGTTTTATATTGGCGATACCTGGCATGCTATTGCTGTTTAAAGTGGCGCCTTGGAATACGGTTAAAGAGAACACTATTTAAGAGAATGCGCAATCACAGTAGATAGCGACACCCACCAAAGTATTTTGTAAGGCTACGTTTTAATTGGCGACTAACTTCTAACTTTAAAAGGAGTTATCGCATGCATTTTCTTACTAAAGCTTTTTTTGCCCTTAATCTATTAAACCTGACAATTCATCCAGCAATTGCGGCAGAGTGTTCTGCCAAAAGCGGTGCTTCAACTGTGCCTTTGCTAGAGCTTTACACTTCTGAGGGTTGCAGTAGTTGCCCACCAGCAGATAAATGGTTAAGTAATTTGAAGACCGATTCGAATCAACTCATTCCGTTGGCTTTTCATGTAGATTATTGGGATTATATTGGCTGGAAAGATAGATTTTCAACCGCAGAATATACGGCCAGGCAACGCAAAATAGCCGCTTTTAATCGTGCAGGTTTTGTTTATACACCTCAGTTTGTGATGAACGGACGTGATTTTAAAGGCGCTGACCGCTCAAATTTAAGCGGCATCGTTGAGTCAAGCAAAAAATTAGCCTCACGTGCTCACTTAAGTTTAAACGCAACTACACAGGCTAATGGTGAAATCACACTAAAAGTAGACGCAGAAGCGGTTAAACCAAGCGATATAAAACATAGCGATGTGTTTGTGGCCATTTATGAAAATAAATTAGTCAGCAAAGTGAATGCAGGCGAAAACAGTGGCAGAGAATTAAAACACGATTATGTGGTGCGTGAATTCTTTGGCGCGTATCAAATGAGTAGCCAAAACGCTTTTACTAAAAACTTTACGTTAAAGCCAGATTTGAAAAATAAAGCGTATAAATTTGAAAATATGGGTGCGGTGGTATTTGTACAAAACAACCAAAATGGTGAAATTTTACAAAGTTTAGCGCTTAAGTTCTGTGATTCTTAAGCCTTAAAGGCACTTAAATTGACGGGTGTTTTAAATACTTAACACATTTAAACACCCTAATTTATTAAACTAGATTAAAAGTACTCAGTTTTAACTATTAATCCTTGATTAAGCCAAGATGACAAATATTGGGCAGCTTGCATAGTGGCTTCCTGGTCTGTGCATTTATCTTCAAGCCATTCACACATGCCACCAAAACTCGCACCTGTTGCAATTAATTTAATGGCTTGGTCTTCTAAACTATCCAATGATTGATAATGTGCGCTCATATTGGTGCGCCATACCAAGCATGATTCATCGATTTGCTGAGCAGCTGGCGGATTTTCTTCTGCATCTAAAGCCTGCCAAGTGAGCACTGCATTCCATTTAAGTGGTAATAATTGCACCGAAGGATGAAATACTAATTGCAAATCAGCCCATGCTTCTGGCGGAATGTTGGCCAAATCTTGCAATTGCAATACCGGCGCATCTTCAGCATCAAACGCCAATCCCAGCGCCCACTCAAAAGAAGCCATTTCAGCGGCTATAGGATGTTGCGGTAAAGTTTTGATTAAATGCGTTTGCATTTTATCGCCCACCCAACGCATATTGCGATACATAGATGGATAAGCATCGATATAACTGCGTGCGGTAGCATCAAATAAATCATCGCCTAGCAAGGCTTTCAGTTTGGGATAGCTGGTTGCTAATGCTTCAATAATGCGCAGGCGGTAGGCATCTGCATAAATGCCTAATCTGGTTGATACGCCAACTTTTTTATCGTTAACGATATACTTTTTAAACGCAGCACCTTTTGTAGCATCAATTAAATAGGCCTGAAAGTCAGACTGCAGCTGCGCTAATTGGCTACTGGAATTACTCATGCCGCCGCCGTTAATTCTTTTGCTGCAATATCGCGTGCAATTTGTAGTTCTTGAATTAACTCCTCTAGTTCAGGCATTTGATCATCGCGCTCTATCATCGTTGATACTGCGCCTAGACGTGACAGCGCATAGCCATACAAATCCCATACAGGGTCTATCACAGGGGCATCATGCGTATCGATAATATAATCGCCATGATTTTGGTGACCTGCTAAATGAATTTGTTGCACACGTTTTTTTGGAACGCCATCAATAAAGGTTTTTGCATCAAATTGATGGTTAAAGCTACTGACATAAATATTATTCACATCCAGCAGCAACAAGCAATCTGCTTTTTCAGCAATTAAGCTGATGAACTCCCACTCTGTCATGCTGGAATCTACATAGCTAGCATAGCTGGATACGTTTTCAATGAGCATTTGGCGACCCAAATAATCCTGCACAATTTCGATGCGCTCTGCAACATGATTGGCGGTTTCTTCTGTATAAGGCAATGGCAATAAATCATGCATATTTTGGCCATGTACACCAGTCCAACACAAATGGTCAGAAATCCAGACAGGTTCAATACGATCGGCCAATTTACGCAAATCGCGCAGATAATCTGCATCCATCGGCGTAGTTGAGCCAATAGAAAGTGAAACGCCATGCATCACAACAGGATAATTTTCGCGGATACGATCTAGATAATGCAGCGGTTTACCGCCAGGTATCATGTAATTTTCTGAAATCGCTTCAAACCAATCAATATTTGGCTTGGATTCTAAAATTGCGTTGTAGTGTTCGGTGCGTAAACCTAAGCCAAAACCGAGGAAAGGAGGATTTTCAGGCATTTTTATTAGCCAATAATGGAATAATTAAGTTGCCATTCTCACACAATTTTGGGGAGTAATTGCATGAGAATGGCATGAACATTTACATGTTCACAATAAAAACTAAACTGCGTGACCGCCTTTGGCATCACATTCAGCAGCACTTAATGATAAGTGACCGTGGCCAGCACATGCGTTTTGGCCTTTACATGCATTAGCTGCAGAAGCGCAAGAACCTTGGCCTTTACATGCATTTTTCGCTGTTTTACATGCGTTTTGACCTTTACAGCTAGTTGCGGCTGTTTTGCAATCGCTAGTACCTTTACATGAGTTAACACCCACACAAGCCACGTTTGAATCGTTAGCTGCAGTTTTAGTACCAGCACCAGCACAGCCAGATAAAATGAGCGCTGCAGCGCCTAATGCTAACATTGCACCTTTTGAAGTTTGAACAGACATAATATTTCCTTCCTAATTGTTATGAAAAATCTACCATTTTCAGTTAGAAAGGTAGAAGTAGACAATATACGTGCGGTAAGACAAAACGGATTCATCACTACACATTGCTTTAGTCGCAATGGTTACGCATGCCTTACAAATTTTTATTATCTATTTACAATTAAATATGCACCTCAAATTAAGCCAAACAATTGAGCGAAATTTAAAGCTTACATAAACCCTTGCCTATGGCTGATAATCAATAATTAACGGTGCATGGTCGCTAAATTTTTGTGCTTTATAAATAGAAGATTGAATGGCGCGATATGCTAATTCTGGGGTGGCTACTTGGTAATCAAGCCGCCAACCTACATTTTTTTCATAAGCTGCACCACGGTTACTCCACCAGGTATAGCATTCTTCCGTAGTATTAGGATGCAAGGCGCGATACACATCTACCCAGCCAACGCGGCCAAATAAATCGGTTAGCCAAGCACGCTCTTCTGGCAAAAAGCCTGAATTTTTTTTATTGCTCTTGTAGTTTTTTAAATCCATTTCTTGATGCGCGATATTCCAATCACCACACACCACTACTTCTCGCCCACTTTTTCTTAACGCCTCTAAATGCGGCATCATGCGCGCCAGCACACTAAATTTAAACGATTGCCGCTCTTCTCCGCTGGAACCGCTGGGTAAATAAAGTGAAATCACGCTCAAGTTCCCAAAACATGCTTCGATATAGCGGCCTTCTGAATCAATATCAGCAATACCAAGCCCCTCAATAACTGCGTCTGGCTTTTGTTTACAATAAATGCCAACACCGCTGTAACCCTTTTTTTCTGCGTAATGAAAATAGCCATGGTATCCCGCAGGCGCTAACATTTCTGCTGTCATATCTACTGCTTGTGCTTTCACCTCTTGCAGGCAAACCACATCTGCTTGTTGCGTTTGTAGCCAAGCAAAAAAACCCTTGTTGGCCGCTGAGCGGATTCCGTTCAAATTCGCAGTTATAATGCGCATTATTGACTTTCGATATATAAATAATGATGAATACCCCACAATTGACGAATGTAGAGCAATTAAGCCAAGATTTTATCGCTTTTTCTATTCAAAAGCAGGTATTAAAATTTGGCGAATTTAAAACTAAAGCAGGTCGTTTAAGCCCTTATTTTTTCAATGCTGGCTTATTTAATGATGGTGAAAGCTTGCTTAAACTGGGCGAATTTTACTATCAAAGTATTCAAAACTCAGGCATTGAATTTGATATGTTATACGGCCCCGCCTACAAAGGTATTACTTTGGCAGCGGCGATTGCGATTGCTTTTGCCAAAAATGGTCATAATCTGCCCTACGCGTACAATCGCAAAGAAGCAAAAAACCATGGCGAGGGCGGCGTAATTGTTGGCAGTCCTTTAAAGGGGCGTGTTTTAATTATTGATGACGTGATTTCGGCAGGTACCTCGGTGCGAGAATCGGTTGATTTAATTACGCAACACGGCGCTACACCTTGCGCAGTGGCCATTGCGTTAGATCGCCAAGAGAAAGGTTTAGGCGATTTATCGGCTGTGCAGGAGGTACAAAAACTGCATCAGTTGCCAGTTTGTAGCATTGCAAATTTGACTGATTTATTGCAGTACATTCAAACCAAACAAGATTTGGCACATAATATGCTTCAAGTTAAAGCGTACCGCCAACAATATGGCGTTATTTTATAGATGACAAACGTGTAACTTGATGAATGTTTGGATAAATGCGATGCAAAAAATATTTTTTATAATATGTATATGCTTAAATTTAGCCTCTTTGCATGCGTTTGCAGAGGCGAAAAAAATTGTTAAGTGGGTTGATAGCAAAGGCGTGACGCATTACGGCGACAAGCTTCCTACGCAAGAAAACGGCCGTAGTAATACAGAAATGAATAATCATGGTGTTGTGATTAAAAAGAATATTGTTTTAGATCAACAGGCTGCAGTACTAGATCATCAAAAAGAACAAGAAAAACTAGATCAGGCACGCCGCGATAAAATTTTACTAGCGTCTTACACCAATGCCCAAGAAATTGATTTAGCACGCGATCGCAATTTAGAAACAGACCAAGCGGCATTACAAACATT
>LNFM01010862.1_pt1 | contig 12620 bp, 8 predicted proteins | sample 596031 | NCBI WGS metagenome assembly LNFM01 (sample SAMN04254537, study PRJNA301005) | activated carbon metagenome | isolation source: dual media filters at the Ann Arbor, Michigan drinking water treatment plant | place: USA: Ann Arbor
TCCTCAGCCATAGCTTGGCAACCATCTCTCTCTCCTTTGTTTTTCCAAAATTTCTTCACTTCTCTCGTCATGCTTCTTCTTGTCTTCTTCCGTATGACCTTCCATAAAAACCAAATCATACCTTCCTGCTTATTAACCTTTTCTATCCCTCATGTTTCAAACAAATTACTCACGGCCAGGCTACTTATTCATAAGTGGTCTGTCAAGAATTTTTGCCTAAAATTACAATAACCATTCTAATAAACTCTAAACTGCACTATCGATTGCAATATTTGACTCTTGGCTAAATTCAAGTGATTTCCCTTGGTTCTTGCGCTTACTATGAAAAGATAATCCTGTACCTGCTGGAACAAGTCTTCCAACAATAACGTTTTCTTTTAGTCCGCGCAAATCATCCTTTTTACCCATGATGGCAGCTTCAGTTAAAACACGCGTTGTTTCTTGGAATGATGCTGCAGATATAAATGAATCTGTTGATAATGACGCTTTTGTAATGCCAAGAAGCATGAATTCATAAGTAGCAGGCATCTTCTTCTCAGCAATCAAACGCTCATTCTCAGTTAACAAATCGGCTCTCTCAACTTGCTCACCCTGTATAAACGTTGAATCTCCAGAATTACTTATTTGAACCCGCCTCAACATTTGACGAACAATCACTTCAATATGTTTATCATTTATCCTAACACCCTGTAAACGATATACATCCTGAACTTCGTCAGTAATATAGCGCGCCAATGCCTCAACACCCTGCAAGCGTAATATATCACGTGGATCAGCAGGGCCATCAACTATGTTCTCACCTTTATTAACAACTTGTCCATCGTGAGCCATTACATGCTTATCTTTAGTTATCAAGTATTCATGTACAGTGCCTTCAAGATCTGTAATAACAAGTCGTTGCTTACCTTTCGTATCCTTCCCAAACGACACAATACCAGTTACTTCAGCTAGCATGCCTGCATCTTTTGGTGATCTCGCTTCAAATAACTCAGCCACACGCGGCAAACCACCTGTAATGTCTCGAGTTTTCGATGTTTCTTGCGGGATCCTTGCCAAAACTTCACCAACAGTGACTTGCTGTCCATCACGCACAGTAATAATACAGCCAATTTGGAAAGTTATGCTCACAGGCTGATTACTACCAACTATTTTGATTTCATTTCCCTCATCATCCAAAAATTTAACCAATGGGCGCAAGCCTTTTGATTGCGTGACACTACGGCGCTTCGGATCAATTACTACCAGCGTAGAAAGTCCCGTTACCTCATCAATCTGCTTGGCTACCGTTACTCCCTCTTCAACATTTTCAAAACGTACCTTACCAGCATATTCAGTAATGATTGGACGAGTATGCGGATCCCAAGTTGTCAATAATTGACCAGCTTTCACAACCTCTCCGTTCCGTACTAATAATGTCGCGCCATAAGATGCTTTATGCCGTTCACGCTCACGACCATTTTCATCCTGTATGATGATTTCACCACTTCGCGAAATGGCTATCAATTCATTCTGTGCATTAGTCACATAACGCATTGTAGAGGAATAATGCACTGTTCCGCTCGATTTACTTTCTACTTGACTTACCACAGCCGTTCTTGATGCTGCACCACCAATGTGGAATGTACGCATCGTTAACTGTGTACCTGGCTCTCCAATCGATTGCGCTGCAATGACTCCCACCGCTTCTCCCACATTAACTGGAGTACCACGCCCTAAATCTCGACCATAGCATTTAGCACATAATCCAAAGCGTGTTTCACAAGTCAACGGCGTACGAACTTTTACTTCATCAATACCCAATGACTCAATTAAATCGACAGCATCTTCATCCAACAACACACCCGAGTCAAAAACAACTTCCTGATTTTCCGGATTGATCACATCATTAGCTACGACTCTACCAAGAATCCGCTCGCGCAATGCTTCGATGATCTCACCGCCCTCTACCAGTGCTTTCATAACAACACCGTTACCTGTATTACAGTCTTCTTCTGTGACAACAAGGTCTTGAGTAACATCCACCAAGCGGCGAGTTAAATATCCTGAATTCGCGGTTTTTAGCGCAGTATCAGCCAATCCCTTGCGTGCACCGTGTGTTGAAATAAAATACTGCAAAACATTCAATCCTTCACGGAAGTTAGCAGTAATTGGTGTCTCAATAATAGAGCCGTCAGGTTTTGCCATTAGTCCGCGCATACCCGATAGCTGGCGTATCTGTGCCGCAGAACCTCGCGCACCAGAATCCGCCATCATATATATCGAATTAAATGATTCCTGTGTCAATGGCTTGCCGGCTTCGCTCAACTGAATTTTGCCGGTAATCTGATCGCACACAGGTTCAACGCCCAGTTGATTCATCATTGCTTTCGCCACATGATCACCTGCACGTCCCCAGATATCCACAACCTTGTTGTAACGCTCACCTTGTGTTACTAGTCCTGAAGTATATTGCCCTTCAATTTCCTTCACTTCTTTCTCGGCCGCAGCAATAATATCGCTCTTTTGAGTCGGAATTAGCATGTCATCCGCACAAATCGAAATACCTGCTCGCGTCGCATAAGTGAAGCCTGCATACATCAATTTATCTGCGAATATAACAGTTTCACGCAAACCACAGCGTCTAAAGCTTGCATTAATAAGTTTCGAGATTTCTTTCTTTTTCAGAGTCTTGTTAAGCAGAGAGAACGGCAGACCAGAGGGAAAAATCTCAAATAACAATGTCCGCCCTACAGTCGTTTCATGACGAGTAATCTTCTCATAAGTTTCGCCATCGACGGTTGTATCATATTCCTTAATCCTAACCGTAATCTTAGCGTTTAACTCCACATTCCGGCTTTCATACGCACGTGATACTTCAGCGACATTTTGAAACAGCATGCCTTCACCACGTGCACCTACTTTCTCACGCGTTGTATAATAAAGCCCCAGCACGATATCTTGTGATGGTACAATAATAGGTTCCCCATTGGCTGGGGACAGTACATTATTGGTTGACATCATTAACGTACGACACTCCATTTGTGCTTCTAATGACAATGGGACGTGAACGGCCATCTGGTCACCGTCAAAGTCAGCATTAAATGCTGCACACACCAAAGGATGTAATTGAATAGCTTTACCTTCAACTAAGACCGGCTCAAAGGCTTGAATACCCAACCGATGCAGCGTCGGCGCTCGATTCAGCATAACCGGATGTTCACGGATAACGTCTTCAAGTATATCCCACACCACTGCGCTTTCATTTTCAACCTCGCGCTTAGCAGCTTTTATGGTACTTGCGATGCCCATTATTTCCAGCTTATTGAAGATAAATGGCTTAAACAGTTCAAGCGCCATCTTCTTCGGCAATCCGCATTGGTGTAGTTTAAGCTGTGGACCTACAACAATAACCGATCGTCCCGAGTAATCAACCCGTTTACCCAGAAGATTTTGTCGGAAGCGCCCTCCTTTACCTTTGATCATATCAGCTAAGGATTTGAGTGCTCGCTTATTGGCACCCGTCATTGCTTTACCACGACGACCATTATCCAACAATGAATCAACAGCTTCTTGTAGCATGCGTTTTTCATTACGAACGATAATTTCTGGTGCTTTTAATTCAAGCAATCGCTTTAAGCGATTATTTCGATTGATAACACGTCGATACAAATCATTCAAATCAGATGTCGCAAAACGTCCACCGTCGAGAGGAACCAGCGGACGAAGATCTGGTGGTAAGACAGGCAATACAGTCAAAACCATCCATTGTGGTTTAATTCCAGATTTATTAAATGCCTCAAGCAACTTAAGACGCTTAGAGATTTTCTTGATTTTTGTTTCCGATCCCGTGCTTTCCATTTCACGGCGCAGGTTCTCAATCTCAGAACTAATATCCAGATTACCCAATAGGTTACGAATACCTTCTGCACCCATACTGGCGCTAAAATCGTCACCATATTCTTCTGTTTTGATTAAATAATCATCTTCTGTTAACAGCTGACATCGAGTTAATGGCGTCAAGCCGGGATCGGTAACTACGTAAGCTTCAAAATACAGCACACGTTCGATATCACGCAAAGTCATGTCCAATACCATGCCTAAACGAGACGGCAGTGATTTTAAGAACCAAATATGAGAAACTGGCGAAGCTAGCTCAATATGCCCCATCCGCTCACGCCGAACCTTTGATAAAGTCACCTCTACGCCACATTTTTCACAGATAACGCCACGATGCTTGAGGCGCTTATATTTGCCGCACAAACACTCATAATCTTTAACCGGACCAAAGATCTTGGCGCAAAACAAACCGTCTCTTTCAGGCTTGAATGTACGATAATTAATCGTCTCAGGTTTTTTTACCTCACCGTATGACCACGAACGAATTTTCTCTGGAGAAGCAAGACCAATTTTAATTGCATCAAACTCTTCTTTGTGGGTAACTTGTTTAAATAAATCTAGCAATGCTTTCATTTGTCACTCCTGTAAATCAGGGGGCAATAATAAATAATTGGTACAAATTAAGTATGGGTGACAGGATTAAATCCAGTTTGATCACCCTAACTTTTCCGGATAATCAATGTTGTTCTAAATCAATGTCCATACCTAATGAACGTATTTCCTTTACCAATACATTAAATGATTCCGGCATTCCAGCATCGATCTTATGATCACCCTTAACAATACTTTCATACACTTTGGTACGTCCCGTGACATCATCCGATTTAACAGTTAACATTTCCTGCAAGGTATAGGCTGCACCATATGCTTCCAGTGCCCAAACCTCCATCTCGCCAAAACGCTGTCCACCAAATTGCGCTTTTCCACCTAATGGTTGTTGTGTTACCAAACTATAAGGGCCTGTTGATCGCGCATGCATCTTATCATCCACCAGATGGTGCAGTTTCAGAACATGCATATAACCAACTGTCACTTGTCGATCAAAAGCTTCTCCAGTTCGGCCATCATATAATGTAATCTGACCGGATTTTGGCAATCCGGCTAGCGCCAACATGTCTTTAATCTCGCTTTCTGTTGCTCCATCAAATACCGGGGTAGCAAAAGGAACACCTTCGGTTAAATTTCCAGCTAACGATATTATTTCACTATCTGACAAAGAAGCTACATCTTCCTTTTTCCCGCTTCCGTTATAAATCTTGTCAAGAAATTCCCTAATTTCATTTGCATTCTGCTGTGCTTTCAGCATTTCATCAATTTTCCTACCGAGCCCTTTCGCAGCCCACCCCAAATGCACTTCAAGTATCTGCCCAACATTCATCCGAGATGGAACCCCTAACGGATTTAGTACCACATCGACAGGTGTTCCATCAGCCATATAAGGCATATCTTCTAAAGGCACAATTTTTGAAATCACACCCTTATTACCATGACGTCCCGCCATTTTATCGCCTGGTTGCAAACGCCGTTTAACCGCGATATATATTTTGACCATCTTCTGTACACCGGGTGCTAATTCGTCACCCTGCGTAAGTTTCTTCTTTTTTTCCTCAAATGCGGCATCAAAAGCTTTACGCTTCTGTGCCATACTTTCGCGCACTTGTTCCAACTGTATGCTCGCATCTTCATCAGCCAGTCGAATATCAAACCAATAATGTGGATCAAAACCCTTTAGGTATTCAGCCGTTATTTCTTTTCCTTTGACCAGCTTATTAGGGCCTCCTGTAGCAACTTTACCTAGCAGTAAGCGCTCAAGACGTTCAAAAGCATCCTCTTCTACAATACGCATTTGATCAGCCAAATCTTTCTTGTAACGATCAAGCTCATCATCAATAATTTTTTGAGCACGTTTATCACGCTCAATACCTTCTCGGGTAAACACTTGCACGTCAATGACTGTTCCTGATATCCCAGATGGCACGCGTAGTGAAGTATCTTTAACATCAGATGCTTTTTCACCAAAAATTGCCCGTAATAACTTCTCCTCCGGGGTGAGCTGTGTTTCACCTTTTGGTGTAACCTTTCCAACCAACACATCACCCGCTTCAACTTCGGCTCCAATATAAACAATACCTGATTCGTCAAGGCGTCCTAACTGATGCTCTGATAAATTTGGAATATCAGCAGTTATCTCTTCTGTGCCAAGCTTAGTATCCCGGCTCACAACGGATAATTCTTCAATATGTATAGATGTAAAACGATCCTCGGCCACAACTCGCTCGGATATCAGAATTGAATCTTCAAAGTTATAGCCATTCCATGGCATAAATGCCACCAGCATATTTTGTCCTAATGCAAGCTCACCCATATCAGTGGAAGCACCGTCCGCAATGACATCGTCTTTTTCAATTTTATCTCCAATTTTGACCAGCGGGCGCTGATTAATGTTGGTATTCTGGTTAGAACGGGTATATTTGATAAGATTATAAATATCAACACCCACCTCACCCATTCGAGTCTCTGCATCGTACACTCGCACTACAATTCGTCCTGCATCCACATAATCCACAATTCCGCCACGTTTCGCCCGGACGGTAGTTCCTGAGTGTACTGCCACTACCCGCTCAATACCTGTACCAACAAGCGATTTCTCTGCACGCAAGCATGGAACCGCCTGGCGTTGCATATTTGAACCCATTAAAGCGCGGTTAGCATCATCATGTTCTAAGAATGGAATAAGTGAAGCTGCGACTGAAACAATTTGTGCAGGCGCCACGTCGACATATTCGATTCGTTCCGGTGTTGACAATGCGAATTCATTCTTATGACGGCAAGAAACAATCTCACTAATAAAACGATTACTATCATCAAGCTCGGCATTTGCCTGAGCAATCATATAATTACCCTCTTCAATTGCCGATAAGTAATCTATTTCTTCAGTAACCTGACAGTCTTTCACTTTACTATAGGGCGTTTCTATGAATCCATACTCATTGGTTCGCGCGTACAATGCCAACGAATTAATAAGACCAATATTGGGTCCTTCCGGTGTCTCAATAGGACATACACGACCATAATGCGTCGGATGCACATCACGCACCTCAAAACCAGCTCTTTCACGCGTCAATCCACCAGGTCCCAGAGCTGAGATTCGTCGCTTATGCGTAATCTCAGAAAGTGGGTTGGTTTGATCCATAAATTGAGATAATTGACTCGAACCGAAGAATTCACGCGCCGCTGCAGAAACCGGCTTTGCATTGATCAAATCATGTGGCATTAGATTATCCGATTCAGCTTGGCTAAGTCGCTCTTTCACAGCACGCTCGACACGCACTAATCCCGATCTAAATTGATTTTCCGCCAACTCTCCTACTGATCGTACCCGCCGATTGCCGAGATGATCAATATCATCTATTTCTCCACGACCATTTCGCAGCTCAACCAGGATTTTGATAACCGCAATAATATCTTCATTCGAAAGTGTCTGAGATCCCGTCAATTCAGTTCTACCCACTCTGCGATTAAATTTCATTCTGCCTACAACTGACAAATCATAGCGTTCTGGCGAATAGAACAATCCAGTAAATAATGCCTTAACAGCCTCTTCAGTTGGCGGCTCACCTGGTCGCATCATCCGATAAATAGCGACCTGTGCATTCAATTCATCGGTTGTCTCATCAATTTTTAGTGTTTGCGAAATAAAAGCACCATGATTAAGATCATTCACATAAAGTGTATTAATTTTCTTTATATCGGCTTTACGAAGCTTATTCAGCGTCTCCTCCGTTACTTCATCATTGGCTAACGCGACAATTTCACCTGTTTCCCTGTCAACAATGTTCTGTGCAAGTATTCTTCCGAGTAAAAAATCTTCAGGCACCTCCAGTTGATCAATCTTAGCTTCCTGCATTTCTCGGATATGTTTAGCTGTAATACGCTTATCCTTCTGGACAATTACTTTTTTTCCTTTGGCCAAAATATCAAAACTCGCTACCTCACCACGCATACGTTCAGGCACAAGTTCAAACTGAATATTTTTATCCGAAAAATAGAAACAATCAAATATAAAAAATTCTTTAAGAATCTGCTCTGGAGTACAACCAATCGCTTTTAACAGTGTAGTAACAGGCATTTTGCGGCGGCGATCTATCCTGAAGTATAAACAATCTTTTGGGTCAAATTCATAATCAAGCCAAGACCCACGATAAGGGATAATACGCGCAGAAAATAATAACTTACCGGATGAGTGAGTTTTGCCGCGATCATGTTCAAAGAATACACCAGGTGACCGATGTAATTGTGAAACGATCACACGCTCAGTGCCATTGATAACAAAAGATCCAGTGTCGGTCATTAGAGGAATTTCACCCATATAGACTTCTTGTTCTTTAACTTCCTTCACAGTCGGTTTGGATATTTCCTTATCCATAATTGTGAGCCTGACTCTCGCACGCAAAGGTGAGGCGTAAGTAAGTCCACGCTGCTGACATTCCTTAACATCAAATACAGGTGATCCGAGTTCATAGCTGATAAAATCAAGTCGCGCATTTTTGGTATGACTCTCAATTGGAAATATTGAGTTAAATGCTGCCTGCAACCCTTGATTTTGACGTTTATTGGGTGCCACTTTTTCCTGCAAGAAAGCCGCATATGATTCGAGCTGGGTAGCGAGAAGAAATGGAATTGGCAAAACGCTCGCACGTTTGGCAAAACTTTTACGTATACGTTTTTTCTCTGTGAACGAATAGCTCATGAATTTTCTCCGGGAGAAGAAGACAGAGGATTGAAGAATTGAGACCAAATAACTATCAATTGTTCAGATACCCACAATGACACATGAAATGGTCAAAATACCAAAGGCTGGCAGCCCTAAAATGCACACCAGCCCTGAAATTTTCTAATTTATATTACTTAATTTCGCAAGTAGCGCCAGCTTCTAGCAATTGTTTCTGGATTGCAGCAGCATCTTCTTTCGATACTCCTTCCTTAACAGATTTAGGTGCACCATCAACTAAGTCTTTAGCTTCCTTCAAGCCTAAGCCAGTCACTGCTCTTACTACTTTAATTACATTTACTTTACTATCACCGGCTGCTGTAAGAATCACAGCAAATTCAGTTTGTTCTGCTTCAACTGGAACACTGCTACCGCCAGGCGCAGCAACTGCAATAGCCGCCGTGGCTGCCGCAGACACGCCAAACTTCTCTTCCATTTCTTTAATCAATTTCGATAATTCGAGTACCGTCATATTTGAAATTGCATCTAAAATCTCATCTTTTGTTACAGCCATCATTTTCTCCTGGTTATTTTCTGTATTTAGCTAACGCTATCGTATTAAATAGAAGTCTTTAAAATTATTTGTTATCACGTACCATGGCTAAGCCACGCGCAAATCTGGCTGGCACCTCATTAAGTGTTTGAACAAACTTGGTGATTGGCGCCTGCATTGTTCCCAATAGTTTCGATAACAATTCTTCTCGACTTGGCAATGCGGCAAGCGCAGTAATCTCGTCACGCGACATTACATGCTCACCTATTGCACCAACTTTGATCACGAATTTTTCATTGTCCTTGGAAAATTCATGTAGCACTTTCGCTGCTGATACAGGATCGGTGCCAATGCCATAGACAAGTGGACCGATCATATGCTTAGCAAGCCCTTCATAAGGGGTATCTGCAACTGCACGGCGAACTAATGAATTTTTTATGACACGGAAATAAATCCCTGATTCACGAGTTTTTGCTCTTAGTTGTGTCATTTTACCAACTTCTATCCCGCGATATTCTGCAATGATAATAGCTTGAGCACTCGCTACTTGAGCACTCACTTCGGCTACTATAGCTTTTTTCTCTTCAAGACTAAGACTCAAGGTTCATTCTCCATCAGTAAAAATAGTATTTGGTATTAAAAATACCTAATTAGTTACTCTCTTCCAAACACTACAAACTGGCGACCTTAAACCAGGAAAAAAAAAACTCCTGTTTTGGATTCACCATCTACGCTGGGTATTCGACTTAAATCAAAAGAATTATTCTACAAGATAATTCTATTTTTATAGTCGTAATTTTAAGTATCATCAAGTAAACTAATACTTGCTTTCTCTTTATGCTTACCCCAGCGGTCTTTGACAATCCACTTATACATATTGTATTCAGTGGCCCAAAGTTCTTTATTGCTGAGTTATACTCGCTTGATCTACCCGAACACCAATGCCCATTGTGCTTGAAATAGATACTTTTCTCAGATAAACACCTTTTGACGAGGGTGGCTTAGATTTATTCAGCGCATCAATCAGCGCCATCAAATTTTGTTTTAATGAATCCGCTGCAAATGATGCCCGCCCAATCGTACAATGTATAATACCCGTTTTATCAGCTCTAAATTGTACCTGCCCGGCTTTAGCATTTTTAACAGCACCAGCAATATCAACTGTTACAGTACCAACTTTCGGGTTCGGCATTAAACTACGGGGCCCCAGAATCTGACCTAATTGACCGACTATGCGCATGGCATCCGGGCTTGCAATAGCAACATCAAAGTTGATGTTTCCTGCTTTAATATCAGCTGCTAAATCTTCAAAACCCACAATATCCGCACCTGCTTCCTGGGCTTCTTTAGCCTTTTCACCTTGTGCAAATACTGCGACACGTACTGTTTTACCTGTTCCTGCTGGCAAAACTACCGATCCACGAACTGCCTGATCTGATTTCTTCGCATCAATTCCCAAATTAACCGCCACATCAATAGACTCATTAAACTTAGCTGTTGCTGCTTCTCTAACAAGCACCAGTGCTTCATCAATTTGATATGCCTTATTACGGTCAACTTTCCTTGCTATATCTTTGTAGCGATTTGACGATCGTGCCATTTTATATGCCCTCTACTTCTATACCCATACTTCTTGCACTACCTGCAATAGTACGTACAGCAGCATCCAAATTGGCTGCAGTTAAATCTGGCATCTTTGTTTTAGCGATTTCTTCTGCCTGACTGCGACTTAGTTTTCCTACTTTATCCAAATGTGGTCTAGGGCTTCCTTTACCAACACCTGCAGCCTTCTTGATTAATACTGATGCCGGTGTCGTTTTCATTACAAACGTAAAGCTTTTATCAGCATATGCAGTAATTACAACTGGCACTGGCAATCCCGGTTCCATTTTCTGCGTAGCCGCGTTAAACGCTTTACAGAATTCCATGATATTTAACTGGCGCTGGCCTAGTGCAGGTCCAATGGGTGGGCTTGGATTAGCCTTACCAGCCGGTACTTGTAATTTTATATAACCTATTATTTTCTTTGCCACCACGATCTCCTGTTGGGTCCAAAACGAGTACTTATGCACTCTCCCCTGCCTAAATAATTTAAAAAAATATCTTACTGAGAATCAGCTATTTATTAGCTGTTAATAGACCCTATTAAGATTTTTCTACTTGATTAAAATCCAATTCCACTGGCGTTGGTCGCCCAAATATAGAGACTGAAACTCTGAGTTTGCTCTTATCGTAGTTAACATCTTCTACATTTCCATGAAAGTCAGTGAATGGCCCATCTTTAACACGCACAGCTTCCCCTACCTCAAATAAAACTTTTGGTTTTGGTTTCTCTACCCCTTCTTGGATTTGATGAAGTATATTATCTACTTCCTTTTGACTTATCGGTGTCGGCTTCATAGCCGATCCACCAACAAAGCCTGTTACTTTGTCCGTATTCTTTACCAAGTGCCAGGAATCATCTGACATTTCCATTTCTACTAAAACATAACCAGGAAAGAATTTTCTTTCACTGATACTCTTTTGCCCGCTTTTCATCTCTATCACTTCCTCTACCGGCACTAGGATTTGACCAAATTTATCCTGCATACCCGCCCGTTCAACACGATCCTTTAATGCTCGCTGAACACTTTTCTCATACCCCGAATAAGCATGAACCACATACCATCTCTTACTCATTCTTCCCTCTGAGAAATTTTATCAAGCATCTTGATTCATCATAAGTTTCACAAGCGACATCAGGGCAGAATCAATAAACCATAAGAATAAAGCCATGGCAACCACAAAAGCAAATACTACTCCCGATGTTTGAAGTGTTTCCTTACGATTCGGCCATACTACTTTCTTTGTTTCTTCTGTAGATTCCTTGCAAAATACATAAAATTCTTGCCCTTGGACTGTAAAGCTTGCTGCAATCACAGCCAACAGAAATCCCGCCATTATAGATAGCACACGCACAACCATAGGGCTTTCACTTAAGTAAATGAATCCCGCAACACCTGCTACGATAAATACAAATACTAGCACAAGCTTTAATTTATTCACGTCAAAAGAATCCTCTTATGCCCTTAATTGTGATATTTCGTACGGTTAATCTACTTCTAAAATTTGTAGCTTCTATATAACTCTTCTGACACACTCCAGTACGCCAATTTGTCATAACTTTATTTCTCTCCACATCCATAACATCTTTTTCTTTTTTAATATAATATTAGATGTTTAGTCATCTTATTTAAAAATTATTATGGCAGGCCAGGAGGGCATCGAACCCCCAACCTTCGGTTTTGGAGACCGACGCTCTGCCAATTGAGCTACTGGCCTTCTATACGCAACTTCCTTAATACTGACATCACATTAAAACAATTATTATTCCAATCATTTTTACAAAATCACTCAATGATTTTAGCAACGACACCGGCACCAACTGTTCTTCCGCCTTCACGTATTGCAAAACGCAAGCCATCTTCCATCGCTATTGGT
>LNFM01010863.1_pt1 | contig 12618 bp, 16 predicted proteins | sample 596031 | NCBI WGS metagenome assembly LNFM01 (sample SAMN04254537, study PRJNA301005) | activated carbon metagenome | isolation source: dual media filters at the Ann Arbor, Michigan drinking water treatment plant | place: USA: Ann Arbor
ACAACACGGCCCTTAACACGCTTGCAGGGTTCGGCTATATCCGCCGGATGTCCGAGAACCCGCCGCTCCTGCGCCCCGACCTTGCCCGCTCGCTTATCCCTGACACGCGCCGCGCGGGTCAGCCGACGATTGGCATGGTGTCGCTGGGCTGTCCCAAGGCGCTGGTTGACAGCGAACGTATCCTGACGCGGTTGCGCGCCGAGGGCTACGCGATCTCGCCCGACTACAAGGGCGCCGATGCAGTGATCGTCAACACCTGCGGATTCCTCGACAGCGCGAAGGCCGAAAGTCTTGAAGCGATCGGCGAGGCGCTGGTGGAAAACGGACGCGTGATCGTGACGGGGTGCCTTGGCGCAGAACCCGACTACATCACCGGCGCGCATCCGAAGGTTCTGGCTGTCACCGGTCCCCATCAATACGAGGCGGTGCTTGATGCCGTCCACGCCGCCGTGCCGCCCGCGCCCGACCCGTTCATCGACCTCTTGCCTGCAAGCGGGGTCAGCCTGACGCCGCGGCATTACAGCTATGTGAAGATTTCCGAAGGCTGCAACCACGCCTGCAAGTTCTGCATCATTCCCGACATGCGCGGCAAACTGGTCAGCCGCCCGGCCCATGCCATTATCCGCGAGGCGGAAAAGCTGGTGGCGGCCGGGGTGAAGGAGCTTTTGGTCATCAGCCAGGACACCTCGGCCTACGGCGTCGACCTGAAGCACGCCGAGGCGAAGGGCCACCGTGCCCACATCACCGATCTTGCGCGTGATCTGGGGTCGCTGGGGGCTTGGGTGCGGCTGCATTACGTCTATCCCTATCCGCATGTCCGCAACCTCATCCCGCTGATGGCGGAGGGGCTGGTGCTGCCCTATCTCGACATTCCGTTCCAGCACGCCCACCCCGACACGCTGCGCCGTATGGCCCGGCCTGCCGCAGCGGCGAAAACGCTGGACGAGATCGCCGCATGGCGCGCCATTGCGCCGGATCTGACGCTGCGCTCCACCTTCATCGTCGGCTACCCCGGCGAGACCGAGGCGGAGTTCCAGACCCTGCTCGATTGGCTGGACGAGGCGCAGTTGGATCGGGTCGGCTGCTTTCAATACGAAAACGTCGCCGGCGCGCGGTCGAACGCGCTGCCCGACCAGGTGCCGGGCGAGGTGAAACAGGACCGTTGGGATCGTTTCATGGCAAAGTCGCAGGTGATTTCCGAGGCGAAACTTGCCGCGAAGGTGGGCCGACAGATCGACGTGATCGTGGATGAAGTCGATGCCGACGGCGCGACCTGCCGGACCAAATCCGACGCGCCCGAAATCGACGGCAACCTCTTTATCGACGATGGGTTCGAGGGGCTGGCGCCGGGGGATATTGTCCGGGTCGAGGTCGAGGAAGCCGGCGAGTATGACCTCTGGGGGCGGCGCGTCCGGTAGGGTTGCCCGCACGTCCGGCGGCATGATCCCGGCGGATTAGCACAGACCCCGGTGTGTGCTATTATGCGCGCGGCGGGGAACTCACCCGCTGCAAACAGGGACAGTCATCATGAACATCTCGCGCTCGTTCCTTTTAGTCGGTTCCCTTTATCTCCTCGTCGGCATCGGCCTTGGCAGCTACATGGGTGGGTCAGGCGACCGCACCCTTGCGCCGGTCCATGCCCATATCAACCTCCTTGGCTTCACGCTGATGACGGCATTCGGGCTGGCCTACCGCCTTATTCCCGGCCTTGCCGACAGCGTGCTGGCCAAGGGGCATTTCTGGCTGCACCAGATCGGCGCGCTTTTGCTGCTGGTCGGCCTTTTCCTGATGATGTCAGGCCGCGTGGCTGCGGAAACCATCGGTCCGATGTTTCCGGTTGCGGAGATGGCCGTGCTCCTCGGTGCCTTGCTCTGGGCCGTGAACCTGTTCCGCACCGCCCGCTAAGCGTTCGCCCAGCCCGCAAGGGCTGGGCGTCTTCGAGACTACAGCATCCTTACCCCGCCAGCACCACCACCCACGCCACACCCGCCGCGAGTGCCGCCAACGCAACTCCGGCCGAGCCGCAGTCCTTTGCTTTCTTCGCGCGCGGGTGTTCGGCGGTGGAAATATAGTCCACCACCTCTTCGATCGCGGTGTTCAGCAGCTCGGCTGCCAATACCAGCAGGCCAAGTGCTAGCAGCAGCGCCCGTTCGCCTGCCTCAAGGTCGAGCCAGAAGGCAAGCGCGGCAGACGCCACGTTCACCAGCGTCCATTGCCGCAGCGTCTTTTCGCTGGCCCAGGCCGCCCGCCAGCCCGCCCAGGACCACATCACCGTATTGGCAAACCGCCGCGCCTCGGCGCGCAAGATCCCCGACATCGCTGCCCCCCGGATTCCCCCGAAGCGAGCCTAGTCCGACGTATGCGCTCCGTCGACCCCGGCTTCCGCCAGCCCGGCCCTGACCGAGGTGACGATATGCGCGAAGCGGTCGCCGCCCAGCGGCACCCCGCCATACCAGCGCGCCACTACGACGACCTGATCGACAAGGCCTGCCCGCTCCACCATTTTCAGGATCAATGCGCCTGCGCCCGCCTCGCCATCGTCAGCCTTGAGCGGGCCTTCGTCCGACAGCACGGCGGCCCAGCTGAGATGTGTGGCCTTGGCATAATTGCGGATGCGGCGCAGGTCGGCCAGAAAGGCGGCGACCCCGGCACGGCCCTGAACCGGGCCGACCGCCACCCCATAGCGCGATCCACGGTCACGCAAGACGTCGTCGATACGGATCATGCGGAAACCCTTCGGCGGCCGGTCTGGCCCATGCCGCCGGTCTAGCGCAGGCCGGCGCCCCGCGCCATCACCCGCCCAGCGCCTCGATATCCGCCTTGTTGGGGCAGAACTCGGGCATCTTGCGCGCCCCGCCTGATGCCGCAAGCCATTTGTCGCAGGCATCGCCCTGGGTGCAGACGGCACATCGCTCGATGATGCAGGCAAGCTCGCTTCGCCGGAGCCAGCCTTCCACCACGGCCTGCGACAGGTTCACTCCGCTGACCCGCGCCATGCCGCGCGTCAGCCACCAGGCGCGGGGAGTTTCCGGGTATCCGATCATTTCAGCCTCGTCTTGAAGTCCATGACGCATTGGACACTGACTGCAAGGATGCGGCCGGCGGGCTGCCACGGCCTTGACCCAGATCAAGCGCGCGTCAGGTCACGAACCTGTCATCCGGCGAACCGTGGCCACCACCAGCGCCTTGCGGTCGCCATTCGGTGGGTGGCTGCCGAGGAACTTGTCGCCGGGATCGGGCAACCGGTCGAAGAAGGCCGAGCCGCGGATCGGATCAAAGCCCGCGATCAGCGCGATCTCGGCGCCGAGTGCATCAGCCTCCAGCTCGAACTCCTTGGAATAGCTGCGGGCCGCGACTTCCGCGCCCATGTTCTGCGCCGCGCGGATCTCGTCGGCGCCAAGCCCGCTGGCCTGCGCCAGCACACCCGCCAGAAGCGCCCCCGACAGCGCCTGATCGGCGCGTTTCGGGATATGCCCAGCGATGTGGTGCGCGGCCTCGTGACCCATCACGAAGGCCAGTTCATCGGCATTGCGCGCGTCGGCGATCAACGCAAGGGTGAAGCCGACGATTGGCCGGCCGCGTTGATCGACGGTCTGGAACGCATTTGGCGGCTGGCCGGGACGGTCATCCACCACGATGCGGAAATCGCAATCACGCGCCGCAGCACGCGCGCGGCACTGCGCTTCGGCCACCGGTTCAACCGCCGCCACGACCTGCAGGAAGGTCTCGGCCGCTGCGCGCGGGGTCTGGCGACCGTCCGAAATGACGACCGGACCGGGCGGCGCCACGACCGGCGGCGCGACGGTCACGCAGCCGGACAGCACCAGCCCGAGGGCAAGGATGAAGAACGCGCGCATCGACACTCCCCTGGTCATGGCCGCAGCGGTGGGCCACCTGTGAGGCCGCACAGTAGCAAATTCAGCGCCCGCCGAAAGCCCGCCTCACGCAGCTGTCAGCGGCGCTTGCCGCGACCGGCAGTCAGGCGTAACCTCTGACCCATGTTCACCATCGAGCACGAATTCGACGCCACCGTGATTACCCTTGTCGATGAGGGCGGCGATCTTCCCTTGCAGGAAGACGTGACCATCAACGCTTTCGAGGATTGCGTGACCATCGACCAGCTTGACCCGCGCCTGGACACGCCGGTGCGCATCACCCTGTCGCTGGGCCAGATCCGCGATCTTGCCGCCGCGCTGGACCTGCCGGAAGGCAGCTACCGTCTCAGCCGCGCGCCCGACTGACCCTTCCCCCCAACCCTGCCCCCATCGCCAAGGAGCGCGCGCATGACCACCGGCTTTTATTCCGACGAGCGGTGCTTTTGGCACGGCGGCGGCAACTATGCCTTTACCCTGCCGGTTGGCGGGCTGGTGCAGCCCCTGGCTGGCGGCTTGCCGGAAAACCCCGAGACCAAGCGGCGTCTGCTGAACCTGATCAACGCCACCGGCCTTGCCGACCATCTGTCGATGCGCAAGGCGGCCCCCGCAACCTGGGAGGAAATGGCGCGCGTTCACCCGCAATCCTACCTCGAGGCCTTCAAGGCGATGTCGGACGACGGCGGTGGCGAGCTGGGTCTGCGCACGCCGTTTGGCCGCGGCGGGTTCGAGATTGCGGCGGTTTCCGCCGGGCTGGCGCGCACCGCGCTGATCGACGTGCTGACCGGGGCGGCGCGCAATGCCTATTCCCTGTCGCGCCCGCCAGGGCATCACTGCCTGCCGGATTGGCCGAACGGGTTTTGCCTGCTGAACAATATCGGCATCGCAGTCCGCGCGGCGCAGGCTGCAGGTCTGGCCCGCCGCGTCGCGGTGGTGGATTGGGACGTCCATCACGGCAACGGCACCGAGGCGGTGTTCTGGGAAGATGGCGCGGTGCTGGCCCTGTCGCTGCATCAGGACCGCAACTATCCGATGGACACCGGCGGGGTCGAGGCGAAGGGCGCGGGCGCGGGGCTTGGCGCCAACATCAACCTGCCCCTGCCGCCCGGCACCGGTCATGCCGGATACATGCACGCCGTGGAACGGATCGTCGTGCCGGCCTTGCACCGCTTCAAACCCGATGTGATCATCGTCGCCTGCGGCTTTGATGCGGCGGCGGTTGATCCCCTTGGCCGGATGCTGGCGACCGCTGCCACCTTTCGGGCCATGACCAAGGCGATGATGCAGGCGGCGGACGCGCTGTGCGGCGGGCGTCTGGTTCTGGTGCATGAAGGCGGCTATTCCGAGGTTTATGTCCCCTTCTGCGGCCACGCGGTGCTGGAGGAGTTGTCGGGCGCGCCGGTCCACGCCGCGGACCCCCTTGGTGACACGTTGGCCAAACGCCAACCCGACGCGCGGTTCGACAGATTTGTCACCGGCTGGATAGACGAGATTGCCCGCGAACACGGGCTGTGATTTGGCGCAGGCTGGAACTTGGCCACCGCTGGCCTTACGGTCGCGCCAACCCTTTCGGAGTTTTTCATGCCCGCCCGCAACCAGCCCGCCCTTGATTTCCTGCTGACCCGACGGTCGCGCCCGGCCAAGCTTTTCACGGCGCCGGTCCCCTCACGGGGGGAGTTGGAGGAAATCCTGACCGCCGCGCTGCGGGTTCCGGATCATGGAAAACTGGAACCGTGGCGGCTGATCGTGGTGGAAAAACCCGCCTTCACGCGGTTGGCGGGTCTGGCCGAAGCGCGGGCGCGGGCGCTGGGGGGCGACACAGAGAAGATCGCCAAGGGGCGCGGGCAATATGATCTGGGGCAGTTGGCAGTGGTGGTGATTTCGTCGCCCAAGGCCGCCGAAAAGGTGCCGGTGGCCGAACAGGTGCTGTCGGCGGGTGCCTTGTGCCTTGGGCTGGTCAATGCCGCGACAGCGGCGGGCTGGGGGGCCTGCTGGCTGACCGGCTGGCCCGCGCATGACCCCGTCTTTGCCGCCGAGGCTTATGGCTGCGCCCCGCATGAGACGGTGGCCGGCATCGTTCACATCGCCACGCCACCCGCCGACGCGCCCGACCGGCCGCGCCCGGCCCTCGCCCGCCTCGTGACGTGGATGGACGCATGATCCTTGGCGATTTCCTCAAGGCCCTCGGCCAGCTTGGCGACCCGCGCTTTCGCCGCGTGACACTGGTTGGCGTGGCATTGGCGCTGGCTTTGCTGGTTGCCGTCTATGCGCTGTTTCTGCTGGTGATCCAGTATCTGACCCCCGAAAGCGTAGATCTGCCCCTGATCGGCCCTGTCACCGGGGTGGACACGCTGCTCGGCGTCGCGTCGTTCTTCTTGATGCTTGGGCTGTCGGTATTCCTGATGGTACCGGTCGCGTCAGCCTTTACCGGCATCTTTCTGGAGGACATCGTACGCTCGGTCGAGGACCGGCATTACCCGGCCCTGCCCCCGGCGGTTGGTGCGGGGTTGGCCGACAGCCTGCGCGACACGGTCAATTTCTTTGGCCTGTTGGTCGCGATCAACGTGCTGGCGCTGTTTCTTTACCCGTTCGCCGGCCCCGCCAGCCCGCTTCTGTTCTGGGCAATCAACGGGTTTCTGCTCGGCCGGGAATATTTCACCCTGGTTGCGATGCGTCGCATCGGGCGCGAAGCCGCCCGCGCGATGAGCCGGCGCAACCGTGCAACGATCTGGGCGGCAGGCACACTGATGACGTTGCCGCTGTCGGTTCCGCTGGTAAACCTGATCGTGCCGGTGCTTGGCGTGGCGACTTTCACCCACCTGTTCCACCGCCTTTCGGCGGCCGAGCGTTAGCCTTCGCGCGGGGTCATCCGACCGAACCAGTCAAGATCCTCGATGGTGATCCAGCCTGACAGGATGATGCCGCAGATCACCACCCAGACCACCGTTGCAATCAGTGTTGTGATCCAGGCCTTGCGCCCGACGATTTCCTGCGCAGGCGCGCCGCGCGGCGTGCCTGGCACCACCGTGTCGGTATCGGCCTGCGCCGTCACCCGCACCTGAAGCACGATGAAGAATACCATGAACCAAGTCACAGCATAGACGACGATGGCTGCGGTAATGCTCATGCCTGCTCCAGTTCCACCAGACAGCCGTTGAAATCCTTGGGGTGCAGGAACAGGACCGGCTTGCCATGCGCGCCGATCTTCGGCTCGCCCGACCCCAGCACCCGCGCGCCCGTGGCCATCAGGTGGTCACGCGCGGCCAGAATGTCATCCACCTCGTAGCAGATGTGATGAATGCCGCCGGCCGGGTTCTTTTCCAGAAAGCCGAGGATGGGAGAGGTCTCGCCCAAGGGATGCAGAAGCTCGATCTTGGTATTGGGCAGTTCGATGAAGATCACCGTTACGCCATGGTCCGGTTCCGGCTGCGGTGCGCCGACCTTGGCGCCCAGCGCCTGACGATACTGGTTTGCCGCCGCCTCAAGGTCCGGCACGGCGATGGCAACATGGTTCAAACGTCCGATCATGGCGGTGTCCCCTCTGGCTTTGCCGCGTTATGGGCGTGCGCTGCGGGCGTGGCAAGTGGGTCGGAGTTCACACCTCGTTAACGGTTGCAGGGCTAGACTGCCGACTGCCAGCCAGCAGGTCCGACGATGCCGTTTCCGCCCGCTTCGCCCTTTTCGCGACCGCCCCCCACCGCCTGCCTGAACGGGCTGCAGGGCCTTGTCGTGCTGGCGGTCGAAGACAGCCGGCTGGCCTGCGAGGCGCTGCGCCTGATGTGCCAACGCTCGGGCGCGCGCCTGCGCCGGGCCGAAGGGCTGGCCTCGGCGCGGGCTCATCTTGCGGTCTGTCAGCCCGACGTGGTGCTGGTCGACCTTGGCCTGCCCGACGGCCGCGGCGAAACCCTGATCCGCAGCCTGACCTCGGGTCGCACCGGCCAGTATCTGCCTCTGGTCATTGCGATGAGCGGTGACCCGGAGGGTCGGGCGGCCGCGCTGGCCGCGGGCGCGGCAGAGTTTCTGGAAAAGCCGCTGCCCGGACTGCTGGCGTTCCAGTCCGCGATCCTGGCGCACCTCCCCGATGGCAAAATCCGCCAGCCGATAGCCGCGTCTGACGCCGCTGCCGCGCCCGATGCGCTGGCCCTGCGCGACGATCTGGCCCGCGCGGCCGCTGTGCTGGCCGCAGGACCGGGACTGGCCGACCGCGCCTATCTGTCGGGATTTCTGGCCGGTATTGCCCGCCAGACCGTCGATGCCCCGCTGGAGGAAGCCTCGGCCCGGCTGCGCGACCCCGACGCCGCCACGAACGCGATGAGCCGGATGATTGCCGACCGCATCCGCGCCAACGCCCCGTTCCGCACGGATCGCTGATCGCGGCCAACCCGCCCCCACTCAGCCCTGCTCGAAACTGAACCCTGCGGGATAGCTGTGCTGCCCGTCGAAATCCGCCTTGCCAAGCGGCACCCCTGCCGCCCGAAGCGCGGCATAGCCCATCGTCAGGTGAAAGAAGAAGTTCGGCAGCCCGAACAGATACAGAAACTCGGCACCGGTCTGCTCCAGCTCGGCAAACCCGGCGCGGTGACGGATGATCCGTTCCTCCGCGCCTTCGAACTCCGCCGGTTTCATCGACCCCAGGAGCGCCCGCGCCACAGCCAGACGTGGCCCCAGCGCCTCGGGCAGGTCAGGCACCTCGCGCCCCGCGAGCGGGCAGGCCACCCGCATCGCAAACCCCGCCGCGGCCGCGAACTGCCTGCTGGCAGGGAAGGCGTCGGCGATCCGCGCCTCCATCGCCTCTCGTCCGGCTTGCTCCACCATCCCCGACATGCGGGTCAGGTAATGGCGAAACACCGTGACCGAGGCGTCATACATCAGCTGTCCTTCGGCACCACGCGCAAGTTCAACTCGCGCAATTGCTTCAAGGTGGCTTCCGAGGGTGCGTTCATCAGCATGTCCTCGGCGCGCTGGTTCATCGGGAACATGATGACCTCGCGGATGTTCGGCTCGTCCGCCAAGAGCATCACGATGCGGTCGATGCCCGCGGCACACCCCCCGTGCGGCGGCGCGCCGTACTTGAACGCCTTGACCATGCCGCCGAAGCGCTTGTCGACCTCGTCGTTCGGATAGCCGGCAAGCTCGAAGGCCTTGTACATGATCTCGGGCTTGTGGTTGCGGATACCCCCCGAAATGAGCTCATAGCCGTTGCAGGCAAGGTCATACTGGTAGGCGTAGACGTTCAAGGGATCTCCGTTCAGCGCCTCAAGCCCACCTTGCGGCATGGAGAACGGGTTGTGGCTGAAATCGATCCCGCCCTCTTCGGTTTTCTCATACATCGGGAAATCGACGATCCAGGCGAACTTGAAGCAGTTTTCCTCGGTCAAACCCAGCTCGCGCCCGATCTCGTTGCGCGCCCGGCCCGCGATGGCCTCGAAGGTCTCGGGCTTGCCACCCAAGAAGAAGGCAGCGTCGCCAAGTCCGAGGCCAAGCTGCAGACGGATCGTCTCGGTCCGCTCCGGGCCGATGTTCTTGGCCAGCGGCCCTGCGGCTTCCATGCCCGAGCCATCCTCGGCCTCGCGCCAGATGATGTAGCCCATGCCCGGCAGACCCTGCCCTTGTGCAAAGGCGTTCATCCGGTCGGCGAACTTGCGGCTGCCGCCTTTCGGGGCAGGGATCGCACGGATCTCGTTGCCGTCCTGCTCCAGAAGCTTGGCGAAGATCGCGAAGCCCGAACCGCGGAAATGCTCGCTGACGTCCTGCATCCGGATCGGGTTCCTGAGGTCGGGCTTGTCCGAGCCATACCATTTCAGCGCGTCGCGGTAGGCGATGCGGGTCCAGTCGGAATAGACCGTCTTGCCCGGTGCGAATTCCTCGAAGATGCCCTGGATCACCGGCTGCACGGCGGCAAAGACGTCGTCCTGCTCGACAAAGCTCATCTCGATATCAAGCTGGTAGAAATCGGTGGGTGAGCGGTCGGCGCGCGGGTCTTCGTCGCGGAAGCAGGGCGCGATCTGGAAATAGCGGTCAAAGCCCGCCACCATGATCAGCTGCTTGAACTGCTGTGGTGCCTGCGGCAGGGCGTAGAACTTGCCGGGATGGAGGCGCGACGGCACGAGGAAGTCGCGCGCCCCTTCGGGGCTGGAGGCGGTGATAATCGGGGTCTGGAACTCGGTGAAGCCCTGATCCCACATCCGGTTGCGGATCGACCGCACCACGTTCGAGCGCAGCATCATGTTGCGATGCAGCTTTTCGCGCCGCAGGTCGAGGAAACGGTAGGTCAGCCGGGTTTCTTCGGGGTATTCCACATCCCCGAACACCGGCATCGGCAATTCATCCGCCGCACCAAGGACGGTGACGCCGGTGGCATAAACCTCGATCTCGCCGGTCGGCAGCTTGGGGTTCACAAGGCTCGCATCGCGTCCCTTCACCCGCCCGTCGATCCGCACCACCCATTCGGCGCGCACCTTTTCCAGATCGGCAAAGGCGGCGCTGTCGCTGTCGGCGATCACCTGGGTGATGCCGTAATGGTCGCGCAGGTCGATGAACAGCACGCCGCCATGGTCGCGCACCCGATGCACCCAGCCCGACAGCCGGACCTCATGTCCGACATCGGCTTTGGTCAACTGGGCGCAAGTGTGGCTGCGATAGGCGTGCATTCTCGTTCCCCTTCCGAGGGCTTTGGCGGCTTTGGGCCGATACACCTTGCCAGCAGCCCCAAGTCAAGCCCCGGCCCCGGCATCTTCCGTTCTTAAATATCCCCGCCGGAGGCTTCAGGTGGGGGGCGTCGGAGCCTCCGGCGGGGATATTTGGGAACAAGTGAATGTTGCAGGGTAAAGGCCACGCAGTGCGTTGCCGACCCAGAGCCGGACGCGTGGCAGGTCGTTGGCCAGCAACACCTCCTCCCGGCAGGCCATTTCGGCGCGCAGGACGCCGGGCAGCAAGCCGGCAGAAAGTGGCGGGGTGCGCATCCCCTGCCCCCGGTCGAAAAAGACCGTGGTGATCGTGCCGTCGCAGATCTCGCCGCGCTCGTTCAGGAAGATGAACTCGTCCAGCGATGCGGGCAACGCAGCGCGGGCGCGGTCGTAGACCGAGCGGCGGGTGGACTTGATGGTGAGCCAGGGGTCGTCTGACGCCAGCCGCTCCTCAGCCAGACCGACACGCCAGAAGGGCTTTGCTGGCGGCAGGGCGGCCATTTCGACCGTCACGTCGCCCTCGGCCCCAAAAGTCAGCCGCACGCGGGCCGGGCCGTCGGGGCGGGTGGCGGCAAGGTCGACGTGCGGCCTGTCCCAGCCCAGAGCCTCTGCCCCCCGCGCCAGCCGCGCCATGTGCAAGGCCAGCCGCGGAAAACCCAAGCCGTCCCACAGCATTGTCTCGATCAGTCTTACGCCCGAACGGCCGCCTTCACGAAGCGCGCTTTCCACAACGCCTCCTCCCATTCGCCCTCGGCGGTGGAGCCATGCACCACCCCGCCGCCCACATTCATCACGATGTCCTGCCCGGTGATCGACAGCGTCCGGATCGCCACCGAGAAATCCGCCCGTCCGTCCGGTGCCATCCAGCCCACTGCCCCGCAATAGACGCCGCGCGGCGCGGGCTCCACCTCGCGGATGATCTGCATCGCGCGGATCTTCGGCGCGCCCGTCACCGAGCCGCAGGGAAACAGCGCCGCCATCAGCGCGGGCAGGCTGGCGGGTTCCGCCAACTCCCCTTCGATGGTCGAGGTCATCTGGTGGACGGTCGAATATTTCTCCATCGCGAAGAGGGCCGGCACCTTGACAGATCCAACCTTTGCCAGCCGCGAGATATCGTTGCGCAACAGGTCGACGATCATCAGGTTTTCTGCCCGGTCCTTGACCGAGGCCTGCAGGGCCGCGGCAATCGCGGCATCGCGCGCTGGATCAGGGTCGCGCGGCGCGGTGCCCTTCATCGGGCGGGTGACAATGCGCCCCCCCGCCTCCAGCCGGAAGAACAATTCGGGCGAACGGGAGACCACCACCGGCCCCTGCCCGAGGTCGACATAGGCGCCGTGCCCCACCGCCCCGGTCCGCCTGAAAGCGCCGTAAAGCCCCAGCGGCGTGCCCGAGGCCAGCCGCGCCGCCATCGGGAAAGTCAGGTTCACCTGATAGCAGTCGCCCGCCGCGATGTATCCCAGGACCCGCGCCATCGCAGCATCATAGACCGCGCGCGACACGCACGGCTCGGGTGCCGTCATCCAGCTTTGCCGGCCCATGTCCGACGCTTCGGCCAGAACCGCATCCGCCGCCTCGGGTGCCTCGAAGACGCCAAGCGCCACCAGCGGCCCCTTCCGTCGCCTTGGCATCAGCGCGCCAAGCTTCGGCTCCAGCGCATACCCCGCCTCATAGGCGACATAGCCCGCCACCCAGGCCCCTGCCGCCCGTGCACGTTCTGCCCGCGCCAGAGCCCGCGCCACATCGCCGGGCTGTGTCGCGGCAATCACCTCGCGCGGCTGGCGAAACAGCACCGGCTCGCCCAAAGGTCCATGTTCTACCAGGATCACCGCGCGCCCCATCCTCACTTAACCCGAGATAGGCCGATCCCCCGCGCCGCGCCAGCCGTTCCCGCCCGATTCCGCGCCCGAAAACGACAGCCCGCCGCGATGCCGCAGCTGGTGCCACTTCCACCCTTGCGCCCCGGCCTGCCCTCGCTATAACCCGCGAAGTTTTGCGCTATAGGTGGGGGCCAGCATGCCGAAGCGGACCGATATCAAGTCGATCATGATCATCGGCGCGGG
>LNFM01010864.1_pt1 | contig 12617 bp, 7 predicted proteins | sample 596031 | NCBI WGS metagenome assembly LNFM01 (sample SAMN04254537, study PRJNA301005) | activated carbon metagenome | isolation source: dual media filters at the Ann Arbor, Michigan drinking water treatment plant | place: USA: Ann Arbor
AGGGCGACAGGTAGCCGCGATCGAACTGCATGCCTTCGACCACGTCGAGCTCGGTCTCGAGGCTCTTGGCCTCCTCCACCGTGATGACGCCCTCGTTGCCGACCTTCTGCATCGCCTCGGCGATCATCCGGCCGATGGAGGCGTCGCCGTTGGCGGAGATGGTGCCGACCTGCGCCACCTCGTCGGACTTCGTCACCTTGCGGGAGTTCTTCTCCAGCTCCTTCGTGACGGTCTCGACGGCGAGGTCGATGCCGCGCTTCAGGTCCATCGGGTTCATGCCCGCGGCGACCGACTTGGCGCCCTCGCGGACGATGGCCTGGGCGAGCACGGTGGCGGTGGTGGTGCCGTCACCGGCCGCGTCGTTCTGCTTGGACGCCACCTCGCGCACCATCTGGGCGCCCATGTTCTCGAACTTGTCGGCGAGCTCGATCTCCTTGGCGACGGTGACGCCGTCCTTGGTGATGCGCGGAGCGCCGAAGCTCTTCTCGATGACGACGTTGCGGCCCTTCGGGCCGAGGGTCACCTTGACCGCATTGGCCAGGATGTCGACGCCGCGGATCATCTTCTCGCGCGCGTCCTGCGAAAACTTCACGTCTTTCGCAGCCATGGTTCCTCACTCCTTGGATTGAGACGTTGAGGGGTGGTGGGTGGACAAGGCCCCGGTCAGGCGGCCTTCTTCAGGGTCGCCGAAGCCTCGACGATGCCCATGATGTCGCTCTCCTTCATGATCAGGTAGTCGACACCGTCGATCTTCACCTCGGTGCCGGACCACTTGCCGAAGAGCACGACGTCGCCCGCCTTCACGTCGAGGGCGATGAGTTCGCCGCGCTCGTTGCGCCCGCCCGGGCCGACGGCGATCACTTCGCCCTCCTGCGGCTTCTCCTTGGCGGTGTCGGGGATGATGATGCCGCCGCGGGTCTTCTCCTCGGCGTCGATGCGCCGGACGACGACACGGTCATGCAGTGGCCGAAACTTCATGAGTTCCTCCAGGTCTTGATCATCGCATGTGGATGGGCGGGACCCGATGCGAGGGTCGGCGCGTATCCGCGCGCGGCGCCTCCGGCATCCCGTCCGGGCGATGAGGTAGGAAAGGGCTTTTTGGCCCGCAAGACCCTGTCAGCACTTTTTTCAGACGAGTGCTAACAAGCTGATTTCAATGATGAAATGGAACTTTCGGCTTGCCATGGCGCTGATGTTGCGTTGCGATGGGATTCGTCATCCGGCAAAGGAGGTTCACGCATGGCATCGGCAGATTTCGCCCGCCAGATGGAGGGCTACGGGCTGACCACCGCAGGCATTCTCTACCGCCTGCCCGACCACCCGACGATCCTCCAGGAATATGTCTGGCAGGCCTATGACCTCGCCCCCCGCTTTCCCGAACTGAAGCGCTTCCTCGCCTTCTGGCAGGCCGAGCTGGAGGGCAAGCTCTACCGGGTGACGGTGGCGCACAAGGACCTCGTCGGACCGGCGGAACTGCACGCCGTGGGCGCGGAGTTCCGACTCCACTGAGCGCGCAGGGCGTCTGCGACGCTCCACCGACGGGCTTTTCCGGAGGCCCGGAGGGTCTTTCTTTGTCCTTTCCGCCCGTCCGGTCGCGGCCGCCGGGACGCCGTCGCCCTGGCCGCCGTCTTCTCTCGTCTCCCGGTTGAGGAGGCTCCCTTGACTCTCCCTCGCAGAGTCTCTCTCTTAGAGAACGAAACAGGAACAATCATGACCGCGCGACGCGACACCCTCGCGGCGCTGAAGGGCACCCTTGCGCGTCTCGAGCGGGGGGGTCTGCCCTCGGCGTCGCCGCATTTCTCCCTCGGCTCGGAAGGGCTCGACGGGCTGCTCGGCGGCGGGCTGGCGCGGGCGGCCCTGCACGAGGTCTTCGCCGGGAGTCCCGCCCATGGCCCGGCCGCCACCGGATTCGCCCTCGGTCTGGCGCTGCGAGCGGCGCCGTCCGCGCCCGTGGTCTGGGTCCGCCAGCGCATGCTCGACCAGGAATTCGGCCGCCCCTACGGCCACGGCATCGCCGCCCTCGGCCTCGACCCCGGCCGTCTCGTGCTCGTCCGGGCGCGGGATGCGGAGGCCGTGCTGAAGGCGACCCACGACGCCGCCCGCTGCGGCGCCGTCGGCGTGGTCCTCGCCGAAATCTGGGGCGCGCCGAAGGTCCTCGACCTCACCGCCAGCCGTCGCCTGTCCATGGCCGCCGCCGAGAGCGGCGTCACCGTCATCGCCACGCGCACCGCCGCGGAGCCCTCAGCCTCCGCCGCCCAGTCGCGCTGGCAGGTGCGGGCCATGGCCTCCGAGGCGGCGGAGGCCGGCCTGCCGGGCCTGCCGGCCTTTCTCGTCACCCTGCTGCGCCACCGGGCCGGCATTCCTCCCCGCGACTGGCCCATGGAGTGGGATCGTGAACACCGTCGCTTCCGCGAGCGGACGGCGCTACCTCGCCGTCTGGATGCCCTTCCTGGCGACCGAGCGGCTGCGCCGCAAGCACCCACCCTCCCCTTCCGGCGCGCCGGATGAGGCCCCGCTCGTCCTCACCGAGAAGGTCGGCGGCGCCCTGCTCCTCGCCGCCGTCGACGCGAAGGCGCGTGCCCTCGGCCTCGCCCCTGGGCAGAAGCTCGCCGACGCCCGCGCCTGCATCCCCGCGCTGGTCGCCCTGGAGCACGACCGGGACGCCGACCGCCGCTTCCTGGAGCGCCTCGCCGACGCCGCCGACCGCTACACGCCCCTCGTGGCGCTGGAGCCGCCGGAGGGCTTCGTCCTCGACATCACCGGCTGCGCCCATCTCTTCGGCGGCGAGGCGGCGCTGCGCAGCGATCTCCTGCGCCGCCTCGCCGGCGCCGGGCTGACGGCGCGCGCCACCATCGCCGGCACGCCGGAGGCCGCCTCCGCCCTCGCCCGCTACACCACCTGCGATCGCGTGCCCCCCGGCGGCGAGGCGATGGCGGTGGCGCCCCTGCCCGTCATCGCCCTCGGCATCGATCCCGCCGTCGCCCTGGCGCTCATCCGCGCCGGGCTGAAGACGATCGGCGCCCTCGCGGCCCGGCCGGGCGACATCCTCGTCGCCCGCTTCGGGGCGCTGCTGGCGACGCGGCTGCGCCGGGTCACCGGCCGCGAGGACACGCGCCTGACGCCGCGCCGGGCGGTGGCGGCCTGCATGGTCGAGCGCCGTTTCGCCGAACCGGTGGGCCGGCGCGAGGACCTCCTCGGCGCCCTCGGCCTCATCCTCGGCACGGCCGGCGCGACGCTGGAGGAGCGCGGCGAGGGCGGACGGCTCTTCGAGGCGAGCTTCTTCCGCACCGACGGCGTCGTCCGCCGCATCGCGGTGGAGACGGGCGAGGCGACGCGCGAAGCGGCAGCCCTCATCCGCCTCTTCGCCGAGAAGATGCACCTCATCGACGACCCCTCCGACCCCGGCTTCGGCTTCGATCTCATCCGCCTCGCCGTCCTGCGCACGGAGGCGCAGGCGCAGCGCCAGGCGCAGTTCGACGGCCGCGGCGAGGCCGACCGCGAGACCGTCGCCCTCATCGACCGGCTGGTCGCCCGCTTCGGCCGCGACAGCGTCGTGCGCCTCGTCGACCGCCACTCCCACATTCCCGAACGGGCCGAGGCCATGCGGCCGGCCATCGCCGTCGGCGCCACGCTGGCCTGGCCGGCCATGCGCGCCGCGCGCCCCCTCACCCGGCCGCTCCAGCTCTTCGACCCGCCGCAGCCCATCGAGACCCTCGCCGAGGTGCCGGACGGGCCGCCGGCGACCTTCCACTGGCGCCGCACCACCCACCAGATTGCCCGCGCCGAAGGCCCCGAGCGCATCGCCACCGAATGGTGGCGCGACGGCGAGAGCGCCCTGACGCGCGACTATTACTGCCTCGAGGACCGCGAGGGCCGCCGCTTCTGGGTCTTCCGCCAGGGCCTCTACGGCGCCGAGACCACCGCGCCGCGCTGGTTCGTCCACGGGCTCTTCGCGTGAGGCCGCCCATGGGCTCTCATGAACCGGCCTATGCCGAGCTCGCCACCCACTCGAATTTCTCCTTCCTGCGCGGCGCCTCCCACGCCCGCGACCTCGTGCTCACCGCCCTCGCCCTGGGCCATTCCGGCATCGGCATCGCCGACCGCAACACGGTCGCCGGCGTGGTGCGCGCCCATGCCTTCCTGAAGGAGATCCGGACCGACGGCCTCATCCCTCCGGACAAGGTCAAGGAGGGCTCGTCCCCCGGCGAGTTCGTCTGGGTCGACATGCCCCAGGCCGGCGCCCTCGGCTTCACGCCGGAGGCCTTCAAGGCGGCGGCGGAGCGCTTCCGGCTGGCCGTCGGCACGCGCTTCGTCTTCTGCGACGGATCGCCGGAGGTGATCGCCTATCCGGCCAACCGGCGTGGCTGGGGCCGCATCTGCCGGCTCCTCACCACCGGCAACCTGCGGGGCGGCAAGGGCGACTGCCGCCTCACCCTCGACGATCTCGTCGCCGACACCCGCGACCTCCTGCTGATCCTCATGCCGGGCGAGGACGAGGCGGATTGGGAAGCGCCGCTGCGCGTCCTCGCCGAGGCCGCGCCCGGCCAGCTCTGGCTCGGCGCCACTATGGGCCGGAGCGGCGAGGACCGCCGCCGCCTCTTCCGCCTTCGGGCCCTCGGCGAGGCGGTGGGCGTGCCGCTCCTCGCCGTCAACGACGCGCTCTACCACGACCCCGCCCAGCGCGACCTGCAGGACGTGCTCACCTGCATCCGCGAGGGCGTCACCATCGAGGAGGCCGGCTTCCGCCTCGCCGCCAATGCCGAGCGCCACCTGAAGCCGCCGCAGGAAATGGCGCGGCTCTTCCGCGACTGCCCCGAGGCCGTCGCCGAGACGCAGCACCTGCTGGCGCGCATGGACTTCTCGCTGGCCGAGCTGAAATACGAATATCCGGAGGAGCCGGTGCCGCCCGGCTGGACGCCCCAGGGCTGGCTGGAAAAGATCACCTGGGAGCGCGCCGTCCACCGCTATGGCGGCGCGGTTCCGGCGAAGGTGGAGAAGCTCCTCGCCGAGGAACTCGCCCTCATCGCCAGCCTCGACTATGCCCGCTACTTCCTCACCATCGTCGACATCGTCCGCGTCGCCGAGGACAAGGGCATCCTCTGCCAGGGCCGCGGCTCCGCCGCCAATTCCGCCGTCTGCTACGTGCTCGGCATCACCGCCGTGGACCCCAACGACCACGACCTGCTCTTCGCCCGCTTCATCTCGTCGGAACGACGCGAGCCGCCGGACATCGACGTCGATTTCGAGCACGAGCGGCGCGAGGAGGTCATCCAGCACATCTATGGCCGCTACGGCCGCGAGCGCGCCGGCATCGCCGCCACCGTCATCAGCTACCGGCCGCGCAGCGCCATCCGCGAGGTCGGCAAGGCCCTCGGCCTCACCGAGGACGTCACCGGCCGCCTCGCCGGCATGGTCTGGGGCTCATGGGGCACCGCCATCGGCGACCACTATGTGCGCGAGGCGGGCCTCGACCCGGCCAATCCGCTGATCCGCCGCGCCGTCGGCCTCGCCGAACGCCTCATCGGATTTCCCCGCCACCTCTCCCAGCATGTCGGCGGCTTCGTGCTGACGGGCGCCCGGCTCGACGAGACGGTGCCCATCGGCCCCGCCGCCATGCCCGACCGCACCTTCATCGAATGGGACAAGGACGACATCGACGCCCTCGGCCTGATGAAGGTCGACGTGCTGGCGCTGGGCATGCTCACCTGCATCCGCAAGGCCTTCGCCCTGCTGCGCGACACCGGCGGTCCGGACCTCGATCTCTTCAACGTGCCGCCGGGCGACCCCGCCGTCTACGAGATGCTCTGCCGCGGCGATTCCATCGGCGTCTTCCAGGTGGAGAGCCGGGCGCAGATCAACATGCTGCCACGCCTGAAACCGCGCAATCTCTACGATCTCGTCATCCAGGTCGCCATCGTCCGCCCGGGCCCCATCGAGGGCGACATGGTCCATCCCTACCTGAAGCGGCGGAGCGGTCTCGAACCCGTCGTCTATCCCTCGCCGGCACCGGGCCATGGCGATCCCGACGAGCTCTACCAGGTGCTCAACAAGACCTGCGGCGTGCCGCTGTTCCAGGAACAGGCCATGCGCCTCGCCATGGTGGCGGCGAAGTTCACCGCCGACGAGGCCAACGGCCTGCGCCGGGCCATGGCGACCTTCCGCAATGTCGGCACGATCGGCCGGTTCGAAAAGCTGATGACGGGGCGGATGGTGGCGCGCGGCTATGAGCCCGCCTTCGCCCAGCGCTGCTTCGACCAGATCAAGGGCTTCGGCAGCTACGGCTTTCCCGAGAGCCACGCCGCCTCCTTCGCCAAGCTGGTCTACATCTCCTCCTGGATCAAATGCCACCACCCCGCGATCTTCGCCTGCGCGCTCCTCAACGCCCAGCCCATGGGCTTCTACGCGCCGGCCCAGATCGTCCGCGACGCGCGCGAGCACGGCGTCGAGGTCCGCCCCGTCGACGTCAATCACAGCCTCTGGGACAACGGCCTCGAGCCAGGCCGCGACGGCCATGCTCTGCGCCTCGGCTTCCGCCAGCTCGACGGCTTCCACGAGGCCTGGGCCGAGAGGCTGGTGGCGGCGCGCACGCGCCCCTTCGCCGACGTGGAGGATCTCGCCCGCCGCTGCGCCCTTCCCGCGCGGGCGCTGCACATTCTCGCCGATGCCGACGCCTTCCGCTCCATCGGCCTCGACCGGCGCGAGGCGCTGTGGGCGGTGCGGCGCCTGCCCGACGACCGGCCGCTGCCGCTCTTCGCCGCGGCGGATGCCCGCGAGCTCGGCGACGAGGCCGACGCCCTCCTGCCCGCCATGCCGCTGTCGGAACACGTCGTCGCCGACTACCAGACGGCGCGGCTGTCGCTGAAGGCCCATCCGCTGTCCTTCCTGCGCGGGAGCCTCGCCGCCGAGGGCATCGCGACCTGTGCCGCGATATCAGCCGCCGCCAACGGCGCGCGGGCCCGCGTGGCCGGCGTCGTGCTGGTGCGCCAGCGGCCGGGCAAGGGCACCGCCGTCTTCATCACCCTGGAGGACGAGACGGGCATCACCAACGTGGTGCTCTGGGCCCGGCGGATGGAGCGCTTCCGCCGCGCCATCATGGGGGCGCGGCTGCTCATGGTCGACGGCCTGGTGCAGCGCAGCCCCGAGGGCGTCGTCCACCTCATGGCCGAGGACATCATCGACCGCACGGCCGATCTCCAGCGCCTGTCGGAGGATCCGATGCGCGACAGCCTCGCCCGTGCCGACGAGGTGTCGCGGCCGCAATATCCGCGCGGCGGCGGCCGCCACCCGCGCGACGTCAGGGTGCTGCCGAAGTCACGCGACTTCCACTGACCGCGCCGTCGCCTCGTCGACCGAGGCCACGTCGAAGCCGTGCGGCGCCTCGCCCCGGCGCCAGATGTCGACCATGCCCTCGTAGGCGCGGCCGAGATGGACGGCGAAGCGGTCGGGATCGAAGAGCGGGACGCTGTCGCGGCCGCGGACCAGCGCCTCGCGCAGGGCGCGCGCCGTGCCGGGATCGTTGCCTATGGCGATGGCCTTGGCCTTGTACTCGTCGAAGCTCCCGGCGACGAGTTGCTCCATGCCCGCAGCCCTCAGAATGCTGCCCGAGACGCGCGAGACGAAGCTGCGGCCGGACAGCGCCAGGAGCGGCGCGCCCATCCACAGGGCGTCGCTCGCGGTGGTGTGCGAGCCGACGGGGAAGGTGTCGAGCGCGAGGTCGACGAGGCCGTAGCGGGCGAGATGATATTCGTTGTCCATGACCGGCCCGAAGACCAGCCGGGTCGGATCGACGCCGTGCTCCTCCGCGCGCGTGCGCAGGCGCTCGCCGATCACCGGGTCCTTCGACAAGAGCCAGAGCACCGAGCCGGGAACGCCCTTCAGGATGTCCATCCAGGCGGCGAAGAGCGTGCCGCCGACCTTGTAGACGTGGTTGAACGAGGCGAAGACGAAGCCCGTCTCCGGCAGCCCGACCATCTCTCGCGTCGGCGTCTCCACCACCGTGCGGCTGCGCCGGTTCGGCTGGTAGCAGTCCGGCAGCCGCACCACGGCTTCCGAATAGTCCGCCTCGGCGCCCCGCGGGATGATGAAGGGGTCGGCGATGATGTAGTCGGTCTCGGCGAGGCCATAGGTGCCGGGATAGCCGAGCCAGTTCACCTGGATCGGCGCCGCCCGGTACTTCAGCAGGCTGAGGCGCGACCCGCCCGTATAGCCCTTGAGGTCGACGAGGACGTGGATGCCGTCGCGGCGGATCATCTCGGCGATCTCGCTGTCCGAGAGCTCGGACACCTCCTCGAAGCGCTCGAATGCGGCCCTCGCCCGAACGCGCTCGGCATCTTCGGGCACGCTGTCGTAGGAATAGGCGACAATTTCGAAACGGCTGCGATCCGTGCGCTCAAGCGTCTCGACGAGGAGTTTCATGGTCGCGTGATTGTGGAAATCGTTGGAGAAGTAGCCGATCCGCAGTCGCTCTCCCACATCCGGCGCCGGCGGCAGGGGGACGGCGAGCGGCTCTGTCGGACCTGCCAGCGCCCGGGCCCGTCGCTCGGAGGAGGCGCGCTGGACGAGCGGGTCGTCGCTCATGGCGAGCACCATGAACGGTGAAAGCCCGGCCTTGCCGACGGTCTCCGACAGCGGCTCCAGCGCAGCAATGATCTCCTCGGCGAAATCCATGTCCGCCACATGGGTCGCCGAGTGGGCCACGGTCGTCAGCAGCGCCGCATGGTCCGGCATGCGTTCCTTGAGGATGCGGCCGAGATCGACGACCTGCTGATGCGCTGCGGCATCGTAGAGGAGGTCCACAAGGCGCGTCAGCACATCCAGCCGCGCGCCCGTGGCGGAGGCGAGAGCGGCCTGGGCCTGAACCGCACCGAGTTTATCCTCGGAGGCCATGAGCGCCATGATCTTGAACATCGCGGCCCAATGGTCGTCGGGAACCAGCGCCAGAACCTTGTCGGCGCCGGCGACGGCCTCGCGATGTCGCCCGGACTGAACATGCTGCCCGATGTCGTAGAGGTGCAGGACGGCACTCAGGTCCTCGAGGCGCATGCCCAGGGCGAAGGCGGATTCGGTCGCAGCGCCTGCAGTATCGAACACAGGGCCGAGGGGCAGCCAGACGTGCGCGTCCCTGTCGGCAGACAGGGCCTGCTGCGCCCGGGCGAGCGCCCCGTCGTAGTCGGCCCGCGCCATGGCGATCATCATGCTGACGGCATCGATCTTGGGATGACGGGCGATCCGCTCCAGATGGGCGACGATCTGCGCCGCGCTGTCAAAGTTTCCGGCGCGGGCCATGCACCAGGCGAAGCTGAGAAAGGCGTCGGCGCGGGCGGGATCACTCCGGGCGAGGGACAGCCAGAGCTGGCTCGCGGCCATCAGATCCCCGCGGGAGAGATGAGCGGCCGCCAGCGCATCGATCGTGTCCGGATCCGTCCCCGAACTGTGGCGCGCAATGAAGTCGGATGCATCGTCCTGGATGGCGAGGGCCCGGGCTGCGAGATCCCGATGCGCGCCGACTGCCGGCTGCGCCAGACCGAGCTGGCGGGCGATGCGCAAAGCGATGGAGGCTTCGCCGCGGACGAGGGCCGCTTCGGCGCACCGGGTGGCATAATCCACCGCATGCTTGAGCGTTCGGTCGTCCAGGGGACGGGCCCACTCCAGCGATCTGGCCATTCTCGCCTCCGGCGCCGATAGATTCGCAGGGCGCGACCGCCCGCTGCGGCACTCTTGGTGAGGATGGTTAACAGAGCGCTAATCCACTGCGCTAAAGCGAAAAGGGCGGCCCGAGGGCCGCCCTTCCGGGATCTCCGGCTGAGGAGGGATCAGCGGAGGAACTGGAGGACCTGCTGGTCGCCCTGGGAGGCGAAGGACAGGGCCGAGGTGGCGAGCTGGGCGCGGGTGTTGAGCGCCAGGAGGTTCGCACCTTCCTCGTTCTGGTCGGCGAGGGTGAGGTTGTCCGCACCGCCGCGCAGCGTGTTGATCATCGACTTGGTGAAGTCCTGGCGGTTCTGCACCACCGAGAGGTTCGAACCGAAGGCCGAGGACTGCGACCGCAGCGAGCTCATCGCCGTGGACAACTTGCCCAGAATGGCGTCGAGGCTGGAGTCGGAGTCGGCGACCGAGGCGGCCTGGACGTCGATGCCGAGGTTGGTCGAGTTGATGGGATCACCACCCTTCGACTGGATCGTGATCGACGACGAGCCGGTCTCGTTGAAGGTGATGGCCAGGGCGTCGCCGCGCAGCAGGTTGATGCCGTTGAAGGAGGCGTCTTCCGCGGTGCGGTCGAGCTGCTGGCGCAGGTCGTTGAACTGGGTGATGAGATCCGCACGGACGGTGTTGCCGCCGATCGTGGCACCGGCGGACAGCGAGTCCGAGGTCTCCGTGACGGCGAGTTCGGTCGTCGAGAGGTTCTCGATCCGCAGCTTGCCGTTGTCGTTGGAGGCGCGAACCTTGCCGGTCAGCGACGAGTTGCCGTTGATGGCAGACACAACGTCGTCCACCGAAGCGTTGGCGGCGAAGGTGACGTCGATCGGCGTGGTGACGCCGGTCGCGGTGGCCGAACCGCCGAGGAAGCTGATCGTGCCGGCCGTGACGGACTGGGTGAAGGTCAGGCTCTCGCCCTTCCAGGACTTGTCCTGACGGGCCTGGCGGATCGACGACTGCAGCGACTCGACCGTCTTGGTGATCGACTTCAGGCCGTTGTCGGCGGCTTCCAGGGTCTTGATGCCGTTGGACATGGAGTCCAGCAGCGCACCGAGGTCGTTGCCGCGCGAGTTGAGGGCGGCAGCGGTGAAGAAGTTGGTGGGGTTGTCGAGGGCCGAGTTGACCTTCTTGCCCGAGGCGAGGCGACCCTGAATGGTTTCACGCAGCGAGGAAATGTTCTGGAGCGCGAGAAGGTTCGAACGGACGCCGCGCGAAATGGTGATGTCAGACATGGATACTACCCTCTCCTAGGGACCCCTGCTTCTGAGGGGTGGTCGATACGCAACCTCCACATCCTGGGAGGGCCTTCAATTCTAGAAGGCGAGGGCATGTTGCGACGAACATCGTTAAAAAAGAGCATACGGACAGAAGTTTTTTACCACGTCTCCTTACCCAACGTTATCCTTGACGGTCCGTTGGCCCATGTGCGGCCCCGGGCGAAACGAAAAAGGGCGGCCCGGAGGCCGCCCTTTCGAGGTCTGGAGAGGCTGAGCGATCAGCGGAGGAACTGGAGGACCTGCTGGTCGCCCTGGGAGGCGAAGGACAGGGCCGAGGTGGCGAGCTGCGCGCGGGTGTTGAGCGCGAGCAGGTTGGCACCTTCCTCGTTCTGGTCGGCGAGGGTGAGGTTGTCCGCACCGCCGCGCAGGGTGTTGATCATCGACTTGGTGAAGTCCTGGCGGTTCTGCACCACCGAGAGGTTCGAACCGAAGGCCGAGGACTGCGACCGGAGCGAACCGAGCGCCGTGGAGAGGTCGTTCAGCACGGCATCCAGATCGGCGTCGGAGTCGGCGACGGAGGTCGCCTGCGTATCGATACCGAGGTTGGTCGCGTTGATCGCCTCGGCGTCCTTCGACTGGATGGTGATCGAGGAGGATCCCGTCTCGTTGAAGGTGATGGCGAGAGCGTCGCCGCGCAGCAGGTTGATGCCGTTGAAGGAGGCGTCTTCCGAGGTGCGGTCGAGCTGCTGACGCAGGTCGTTGAACTGACTGATCAGATCAGCGCGGACCGTGTTGCCACCGATCGTACCACCCGTACCCGTAACAGCGTCGGAGGCGTCGGCGACCGTCAGATCCGCCGTCGACAGGTTCTCGATACGCAGCTTGCCGTTGTCGTTCGAGGCGCGAACCTTGGACGTCAGCGACGAGTTGCCGTTGATTGCCGCAACGACGTCGTCAAGCGAGGCGTTGGCGGTGATGGCGACGTCCACCGCGGTAACGCCAACAGCGCCGTTGCTGAAGGAGATCGTACCAGCAGTTCCGGACGCGGTGAAAGCGTAGCTCTCGCCCTTCCAGGACTTGTCCTGGCGGGCCTGGCGGATCGTCGACTGGAGGGACTCGACCGTCTTGGTGATCGACTTCAGACCGTTGTCGGCAGCTTCCAGGGTCTTGATGCCGTTGGACATGGAGTCCAAGAGCGCGCCGAGGTCGTTACCGCGGGAATTGAGGGCGGCGGCGGTGAAGAAGTTGGTCGGGTTGTCGAGGGCTGAGTTGACCTTCTTGCCCGAGGCGAGGCGGCCCTGGATCGTCTCGCGAAGAGAGGAAATGTTTTGAAGCGCGAGAAGGTTCGAGCGAACGCCGCGCGAAATGGTGATGTCAGACATGATACTCGCGTCCCTTTTCTAGGGGCCCCTAATTCTTAAGGGGGGTGATACAGCCCCCCAGTCCTGGGAGGGCCTCCGCTTCTGGGAGACAGCGTCATCATCTTTTGTCAGCCTTAATAAACCCTTCTCAAGCCTGGAGCCGGATCGGCCAATTGAGAACGTGAATGCAAAAAGGGCGGCCAGGAGGCCGCCCTTTCGATGTCTGGAGAGCCTGAGGATCAACGGAGGAACTGGAGGACCTGCTGGTCGCCCTGGGAGGCGAAGGATAGGGCGGAGGTTGCCAGCTGCGCACGGGTGTTGAGCGCGAGCAGGTTGGCACCTTCCT
>LNFM01010866.1_pt1 | contig 12615 bp, 11 predicted proteins | sample 596031 | NCBI WGS metagenome assembly LNFM01 (sample SAMN04254537, study PRJNA301005) | activated carbon metagenome | isolation source: dual media filters at the Ann Arbor, Michigan drinking water treatment plant | place: USA: Ann Arbor
AAAGCTCTGCCACATGTTCGGCGTGGTCAAGAACAAGATCATGTACGGCAAGAAGGTCAAGGGCATCGAGCGCAGCACCTTCCTGATCGACGCCGAGGGCGTGATGCGCGCCGAGTGGCGTGGCATCAAGGTGGCCGGCCATGTCGAAGAGGTGCTCAAGGCAGTGAAGGCGCTGAAGAAGGCCGCTTGAGCAACCCCACGCACCGCTGCCTGCGCCAGGCCGCCGCCGCGCGCACCGCATCCCCAGCCGCACAGCAGCCTGTGCGGCTTTTTTACTTTCCATGATCGTTCCGCACCATGCCGCTGCCCAAACCGCCCTCCAAGAAGGGTGACCTGCTGAAGAGCGCCGACTACGAGGCGCAGGCCGCGCCCCGGGCCGAGAAGCGCTCACTCAAGACCCGCGCGCCTGAGGCCCCCGCGCAAACCGCGCTCGACCTCAGCGACGGCGCCGCCGCCAGCGCTGCTGCGGCGGCCAGCACTGCGCTGGCCCCGGCCGCCGCGCGCACCCCGCACCCCGTGGCACCTGCACACACCGTCGCCCGCCCGCCCACCCTGCCCGCGCCCAAGGCGCGCAAGCCGCGCGGCAACGGCCCGGCCAAGCTGTTCGTGCTCGACACCAACGTGCTGATGCACGACCCGATGAGCCTGTTCCGCTTCGAGGAACACGACGTCTTCCTGCCGATGATCACGCTGGAAGAACTGGACGGCCACAAGAAGGGCATGAGCGAGGTCGCGCGCAGCGTGCGCCAGGTCAGCCGCGAGCTCGACCAGCTGGCCAGCCTGTCGGCCAAGGACGGCACGCTCGACGCCCAGGCCGGCATCGAGCTGGCGCGCACCGGCCACCGCGAAGCCGGCGGCAAGCTGTTCTTCCAGACCACGCTGCTCGATTTCAAACTGCCCGCCGGGCTACCGCAGGGCAAGGCCGACAACCAGATCCTGGGCGTGGTGCAGAGCCTGCGCGAGCAGCACCCGGGGCGCGAGGTGGTGCTGGTGTCCAAGGACATCAACATGCGCGTCAAGGCGCGCGCCCTGGGCCTGCCGGCCGAGGACTACTTCAACGACAAGACGCTCGAAGACGGCGACCTGCTCTACACCGGCGTGCTGCCGCTGCCGGCCGACTTCTGGGACCGCCACGGCAAGACCATGGAAAGCTGGCAGCAGGGCGGCGCCACGCTCTACCGCATCAGCGGGCCGCTGGTGCCGGCGCTGCTGATCAACCAGTTCGTCTACCTCGAGGTACCCGGCGCCGCGGCGCTGTACGCCCGCGTGACCGAGATCACCGGCAAGAGCGCGGTGCTCAAGACCCTGCGCGACTACACCCACGGCAAGAACGCGGTGTGGGGCGTGACAGCGCGCAACCGCGAGCAGAACTTCGCCCTCAACCTGCTGATGGACCCGGAGTGCGACTTCGTCACGCTGGCCGGCACCGCCGGCACCGGCAAGACGCTCATGACCCTGGCCGCCGGCCTGGCCCAGGTGCTGGACGAGCGCCGCTACAGCGAGATCATCGTCACCCGCGTCACCGTGCCGGTGGGCGACGACATCGGCTTCCTGCCCGGCAACGAGGAAGAGAAGATGGGCCCGTGGATGGGCGCACTGGACGACAACCTCGAGGTGCTGGCCCGCACCGACGCCAGCGCCGGCGAATGGGGCCGCGCCGCCACCAACGACCTGGTGCGCAGCAAGATCAAGATCAAGAGCCTCAATTTCATGCGCGGGCGCACTTTCCTGAACAAGTTCGTCATCATCGACGAGGCGCAGAACCTCACGCCCAAGCAGATGAAGACGCTGATCACCCGCGCCGGCCCGGGCACCAAGATCGTCTGCCTGGGCAACCTGGCGCAGATCGACACGCCCTACCTCACCGAGGGCAGTTCCGGCCTGACTTACGCGGTCGACCGCTTCAAGGGCTGGCCGCACGGCGGCCACCTGACGCTGGCCCGCGGCGAGCGTTCACGCCTGGCCGACTACGCCAGCGAGGTGCTTTGACAACGAGGTGACAGCATGCGCCGCACCACCCCCCTGCTCTGCCTGCTCGTCTTGCTGGGCGCCTGCGCCAGCCCACCACCGGCCGTGGGCACGCCGGGCGATGCCGTGCTGCAGGCGCGCGGCCAACCCACCGGCCGCTACGCGCTGCCCGACGGCGGCCAGCGTCTGGAGTACGCCACCGGCCCCTATGGCCGCGAGACCTGGATGATCGACCTCGACGCCGCTGGCCGCGTGGCCGCGGCGCGCCAGGTGCTGAACGAGGCCGAGTTCGAACGCGTGCAGACCACCCCCGGCCTGACGCGCGACGCGCTGCTGCGCTGGCTGGGCCGGCCGGGCGCGCGCCGCCACGGCGGCTGGCAGGGCGGCGAGGTCTGGTCCTGGCGCTACCCCACCAACGACTGCCTGTGGTTCCAGATCTCGATCGCCGACGACGGCAGCATGGGCGGTGCGGCCTACGGCATAGACCCGGCCTGCGACCGGGGCGACGACCGCAACCCGTAGAACGTGTTCAGTCCCAGCGCTTGAGCGCCAGCACCGCGTTCAGGCCGCCGAAGGCCAGGCTGTTGGACAGCGCGGCGCGCACCGGCTGCGCGCGCGCCACGTTGGGCACCACGTCCAGGTCGCACTCGGGGTCGGGGCCCAGGTAGTTGATGGTGGGCGGCACCAGGCCTTCGCGCAGCGCGCCGATCACCGCCACCAGTTCGATGGCCCCGGCGGCGCCCAGCGCGTGGCCGTGCATGGACTTGGTGGACGACACCGCCAGGCGCCGCGCATGCTCGCCGAACACCGCCTTGATGGCACGCGTCTCGGTCGCGTCGTTGGCCGGCGTGCCGGTGCCGTGGGCGTTGATGTAGTCCACGTCCTGCGCGTCCAGGCCGGCCTGCGCCAGCGCGGCGCGCATGGCGCGCGCGGCGCCGCCGGCGTCGGGCATCACGATGTCGGCGGCGTCGGCCGTCATGCCCGCGCCGGCCAGTTCGGCCAGGATGGTGGCGCCGCGCGAGCGCGCGTGCTCCAGCGTCTCGAGCACGAAGATGCCGGCGCCCTCGCCCAGCACCAGGCCGCGCCGGCCTCGGCTGAAGGGGCGGCAGGTGTCGTCGGCGAGCACGCGCATGGCCTCCCAGGCCTTCACGGTGGCCAGGGTGAGGCAGGCCTCGCTGCCGCCGGCCAGCGCCACATCGGCGGCGCCGCACTGCAGCAGCATCAGCGCCTGGGCCAGCGCGTGGTTGGACGAGGCGCAGGCGCTGGTGACTGCGAAGGTGGGGCCGCGCAGGCCGAACTCGAGCGAGACCTGCGATGCCGGCGCATTGGGCATGACGCGCACGATGGTCATGGGGTGCACGCGCGGATTGCCTTCGCCGTACAGGCGCCGTGCCATGCTGTCGTGCGAAGTGGCGCCACCGATGCCGGTGCCGATGACCACGGCGGCGCGCTCGCCGGTGTCACCGCGGGTGTCCAGGCCCGCCTGGGCCAGCGCCTCGCGCGCGGCCACCAGGGCGTACTGCGAGACCGGGTCCAGCAGCACCAGGCGCCTTTCGTCGAAGTGCGCCGCCGCGTCGTAGCCGCGCAGCTGCGCGGCAATGTTGGTGCGCAGTTCGAGGCCGGCAAGGCCAGCAAGGCCGGCAAGCGGCCCAATGCCGGCGCGACCTTCACGCATGCCCTGCCAGGTGGCGCCGGCGCTGAGGCCCAGCGCGCTGACGCAACCCATGCCGGTGATGACGACGCGCCGCATCGCGCCGCCCACGCTGCTCAGGCCGCCTTCGCCTTGGCCGCGAGCAGTTGCTCGACGCCTTCGACCAGGTCGCGCACCGTGCCGACCGCAAAGCGGTCCTGGCGGTCGGGCACGGTGACGTCGAAGCGGTCCTCGATCTCGAACAGCACCTGCACCGCGTCCAGCGAATGCACGTCCAGATCCTTGAGCGTGGCGTCGAGCGAGATGCGCCCGGGGTCGACCCGGCAAGTCGTGGCGATGATGTCGTAGATGATCTGTTGCGTGCTGCTCATACCCGTCTTCCCGGTCGCGCTACCCCGATGGACAGGGCCTCCCGCGCACTTTGCAGCCCATTATCGCGTGCCGCAGGGCGGGCCTGCGGAACCCTCATGCCCAGTGCATCACACGCGGCGCTGCCGCGAAAGCTGCCGGCCACGCGCCCGACGCGCAACCCACAAGAAAACGTCCCGGCGCACCGGGACGTTGGCGGTCGGCGCGCGCTGCGCCGGATGATCAGCCCGGGTTGACCAGGTCCTTGATCTGCTGCAGCGCGGTCGGGTCCTCGATGGTGGTCAGGTCGCCCGGGTCGCGCAGTTCGCACACCGCCTGGATGGCGCGACGCAGGGTCTTGCCCGAGCGCGTCTTGGGCAGCACGGTGACGAAGCGCACGCGCGCCGGCCGGGCCACGGCCCCCAGCTGCTCGTCCACCAGCTTCATGATCTCGCCTTCGAGCTTGAGCGCGCCTTCGGGCGTGGCGGCGCGCGCCACGTCCTTGAGCACGGCGAAGGCCATGGCCACCTGGCCCTTGAGCTGGTCGGCCACGCCCACCACCGCCACCTCGGCCACGGCCGGGTGGCTGGAGATGCTTTCCTCGATCTCGCGCGTACCCAGGCGGTGACCGGCAACGTTGATCACGTCGTCGGTGCGGCCCAGGATGAAGTAGTAGCCGTCTTCATCACGGATGCCCCAGTCGAAGGTGCTGTAGACCAGCTTGCCGGGGATGCTCTTCCAGTAGGTGTTGACGAAGCGCTCGTCGTCGCGCCACACGGTCTGCATGCAGCCCGGGGGCAGCGGGCCCTCGACCACGACCACGCCCTTCTGGCCGGCACCGATCAGGGGCTCGCCCGTGGCCTCGTCGAGCAGCTTGACGTCGTAGCCGTACACCGCCTTGCCGGGCGAGCCGAACTTCGTGTTCGCGTTGTCGACGCCCTTGCAGATGCTCAGGATGGGCCAGCCGGTCTCGGTCTGCCAGTAGTTGTCGACGATGGGCTTGCCCAGGGATTCTGAGATCCACTTGGCCGTGGGCTCGTCCAGCGGCTCGCCGGCCAGGAACAGCGCGCGCAGGCTCGACAGGTCGTGGCGGCTCAGCGCCGTCGGATCCTGCTTCTTCAGCACGCGCACCGCGGTGGGCGCCGAGAACATCACCGAGACCTTGTACTTCTCGACCAGGCTCCACCAGATGGCGGCGTCGGGGCGGATGGGCAGGCCCTCGTACATGATGGTGGCCATGCCGGCGATCAGCGGGCCGTAGATGATGTAGCTGTGGCCCACGACCCAGCCGATGTCGCTGGTGCTGAAGTAGGTCTCGCCCGCGTTGCCGCAGTAGATGTGCTTCATGCTGGCGGCCAGCGCCACGGCGTATCCGCCGGTGTCGCGCTGCACGCCCTTGGGCTTGCCGGTGGTGCCGCTGGTGTACAGCGTGTAGCTGGGGTGGGTGGCGTCGACCCACTCGCAGGGCACGACCGTGCTCAGGTGCTTGGCGCGCAAACCGGCGTAGTCTTCGTCGCGGCCGTCGACGCGCTTGAAGGGCGCCAGGCCGCGGTCGACCATCAGCACCTTGGCCGGCTTGTAGGTGGCCAGATTGATGGCTTCATCCAGCAGGTGCTTGTAGGGCACGACCTTGCCGCCGCGGCTGCCGGCGTCGGCGCTGACGATGACCACGGGCTCGGCGTCGTCGATGCGCGTGGCCAGGCTGACCGAGGCGAAACCACCGAACACCACCGAGTGAATCGCACCGATGCGCGTGCAGGCCAGCATGGCGAACGCGGCCTCGGGGATCATCGGCATGTAGATCAGGACGCGGTCGCCCTTCTTCACGCCCAGGCTTTGCAGCGTGGCCGCCATGCGCTGCACTTCGGCGTGCAGTTCACGGAAGCTGTAGGCGTGCTCCTGGCCGGTTTCGGTGGAAACGAAGACCAGCGCGTTCTGGTCGGGCCGGGTGGCCAGGTGGCGGTCGACCGCGTTGTGGCACAGGTTGGTGGTGCCGCCGACGAACCAGCGCGCAAACGGCGGGTTGCTGTAGTCGCACACCTGCTGGGGCGGCGTCTTCCAGTCGATCAGGGCGGCTTGCTCGCCCCAGAAACCTTCGCGGTCGTTGATCGAACGCTGGTGGAAATCGGCGTAACTCGTCATTCATGTCTCCTGGGCTGCTGGGGGGCGCGATCGCTGCACGCCAGCGGAAGATTGGGCCGTCAGGGTCTGACGGGCTGCTGACTCAAATGCGCACGACTACCCGCCCCTGTACCTGCCCCGCCATCAGCCGACCGGCGGCGGCCACGGCGCCATCCAGCGCGACCTCCTCGACCATGGTTTCCAGCAGCGCCGGGTCCAGGTCGCTGGCCAGGCGCGCCCAGGCTTGTTCGCGCAGGGCGCGCGGCGCCATCACGCTGTCCACGCCGGCCAGGGTGACGCCACGCAGGATGAAGGGTGCCACGCTGGACGGCAGGTCCATGCCCTGGGCCAGGCCACAGGCCGCGACCACGCCGCCGTAGCGCGTCTGCGCCAGCGCGTTGGCCAGGGTGTGGCTGCCCACGGCGTCCACCACCGCGGCCCAGCGCTCCTTCTGCAGCGGCTTGCCGGCGGCGGCCAGTTCGGCCCGGTCGATCACGGCCGCGGCCCCCAGCGCCTGCAGGTAGCCGGCCGACTGAGGCTTGCCGCTGGCCGCCACCACGCGGTGGCCCAGCCGCGCCAGCAGCGCGATGGCCACGCTGCCCACGCCGCCGCTGGCGCCGGTGACCAGCACCTCGCCACTGCCCGGGTGCAGGCCGTGGCGCTCGAGCGCCAGCACGCAGAGCATGGCGGTGTAACCCGCGGTGCCGATGGCCATGGCCTGGCGCGGCGTGAAAGCCGCCGGCAGGCGCACCAGCCAGTCGCCCTTGAGCCGCGCGCGCTGCGCCAGGCAACCCCAGTGCGTCTCGCCCACGCCCCAGCCGTTGTGCACGAAGCGGTCGCCGGGTTTCCAGTCGGGGTGGCTGCTTTCCAGCACCGTGCCGGCGCCGTCTATGCCCGGCACCATGGGCCAGTTGCGTACCACCGGCGCGCGGTTGGTCAGCGCCAGGCCGTCCTTGTAGTTGAGCGTGGAGTATTCCGGCGCCACCAGCACGTCGGCCGCCGGCAGGCGCGCTTCGTCGAGCTCGGTGACGCTGGCACGGAAGCCGGCGTCGTCCTTTTCCAACAGCAAGGCCTTGAACATGGTGTCTGCTCTGTTACTTGGGGATGCCATGCTGCCACGGGTTTGCCGAGTTGACGCCAGGGTCACCGCTGATAATCTGCGTCGCCGATGCGACCGCCTGCCGCCCTGCTTGCCCTGATCACCTGCCTGGCGCTGGCCAGCGCGCCGTTGCATGCCGCGCCCGATGCGCCCGCCGGCGACGCCGTGCTGCAACTGCTGCAGGACAAGGGCCTGCTGCCTTCGGCCAGCCAGATCGAAGCCAGCCCGCTGGTGCAGCAGGTGCGGGACGTCGCGTCCGACCTGGTGCTGTCGGCCATGAACTTCCTGGGCGTGCGCTACCGCCGCGGCGGCAACAGTGCCGAGACCGGCTTCGACTGCAGCGGCTTCACGCGCTACGTGTTCGAGCACAGCGTGGGCCTGGTGCTGCCGCGCCGCGCCGACCAGCAGGCGCAGCAGGCCGGCCTGCTGCCGGTGCCGCGCGAAGAACTCAAGCCGGGCGACCTGGTGTTCTTCAACACCATGCGCCGCGCCTTCTCGCACGTGGGCATCTACGTCGGCGACGGGCGCTTCATCCACGCCCCGCGCAGCGGCGGCGAGGTGCGCATCGAGGACATGCGCCAGTCTTACTGGGCGCGGCGCTTCAACGGTGCGCGCCGCGCCGACATGCCGGTGGTGCCGATGCCGACCACCTCCGAAAATGCAGGGGGGTCTGGTACACCCCAATGAGTATTCACCCCTCGGTCGCGACACAATCGCGGCATGGGTGAAACCTTCATTCCGCTGGCCGACCTGCGCTACGCCGCAGACCTGCCGCGCGTGCCCGAGGCGCTGACGGCGCCCACGGGCCTGCTGTCCGACCGCCTGGGGCGGCCGCTGCGCGACCTGCGCATCTCGGTGACCGACCGCTGCAACTTCCGCTGCAGCTACTGCATGCCGAAAGAGCTGTTCGACCGCGACTACCGCTTCCTGCCGCACAGCTCGCTGCTCAGCTTCGAAGAGATCACGCGCGTGGCGCGGCTGTTCGTGGCCCACGGCGTGGTCAAGCTGCGGCTGACCGGCGGCGAACCCTTGCTGCGCAAGGGCCTGGAGGTGCTGATCGCCCAGCTGGCGGCGCTGCGCACGCCCGAGGGCGCGCCGCTGGACATCACGCTCACCACCAATGGCTCGGTGCTGGCGCGCAAGGCGCAGGCGTTGCGCGACGCCGGCCTGAAGCGCGTGACGGTCAGCCTGGACGGCCTGGACGACGCCGTGTTCCGGCGCATGAACGATGTCGACTTCCCGGTGGCCGACGTGCTGGCCGGCATCGACGCGGCGCTGCGCGTCGGGCTGGCGCCGGTGAAGGTCAACATGGTGGTCAAGCGCGGCACCAACGACGACCAGATCCTGCCGCTGGCGCGCCACGTGCGCGACCACTACGGCCCGCAGGTGGTGCTGCGTTTCATCGAGTACATGGACGTGGGCAGCAGCAACGGCTGGCGCATGGACGAGGTGCTGCCTTCGGCCGAGGTGCTGCAGCGCCTGGACCAGGCCTTCGGCCTGGAGGCGCTGGCGCCGGCCGCCGCCGGCGAAACCGCGGCGCGCTGGCGCTACCGCGACGGACGCGGCGAGATCGGCGTCATCAGCAGCGTCACCCAGGCCTTCTGCAGCGACTGCAACCGCGCCCGCCTGTCCACCGAAGGCAAGCTCTTCCTGTGCCTGTTTGCCAGCCGCGGCCACGACCTGCGCGCGCTACTGCGCGGCCGCACGCCCGACGGCCAGCCCTGGAGCGACGCGCAGATCGCCGCGGCCATCGGCCTGGTCTGGGCCGAGCGCGAAGACCGTTACTCCGAACTGCGTGGCGCGCTGCAGGCCGAGCCCGGCAGCGGCGAGCGGCGCGTAGAGATGCACTACATCGGCGGCTGAGCCCGGCCGCCATACCCCACTCAAGGATCAGGACCCGATGCAGACGCTCGCCACCATGCTGGGCACGGCCGCCGCCGATGCCCCCGCCATCGCCGCCCCCGGCCGGCCCGCCCTCAGTTACCAGGGCCTGCGCGCACTGATGACGCGCACGTTGGCCAGCCTCAACGGCCTGGGCATAGGGCGCAACGACCGCGTTGCCATCGTGCTGGCCAACGGCCCCGAGATGGCCACCTGCTTCATCAGCGCCGCCTGCGGCGTGGCCACCGCGCCGCTGAACCCGGCCTACCGCGCCGACGAGTTCGAGTTCTACCTGTCCGACCTGCACGCCAAGGCGCTGATCGTCGAGCACGACAGCACCTCGCCCGCCATCGCGGTGGCGGGCAAGCTGGGCGTGCGCATCATCGACCTGGTGGCCGGCGCCACCGCGGGTGATTTCGAACTCAAGCCGCGCGATGGCGCCGGCGGCACCCCCGCAGCCCAGGGCGGCCTGGCCCAGCCGGGCGACGAATCGATGGTGCTGCACACCTCGGGCACGACCTCGCGGCCCAAGATCGTGCCGCTGTCGCAGGCCAACCTGTGCGCGTCGGCCCGCAACATCGCCGCCACGCTGCAGTTCAGGCCGGGCGACTGCGGGCTGAACATCATGCCGCTGTTCCACATCCACGGCCTCATCGCAGGGGTGCTGGCGCCGCTGGCGGCGGGCTCGCAGGTGTTCTGCACGCCGGGCTTCAACGCGCTCAAGTTCTTCGGCTGGATGGACGAGGCCAAGCCCACCTGGTACACGGCCGTGCCCACCATGCACCAGGCCATCGTCGGCCGCGCCGGCAAGAACACCGAGATCATCAAGCGCCACCCGCTGCGCTTCATCCGCAGCAGCAGCAGCTCGATGCCGCCGCAGGTGATACGCGAGCTCGAGGAAGCCTTCGGCGCGCCCCTGATCGAGGCCTACGGCATGACCGAGGCCACGCACCAGATGGCCAGCAACCCGCTGCCGCCGGCGGTGCGCAAGCCCGGCGCCGTGGGGCTGCCGGCCGGGCCCGAGATCGCCATCATGGGCGAGGACGGCGGCCTGCTGCCGCGCGGCGCCATCGGCGAGATCGTGATCCGCGGCGACAACGTCACCGCCGGCTACGAAAGCAACCCCAAGGCCAATGCCGAGGCCTTCACCAACGGCTGGTTCCGCACGGGTGACCAGGGCCAGATGGACGCCGAGGGCTATCTCAGCCTGACCGGCCGCCTGAAGGAGATCATCAACCGCGGCGGCGAGAAGATCAGCCCGCGCGAAGTCGACGAGATCCTGATGGACCACGCCGCGGTGGCGCAGGTGGTGTGCTTCGGCATGCCCCATCCCAAACTCGGCGAAGAAGTGGCCGCGGTGGTGGTGCTGCGCGAAGGCCAGGCCGCGACCGAACGCGAACTGCAGGACTTCGTCAGCAAGCGCGCCGCCGATTTCAAGGTGCCCAAGAAGATCCTGTTCATGGACGAGATCCCCAAGGGCGCCACCGGCAAGCTGCAACGCATAGGCCTCGCAGCCAAGCTCGGTCTCGGCTGAGCCGGGCGCAATGACGCCAGCCATCGACAGGCGTCCATCGTGCCCCGCCAGCACCCAGGGTAACTCTTAATTCTGAAACCATTCAGATAAGCAAACCCTGAAGATTGGCGCCAGAACTTGTGAATTTACGGGCCGTGGTGCCACGGCTACATTCGTTCGGTTGCACCTGCAAAGCGCCCGAAATGCAGCCGCCCGCGAGCGGCAGCGCCCTTCCACATGTGACTTCCCTCTGAATCTAGGAGACGACATGAGCTGGACCCTGAAGAAGACCCTGCCCTCTTTCCACAGCCGCCTTGGTGCGCTGATGGCCTGTGCTGCCGTGATGGCCGGCGCGCCTGCCGCGCATGCGTGGGAACCGGCCAAACCGGTGGAGTTCGTGGTGCCTGCCGGCACCGGCGGCGGTGCCGACCAGATGGCGCGCTTCATCCAGGGCATGGTGGCCAAGCACCAGTTGATGAAGCAGCCCGTCGTCGTGGTCAACCGGGGCGGCGGCGCCGGGGCCGAGGGCTTTCTGGACGTCAAGGGCGACAAGGGCAATCCGCACAAGATCGTCATCACCCTGTCCAACTTGTTCACCACGCCGCTGAGCACGGCCGTGCCCTTCAACTGGCGCGACATGACGCCGGTGTCGATGATGGCGCTGGACCAGTTCGTGCTGTGGGTCAACACCGAGTCACCCTGGCAGACCCCCAAGGCCTTCTTCGACGCCGCCAAGTCGGGCGCCGACCGCAGCATCAAGGTGGGCGGCACCGGCAGCAAGCAGGAGGACCAGATCATCACCGTGATGCTGGAGAAGGCGGCGGGCAAGAAGATCACCTACATCCCCTACGGCGGCGGCGGCCAGGTGGCCACACAGCTGGTGGGCAAGCACGTGGACGCCAGCGTCAACAACCCGATCGAGGCTGAAAGCCACTGGCGCGCCGGCAAGCTGCGCGCGCTGTGCGTGATGGATGGGCAGAAGCTGCCCTACAACGACAAGGTCACCACCACCCAGAGCTGGAACGACCTGCCCACCTGCGCCTCGGCCGGCATCCCCATCGAATACACCATGCTGCGCGGCATCTTCATGGCCCCGGGCGTGACGCCGGACCAGCTGAAGTTCTACGTCGACCTGATGGCCAAGGTGCGCGCCCTGCCCGAGTGGAAGGAGTTCATGGCCAAGGGCGCCTTCCGCCAGACCACGATGAGCGGCCAGGAATACTTCGACTGGCTGGCCAAGGCCGAACAGATGCACCGCACGCTGATGCGCGACGCCGGCTTCCTGGCCAAGTAGGGCCGGGTCATGGAGCAGGCGCAAGAAGCAACCGGCAGCGCGCCGGTGGCCACGCGCTGGCCGGAGCTGGGCACGGCACTGGCGCTGATGGCGCTGGCGCTGCTGGTCATCACCGACAGCCTGCGCGTGGGCACCGGCTGGGGCGAGGACGGCCCGCGTTCGGGCTACTTCCCCTTCTACATCGGGCTGGCGCTGCTGCTGTCCAGCGCCTGGACCGCGCTGGTGGCGCTGTGGCGCTGGCGCAAGCTGCAGCCATTTGCCGAGCGCGCGCAGCTGCGCAGCGTGGCCGCGGTGCTGCTGCCCATGCTGCTGTACGCGGGCCTGATCCGCTTCAGCGGCATCTACGTCGCCTCGGCGCTGCTCATCGGCTACTTCATGCTGCGCCATGGAAAGCACCCCTGGCCGCTGACCCTGGCCGTGGCGCTGGCGGTGCCGCTGGCCTTTTTCGGCGTGTTCGAGCGCTGGTTCCTGGTGCCCCTGCCCAAGGGACCGCTCGAAGCCCTGCTGGGCCTTTAGGACGGCGATGGAAGAGTTCAACAACCTGATGCAGGGCTTCGGCGTCGCGCTGACGCTGCCCAACCTGGGCTTCATGCTGGTGGGCATCACGCTGGGCGTGCTGATCGGCGTGCTGCCCGGGCTGGGCGGGGCCAACGGCGTGGCCATCCTGCTGCCGCTGACCTTCAGCATGAACCCGACCTCGGCCATCATCATGCTGAGCTGCATCTACTGGGGTGCGCTGT
>LNFM01010868.1_pt1 | contig 12611 bp, 14 predicted proteins | sample 596031 | NCBI WGS metagenome assembly LNFM01 (sample SAMN04254537, study PRJNA301005) | activated carbon metagenome | isolation source: dual media filters at the Ann Arbor, Michigan drinking water treatment plant | place: USA: Ann Arbor
CATCTCGACCGAAATCCCCATGTCGCGCTCCATGCGGGTCATGCGGCGGTCGAGCTGGTCGAGGCGTTTGGTGGTCGCCGCTTCCTGCCGCTCGGCCGCGTCCGGCGACAGGAAGGACGCGATCGCTGCCTCGGCGACCAAAGAGCGCGATTGATCGCGGCGTGCGGCATGGGCGACGAGCGCCTTCATCACCTCGGGTTCGAGATAGACCGACAGGCGCTGTTTCTTCGACGGATCGGCCATGGGCGTCTCACAGCTCCATGCCGTCGTTCGGGTCGAGCGAGACCTGACGCGCGACGCCCTGCATCACCTGGTTGGCGCGGCTGATCCGAGCGGCATCCTCGTCGGCGTCGTCATCGAGCCCCACCTCGAATTCATTGTCGATCGGCGCCTTCTTCTCGACGGGCGCTGCGCGGTTCAGCTCGGGCTGATGGCGTCGCTCGGAGCCGGTCGGATCTTCGTCGCCAGCGTCGGCCGCCGCGTCGGCCCCGGCGAGCGCGGCGACTGGGCGGGCCGGAACCGGCAGCCTGGTCCAATCGTCGGAGCTGGGTCGGTTCGACTTGGCGAGCGTCGGTGGCGCGACGATCCGCTCCTTGAAGCGTCGGTCCTCGAAATAGCGGGCCTTCTTCGCGCGGATCGGCGGCGTGCCCGCGACCATGACGATCTCGTCGGCCGGCGGGAGCTGCATCACCTCGCCGGGGGTCAGGAGCGGTCGCGCCGTTTCCGAGCGCGACACCATCAAGTGGCCGAGCCAGGGCGACAGCCGATGGCCGGCATAGTTGCGCATGGCCCGCATTTCGGTCGCCGTGCCGAGCGCATCGCTGACCCTTTTCGCGGTCCGCTCGTCGTTGGTGGCGAAGCTGACGCGCACATGGCAGTTGTCGAGGATCGAATTGTTCGGCCCATATGCCTTTTCGATCTGGTTGAGCGACTGCGCGATCAGGAATGCCTTCAGGCCGTAGCCGGCCATGAAGGCCAGCGCGGATTCAAAGAAGTCCAGTCGCCCGAGCGCCGGGAATTCGTCGAGCATGAGGAGCAGCCGATGCCGGTTGCCCTTAGCGTGCAAGTCCTCGGTCAGGCGCCGGCCGATCTGGTTCAGGATCAGGCGGATGAGTGGCTTCGTCCTGGCGATGTCGGATGGCGGCACGACGAGGTAGAGGCTGGTCGGATGCTTGGCGCCGACGATGTCTGCGATGCGCCAGTCGCAGCGGCGCGTCACCTCCGCCACCACGGGGTCCCGGTACAGCCCGAGAAACGACATGGCGGTCGACAGCACGCCCGACCGCTCATTGTCTGATTTGTTCAGCAGCTCGCGGGCCGCCGACGCGATGACCGGGTGCGGACCGGCTTCGCCGAGATGGGCCGTCTTCATCATCGCCGCCAGCGTCGACTCGATCGGCCGCTTCGGATCGGAGAGAAAGGCGGCGACGCCGGCGAGCGTCTTGTCCTCCTCGGCATAGAGGACGTGCAGGATGGCGCCGACCAGCAGCGCATGGCTGGTCTTCTCCCAGTGGTTTCGCTTTTCGAGCGAGCCTTCCGGATCGACCAAAATGTCGGCGATGTTCTGGACGTCGCGCACTTCCCATTCGCCGCGGCGCACCTCGAGCAGCGGATTGTAGGCGGCCGATTTCGCGTTGGTCGGATCAAAGAGCAGCACCCGACCGTGGCGGGCGCGGAAGCCGGCGGTGAGCGTCCAGTTCTCGCCCTTGATGTCGTGGACGATGGCCGAGCCCGGCCAGGTCAGCAGCGAGGGCACGACCAGGCCGACGCCCTTGCCCGATCTGGTCGGGGCGAAGCACAGCACATGCTCGGGCCCGTCATGCCTCAGATAGGCGTGGTCGAACTTGCCGAGCACCACGCCATCCTCGCCGAGCAGACCGGCGCCGCGCACCTCGTCGGCGCGGGCCCAGCGAGCCGAGCCGAAGGTCTCGGCGTTCTTCGCCTCACGCGCCCGCCAGACCGACATGCCGATCGCAACCGCGATCGAGATGAACCCTCCGGAGGCGGCGATATAGGCGCCCTCGACGAAGATCGGGGGCGCATACGCATCATAGAAATACCACCACGGGAAGAAGGACCAGGGATAGTAGACCGGCCAGTCGCCGAGCATGAACCAGGCCGGGCCGAGCTGCGGTTGGAAGCCGAGCTTCCAGGCCGTCCATTGTGTGGCGGCCCAGGTCGTCAGCAGGACGATCGCGAAGACGGTGAGGATCTGACCCCAGAGTATTTTCGTAGCAGACATCGACGCTCACCAATTGCATTTTCGCAAATTGGTGAAGAGCTGCGGCGCTATTCAATACGTGTCGTCATCATGTCGTACTGTAGCGCAAGGTAGCGAGAAATTACCGGTCTTCGACCGCCAATACGTGCGATCAACGTTCACAGCACGAACCCGCCATCGATAGTCAGGCTGGCGCCCGTCATATAACCAGCCTGATCGCTCGCAAGGTACGATATGAGGCCCGCAATCTCCGCCGGCTGTCCAACCCGGCGAAGGGGAATCATCTCTCGCAATTGTGGAATCATCCCCGCCGTCATGTCCGTCTCGGTCGGACCAGGCTGGATGTTGTTGACGGTGATTCCACGCGGAGCGAGATCGAGGGCAACGCCCTTTGCCATCGATGCGACAGCCGCCTTGGTCATGGCATAAACGCTGGCGCCCGGTGTGCCTGTGCGGACTGCAGTGTTGCTGCCGATCGTAATGATACGACCTCCGTCGCGCATGTGGCTGGCGGCAGCTTGGATGGCGAGGAAAACGCCCCGAACATTGACGGCCAGCATCAGGTCGAGATCCTCCAAAGTGAAGGCGTCCACCGTTGCTATCCGAATGATCCCGGCATTGACGACGACGACGTCGATCTGTCCAAGAGCCTCCGCGGTTTGCGCCGTGGCAGCTCGGATCGCCGTTGGATCGGCACTGTCAGCCCTTATCGAGAGCGCCGTCCCTCCCGCCGCCTCGATGGCGGAGACGACCTCTGCCGCCTTGTCCGGGCGCGACACATAGGTCAGAGCCACCGCGAATCCGTCTGCGGCCAGTCGCGATGCCGCGGCGGCGCCGATGCCACGCGATCCGCCGAACACCAGCGCTGTCCGGCGTTCCGTCCTTGATCCATTGCTCATGAAGAGTCCTTTCTTGATCGATCAGTGCATAACTAGGTGTGGTTCTACGCAGACCATGCCGATCCCCTAGTGAGATCGCAGGCGGTCGGTGGCGAAGTCGGCCATGCGGCGTAGTTCCTCCAAGCCACCGCCGCCACGCGCGGCAAGCTGAATTCCCGCCATGGTCAACTGAATGAAATTCGCTGCTTCCCCGGGGGTGAAGGTGGGGTCGATCTCTCCATTCGCCTGACCTTCGCTGAGTCGCTCGGCAAGCCGCTTGTTGATGGCCATCCCGACTTTGGTCCTTAGTTCGCGAAGTTCGGGATCGGATGCCCCGAATTCGCCGACCGAATTGACACCCATGCAGCCCATCGTCCTGAGCCTGTCGTCCTCGTCGATGAGTCCGATGAGCAGATCGCGGACGCCGGCTAGTGGTGAAATGGCGCCGTTCAGCCGCTTCAGGTGGCCGCTCGTCGTCTCTCGCTGATAGGTCTCGAGCGCTTCCACATAGAGCCGTCGCTTGTCGCCGAAGGCGTGGTAAAGACTCTGCCGCCCAATTCCCATTGCTTGGATGAGGTCTTCCGTCGACGTGGCGGCATAGCCCTTCGCCCAGAAGGCCTTCATGGCTTCCTTCAGGGCGACTTCCCGATTGAACTCTCGCGGTCTGGCCATGAACGCGGTTTAACCGTTATGCACTGATCAGTCAATAACGGCTCGCATGACTTTCATCGGCGAGCGACGTCAATTCCCTAGAGGCCGATTCCCCGCTGCCGGCCGAAGCTCCAGTCGACGCCGCCGTCGCCGCGGGCGACGCCCGAGACGTGACGGCCGAGCTGCTTTTCAATCGATGGTGTCCAAGGCACAAGGCTGAAGCCCAGGCCATCGTCGATCATGGCGAAGCGGCCGGTCGCGAGCGTGAGGCGCCGCTGATAGGTGCCGGTGACGTACTCGCCGGCCTCCGACTTGACCTGGGGTCGACCGGTCTCGGCGGTGATGCGGGCGGCAACTGCCTCCAGCTCGCGCCGGCGCAGCGTGTCGATCAGTCCGGGCTGGAAGCTGACGCCGCGCTTCTGGCGCTCGGCGAGGCCCTGACCGACGAGATGCTCGGCGCGGCGATCCATGGCGTCGCGCACCTCGGCGCCGAAGCCGCCGCCGAGCGCCACGGGCTCGCGGGCGATGGCCTGCCGGTCGAGCCAGGTCGCACCGGTCGCGGTGACCTGCCGCTCGATGTCGATATCGGAGCGCACGGCGATCGCGACGCGACGACGGCCCTGCGCATCGTCGAACTTGCGCAGCTCGACGATCGAGCCCGGCGCGCTGTCGCCGGCCGCGTCGAGGTCGGGCAGCTTGATATGATGGGTGCGGCCGTCGATGCCGTCGACAACGGCGAACGCCGTGCCCTTCAGCTCGTCGTCGAGCCCGCGCGCGACCAGGCGGCCGATGACGGGATCGTTGAGGCTTTCCGACGCGAGCACGTAGCTCGCGGTGCCGCGTGCGATGCCGCGCTCGGTCAGGCCATGATGGATGCGCTTGATGATGTCGCCGCGCTCGCCCAGCTCGCGCAGCGTCGCCTCGGCCTTCTCGGAGATCGTCCACTGGCCGGGGCCGATTTCATCGGCGAGGCCGAGCCCTTCGAGCTTGCGCAGCCGCCCGACTTTGAGCGCGCGGAATTCGTCTGGCCGGCGATCGGCATGCGGTGCGAGATCGATGACGCCGGTGCGATAGGCATCGCGGGCGAACTGGCGATCGAGATTGGTCCAACGATCGGCGTCGATCTGACGTTCGAGGGTGCGCCGGATCTCCTGATCGGTGCGCGGCCCCAACTCGTGGGTGATGAGGTCGCGCGCCCGGTCGCGCATGCCCTCTTTTATGTAGTCGCGCGAGATGACCAGGTCCGAACCGTCGTCGCGCACGCCGCGCACGATCAGGTGGACATGGGGATGCTCGGTGTTCCAGTGATCGACCGCCGCCCATTCGAGCTTGGTGCCGAGATCCTTCTCCATCTGCCCGACCAGCTCGCGCGCGAAGCCTCTGAGGTCGGACATCTCCACGGCGTCGTCCGGCGAGACGATGAAGCGGAAGTGATGGCGGTCGCCCTCGGCGCGCTCGGCGAACGCCTTGGCGTCGACATCGTCGCCGCCGGGACCGAACATTTGGGCCTTCTCCCCGTCACGGGTGACGCCGTCGCGCTGGAGATAATTGAGATGGGTGGCGAGCGGCGCGTTGCGGCCGCCATGGCGGAGCACACGCGCCTTGATCACCGCGCCGCGCGAGCGCGCCGTGATCAAACGGTTCGCCTGGATCGAGGCGCGTTGGCCGCGCCCGAATCGGGAGCGCGCGCCGGGCCCGATCTTCCCTTGCCGGGATACGCTGCCGCCAGCCCGCTGCGCCGCCGCCAGCGCCTGGGCGATGAAGGGCCGCACCCGCTGGGCGCTGGTTGAACGGATGCGGCCGGGCCGGATGCGGAATTCGTTCTCGTCGGTCACGGCTGAGGCCCCGCACATCGCGCGAAGCCGATGATTTTGTTGATGAAAGCGCCGGAGCGCAGGCTGCGCCGATCAGGCGCACCTCGCGAAATCGCGGCATAAGTCCTTGAAAAAGCACAACCGAACCAAGGCGCACATCGCGCCCTTTTATCCTGCCATCGTGCGGTTGTGCTTGCGGCTTCCCCTCCCGACACCCTCCAAGATGCGCCGTGGTTCGCCGTTGTGCGATGGAGTGCAAACCGGCTCATCGGGGACCTGCAGGGTCTCGCCGGGAGACGAAGAGGCCGCCGGCCGGTGCTGCCTCTGCCGCAGCGTCACGCGGCCGGACTGCGGTGTCGGTGTCGCGCGGTTGTTGTTCGGACTGCGCTGGAGCCGCCGCCGAGACGCGTTCGGCCGCACCGATGAAGAGCGGTGCGCGCGTCCAGGCCAGTGGATCGGCGACGGCAACAGTGACGGTGGCCGCCGTTGGTTCGCCGCCTGCAAGGGGGGCGAGCTGGGCGGCGTAGGCGCGCGTTTCCGCAGGCAATGCGCGACCGCCGGCGAGGAATTCCTCGTAGCGTCCTGGCCCGGCGTTGTAGGCCGAGAGGAAGCCCGGCGAGCCGTATTTGTCGTAGAGTTCGCGCAGATACGCCGTGCCCGCGAGAATGTTGTCGCGCGGGTCGAAGGCGTCCGTGCCGAGGCGATACCGGGTGCGCAGCTCTGCCCAGGTATCGGGCATGATCTGCATCAGCCCCATCGCGCCCTTGGGCGAGATGGCACGCACTTCGTTGGCGCTTTCGACCCGCATGACGGCGCGAATCCAGGCGACCGGAATGCCGAAACGCTGCGAGGCCTCCGCGACGAAGGCAGCGAACGGGCCGCCTGCCTCGGGCTGCGATAGCGGCACCGACTGCGCGAAGCCGTGCGACGTCAGCCCGGCGGCCAGGGACAGGCCGGAAAGGAGAAGGAGGAGCAGCCGGTGAGCGGCGCGGGTTCGCCGCGCGCCGCCCTGGTGCTGCCCCCGCTGCTGCTGCGGAGCGCGCACCGATCAGTCCTCCCTCTGCGGCTTGGTCGGGCGCGTCCAGTGCAGGCCCCAGGCGGAACCTTCGTCGTTCGAACGGAAGAGGTTGGCGCGCAACGGCCGGGGGAAAAGCGGGCTGTCGAACTGCGCGGAGACGTAGTCGCCGGCACGTTCGCCGACGTGTTTCCAGCCGGCGCCGACCTCGACGCCTTCCTCGCTGCCGAGCAGGATTCGGAAGTCCGGCGCGTTCTCGGCGTCCGAGGGTTCGGCGGGAACGAAGACGGCTTCGACGTCGATGCCGAGCGCGAGGATGCGCCCGGCATAACCGCTCCGGGTGCGTGTGAATTGTCCGATCTGGGTCATGGTGGTCTCCTTTGGTTTGGGGTGGACGCGGAAACTCAGTGGGTCGGCGCGCCCCAGACGTAGCGGCCGTCGCCGTCTTCATCGGTCCAGACCGGGAGCGCCCGGCCGATGACGGCGCCGACGGGCATTGGCCCGAAATAGCGCCCGTCCAGGCTGTCGCGGACGGCCCAGTTCATCAGGAAGAGTTCGCCCCCGGCGATGCGGCGGCAGCCCTGCCAGTCGGGCAGCGGACGGCCGAGATGATCGCGGTCGAGCGCGTCGCCCATCGGCGCGCCATCGACCGTGATGGCGTGATCGCGGCGGCAGACTTCTTGTCCCGGAAGGCCCGCGACGCGCTTCATCAGCGGGACGCCGCGGCCGATATAGCCGCGCTCCACCATGAAGTCGGCGAATGCCTCGGGCGCGCGGACGGCGACCAGATCGGTCACCGCGAGGTGACGCGGGTGGTCGATGCGATAGAGCCCGATCGGTGTGCTCGCCGAGGCGTTCCAGATGAAGGTCTTGGGGAACTCGACGAACGAAGCGATCGCGATCCCCATGGTCATGAAATAGGTGACCATAACGTAGCCGAAGCGGCTCATGACCCGACCCTCCGACGCAGGAGGAACGCCCGGTGATGGTCGTGCGTGTAGGTGCGCGGCTGATGGCCGGCGGCCATGCGGTTGTGGATGTGGCGCCAGTGATCCATCGAGACCTCGGCGGGATCGACGCCGATCGCCTCGATGGCGTCGATCATCTGCAGCACGCGCTCGACCTTCGGCCAGCCTTCGACCTTCAGCAGCACATCGGCGCCGGGACGGACGAAGGGAACGGTCTGGCGCGGCTCCACCGGCAGCGTGGCGCGCAGCACGTCGAGAGTGGACGCGACGGTGCCGAAGTCGTTGGCGGCCCAGCGCACGAAGGCGAACACGCTGTCCGGCGCGAAGCGCAGCACGCGCCGCCGACGGTCGAGGATCTGCTCGCCGGCCTCGCGGCCGAACCTGATCCAGTTCTCGACGCGCTTTTCGATCCAGGTGAGTTCGACTTCGGTGAGGATGTTTGGCGGCGGCGTGGTCGGTCTCGGTTCGCCGCGCGCATGGGTGGCGCCGGGGCCGGTCATGTCGCGTCTCCTTCGGTGGCTGGAAATTCGCGCGCGAGCAGCTCGCGCAGCATGTCGGCCACGGTGACGCCGCGCTGGAAGGCGGCGATCTTGATCCGCGCCCGCTGTTCGGTGGTCACGTCGATGGTGAGCCTGGCCGTGAACGCGTTGGCGTCGGTGACGCGGGCGGCGGGCGTGTCGGCTGACTTGATCCAGCTTTCCGGATCGCCCGGTCGGCTGGCGAAGCCGCGCTTCGGAGAGGACACGGTCACGGCGCGATCCTCGCGATCTCGGTGGCGAGTGCGGCGATCTCACGCGCGGCCGGGCTGTCGGCGTCCAGCTCACTGACGAGCCGTCCAGTCTGTGCGGTGTCGGCGAAGGCGACCCGCTGGCCGATCGTCGATGCGAGCAGCGGCGGATCATGGTCGGCAAGCGTTTCGGCCGTCTCACGGGCGATGACGGTGCGCGCAGCGCAGCGGTTCAGCACGAAGCGCGCGGCGAGCTGCGGCCGGTAGATGCGGGCCTCGCTGAGGAGCGAGAGCATTTCGGCGCTCGCCCATCCGTCGAACGGCGACGGCTGCACCGGGATCAGCACTAGGTCGGCGGCGAGCAGCGCCGAGCGCATCAGCCCGGCGACGCGCGGCGGACCGTCTATGATGACGTGGTCGACATCACGCGCCAGCTCGGGCGCTTCCCGATGCAGAGTGTCGCGCGCCAGGCCGACGACGCCGAAGAGCCGCGGCAGGTTCTCGCGCGTCCGCTGCTGCGACCAGTCGAGCGCAGAGCCTTGCGGGTCGGCGTCGATGACCGTGACGCGCTGCCCTCGCTGTGCCCATTCACCGGCAAGATGGAGCGCCAGCGTCGTCTTTCCCACGCCGCCCTTCTGGTTGAGGAGCGCGACGATCATGACGGTCTCCCGGTGATCGGGGACTCGTCCACAACTGCGCAAAAAGCGGTTTGCGTTAGAAAGATTCCGAAGGAATCTAGGTTAGAGAAGTTACGAGGCTCGCAAGTTGCTGATTCAGCGAGCGGATTCGACGATTCCGGTCCCCGATAGCACGAGGATCGGGTCCTCGATGGCACGATGAGTCCGGTCCCTGATAGCACGAGACGATTCACAGCTTATCCCCAGGGTGCATGGTCGAGCGGCGGCGCTGGCGAGAGATGCCGAGCGCGTGCGGGTCGATGGGTTTGAAGGAGAGGATTTCGGGCGCGCCGAGGCACTGCTCGATGGTCAGGCGGTAGCCCGGCAGCGGCTGGCGGCGGACGATGTCGCGCAGGTCGTAGGCGAAGTGCTTGAGCGGCGAGAGCGAACCGGACTTGGCGTGCAGATGCGGGAAATCGAAGCTCCAGCCGAACTCCTGTTTGCCGCCGTGCTTGCGCACGAGGCGGTAAAGCCAGCGCTCCAGTCCGCCCGTCAGGCCGAAATAGTCGCGGTCGATCGTGAGCACGAGCGCGTCGTCAAGGACGGCGGCGTAGAACCAGTCCGGCACGATCAGTTCGAGCCCAAGCGGACGTCCGCGTGCGTCAGCGCGCTCTTTCCACTCGTTGATCCAGGAGAAGCGGTGCAGTCGCCGTTCGGTCGGCTGGCGGATCGACGTCGCCACTGTTGTCGACTGGAGACGGTCGAGCGCGGCCTTGAGCCGGTCATAGTCCCGCAGGCTGACGCCGCGGCCGATGAACTGCAGAATCTCGTAGGGTGTGGTCGCCATCAGACGCGACGGCCGAAGACCGTGGTCGCGCGCCTCAACGATCTGCGAGGCCGCCCAGATCAGCACGTCGGCGTCCCAGATGGTGGCCATGCCGTGCTCGGGGACGGCCTCGACGCGGATGACGATGGAGCCGGCCTTGAAGTTGATCGGCGCCAGCCGCTTCGACTTGCCGAGCGCAAAGAACGGGTACGCCATCAGGTCCTGCGCGTCGCGCGGCGCGAGATCGCCAGGCAGCGCCCGGAAGAGATCGAGCTGCTCGCGTTCACTTCTGTGATGGCGCGCCGACATCCGCTGGCTGCTCAGCGCTGTGGCGCGTGGCTGCCTGCCGCGCCGGTCGGTTCGTGACGCTTCGCCGGCAGGATCGCGTCGCTGTCAGCGGTCGAGTTCTTGGTGCCGCGGTTGGCCCAGGCCTGTAGGTCGGCGATCGCGTAGACGACGCGGCCGCCGAGCTTCTTGAAGGCCGGGCCGGTGCCGTAGGTGCGGTGCTTTTCGAGGGTGCGGCCGGACAGACCGAGGAAACGTGCTGCCTCGGGCGTGCGCAAATAGCGGGGAGGGACTTGGACGGTTGTGCTTTCGGCCATGATCGAAGCTCCGTGCGGTGCTGGGGGGCCGCCGGATGTCGGCGGCGGTTCCAGCGCACGGTCGTTCGCTCAGGCGAGATTCACGATGTCGAAGATTTCCGGGAATAATCGACACCCCTTCGCGCTCTTGGTCAGTATCTGACGAATCACGGATAAAAGTCGCCCATCGGGATCTCGTCGGATCTGCGAACGTGTCGGATGCCAAAGCCGGGCCCAGCCCGCCACTCAGCGGGAAGCTACGATTGATCATCACAAGCGGGGATAGCTGCCCAATAAATCGAATAAAAAGATAATGCGCTGTGAATCGAAACCGAAGACTATCTGCCGGAACTTGATCTATCGGAAGATAGGTAGTATCACATCCTTATGAGTTCCGATGGACCTACCGACACCCGCAACGCCATCATGAAATTTGGCCGTGCCCTGGTTCAGGCGCACGGTTACAACGCGCTGAGCTTTCGGGAAATTGCTAAAGAGGTTGGCGTCAAAAGTGCGAGCGTTCACTACCATTTCCCGACGAAAGGCGATTTGGCAGCGGCTCTCGCGAAAGAATATACCGATCAGGCCGTGAGTTTTTTCCAGTCGTTGGAAGCGTCGGAGAGCGATCACGATCGTATGATCGACGCGTATATCAGTGTCTATCGGGCAGCTCTCGAGCAAGACAACCGGATGTGTCTCTGCGGGATGATGGCTGCTGAATCGGCCGATCTTCCGGCGTTTGTGCTGACTGAAGTCAACCGCTTCGGAGAAGTGAACGCGCGGTGGCTGACGAAAATGCTGTCGAAGAGACACCCCAAAACCTCTCACGAGAAGCTCGAAGCGCAAGCACTGTCAATCTACGCCGCGATAGAAGGCGCCCAACTCGTTGCCCGTGGTCGCGGGGACGTGGCGGTCTTCGATCGTATCATTGCCGCCTACAAGGCCCTGGGCTTGTTCTCTTAAGCGCGCCCTCCAAGATAACCAATCTATCGATTGATAGGCTTGACAGGTGACCAGCCACCCAAATAGAACGTGATCACCTATCTATCGATAGGTAATCATGCGATCAAGCACTCTATAGAGAGGGACGAATGTCTCGGGTTTTCGAACGCCTGACCTCGCTCCGCCGCTCACATCCTCAACTCAACGGAATTTAACAAGGACAGGTCCGATGCATCCTACATTATCAAAAAACTTGGTTCGTCTTGCGGTCGCTCTCGGCTTGGCAGCCGCGACCGTTCTCACGTCTCAGATCGCGCCCACCGCTGCTCTCGCCAAGTCGACCAAGACGAGTGTCGTCGGCGGCTCGTTACATCAATTCGCTAAAACGCAGTTTGTAACGGTCGATGGCACCCGTCTCGCCTATCGACGCTTTGGCAAACAGGGCGGCGTTCCGCTGGTCTTCTTCCAGCACTTCCTGGGCAATATGGACAACTGGGATCCGATGATCACGGACGGTTTTTCCAAGAACCGCGAGGTCGTCATCTTTGACAATGCAGGCGTTGCCGGCTCGGAGGGCCAGGTTCCTCACACGGTTCAAGGCATGGCGAAGTATGGTATCGGCCTGATTGAAGCGCTGCACATCAAGCAGACCGACATCCTGGGCTTCTCGTTGGGCAGCCTCGTCGCGCAGGAGGTCGCCTTTCAGCGTCCGGATCTCGTCCGCAAGGTGATCCTTATCGGTAGCGCGCCGCGCGGCGGCGACGGCATGGCAACTTTGACGCCGGAGTTCCAGGCGATGCTGACGAAGAAATACGAACCGGCAGACACCATCCTGCTGACGACGTTCTTCAACCCGACGCTGGCAAGCCAGGCAGCAGGTCAGAAATTCCTAGACCGCATTCGTCTGCGCACGGTCGATCGCGATGCAAATCCCGGTCCCGATGTATACGGTGCGCAGGTCGCCGCCTTCGCAGCCTGGGGCACACCGTCGGCAAATTCGAACGATTATCTGAAGAGCATCAAGCAGCCGGTTCTGATCGTCAGTGGCAGCAAGGATCTGATCCACTACACCAGCAATTCATATAAGCTGGAGGACAATCTGCCGAATGCCGAACTCGTAGTCTATCCGGACACCAATCACGGTTCCTTCTACCAGTATCCGGAGCTATTCCTGCAACAAGCAACGACGTTTCTTGATCAGAAATAAGCCCTGAATCAGCATGGGCCGGTATTCTCCCGGCTCATGCGCTTTCTTCCTAGATGGCGTCACCTCAAGCTTTGTTCGCCAGACAACGATTTCTCGGACATAAGCGGAACATGGGCTACGCTACACGCTTCAACCGCGCCATTGGCTCGTTGAGTGGGTGGAAT
>LNFM01010869.1_pt1 | contig 12611 bp, 10 predicted proteins | sample 596031 | NCBI WGS metagenome assembly LNFM01 (sample SAMN04254537, study PRJNA301005) | activated carbon metagenome | isolation source: dual media filters at the Ann Arbor, Michigan drinking water treatment plant | place: USA: Ann Arbor
CCGGTCTATTCCCTGTACGAAGCGCTTCATGACCGCCTCCGAGAATCATCAGAGGTATCATAACCGCATCGCGCTTTTTACACAGCCAGGGTCACAAACGACGTTCCCACGCCGTCGTGGTGTAGTCCGCTCGAACTTCAAGAGCAGTCGTTCACGAATATCGATGACCGTTAAGCACTCGAAAGCAGGCTCGAGTCTATTCAACGTCGAGGTCTGCGTCGGGCCAGAAGCAGTCGATGCATCTGTGATAGCCCTCGCCCCTTCTCTCGGCTGGCGCTAGCTCTCCTTCACGATATTGACCCATATCAATATCTGTATCGCCGCGGTCAATTTACGTGGATTGTGGACTAGCAGCGATCGAGAACTACGAATGTAGTTGAAAGCATCCAAACCTGGCTGCGATACGTGTCGAGAGGAAAGCTATGGCGGACAATATCATCGTGGCTGTATTCAGCAGCGTCTCTCCCGCTTACGAAACGGCTAAAGCAATAATGGACCTCAAAGACACCCGTGGTTCAGGGTTCAAATTGAAGTCGGGTATCATTGTAAGCAAGGACGCGCGAGGGGACATCTCAGTTCTTGAGTCTGACTCCCATCCTTTTCGAGGAATGAAGGTTGGCGCTGTCGTAGGTGGGCTAATCGGATTAATCGGAGGCGCACCGATCGCGGCGATGGGAGCGCTCCTCGGATCCACCATGGGGGCGATCGGCGCCGCCGGTACGGCCATCCTCACCTCGGCCACCGTGACTTCTATTAAGAAGGCGATGCACCCTGGAACGGTCGCTATCATCGTTGAAGCAGAGGAGGATAATCCTAAGGCGGTCGATGATATCGTGGCTAACCAAGGGGGGTGCGTTTATCGCCAAGCTGCGCGAGGACCCATCGCGTGAAATCTAGCCCGACCGGCTCTGATAGCTGCTTCATCCGTCAATTCCACGTTGCTTGACATCTCAAGCGGACATAGGTGCGTTGTCAGCTAAGGGCCGATTTTGTTGCAGAACTGGGTTGAGAGGCCTGGCGAACCGTGATTCCCTTCGTTGAGATGGCGGCATCGACGGGGCGGTTCGATGATGGGGCGGCGCAAGAGCGAGCAGGGCCAACTGTTCTATGCGTTTGATCTCGAAGCGGTCGTGCCGGCTGACCATCTGGTCCGCCGCATCGCATCAGTCCTCGACATGTCCTGGGTTCGAGAGGAACTGGCACCGCACTACTCCCACACCGGCCGGCCTTCGATTGATCCTGAACTGATAATCCACATGCTCATTCTCGGGTACGTGTTCGCAATCCGCTCTGAACGCGCGCTGTGCCGCGAGGTGCAACTCAATCTCGCCTATCGCTGGTTCTGCGGCCTTGGCATCGAAGACAAGATCCCCGATCATTCGGCCTTCACGCGCGCACGCAACGGGCGTTTCCGTGTGCACGACATTTTCCGCCAGCTGTTCGAGCGCGTCGTCGCCTCCTGCATCAAGGCGGATATGGTCGGTGGCAAAGGTTTCGCCGTCGATGCGAGCCTGATCGCGGCCGATGCCAACAAGTGCGGCTCGACGCCGGGAGACGAATGGAGCCACGATATCGATCCGGCTACTGCACAGCGCGCCGTGCAGGATTATCTGGCGAACCTCGATGATCCCGCCTGGGGTGCTGCAAGCGAAGTGGTTCCGAAGTTCGTCGCACCTGCCGACCCGGCGGCGCAGTGGACCGGTGCGCTGCGCAATGCAGCCTTCTTCGCCTACGCCGACAACTATCTCATCGATGTGAAGTTCGGCATCATCATGGATGTCGAGGCGTCGCGGGCGATACGACAGGCAGAAGTGGGTGCGTCGCAAACGATGATCGAGCGCACGGAGACAACCTTCGGCATCAAGCCCGAATGGCTGGTTGCCGACACCGCCTACGGTTCGGCGCCCAACCTTCATTTCCTGGCCGATGTGAAAGGTATCGAGCCGCGCGTGCCGGTGATCGAGAAGTCACAGCGCGAAGACGGCACGTTCAGCCGCTGCGATTTCGTCTACGACGCCGGCCGCGATGTCTACGTCTGCCTCAACGACAAGATCCTGCCGACGAACGGACGCCTGCGGGATGACGGCATGTACGCATATTACTCCAGAGTTTCCGATTGCAGGGACTGCCCATTCAAGCCGAAATGCTGCCCAAAGACGCCGAGCCGCAAGATCACGCGGCACGTCTATGAAGCCGCGCGTGACGTCGCCCGTGCTGTTGCCAAGACGGCTGCTTACGAGCAGACGCGCCGCGATCGCAAGAAGGTCGAGATGCTGTTCGCGCACTTGAAGCGCATCCTCCGGCTCGGCCGCCTGCGGCTTCGCGGACCGGCCGGCGCCCAGTTCGAGTTCACGCTTGCGGCTATTGCCCAGAACCTCCGCCGCCTCGCCAAACTGACAGTCCATCCACCGGACAGAGCACCGGTGCGCGTTGCGTAGCGTCCCGTTGCGTTGGTTGCGTCAGGCGTGCGTGCCGATGCGTCTCGGCCGCCCCTCAATGGGCGGACGCAAGGCGCGCTCGGCTCGATTCTTAAAAGAATCGGCACGGCCGCACGACCGCTGAAGGCAGACTTTTGCAACAAAATCGGCCACGAGCAGCCATTGCGACGGGCGCCAATGCCGACGGTCCAGCGGAACGGCTACATTCGAGTGCAATTGCCATGCCGCGTCAGATGGGTGCTCGGAGCTCAAAGCTCAATTTGAAATGTCTTGCCGTATCCACACTCAAAATCGACGAGCGAGATCGCAACCGGCGTAATCGAATAAACCGCGAGCTGCTCAGGATCGGCCGGGGAGAATCGCTTCGATTCCGATACCGCCTGAAAGAGCTTTAGCTGCGTGCGGTGCACAAGCCGTGGATCGGTAAGCCTCTTAGACGTTCCAGAGAGATAGCATGCCTGCAGCTTGTAAGCGCGTTCTGTCTGGCCAGCAATGGCGACGGACACCTTGCTATTGAGGCCGATGTTGCCCGCCTTTTGTGAGCCGGGATCAGTGGCAAAGTAGATAGTGAGATCGCTGTGAACGTAATAGACCATCGTTGCTTGTGGAAATCCGTCAGGACGAACGGTCGTGAGCGTCATCACGTTGTGAGACGCTAGGAAGTTAAGAATCCTGTCTCTAATTGACTCGTCCATTCATACCATTGGCCAAGTGGAAGTCGGCTTCACCTTGAGGCAGATCAACAGACGACAAAGATCGTCGAGAACCGTCCCTGCCAAGTCAAATGTGAGCCTGACGGTCGGAGTTGAGTGCGCCTGCTCCACTCCAGTTAGCCGACAGTCGCGGCACGAAGCGCGAATTCGGCGCGATGCCTCCAACACTCACCGTTAGGCGATCGGGAGCAGCGGGCCAGAACCGGTCCTCATGTCATCGCAGCGTCAGCGCGCGGTGCGACGGTTTAACGTGGTTCACCCGTCATTTGAAATTGCAGCGAACAACTGAATTTGTGATTCGTTTCAAGGTGTAGACTGCCAATGTCGATCGTCATCGCTGTGGCGCGAAAACTTGGTTGCTGAAAGGCAACTTGGTGGAAATGCCGATGGCAATAAAGCCTACGTTCGCGGCCGAGGGACACTGGTTGCTTGCCTGCGTCACGGCCATCAGCACGCATCAGGGTGCTGTCCGCTCTACGGTTGCTTACCTCCAACGAGCCGAGTTTTGGCAAGTTTGAATGCCACACTCCTACTTGAGCGAAGTCAACGTCGCAGCGACTGGATACGATTACGTCCAAAACCTGAGTGCGGCTCGTGCAGCCAGATTGCCGTACCGAATAGTGGGAGCGGAATGTACCAGCACATCCTAATACCCACCGACGGGTCTAGGCTTTCTGCCAATGCGGTGGCCGAGGGTATCAAGCTCGCCGGTGCTCTTGGGTCACACCTAACCTTTCTGACCGTCATTACGCCCTTCGCAAGCCTGGGTGATTTAGATCACGCCTTCGCTGGTATGCCGGACCGATTCCGTCGAGAAGCGCTTGCCTTTTTGGAGGCGGAAGCCCGCGAGGCGTTAGCTTCTGCGTTATCATCAGCCAAATTAGCAGGCATCGCCGCCGACACCCTTTTCGTCGAGAGTAGCCACCCGCATGAAGCCATAATCGCAGCGGCAAAGTCAAAAGGCGCTGACCTGATTCTGATGGCCTCACACGGCAGAAGCGGCGTGAAGGCCGTCCTGCTGGGGAGTGTCACGCAAAAAGTATTGTCTCACACTGGGCTACCCGTGCTCGTATGCCGGTGAGACCGCGCAATGTCCTTGTTGGACGTCAATCGGGGATGAAGGCGTTTTCATCATTTAGACGTGTCGGGCAACCTAACAGCGGTTTCAGCCATTTCTGCTTGGGGTCAACCTCTACCGTCCCGGCTACGTCCGCGCCACGGATGCTCAACCTCAATGAGCGGACACCAATCAGTTTCCGGCAGAAAGTCCCCCAGCTGCTGACGGAGTTGCTTCGCAATCATTCCGGCAGCGTCGGGCCAGCTGCCGACGTCGCCGATCAAGCGAGCCAAGCCTTGAGCCCTGTCAGCGGCTCGGGAGGACTGCAGAAGTCGATGGTTCAGCCAATCAGAATAACTCCATGGCGACGGAATACGTGCTCGATGGCTCGCGAATGCGACCCTACGTTACCGGATCGTCAGCGCCGCCCCTGAAGTGCTTTGGAAAACACAGATGCAAGTAGGACGCGACGTGGTCACGCGCCATCTGTCGGGTAAAGCGCTTCGGGTACATCAGAATGTTGAGCCAGAGGCCGTCGAAAAGGCCCTCCAGCATCCCTGAAACCTCGTTCGGCGCGATCCTAGCATAGCCGCCTTCGGCCACGATCGCCGCGCACAGGTCGGCGGTTACGATCTGTCGTTCCTCATCCACAGCTCCGGACACCTTTCGGTAGGCCTGTCGGTGTTTGGTCTCGCCGAAGAATGCGAACCACACCGACAGTTTTCGGCGATTGCAAACCTTGGGATCGAACTGCGCATCGACAATGGCCTGTAACTTTGACGCCGGAGAGATATCCGAGCGCGAGGATTTGCTGATCCAGAGGCTTCTATGTTCGTCGGCCAGATCCGCCAAGGTCGCCGCAAGCAAAACCTCTTTGCTCTCGAAGTGGAAATTCACCAGGCCCAGCGACAGCCCTGCTTCCTGCGTGACCTTGGCTAGCGTGGTGCCGGAAATGCCATGCTTACTGATCGATGTGATGGTCGCCTTGATCAGTTGCTGCCGCCGTGCCTCAGGCGGGGCCGTTCGTGTCGATTTTGTAGGTACTTCGGCGATCATGGTCATTCCATTGAATGGTCATTCAATCATTTTATTGATTTCTGGAACCGGTCAAGCCAAGGATTTGATCAAATCCAGAACCGCTGAAGGAACCGACATGGCGAACTCGACCCTTCCGAAGCAAGCGCAAGTCGTCATCATCGGTGGCGGTTCCATCGGCTGAAACATCGCCTACCAGTTGACCCATCTTGGGATAGCCGATGTCGTCGTGCTGGAGCGCGATAAGCTCACCGCAGGTACGACGTGGCATGCTGCTGGCGAGATCGTTCCCGGCCTTCTGGGTGCGGAATGGGAATGCGAGCTTTACCGGCATGGCCGCAACCTAATTGCCGGGCTCGAGGCAGAGACTGGGCAGGCGACTGGCTGGCGCGAGGTCGGGTACATCCAGCCCGCCGATACACCAGAACGGGTCGAGGAAATGCGCCGGGGTGCCGCCTTCATGAACCTGAATGGCATCGATGTGCACGAGATCTCTCCGGCAGAGGCACAGGAGCGCTTTCCGATCGGAGATTTCTCAACGACGCTCGCTGCCTTCTGGTACCCGAAAGAGGGCCGCACGAACCCGGTCGATACGACGATGGCGCTTGCCCGCGGCGCGCGCAATCGGGGCGCGCGAATCATCGAGGATATCGCCGTCCGCGATATTCTTACGCGCAATGGCCGCGCGATCGGTGTGCGCACGGATCAGGGTGACATCGCGGCGGAACACGTGGTGATCGCTGCCGGAATGTGGTCGCGCCAGATCGGGGCGAAAGCGGGCCTGAACCTGCCGCTCCAGGCGGCCGAGCATTACTATCTGATCACCGAGGAAATAGAGGGCGTACATCGGAACCTGCCGTTGGTCGAGGATCCCCACAATTGGTCCTATTACCGCGAAGAGGTCGGCGGGCTGCTCGTTGGCCTGTTCGAACCCGACGCTGCACCGTGGATGATCGACGCGATTCCGGAAGACTTCGCCTTCGGCGAGATCGAACCCGACTGGGAACGTATGCTACCGCATCTCAAGGCGGCGTTCAGCCGAGTGCCTGCGGTGGCCGAAGCGGGTGTGCGCAAATTCTTCTGCGGGCCGGAGAGTTTCACTCCCGATCTGGCACCGCTTGTGGGCGAGGCTCCCAACCTGCGAAATTGTTGGGTCGCGGCGGGCTTGAACTCTCTCGGCATTCTCTACGGACCGGGGATCGGCAAGACGCTGGCGCATTGGATCGTTGAGGGCCGCTGCCCGGTCGATCACACAGCGCTCAACGTCGATCGCTTCGCCGATGGCAGTCGCAACACACCGGCCTTCCGCCGTGCCCGCACGCCTGAATTGCTGGCGAAGAGTTTTGGCGTGCATTTCCCGAATGACAGCTTCAAGACCGCGCGTGGGCTGAAACGCTCGCCGCTTTTTGACCGCCTGAAGGCGGCGGGGGCCTATTTCACTGAAAGCCACGGCTGGGAATTGCCCGACTGGTTCGCGCCGACACCGGAACAGGCCAGGATAAAAGCCTATAGCTGGGGCCGGCAGAACTGGTTCGACTGGCATTCCGAGGAACATCGCGCCGCGCGCGAGGATGCGATCCTCATGGATATGTCGTCGATGTCGAAATTTCTCATACAGGGGCGCGATGCTTGCACGTTGCTCAATCGGCTCAGTTGCAACGAGGTGGATGTCGCTTCGGGCAAGATCGTCTACACCGCTTGGGCGAACAAGGACGGTGGTTTTGAGGCAGACCTTACCGTGACCCGCTTGGCAGAGGACCGATACATGGTTGTTGTCGGCGAAAACAGCTACGGCCATACCGTAACCTGGATGCGGCGGCATATCGGGCCGGATGAGTTTGTCACCGTCACGGACGTTACCGACGGGATCACTCAGATCAACCTACACGGGCCCAAGGCACGGGCCATTCTAGAGACGGTCAGCGAGGCGGACCTGTCGAATGATGCCTTTCCGTTTATGTCCGCACAGCATATTGACGTGGGCCTTTTCCGCGTCTTCGCATTGCGCGTAACCTACGTGGGCGAACTAGGATGGGAGCTGCACGTGTCCAGCCTTCACGCGGTGCAGGTCTACGATCTGCTGGTCCAGGCCGGCGCGGCGCATGGTCTGCGCAATGCGGGGATGCAGACGCTGTCGTCACTCAGGCTCGAAAAGGCTTATCGCGATTTCGGTGTCGATGTGGATAACACTGATAACCCGATCGAAGCTGGACTGGGCTTCGCGGTCAAGCTCGGCAAGCCGAGCGGGTTCATCGGGAACGACGCCTTGGCTGCATTCAAAGGGGCTGGCACGCCCAAACGTCGTATGTTGCAATTCCTGCTTAGCGACCCCGAACAACTTATGCACGGCAGAGAGATCATCCATCTAAAAGGCGAGCCCGTCGGCTACATCCAGGTCGGAGCATACGGCCACACGCTCGGCGGCGCCGTGGGTATCGGCTTTGCCGAGATTGATGCCCCTCTGACCGAAGATATCGTCGCTTCGGCGGACTGGTCCATCGAGATCGGTGGCAGGAGCTACGCTGCGACGGCCTCGCTGAAACCGTTGTTCGATCCAGCAATGGAACGGGTGAAAAGGTAGATCTTGTTTCCATGTTGCGCGGGTGTAAACAAGTTGGGGTACCCTTAAGCGGGACGTGCTGCATAAAATAGAGTCCTCCCGAAGGAGGTACTCGGCGCGACAGATGAACCGGCTTATGGCGCAACGTCCGCTGGTCCGATTTGTCAGGTATCGCGTCGGCCAGAAAGGTGGGCCAAGCCGCTTCTGTCTGACCGGTTTCGTTCAGGATGTCGAATTGCTCGTCGAGGTGGGACCTCATCGTCGACTGCAATGCCGCGGTAGCGATCTTCGATTGATCGGACGTTTCCGTCGACCGAAAGATCAGGATCGCCTTCGTCCGGCGCGAGAAATGTGCGGCGAATTTCGCTGGATCAGTCGATTGGCAAGCACCAGATTGCCAGGAACGGCTCTGCGCCGGAGCGCATTGCGTGGGTGATTCCTCGCGGATTGTAGACGACGCCGCCGAGGCCCGGTTCGTGCCAAGAGCGCGCCTGCTGTCGCCAGTAGCCGCGCGAAAGCGCGAGGTAGACTTCCTCGGGCGGATGGTTGTGATCGGGATACGTGACCCCTGGAGCCATGAGTGTCATACCGACCCAGACATCGTCTCGCTGCTCGAGAGCTTCGGCATAGGGCCCGAGAAGCGTGGTATCGGCGTGCCCTACGGCGAACGCCGGATCTGCGATAGATTCCAGTGTCCAATGCAGCGATGGCATGAGAGCCTTGAAGGCATTCGCCACGCCGGCGATGTCGGCTGGTCCACGCTCAGCCCCCGCGATCGCGGCATCAAGATGGGCGCACGCTGCTTGCGACAGCGATTTCGGCAGCACGTGGTCGCCCACTCGAACATCCAACGCGGCCGTCACCCGCTGCATCGCGCTGGCTTCGGGCGTGCCAAGCTTGACGCGGGCGGATATGGCCTCGCACGTCGCATCAAGGAAGGCCTGCAGGGCTTGAGAGCGAGATTGCATGGACACAGAACCAGTCGATGACCAGCGATCGGTCGCGCGGTGTACGACCGCTTCGAGCTATTTTACGGTAGCAGTGTACTTCGGCGGCCGTCAAGTTGACCGCATCGCGTCGTGCCCGGTACCCAGGTAAGGCAAAGACCGACGGGTAGCCGAACAGGCCGACCGAGGCTGGCGGCAAGGGTATTGCGCGGCTCTTCTGATCGCAATCTTAAGGCACGGGCAACTGCAGACCCTCGCAGCTACCAAGTATCAAGAGCGAGTTCGGCGTGAGGCTCAGGAGTAGGACTTGCGGCGCACAGCTTGAATCGATGCCTTCCAACACTCTCAGTAGCGCACAAAGACTTCGTCTGCTTGGGGTCATGAGCACGCGTCGCGGCGCTCGCAATCGTGTCCGGTGAACCTTCGGCAGCAGACATGCTGTTGATGCGCAGGTCGCCTTTGGACGGCGTCATCGCGAAGTCCGATTTTGGGATAAAGCGGGCGACAAAGCCGAATAATCTTCCTTGCCTCATCGATTTTCTTCGCGGACTTCGACTGGACTTCGTCGGAAAAGGAAGCACTACTGACGTCGTCGTGACGCAAACGTGTCTCTTCGCCCACCTCGGCTGAAGTCCGGGGCTTTGGGTGGTGCGAGCGCTGGCATAGGGCCAGCGCCTCGTTAAGGAGACGCCACCATGGCTCGTGCCCAGAATGTCAAAACGAGATCTCAGACTTCTGACATAAGAAAAGTTTCCACCGCTGCGACTGCCTTTGCGCGCGAAACGAACAAAGCGGCGACAATCGTCGCGCTACTAAAGTCCAAACGCGGCGCCACAATCCCAGAGCTGATGGAAGCGACCGGCTGGCAATCGCATTCGGTACGTGGCTTTCTCGCTGGCGCCCTCCGAGCACGTCACGGGCTTGAGCCAGTTTCTGAAAAACGGGACGGCGAGCTTCGTCGATATCGCGCGCGCTGAGACTTCGCATGTCGAAAGATGACAAAGTTGGACAGGCTCTTCGCGGGCTTGAGGAGGCTTCGCGCGGCACTCTGGTCGCGCAGTGGCGGCGGCACTACCGGTCAGAGCCGCCGCGCTATGCCAGCGTAGAATTTATGCGGCAAGCCATCGCCTATGCAATCCAGGAGCGCGAGCTTGGCGGACTTCCCGCCTCGGCCGAACGAGAACTGCTCGCCATTTCCAAGGGTACGCACCCCACAGGCACGAGCTCGAAAATCAAAATCAAACCCGGCACCAAGCTGCTTCGTGAGTGGGACGGGAACACACATGAGGTGCTGGTTACGGATAAGGGCTTCGTCTGGAATGGGACGACGCATTCCAGGCGCGCGAGCCTTCGCTACAGATACTACGTTTCGCAGACCCTGGTTATCGGACGGCCTAGATCTGACGTTCCTAGTAAGCGGTGGCGGATTCCCGCTAGTGAAATTGAGAATGCAGTTCTTGCCACGCTCACTTCCTTTCTCGACGATCAGAGCGAACTGACATCGATTTTTCAGCTTGCTCAGATGACGCCCGTTGAGGCGACGGCAGTTCTTGAGGCGGCTACAAGCCTGTCACTTTCACTTGGGAATTTGGATCTCACCCAGTTCCGAAAGGCACTTCAAAGCTATGTCACGCGAGTAGAAATTGGCGACGCGACAATTGCCGTCACGCTAAACCTCGCCGAGTTGCATCACGTCCTTAGATTGCCGGCGATAAAATCAGACGAACCGCAGACGCACACGATCGTCACGCCGGTACGCGTCACTAAGCGCGGCGTCGAGCAGCGATTGGTCATCGGCAGAGGGGTGATGACTCCAGTCAAGAGAGACGAAACGCTCGTCAAAGCGCTCGCACGAGCCTATGCGTGGTTCGAAGACATTCGAATCGGCAAGATCGGAGACCTTTCAGAAATCGCGACGCGCGAGAACCTTCCGAGATCCTACGTACAGGCGCACCTTCCGCTCGCGTTCCTCGCGCCGAAGATTGTGCAGGCGATACTGGACGGTAAACAGCCCGCCGATCTGTCTGCGAAGAAGATCATGTACCGGACGGATCTGTCGGTAGAGTGGGCGAAGCAAACCAGTCAGCTCGGCTTCGCCGACTTATACAGGTCCGTGGCCTAGGAAATACCGCTTCTTCGGCTCGAAATGCTGCCAAACTGCCAGCCCGGATTTGGGCTTTGGAGACGGGGCCGCAATCAAGGGCGAAAAGTGCCGGTGGGAGACGATGCGTTAGCCCGTCGCGCAAGCACAGTCACGCTAACATGCGGAACTCGGGCGGTAATTTGGCGCTTCTCGGATCAGCTAGCGGAGACGTCTCTCACCGGCAGACTGGGTGGCTGTGGAGGTAGTCTGGCGCAAACGCGTCTCAATAACAGGGTATTTTTGCGGTTTCCGGGCTTGAAATGCGCCGAAAATTCGCCATTTTATACAATATATCAGGTACTTAAGTGACCATTTTTCTGCTGAATTATCAGGGAATTTTGCAGAAAGAACAGCGACCGATGAGCCGGGAACAGGGCGCGTTGCGCCGATAACAGGGAAGCATAAAAGCCTGCCGCTCGCGGACCCCACCGCTAACGGTCTATTGCGCCCGTTTCTCCAAAGCCCGATCGAGTTCGACCAATGACGCGGCAAGGCGGCCGCGGAGTTCTTCGAGGTTCACCACCGTCACTGCCTCGCGGCGGCCAGCTAAGCAGAGAACAGCGCTGAGTGCTGCATCGGAATGGCGAATGATATCGATGAGATGTTGCCCTCGCGGTCCGCTTGTCCCAGCCAGCCAATTTTTGATCGTGCGCTCGTTCGCTGTCGTCCACTGACCAATCGTTTTAACCGCACGATTTGAGCCGCCGAGTTCTGAACGCAGGGCCAGAGTTATCGCGCTTGCATAGCTTACCTCGTTTTCAGTCGATTGCGAGCGGGACGGAAAATTCTTGCCCTTCTTAGGAAACATATTTCCGGTCCTCCGCGAGTAAGCTGGCTTAGGCGGGGCTGAATGCGGACCGCCGACCAATTCATCCTCGCGTTGAAGTTTCACCTTCTCCTGGCGGCGCGGCGCTCAGGTCGACCGAAATGAACAACGGGAAGGGCTCATAGTAAGGACGCCGCAATGTTAGAGCGTGCGGTCGAGTATGTGCGTATGTCGACAGAGCACCAGCGCTACTCGACGGAAAACCAGTCGGACGTGATCCGGCAATATGCTGCCAAGCGCGGAATCGAAATCGTTCGGACATATGCCGATGCGGGAAAAAGTGGACTGCGCCTTGAAGGGCGCGATGCCCTGAAACGGTTAATCGATGACGTCCAGCATGGACGCGCCGATTTCACGACCATCCTGGTCTACGACGTCAGTCGATGGGGTCGGTTTCAGGATGCCGATGAGAGTGCCTACTACGAGTACATCTGCAAACGGGCGGGCATCACTGTCCAATACTGCGCAGAGCAATTTGACAATGACGGCAGTCCCGTCTCGACGATCGTCAAAGGTGTCAAACGCGCGATGGCCGGCGAGTACAGCCGGGAACTTTCAACAAAGGTTTTTGCCGGCCAGTGCCGCCTGATCGAACTGGGATTCAGGCAGGGTGGAGCGCCAGGTTTTGGGTTGCGTCGCTGCCTGATCGATCAAGGCGCCACGGTGAAGGGGCGGCTCGCCCGCGGCGAGCACAAGAGTATTCAAACCGACCGCGTGATCTTAGTCCCCGGACCCGACGAAGAAATCGAGATTGTGCGGTGGATCTACCGCTCTTTCACGATAGACGGAAAATCAGAACGCGAGATCGCGACCGAGCTCAACGAAAGGCGCATCCCCACCGATCTTGACCGCCCATGGACGCGCGCGACGGTCCATCAGGTTCTGATCAACG
>LNFM01010870.1_pt1 | contig 12610 bp, 14 predicted proteins | sample 596031 | NCBI WGS metagenome assembly LNFM01 (sample SAMN04254537, study PRJNA301005) | activated carbon metagenome | isolation source: dual media filters at the Ann Arbor, Michigan drinking water treatment plant | place: USA: Ann Arbor
TAAGCCCATGGTGGCGTTGCCTGACTGAAATCCATCAAAAACGCAATCGACGCGCCCGATTCTGGCCGGGATAAGCGGGGATTCCGGCCTTTTGCGGACGCGGCGCACGACCGGCCGGGGGCCACAATGCGCCAGCGACGACAGGATCGACGCAAAAACGGGCCGGAAGGAATCCGGCCCGCTCATCTGATCGTCTGATTTATTTCCTGGGAGATCAGCGCAAGGCAGCCGCGGACGAGCGTTCGCCACGGCGGCGGCCGGACGTCCGTTCGGTTTCGCGCGGCTCGGCGGTGGCGGCGCGGGTCAGCTGTTCGGCCGCCTCATCGCGTTCCTTGATGGCCACATCCAGCTTGCCCTTCAATTCATCGGCCGATGACCGGAGGTTGTCGCGGCGGGCACTCGCCGACTTGGCGAACGTGGAATAGGAAAAATGAGACGGGTCTTTGATGCCCGTGCGGTCTTCCTCGGCCTGAATCTGCCGGTCGAGATCGGACGCGATGTTCTCGAATTCACGGATCATCATCTCGATGTCCGCGACTTTGCGGGCTTTTTCATCGGATTCGAAGCGCTTCAGTCGGAGCGCTGTTTCGCGTGGCTTCATGGCTCGATACCCCATACTCGTTCGAACACCTGTCGTCCCTGTTCAATTCCCGTGCCAACCGCGGAACGCCGTTCATCGACGATGGCAATCCGAAAAGCACTCTGGCCCGGCAAACAGGGTACGTATTGAGCCTGTCAACCTTACTTGATCTAGGTAGCATATGCCAATTAAGTTGCGGTAAAGCAACGGGATGCAAAGGTTTGCTAAAGTTTTGTCTGGTGTACCAAAAAAGATTTGCTCAACGCCTGTGGTCCGTCCGCGAATAATGATACCTGTAGATTCGTGTGCATTAACGCTTGGACGTCCTAGAATCGCCACAGTTGAATTTGCGACCGGGCAGGGTCGGAGTCGGTTCATTTTCGCGGCGAGGGCAGGGTCTGGGCGTAAGGGTCACGGCTGCGGGGTCATCACTTCCACAAGCGTCTTCGGAGCGTTCCGGTTCAACCCGGACGAACCTTTCCCTGTTGCCCATGGTTACGGCTTTGACTGCGCCTGTCGCGGTTCATTCAAAGTCGCAATACAAAATTAGGGTTTGTTAACTTCTGGTAGGTAAATTCCTTAAAAGGGATTGGCGCGCGAAGCGAATTTCGCAGGCGACGCTAGCGTTCTCTTCAGCATCTGGGCAGACGACCTGGCGACGGGACAGGGAAGAGAGGAACGAAAGACATGCGAGTCCTTCTGATTGAGGACGATAGCGCAACGGCACAAAGCATCGAATTGATGCTGCAGTCCGAAGGCTTCAACGTCTACACGACAGATCTTGGCGAAGAGGGCGTGGACCTCGGCAAGCTCTATGACTACGACATCATTCTTCTGGACCTCAACCTGCCGGATATGAGCGGGTACGAAGTGCTGAAGACATTGCGCGTCAGCAAGGTTTCCACCCCCATCCTGATTCTGTCGGGCCTCGCCCAGATCGAAGACAAGGTCAAGGGTCTGGGATTTGGCGCCGACGACTATATGACGAAACCGTTCCACAAGGACGAACTTGTCGCTCGCATCCACGCCATCGTGCGCCGCTCAAAGGGTCATGCCCAGTCGGTCATCGAAACCGGCGATCTTAAGGTCAACCTCGACACCAAGACCGTCGAAGTCAATGGCCAGCGCGTGCATCTGACCGGCAAGGAATACCAGATGCTGGAGCTACTCTCGCTGCGCAAGGGTACGACGCTGACCAAAGAGATGTTCCTGAACCACCTCTACGGCGGCATGGACGAACCGGAGCTGAAGATCATCGACGTCTTCATCTGCAAGCTGCGCAAGAAGCTCAAGGAAGTGACCGGCGCTCCGAACGGCTACATCGAGACCGTGTGGGGCCGTGGCTATGTGCTGCGCGATCCGGGCGATCAAGGCACTGTTGCAGCTTGAACCGCTCGTTTATTTCCCGTCTGTCCCAGACTACGACAAAGGGGTCCGAAGCAATTCGGACCCCTTTCTCATTTTAGAGGAATAGCTGCAGGCTAGCGGATACCGAGCAATTCCACGTCGAACACCAACGTTGCGTTCGGCGGAATGGCGCCGCCGGCACCGCGCGCGCCGTAGCCCAGTTCGGGCGGGATAATGAGGGTGCGCTTGCCGCCGACTTTCATCGAGGCGACGCCCTCATCCCAGCCCTTGATGACACGGCCGGTGCCGATGGGAAATTCAAAGGGCTCGCCGCGATCGACAGAGCTATCGAACTTGCTGCCCTTCTGGCCGTTGACATAGAGCCACCCCGTGTAATGCATAATGCACGTCTGGCCGGTCGCTGGGCTGGCGCCTTCGCCGACTTTGGTATCTTCGATCTTCAATCCACTCGGTGTCGTCACAGTTGTCTCCTGAGCTTGAGCGGCGGCTGGCAAAAGCACGCCGGCCAAACCACAATGGGCTAATGCGCAAATCAATCCGACACGTGCAAGCCGCTTCATGATCATTGCCGTTTGTCCTCCGGTCGCCATTTTGAACGAGGAGGTCCTAGACCAACACAACGGCAATTGCACGGTATTTTAGGACCATGACGCGGGGCTGCCTGAGGTGGAGTTGCACCACCCATGGGCGGGCGGACTTTTCAGGTTTGACTGCGGTCACCGTCAGATCAGGTCATCATAAGCGTCGATGTCATCATTCAGGCTGGCTCTGACAGCACGCAGAAGGCTATCGCGGTCAATGGGTTTGGAAACGAGTGCGGAGAAGGCGCCGGCCTTAATTTTTGCCAGGCGGCCGGACGTGCCGATCGCGACGCAGGCGATGCCGCGCTTGGCGACCTCGATCAGCAATTGCGCGATTTCGCCGTCGCCGATTTCGTCGACATCAATGGCGACAAGGTCGGCTGGACGTTCTGTCAATTCCGCGATTGCCGCGCTTGCCGCAGCGATCGGTCCAGAAACCGCGTAGCCAGCTGATTCAAGCATGTCTTCCAGGAGGAGCGCGCGGCTGAGGCTGCCATCCATGATCAGAATCCGGCGTTCGTTGAGGCTATGCGTGCGGACTGGCACGACGCGCGGACGCAAGAGCCGCTCGCCCGGATTGAACAGTTCGCGGTCACCGGCCGTTCGGGCCTGCAAAAGCACGCGCACCACGACGCCTTTGGGTTCGAAATCGATCGAGGTCTTGATATTGGGAAGAGAGCGAGAGCGCTCGACGAGCGTCAGTCCGAAGCCACGGCCCACGGGAGGTGTCACTTCGGGGCCGCCGGTTTCACGCCACGTCAGATCGACCGTCGGCCTGTCACCCTCGATTACCGTCCAGTCGATCTCAATCTTGCCAGTGGCGGCCGATAGGGCACCGTACTGAAGGGCATTGGCGGAGAGTTCGTGAAGAATAAGCGCCAGTTGTTGCGCGGTCTGCGGTGGCAGATCGACCGGCGGTCCGCGAAGATCAATCCTATCGGCTTCCCCGCCCAAGACGGAGATCTGAGACTCGATGAGATCAACAATTGGCGCGCCGCACCACGGCACATCGCTCAACGTGTTATGAGCGGCGGCCAGTGACTGCAGGCGGGCGTTGAACCGCGGCACGAATTTTTTTGGTTCGTCCATGGTGCGGGCGGTTTGCGCAGCGATCGACTGGACGACAGCCAAATTGTTCTTCACCCGGTGATTCAGTTCGGCGACGAGGAGTGCGCGGACCTGATCGGCCTGGCGGCGCTCGGTGATGTCGCGGTTGGTTTCCAGGATCAGATCCTTATCACCGATACTGATGAGTTCTTGGCGGCTGTCGACCCAGACATCCATGCCGTCGCTGGCGACATAATGAACTTCGCCACTCCATGATCTATTTTCGCAGATTTTTTCGTCGCAGGTCTCCTGCGATTGAAGGTTGCGGGGGCACAATAGGTCGAACGACGTTTTCGTCATGGCCTGGGCACGGCTGTAGCCGAACAGTTCCTCGCAGCCCCGATTCCACATCACGATTCGGCCGCCTCGTTCGCGGACGAGCATCGCCTCGTGGGACAACTCGATGATGCGAGCGAGCTTGCGCAGACGCTGGCTTTGATGGCGCGCGTCGGTGACGTCGGTGTTGGTTCCGCACCAGAACTCAATGACACCGTTGGCATTGCGCACGGGCATGGCGCGGGACAGGAACCAGCGGTAGCCGCCTTCAGCGCCACGGAGCGGAAAGAGATCCTCCCAAATCCGGCCTTCAGCAGTGCAGCGTTGCCATTTGTCGACGACGCGGGCCACGTGATCGGGGTGGTGGAAAATGCGCCAGCCTTCGCCGAGCGATGTTTCCATTGTGCTTCCGGTGTAATCGAGCCAACGCTGGTTCAACCAAAAAAGTTGGCCTTTTGAATCAGCCATCCAGGCCAGCTGGGCGATGTTATTCGCTAGTGCTTGAAATTGTTGTTCGCTGCGCTTCAGCGTATCGGCGAGTTGCAGGCTTGGCGTCACGTCACGCGAGATGGACATCAGGCTGATGACGGTGCCGGCGCGATCCTTGATCGGAGAGATCACCACGTCCCACCAGCGCGGCGTACCCTTCAGTGTCGGGCGCAAAGCCGTGAAGCGCGACGACGTGCCGGCGCGCGCCTCATTGAACGCAGCCTCGACCTCAGGCCGGCTGCTGTCCGGCCACAATTCAATCCAGCGACGGCTGCCGATGGTTTCAAAGTCGGCCTCGAGAGCTTTCAGACCATTGTGGTTGACGAAGATCAGTCGGCCGTCGCAATCCAGGATTTTAACGCCATCCGGGCTTGCCTCGAAGAACTGCCAATTGGTGTCGGCACTCTCAAGCATGGCCGGAGCCGCCGGCCCGGATCCACCCTCGACGTGCTGAATGCTCCCCGCTGTGTCCACCTTTTGACTATCGGTGGTCATAAATATCCTTTCCGTTTTTCCTCCGGGCCGCCCTCGCCCGTGTGGAACGCCAGCCGCGGTTAAGCGGCCGCGCCATGCTGCTTCACGCCAGCTTTCACGTCAAAGAAAAGCGCCTGACTGATCACCGCTTTGACCATCTCGTGCTTAAACGGCTTGGTCACCAGGAACGCTGGCTCGGGTTTGTCGCCGGTGAGGAGGCGTTCCGGGTAGGCCGTGATGAAGATCACGGGCACATTGAGTTCCATGAGAATTTCATTCACGGCATCGATGCCGGAGCTGCCATCGGCGAGTTGAATGTCGGCGAGGATTAGTTCGGGTCGCTTGTCGCGCGCCAACTGAATCGCTTCCTTGTGGGTCGCGGCGACGCCGACGACTTCGTGGCCGATGTCCGTCACGAGGCCTTCGATATCGAGGGCAATCAACGGCTCATCCTCGATGATCAGGACGCGCGAGGCCAGCTGCTCGGCGATTTCCTTGCTGGCTGAATTAATCAGGTCGGAGACGTCGTCTTCCGACTTGTCGAGGATAGATGCGATGTCGCGTGTACCAAATTCCTCGACGGCTGCGAGAAGAAATGCCTGCCGAGGCCCGGGGTTCAGTGTTTCGATGCGGCGATCGGCCATCTCACCGGCGGGTTCGGCGCTGCCGTTCATCGGGACCGTATTCCACACCTTCACGAACGATTTATAGGCCGCCGTGCGCGGAGCGATCGTGCGATCGAACAGGCTCTGGTCGGCCACGAGGGCTTCGAGCATGGCGACCACATAGGCATCGCCGCGATCTTGAGACCCCATCAGGGCGCGCGCGAAACGGCGCAGATAGGGCAATTGCGGTGCAACCAAATCGGCCAGTGACGTACTCATATCTCATTCCCCCGTGATTGGTTCACGACCACTTGTAGAGGACCTCACGGCCCTTGATAGCATTTTGCCCCTGACATTCGGGCCCCGCTCGCAGCTAACAGCATCCGGCGCATTCCGACTATTGTAGGCTGTTTGGTCAAACCGCTGTTCTAACAAAAGCATCCGTCTTCTCTCCTGTGCCGATCTCGGCGGCACTGTCGAGTCCCATGATCTGGGCTAGTTTATTTCGAGCGCGGTTGACACGGCTTTTCATCGTACCGACAGCACAACCGCACATGAGGGCTGCTTCTTCATAAGAGAACCCTTCCGCGCCGATGAGGATGAGGGCTTCCTTATGTTCGGGCAGGAGCTGGGCGAATGCGGCCTGGAAATCGATCATATCCATATGCCCGGGCTGCTCGGCCTTGACGCTGACTTGACTGGCATATTCACCGTCAACGTCCTGGACTTCATTCTTGCGCTTGCGCCGCTCCGAGAGATACGCATTGCGCAGAATTGTAAACATCCACGCCTTCAAATTGCTGTCGGGCGCAAACTGTTGCCAATTTCGCCAAGCCTTCATCAGCGCTTCCTGCACCAAATCATCGGCCTGATCGCTTGACCGGGTCAACGACCTGGCGAATGCGCGCAGGTTCGGCAACAGCTTGGTGAGTTCGACTTGGAATTGCTCTGTGGGAGCAGTGGTCATGTCGGCTGCTCCGGTTTGCGCTCCGGTCTAGCCAGTTGATCTAACAGGCTGACGAACTTGTCGGGCATGGGCTCGGCCAGCATTTGGCCATACAGATGCTTCAGCCCCGCTGCGATTTCCGCCTCGGCAGTTTTGGGCAACGGGATGGAATTGTCGATTTTCGGCGTCTCGGGTGTCATTGGCTCCGGCTGCTGCTTGCTGTCCTGATCTTTCGAATTCGGGTCTTGCGCGCTCATCTTTCCCCACCCCGGTCCAAGCGTTTCAAACGAATGGCCCCAATCTAAAGGGAAACGTGTGGGCTCGCTCAAGGTTCCCTCGCTCATCAGGCCTGTGTCGAATGTTATCTAGCTGACTGATATGGATATGTTTTTTCTCACTCGGCGGCTGCGGCGGCGGGTTGCATGTCATCTGAAGCCGATGCCGTGCGCGTGAGGATGAAACCCGCAACGGCGATGGCGAGGACGATGGGCAGGTTGCGGAAAAGGGCGGTCATGAGGGGGCGAATGGCCATTGGTGCTGCGGTGAGCAGACCGGTCAACAACATCTCGCGTTCAGCGGGGCCCAAGGTGCGGAACGGCGCCTCGTCTGCGGTGGCCGGCGTCTCCGCCTCCGCATTGTCCTCGGCGTTTACTTGTGCAGCTGGGCTACCGGGATTGCGCACAAGGTAGACAATACCCATCACCGCAGCGATAGCCGCATACGTCCCCGCAACAATGAGGTCGGCGATCTCGGGTTCATACAATCGGTGCAGATAGGTCGAGATCGCGGCCGTCGCATAGCCGAAAGCCACGAGAAGGGGCACGGCGATCAGCAGTCCCCACACAAGTTGAGCGATGGCGTTGTCAACCGTCGCCTGCGCCTTGCGGAAAAGGAAACCAAATCCGAACATAGCCGTGCCCCGTCGTTGTTATTGATAGCGTCTTGCTGGCGACCGGACTGGACTTACGATTTCCAGAGAGCGCCGAGTACGAAGCCCATTGCTGCGGCAACAGCCAACGTTGCCATCGGCTGATCCTTCACCGATTTGTCGACGGCGCCGCGAATGTTGCCCGCCACTTCGCCGACACGTTCACTTGCTTCGCGGCCCTGATCAGCGACCTGACGGGCGACGCCCTCAGCGCTATCAAGCGCGCGGTCAATGTGCTTGCCGGCCTTGTCGGACATATCGCCGACGCGGCTCGCTGCATCGCGGGTGGCATCGTCGCGGTTGGCGTTGGAATAGTTGGTTGCAGTGGCCATGATCATTCTCCTCCGGTGTCTCTTCGCTGACATTTGCCAGCGTGCGCACAAGTAACGCTGACGTTTGCTGATAGTTCCGGGGCGCGCGCTGGATCCATTTGCGCAGGTGATCTTCAGCGGCGGCGTCCAAAAATTTGCCCAGCGAGCGTGCCGGCGGCTTTGGCGGCCTGCTTTGCTGTGGAGCCAATACCGCCGCCCATGCGTCGCCGTGGGCCAAAGGACGGTGCCCGCTCGGCCTGTTCGCGCACCGCACGGATGAGAGCGACAAGATCGAGATCGCGCTGCGGTCCGTCGGCTGCCAAGAGCAGCGTTACCACCGGAACACGGCCGAATGTTTCGAGTGCCGTGGACAAGAGTTCGACGTGAGCTTCCGGATCCGTGGGCGTCTCGCCCAGTGACTGGATGGCCACGACGATGATGCCCGGCGCAGGCGCAATCTTGCCGCCCACGATGGCGCGTTTCATCGCGTCTAGGGCTGCCTGATCGCCGGGTGTTACGCCGCGTTCGCGATCAACGCACCACACCACGACGTCACTTTCCGAGAGGCTACGGACAAACTGACGACGCCCGACCGCCGCTGTATCGATGGCGTCACTCACTTGGACGAGAATGCGGGCCTTGCCTTGAAATTCGGTTTCCTGATCGGCCACGGCGGCGAGTGCCGTCATTGTGTCGAGACGGGTCGGTGACGCACCCATCACAAGTGCGCGCAGTGCCCGACCTGGCCGAACGACGGCCTCGCTTCCCGAGGTCCCACCTTCGGCCAATTCCGTTTCGACGTGCGGTCGCAAGATGCCACCATAAAGATCGATGGCGGCGCGGCCGACCTCCTCGACGTAGGCTTGCGCGATCCGGCGGCCGACACGCTCTTTGCTCCAATTCACAACTGCGCGTGAGAGCTGCTCGCGGGCTTCATGGGTGACTGCCGTGGCCGGGTTGGCGAGACGGATCACGCGCCACACGTCGTAGGCACGTTCGGCTACGCCGACCATGCCACGCCAGCGATAGACCGCCAACAGTTGTGCCACCGTCAAGCGGTCCCCGAGTGGAATTTGTGTTTCGACAAAGCGGCCGAGGCGGCTGCTGACACGCTCCGCAATAACCAGCGCTTCGGGTAGTGTGAATTGCCACAGTGCGTCGCTCTTTTCAGGATGCATGCGCCGGGCGACGGCATCGATCGTGCGCTGGCCCAAGGCGAGAACCGCCTCAGAGGAGGTCAGTGCTTCAGGGTCGACCTTGGCCGCGATGGCGCGGACATCACCCCAGGCGCGATCCGTGAGCGTCAGATGGCCTTCGCGCCGGCGACGCTCATCGGCCGCTTCCAACTTGGCGAGGCGCCTTTCGCCCGAGGTCATCCAGCGGCGCTCGGCTAGAAAGCCAACGGTGGCAACAGCGAGGGCGGCAACGGCCCAATACAGGAGCCATCCGTGCTCATATAAGTAGAGGCCGCCGAGCGGGATGAGAGACAGGGTCGGGAGAAGGAGCGCCAGAACTAGCAGAATGATGCGTGTCTTGCGCTGTGCCGGGTTTAAGTCTGGCATTGCCGTCACCCCTTCTTAGCAAAGCAGCGGCCGGACATCGCGTTGTGCGAGTCCGGCCGCTCAGTTCAGATCTCCACCGCCACCTTACGGCGCCACGGCCCCGTGTCAGGCTCTGCGAATGACGCCGGCAATCAACGCCACGACGAACAAGATGATGGCAACCCAAAACAGAAGCCGGGCGCCTTCCATTGCCGTGCCGGCGACACCACCGAAGCCGAGAAACGCCGCGACGAGCGCGACGACGAGAAAGACGACCGCATAATAGAGAATATTGTTCATGTCGTGTGCTCCTAGGCGGGTTTGAACGTTGGAATATCCAGAGAACGCAGCCGTTGAAATGCAGTTCCCGGGTAGTCCTGATAAATTTTCAGCGCGCTATCACCGTGTGAAAGAAAAAGCGCTCCGGACACTGTCCGGAGCGCTTCCCGCAGTCCTGCTTGAGGTTTAGCGGCCGACTGTTTTCTTGATGTCGCCACTGATCTTCTGCGCTTCACCCTTGGCTTCCTGAGCGAGGCCCTCGGCTTCCATTTCAGCGGAGCCGACAGCGCGGCCGACCTTTTGCTTCACAGTTCCCGCGGCATCGTTGTAATGGCCAGCAGCTTTATCGGCCGTCGACGACGACGTGACGCTGTCGTGGGCGTCGGCTGCGGCGTTCTTCACCGAGCCAACCGCCTTCTGACCTTCGCCCTTCAATTCCTGGACGGCGCCTTCAGCCTGAAGCTTCTCAGAGCCGACAAGCTTGCCGACTCCTTGCTTGAGGTTGCCAACGGCTTCGTTGGCGTAACCTTTAATCTTGTCACCAGTACCCGACATGGACTTCTCCTTCATCACTTTGGGACAGACAACTGTCGCGGACGAGCTGTGGCCCGCCGTGTTCATCAAACGCACACGCATGAAGCGAGTTCCCAAAGATCTCAGACATTCGCAGTCGCAACCATTGTCCACCCACTGAGTTCACGTTGCGGATGACAACAGGGCCGCACAGAGCGGGCGATTTACCGGGGACGCGACAAAAATGCCCATGCTGGCGGATAATTTGCGCACACTTCAAGCGTCTCTGATCATTGCGGCGCTGATCATCGCTGGCCTGATCTATGGAGCCGATCTTCTGATCCCGCTCGCGATTGCCACCATTCTGTCGTTCATCCTCAACCCGATCGTGCGGAAATTGGTGCGCTGGAATGTTCCGCGCTCGTTGGCAGTCGTCATCGTTCTGGGTGGTGCGTTCATTTCGGCTGTGTCAATGACCGCGGTGCTCAGCACGCAGATGTTGTCACTCGCTGGAGATCTGCAATCGTATCGGGAAAATCTCGTCGAGAAGGCGCGTTGGGTGTCGAGTCTCGGGCAGGGGCCGGGCACATTGAAGCGCGCGAGCGATGCGGTCGAGGCGCTGGATGATGCCATCCGGCAGGAGTTCACCGAGCCCAAAGTCTCGACGCAGAGCGGTACGACTTTTGGTGATGGTCGCCCGAATGATGAGGGGTCTGCAACGCCAGAGGAAGCTTCCGATACCGCCGCGCCGACACTGACGGATATTCTCAATCGGATTTCGGGGCCGGGGACAATTTTTGCCCTCACGGTTCTGTTCACAATGTTCTTGCTGCTGCAGTATGAGGACATTCGCGACCGTCTCATCCGTCTTGCTGGGACTGACAATCTGAGCGGCACGACGGCAGCGATGAGCGATGCCGGGTCGCGGTTGTCTAAGCTTTATCTGACGCAGGCGCTTCTCAACGGCGCGTTTGGTGTCGTCACGGGCATCGTATTGGCCCTGATTGGCGTTCCCAACCCGATCCTGTGGGGTGTCGTCGGCGCCATCGCGCGCTTCATTCCCTATATCGGTTCGTTTATCGCGGCTGTTCCACCGGTAATTCTTGCGGCCGGCGTGGACCCCGGTTGGGGCTTGGCGTTGGCAACCGCCGGCTTCTTCATTATCTCCGAGCCGGTCATGGGTCACATCGTGGAGCCGGCGGTGTTGGGTAAATCCATCGGTCTCAGCCCCTTTGCGATGGTGCTTGCCGCGAGTTTTTGGGTTCTCATTTGGGGACCGATCGGTCTCGTTCTTGCCGCCCCGCTGACGCTGCTTCTTGTGGTCCTGGGTGCCTACATTCCGCGGCTTGAATTTGCCAGTATTCTGCTTGGCGACCAGCGCGCTTTGGAGCCGCATCTCGATCTCTACCGGCGTATCCTTGCGGGCGATACGGCGGCGGCGATCGCACAGGTCGAGGACGAAATCGAAGAGCATGGCGTTACTGCGGCCGTCGATCGTTCGCTGCTGCCAGCGCTTCGGCATGCGGCTGCGGACCAACGCCGTGGCCGGATCGACAACGGGCGGCGGGATGACATCGTTGAGACGGTGGAGGATGTCGTTGATTTCATCACCGAGACCGTTCCCGCCGCGCCGTCCTCGCGAGAGCGCGCGCACCGGGTGCTTGTGGTACCGGCGCGCGGTCAATTCGATCTCCTGACGGCAAAAATTGCCGCATCCGTTCTCGACAAATCGCCGCGGATTAACGCCGAAGCGTCGGAAGGATCGTCAGGACTCCTGTCGGTTGCGCAGCGCATTGCCGACAAGACAGAGACCGATCTCGACGCGATCGTGATTGCGACTGCTGGCGGCATGGAAAGCCGCCTCATCGGTATTCTGGCCAAACGGACCGCGCAGCAGTTCCCCGACACGCGGATCATGATCCTCGAGGCGGTCGAGCCGGGCTTTGGTGTCGATCGCAGTCTACTGCCCGGTGACATTGCGCTGTGGCGGAGTATCGCCGAGGCCGTGTCGGCGCTTGACTTTGAGCCCACCCGGAATGCGGCGACAGCAGACGCTGCGTAGCGCGTCATGGCTGCTCGATTGAGAGCGAGAAACATGGATGACGTCGCCGCACCTGGAAACCACTGGCCATCCCCAGCGTTATCTCCGCAACCCTGACGCGGTGTAAACGGCTTTTGCCGTGCCGCCAGGGAATGAGGCCCAGCAACACAGGAGCGTCGCTATGAAATCAATCGGTCTTTGGATTATCGGCGTGCCGATCTCGGTGATCGTGCTGCTGAACCTCTTCAACGTGATCTAATCCCATGCCCGTCGCAGATTATGAGACGTCTGACTTTTTCGGGTGGACTGAGGAGCCGCTCGCAGCCGAGGTCAGCGATTACGTCTCCGGGCGCCTCGATCCTCTTGCGGAGCGCGAACTTGAGCGCATGGCGGTGCGTGACGACAGGGTGGCCGCCGCAATTGACCAAGCGAAGGCTGTTCGGCGCCGTGTCGAGCAGCGGCTCGCTGTCCCTTGCGGTGCGGGGAACTGAGGTCCGCGTCAGACGTTTTACCTTCGGTTCAAACTTTCATCGGCGATACCGTTGAACGAAGTGAGGAGTACCACCCATGA
>LNFM01010872.1_pt1 | contig 12610 bp, 11 predicted proteins | sample 596031 | NCBI WGS metagenome assembly LNFM01 (sample SAMN04254537, study PRJNA301005) | activated carbon metagenome | isolation source: dual media filters at the Ann Arbor, Michigan drinking water treatment plant | place: USA: Ann Arbor
CTCGCCCGTCGCGAGGCAGGATGGGTGCACGAACACCCTAGGGGTCGGTCTTGCAATCAAGCATCGATGCATGATTGAAAGACCGACCCGTACGAATCTCAATCGGCCGTGTCTTCCAGTGTGCGACCCGGGGTTGCGATCCCGAGACCCCGAGACCGGGGGCGCGTGCTCAAGCGACGCTGCGGTGCGGATCAGTTCGCGAGCTTGATGTCGGCGATCTTCACCACCGACTTCCACTTCTCGACATCCGCCGCGATGCGATTGCGAAACTGCTCGGGTGGACCCCCGGCGGGATCCATACCCTCGTTGGCGAACCACTTGCGCATCGACTCCGCATCCATGACTTTCGCGACTTCTCGATTGAGGCGGTCGACGATCGGCCGCGGAAGACCCTTGGGGCCCCACAAGCCGTACCAATGCACGACATCGAAGCCCGGAACGGTCTCGGCGACGGGCGGCACATCGGGCAGGGCTCGCGAGCCCCGGGCTAGCGTGATCGCCAGCGGGCGCAGCCGCCCGGCCTTGATATGCGGAATGGCCGGGACCATGCTGCTGAAGCTCATCTGCACGTGATTCGCGAGCAGTGCCGCGAGGACAGGGCCAGTGCCCTTGAACGGCACGTGGACGATGTCGACTTTCGTCTGCATTCGAAACAGCTCGAAGGTCAGGTGACCGATGCCGCCGATCCCTGCGGAGCCGAAGCTCATCTTGTGCGGATTCGCCCGCGCGAACGCGATCAATTCCTTGACGGTGAAGATCGGCGTCTTCGGGTTCACCGTGACCAGCATTCCGGTTTCACCGATCAGGATGATCGGTGTGATGTCCTTGACCGGATCGAACGCAAGCTCGTGCAGCGCCGCGTTGGTGCCATAGCTGCCGGACACCACGGCCAGGGTGTAGCCGTCCGGCGCGGCACGGACGGCCATCGCCGCGCCGACCGTGCCGCCGCCCCCCGGACGATTGTCGACGACGAGCGTCTGCCCGAGGGCTTCCGAGAGCCGCGGACCCAGCAGCCGAGCCAGGGTATCGGACCCGCCGCCTGGGGCGAACGGCGCAATGACGCGGATCGGCCGGCTTGGGTAATGGCCTTGTGCGTGAGCTAGCGCCGCCGACGCGCAGCAGATAACGACGAGCAGTTGGACGACGCCTCGAACGCACGATCGCGATCGACTCGGATTCGGAGGTGTCCCGCAGGATTCCGGGCGGATGATCGGGCAGGCGAAGGAAAGGATCGACATGTCGGAGACTCCGGACGATGCAGCATAGGGCGCGCTGCGCCCGGAGCTGGCCGATGCAATCGTCGTATTCCTCCGGACGTATCGATTGTGGCACGTCGTGACGTCGGCATGCAACGCCGGACGATCGGGCCGTGGCCGATGCGAACACTGGCCTCCTTCGGATACTTCGATGACCGCGATCCGTTGCGCAGTATCGTATCGAATCATGAGGCTCCTACAGCGATTATTGGTGCCATCGTTCGTTCGGCGGCGCGCGGTCGATCAAGAGCAGGTTCGCCGGTCTGGGGAAACCCGTCGTTGTGCGCGTCGCGTGGTGCGTAGCGGAATCAAGGTCGAAACGCCGAAGGCGTCCCATGCCACGCCCCGTCCATCATCGGCCGAAGCGGGCGCTATGACGAGCCCGTACGGCCGTGTCGGCCGCTTACAGCGGGCCCGGAACTCGTGGAGTCCGCATTCCGAGCGGTTGCGCATGACGCGCGCAAGCATCCCGAATCCCTTCCATCCATACAAGGCGGGATGCATCACCATAAAGGCCGAGACGCATCCGTCCGTCGGACAGCGCCGCCGTATAGAAACGCAGTCAGGATGCATGAACCATCTCGCGCTAGCAAGCCGTGGCCCGCCTGCGTCCGAGCGGGGCGGTCCCTCGCAACTTCAATGCTGCGCTATATCGTTTCGAACCTGCTCAGCTCTTCGCGCCGATCCAGGGATGATCGGCGATATCGAAGAGGCTGCCTTCTGGCCCCTTGAACTTGTCGGAGCGCTTCGGGCGATAGTTGACCTCGCTGGCCTCCTCGGGGAGTTCCTCGTAGGCCACAGCGCCGTTTTCGAGGCAGCGATTGGCCGTGGCCTCGAGGTCCTCGACGAAGACGCCGAAGTGGTGCAGCCCGGTATAGTCGAGACCGCGATCGATCTGGTCTTGCTTGAAGTAGAGCACCGAAATGTTGATGGCTCCATCGGTGAGGACTACGCCGCGGGCGCGCGGATTATCGATGCGCCGGATCTCCTCGAATCCGAACACGTTCTTGTAGAACTCGGCCTGCTTTTCCGGATTCTGGCTGGCGATGGCAAGATGTTGGATCCGGGCCATGTGTGTCTCCTTGGTGTGGTGAGAAGTCTGATTGTTGGATGAACGGGCGGCGGCACGCGCGGGCTGAGATCGGGGCGGCTATCCGGCCGCGGACCGCAACGCTAACGGAAGGCGCCCTCCACCGATGTGATCGATGCGATGCGCAGAACCGATGCGCCTGCATTGGAAGTCAACGCGAAGCCTAGGGTCGCGCTGAGCATCGCAAGCAGGCGCCGCGCGCTTCGAGCCGATTATGTCGGTTCGCTCACTATATCTCAAACTGTGAGATCCCGTATGTGCAGTCGCTCAGCTGACGGCGCGGGCGGGACGATCGACGCCGTGCTCTCCGGAGCAGATACGTTGCGTCGCATCACGTCCAGCCTGGGTCACGAGTCTGATCAGGTTCGGAATCTCACTGCGCTTCACACTCTGCGCGCGTGTCGCGATGCCTAGGCTGCCCAGCACGTGGCCATCGCTGTTGAACAAAGGGGCCGCGATGCCCAGTGCACCTTTGCGGTATTCCCCAACGGTCATGCAGTAGCCGTCTTTTCGGATTTCCTTGAGCCGGTCGCGAAACGCGGGCCAGTCGGATCCGAGTCCCGATGCAGCAATCGTCTTGCGATGCTTCGCGAACAGGCTGCGCAACTGATGCGGGGGCAGGTGCGCCAGGATGATCTTGGATGCCGCGCCGCTGAAGAGGGAGCGCCGCTCGCCGCGACTAAGCAGACCTTCCGGGGCGTCAGCCTTGAGTTCCTCGCGCACGCACATCACCGTGCCGCTGAACAGTATGAAAAGCAGGGCGCTGTGGCCCGTGCGAGCAGCGAGCTTCTGCATGGGCGGGCCGCCGGCGATGTAGACCGGATCGCGCATGCGAATGTGACGATCCAGTTCAATGATTCGAGGGCCAAGCACATACGTGCCACCGGCGACAGGGGCAAGAAAGCCCGACGCCTGGAGAACCTTCAGGTAGCGATAGCAGGTGGCGCGGGAGCATCCGGAATAGCGGATCAAATCCTCCGCCGACCATACGGGTGCGGCCAGCGTAAAGACGTCGAGCAAGCTCAGCATTCTCTCGAGGCTGCTCATCGGCGGTTCAACTGCGAAACAAATCTCATATGGCTAGACAACCTTATAAACGCGGACTAACATGCCGCGGGCGTACACCGGGTTCTCCCGTGCATCACACCGGTGTTTCGCGGCGACGCGCGACACCTCTATCGGCGCTGTAGCAGGCTTAGCCATGCTGCCGCGGTCCCCGATGGGCGCCAGGCGGTGCTGTAACGATGTGCCGGATCGTCACAAGTGTAAGTCCGTTGTCCGGGCCGCAACAGCGAGCAATCGCAGCGCAGGGCATGAGGCATCGGAGGAGAGCATCAACTGGCGAGACTCTCCTGAGCGGCGCCTGCTCGGGAGCAGTGCTTGATAATGGCCCGATGTGTCGGACCCCGGCCCCCCCCCGGGCGGGTCGGCGCGGCCGGGCGCTCGGCCCCAGGAGGAGAACGATGCAGAGGATATCCCGATTCGCGACGCTGCTGCCCGCTGCGGCTGGCCTCATCGTTGCATCCACAAACGTCGAAGCACAATCGTATCCGACCCGCCCGCTGCGCTTGATCATCGGTTCGTTCCCCGGAGGCGGCATCGATTTCGTCGGCCGCGTGGTTGCACAAAAGATGACCGAGAACCTCGGTCAGCAGGTCATTGTCGACAACCGCGGCGGCGCCAACGGCATCATTGGCATGGAAGCGACGGCTAAGGCCACCGCCGACGGGCATACTTTTTACATGGGCACAGCGGGCCATATCGGAGTGAATCCCGCGCTGTTGAGCAAGCTGCCTTTCGACATCGAAAAGGACTTCGCTCCGCTCACGTTGATGGCGACACTGCCCTTTCTCATTTACGTGCACGCGTCGCTTCCGATCAGGACGCTGCCAGAGTTGATCGCTCACGCCAAGGCCAACCCCGGCAAGCTCACCTGGTCCTCCAGCGGTGACGGTGGCTTGCCACATCTTTCAGGCGAGATGATCCGCCTCGCCAGCGGCATCGATACCCGGCGCATCCCCTACAAGGGCAGTGCGCCCGCGTTCAACGATCTTCTGGGCGGGCGGGTCAACTACTGCATCGAGGTCATCTCCATCGGCGCGGCCCACGTCAAGGCCGGACGGCTCAACGTCATCGCGACGACAGCCCCCAAGCGGCTGGCGATGCTGCCCGAGGTGCCCGCCGTGAGCGAGACGCTGCCCGGTGTCGAGACGCTCAACTGGTACGGCACCTTGCTGCCTCACGGCGTTCCGACGCCTGTTGCCTCGAAGTTGTATTCCGAGGTGGTAAGGGCTCTGAAGGATCCGCAGGTGCAGAGCAAGCTGGCGAGCGGTGGTTTCGATGCCGACGGCAGGTCGCCCGCACAGTTCGATGCATTCAGGAAGGCCGAGCAGGCGCGCTGGAGCAAGGTGATCGAGCAGGCGGGCCTACGCAAGCAATAGGCAAGGATGTCCCGGCGCAGCGCGTCGGGTCGTCGTGAACGGAAGCAATCATCGAGGAAGAAGACGATGCGTATCTGGGTGCAGGTGTTCTCGTCACGGAACAGAAATCCCAATTTCCACATGGCGCTCGAGGAGCATCTGCGCTCCGTCGTCGATCCGGGTGTCGAGATCGAAGTGCGAGGTACGAAGAAGGGTGGGCTCGGCGAACAGTTCCGCTTCTTTCAGGCAATCGACACGCCGGACATCATCGAGAACATCCTCGAGTGCCGCGCGGCCACCGGGGATCGTCGCTACGATGCCTTCGTCACCCTGAACTCCACGGATCCGGCGCTCGTGGAGGCGCGCGAAGTGCTCGACATACCCGTCCTGGGGTTCCTCGAGACGACCGCGCTGGCGGCATGCATGATGGGCCGCAAGTTCTCATTGATCACGCCCAACCCGAAGTTTTCGATCTCCTACACGCAGAAGATCGAACTCTACGGCCTGGAGAAGCGCCTAGCGTCGATCGAAGCGATGAACGTGCCGCATCTGCCCGACTACCGAAACGCTTTTCTCGATGCGGCTGCGCATGAGCGCGTCATGGAGGAGTTCGACAACGCGGCTCGGCGCGCCGTGGCCGCGGGCGCGGAAGTCATCATTCCCTGCGGATCGCACGCTGTGCTCCAGTCCCGTCGCAAGCTCAGGGAAATCGACGGCGCACTGATCATGGACGGTCTCACGGTGCTGATCAAGATGGCCGAAACTGCCGTGCGGCTGCAGAAGGTCATGGGAACCGTGGTGAGCCGCAAGCTCCTTTATCAGGCACCGAACCATACGGTGCGCGAGATGGTCAAGCGCGAGTACGGGATCGATCTCACCTGAAGCTGTCCGTGACACGTCGACGGTGCCGGCCGGCACCGCCACTGGCCTGTCCATATTCACGCGCTGCCGCGGTTGACCCAGGGGCGGCGAACGGACTGCAGGCGGCTACCCACGCAGCATCGAACAACGAGGAGGAACTGGATGAAGCCTCAATTTGCACGTAGGACAGGCGTGCTCGTACTCGTCGGCATGGGTTGCGTTTCGACGCTCGTCGCATGGCCGAGTGCCGCACAGACGTTTCCGTCCCGACCGATCCGCTTCATGGTGCCTTGGCCGCCGGGCGGAGGCATCGATATTTCCGCCCGGGCGCTGCAGCCCAAGCTGGCGGAGTTTCTCGGTCAATCGGTCATCATCGACAATCGTCCGGGGGCTGCCGGCATGATCGGCACGCAGATGGCCGCGCGTGCGCCCGCGGATGGTCATACGATCTTGCTCGGCGCGGCAGGGCCCAACGCCATCGTACCGCTTGCGCTGCCGAAGCAGCCTTACGAGCCGCTCAAGGCGTTCGCGGAAGTCGCTCATTTCGCGAACACGGTCTACGTGTTCTCCGTGCACGCCAATTCGCCGCTGACGTCGATCCGCGATCTCATCGCTTTCGGCAAGGCGCAGCCGGGCAAACTCACGGCAGGGGTTACGGGAACGGCGACACCTGCTCATATCGCTGGCGAGTACCTGCGGGTAGCCTCGGGTATCAGCATGACGACAGCGGTCTACAAGGGAGCGGCTGCTCCGCTTCTTGCCGTCATGGGCAGCGAGATCAACCTATCCATCACGACCATCTCGCCAGCGTTGCCGCAGTTCCGTGCCGGCAAGGTTCGGCTGCTCGCGGTAACGTCCGGCAAGCGCTCGTCACAGGCGCCGGACGTGCCCACGCTCATCGAGTCAGGGTTTCCCGGCCTCGAGATCGTCAACTGGTATGGCGTGCTTGCGCCGGCAGGCACGGCTCCTGAGATTGTCGGGCGCTTGCATCGCGATATCACGCGAACGGTACGCACGACAGAGGTCCGCGATCGTCTCCTCGCTGCCGGATTGGAACTGGTGGAGTCCACGCCGGCCGAGTATGCTGCCTATCGCAAGGCGGATCTCGCCATGTGGGCGAAGATGATCAAGGAAACCGGGATACGCATGGAGTAGTTGCGCGGCGGGCGAGAGCGGAGGCTGCAGGTAATCCGATGAGAATTGCAGTGATCCACGACTACGCGGACGTCTTTCGCCACACGGCCGCGTTCGCGCGTCTCGCCGGCCATACCGTCGTCGTCCACAACGACGCGTATATCGACGCGGATCGTATCGTCGCCCAGGTTGCCAGTTGCGACGCCCTGGTATCGACGCAACAGCGCGTACCGATCACGCGCAGCATTCTCGAGCGACTGCCCGCCCTGAGATTCATCAGCCAGACCGGCAAGAACGTGAATCATGTGGATATCGCAGCCTGTACCGATCACGACGTCGTGGTATCAGCCGCCGGAGGGACCGACGGAAAGAGCCCATACTCGGCGACCGCTGAACTGACCTGGGGATTGATCATCGCGTCCTTGCGCAGTATGCCGTTCGAGATTGCGCGCTTCAAGCACGGACACTGGCACTCTACGGTCGGTACCCGGCTCGCAGGTTCGACATTGGGCGTATACGCATTCGGCCACATCGGGTCTGCAGTGGCCCGGGTCGGGAGAGCATTCGGGATGGACGTGCTCTGTTGGGGCAGAGGTCGTTCGATGGCTCAAGCGCGCGCAGAGAAGTTTAACGTCGCGACGAGCCGGGAAGTCTTCTTCGAATCGGCGGATATCGTCACGCTGCATCTGCCGGGCAACAGCGCCACGCGCGGTCTCGTCACGCGGGCCGACCTCGCTCGAATGAAGCCGTCGTCGCTGCTCGTCAACACAAGTCGGGCTTCGATCATCGAAGAGGGCGCACTCGTCGAGGCATTGAGAGCCGGTCGTCCCGGACGTGCCGCCGTCGACGTCTACGAGCAGGAACCCGTCGTCGGCGCGTCGCATCCGCTGATCGCCATGGACAACGCGCTCTGCACGCCACATTTAGGCTACGCGGATAGCCGAGGATACGAGATCATGTACAGCCACGCCGTGGATCAGCTGCTCGCATTCGCTGCCGGCCGCCCGATCAACGTAGTCAATGTCGAATTGTTGGCCAAGCGATGATCGATTCTGCAGACACTTTCTCTTCATGTTGAACTGCAGCACGATGCCCTTTCGTCGGAATCGCCAAGGATAAGCGTAGCCATGAACGCCTCACTCCGATCCCGTCTGGGACCGATCTGCGATACTCATCTTCACATCTTCGGCGATGGGAGCCGGTATCCGCTTGTCCAGGACTTGCGCTCTCAGCCGCCCGATGCGCCACTTGAACGCTTTCTCGAGATCGCCGAGCCGGAGGGTGTGGTTCGCATGGTCTTCGATCAGCCCAGCCACTATGGCCTGGACAACAGCTGTTTGCTCGATGCCATCGACGCCGTGGGGGTCGCCAGGGCGAGAGCGATCGCAGCGGTCGATCCGGACCGCGTGACAGACGCAGAACTCGCATCTCTGCATAAGCGTGGCGTGCGGGGCATCCGCGTGAACTTCGGCTATCGTGCCACCGACCCTGGCATCGCCAAGCTCGCTGCCGAAGAGGCTGCCAAGCTTGCCGGTCGCGTCGCCGATCTTGGGTGGCATCTCGAATTGCTGGTACCTAACGCGGCACTACAGGCGTTGATGCCGACGCTTGCAAACCTGCCGTGCGACTTCTCGGTGGGGCACTTCGGGGTGTTTCCAGCCGCTCTCGGCGTGAACCAGCCAGGCTTCGAAGACTTTTTGCGGCTTCACGGTACGGGAAAGTGCTGGGTCAAGTTCACCGGCGTCTATCGCGTATCGAAGCTGCCCGGCTACACGGACATCGCCCCGCTCGCACGAGCATTCGTGCACAACAATCCCGATCGCATCGTTTGGGGCACCGACTGGCCGTTCCTGTCACATCTCGACGCCGTCACGTATCCGCAGGTGCTGCAGCTGTTCGAGAGCTGGGTGCCCGACGAGGCGGCCAGACGCAAGATCCTGGTGGATAACCCGGCCAGACTCTTCGGGTTTTGAGCATCACGGGTGGCATCGCGATGCGACGGTGAGGCCGGACGAGCGGATCCGTGCGTAAACGCGGCACATCGCCGATACGTTAGAGGAGGACAGCATGGCGGGGCAACCGAGCGGGTACATCTTCGCGGGCGGCGATCACGACCGACATCCGGATCACGAGCGCAACTACGGCGGGCTTTTCCGTCGGCCTGTGGGCGACGGCGAATGGATATCGGTCACGAATGGGTTGCCCAAGAACGTGGAAGCGCGGTCGTTTGCGGTTCATCCCACCGACCCCGGGTTGTTGTACGTCGGCACGCAGGATGGACCGTATCGGTCTACCGACAGCGGTGAGCGTTGGGAGCGAGCGGGATTCCCGGAGCGGGGCCTCGACGTCTACACGATCACCTATCATCCGACGCGGCCGAACATCATGTATGCAGGCACGGCTCCCGCTGGGGTGTTTCGCAGCGACGACGGCGGTGAGAATTGGAGGCGGCTGACCAATGCGCGCTCTCCCGGCCATTGCGAAATGGACTTTCCGGCGCGCGTGATTCGCATTGCCGTCGATCCGACGCGTCCTGACGACGTCTACGTGGCGCTAGAAGTGAGCGGGGTCATCGGCAGTGCGGACGGCGGCGAAACATTCAAGGACCTGTCTGCGCCGTTGATCGAGCTCGCAAAGCAGCCCCATCTCAAGAGCAGAATCGGCAGCGAGGTGGATGCCGAAGGGATGCTCGATTCGCACGCAATCGCAGTGAGTACCGCAGCGCCTGGACAGCCGTTGCTGGCCGTCCGGATGGGGCTGTTTCGCGGGGACGATCGCGGTGCGTCGTGGACCGATTTGCAGATCGGTCGCTTTTCGCCGCTTACCTACTGCCGCGACATCGTCGTGTCGCCGCACGATGCGCGCGTTCTGTATGCCTGCCTATCTTCGGCGGCTCGCAGCGATGACGGTGCGCTGTATCGCAGCGACGATGTGGGCGCAACCTGGCGTCGCGTCGATCACGGGGTCACCGCGCGAGGCACGATGATGAGTGTCACGGTCGCCCACGCGGATGCCAAGCGCATCTATTGCGCGACGCGCTGCGGCCAGATCTTTGGTACCGAAGACGAGGGCGCTTCGTGGCGGGAGTATCCGCTTCCCGAGGGCGTGCTGCAGAGGGTTCGGGTCGTCGCCTGTATCTGAACTGCATCGGCGTGAACGCATTGCACGCACCGGAAGCGCCTGGCGTTCACGATTCTGTCTGCACTGTCATTCTCTTGCAGGTTTGGTGTTTCGCAACGCATGGGATAAATTCAGTTTCTTGCGGCTGGTGGTACACGACAGCTTTGACGTGGCGGCATACGTCGCGCTACAGGAGGAGGACCATGAACTCAGCAAATCGCTGCCGTTATGCATCTCTGCGTGCCTATTCTGCGGCATTCACGGTCCTAGCCTGTGCATGGGGTGGCGCGAATGCGGTGCAGGCTCAGTCTGGCGCTTTTCCCGCCAAGACGATCAGGATCGTCATGCCCTATCCGGCGGGAGGCCCAACAGATACCACTGCGCGTACGATAGCACCCCGTCTTTCGGAGGCATTGGGCCAGCAGGTGATGATCGACAACCGTCCGGGAGCTTCGACCATCATCGGCACGGAGATCGTTGCGCGGGCGCCTGCAGACGGCCATACGCTGCTGATGGTGACCAGTACGATATCCACCAACCCCAGCGTGTTTGCCAAGCTGCCCTACGATACTCAGCGCGATTTGCTACCCGTCACCCAGGTCATATCGACGCCGTTCGCGCTGCTGGTTCACCCGTCGTTGCCGGCGCGTACCACGGCGGAGTTCGTAAGGCTCGCCCGGGCAAGGCCAGGGCAGCTCAACCATCCATCCTCGGGCATTGGCAGTGCCAACCATCTCGCCATCGTGCTTTTCAGCAGGGTTGCTGGTTTTACCGCGAATCACGTTCCGTACAAGGGCACTGCGCAGGGTATAGCAGACCTGGTCTCCGGACAGATGCAGTTTTCATTCAACAATCCCATGGCTGGATTGCCGCTGGTGCGGGTCAACAAGCTGCGGTTGCTGGGAACCACGGGTCGGGCGCGACTGGCGATACTCCCCGACGTACCGGTGCTTTCCGAGGCGGTTCCTGGCTACGAGGCCGCTAATTGGCATGCCATGTTCGCGCCTGCGGGAACACCCCGGGAAACGGTGGAGCGGTTGCAGTCGGAAGTCTCGAAAGCCTTGGCAGTGCCCGAGATCAGAAAGCGATTTCTCGATCTCGGAGCGGAACTTGGCGGCAATACTCCCGACGAGTTCGCGTCGTTCTTCAGAAGTGAGATCGCCAAATGGGCGAGAACCGTCAAGGATGCGGGAATCAAGCCGGAGTGAGTATGCCGCCACGGCTCGTGGCGGGACGCACTCTGACAACACAGCCACGCCTGTGGCGCAAGGGAGAAGTCGAAATGGATTTGCAGCTTTCCGGAAAGACGGCGCTTGTGACGGGGGCCAGCATGGGGATCGGTCACGCCATCGCGCGCGGCCTGGCGGCGGAGGGAGTTCGCACATGCGTCACGGCCCGGCGACGGCAATTGCTCGAGGGGTTGTCTGCGCAGATCGTTGCTGCCGGTGGACCGGCCCCGGTTATCATCGAAACCGACATCATGGAAGACGGCGCACCATCCCGTCTGGCACGCGCGGCAGAAAAGGCCTTGGGGCGCGTTGACATCCTGATCAACTCCGCTGGCGGCAGCCGGCCCAAGATACCGCTGAATGCTCCCGAGGATGAATGGGAGGAGGTGATGCGACTGAACTTTGTGCGTGTGCGGCAGCTTACGCATGAGATCCTGCCGGGCATGATCGCGAATAAATGGGGGCGCATCATCAACATCAGCGGCAAGTCCGAGCCGCGCGAGCTGCTTGCTGCGTCGCCGGCCAAAGCGGCGATACACGCCTGGTCCAAGGGACTGTCTTGCTCGGTTGGCCCAAATGGCATTACGGTGAATTGCATCGCGCCCGGTCGCATCATGAGCGAACAGATCCTCCGCAAATATCCTCCTGAATTTCGTGCGCAACAGTCGGCGCAGGAAATCCCGGTGGGACGTTACGGTGAACCCGAAGAACTCGCTAGCGCTGCCGTTTACCTCTGTTCGAACATCGCCGGCTATATCACGGGCACCATCCTGCCGGTCGATGGTGGGCTGCGCAAGTTCGCGTTCTGAGTCGGCGGGCCACGTGGAGCGGAGAGACCCGCGAGGGGTACGCATCGTGTGCGGGGTAGCCCGTGAGAGCGCGGTTGGCCGCTCGGAGCACGACGGATAGCGTGCCTACGCGCGAAGAGACGCGTTGAAGCGCCTGTTCAGCTCCCGGACTGCACTTCGCTCCTCCAGGGCTCCCATGACGCGTTTCGGGCCGTGTCTCGGTCAATGGACCCACGCAAACCAGCTGCCTCAACTCGCCAGCACGAACACTTGTTCGAGGATCGAACTTCGTCCGTCCGGGAGGGTGAGAATACGGATGGTGGTGTCCTGCCGTAGCCCGAGGATCAGCTTGCCGATCTCGCGTTTACCGGCCTCGATGGGGAGGAAGCGCTTCAGCGCCGAGACGGCCGGCACTGTGAACAGGGCTTTCTTTCCATCGCCTGCGAAGAAGGTGGTGCGGAACGACGCATGGTCTGCCGACAAAAGCACTTCCTGCCGCCCGGCCTCGCAAAGGTGCGTGCGATGGGTCATCAGACCGGGTTTGCGGATCTCATAGTGCCGCCCGTCGAGTTCGAATCGCTTGAGCACGCCATCGAGCACGACTGTGGGCGCGACGACCGTGCTGGAAGCGCTCGACGAAGTGACCGAATGCCGAGCCGTCGTCCTTTGCGCGGAAGGCAAACACTTCTGCGCCGGCGCGAATCTGCAGAAG